>Ga0302324_100009514_pt1 | contig 20308 bp, 19 predicted proteins | sample Palsa_T0_1_FD_201949 | JGI IMG/M metagenome (GOLD analysis project Ga0302324, IMG submission 201949) | Peat permafrost microbial communities from Stordalen Mire near Abisko, Sweden - Palsa_T0_1 | ecosystem: Environmental > Terrestrial > Soil > Palsa > Peat permafrost | place: Sweden: Abisko...
CAGTGGACGGCCTTCTTGTTGCTCATTGCTATCGGTCACGCTCTGTCGTCTGACCTCTGCGTCGATGTGGGGCGACTGGATTGCTCCATATCGTCAAACCCCCTGGCCTGAGCCTGCCTCCGCTCAGACGCAACAAACAGTGAAAGGGCCATCCCGTCGGAGATGGCCCTTTCACTGTGTAGTACTTATCTATCTGTGTTGCAGCCGTTGCTCTGCGGCGTCTTTACGCAGACAGCGATTGGAAGCTGGTTGACGATTCAAGAGTTGCTGGCATCTTTGCTGAGGCACGACGCATCACCTCAAGCTCAGCGGGCGCAAACAACTCCGGCGGAATGCCGCCAACCGCGACATACCCTGGGTCATCACCAAGAGCCATCGAAATCTGGTTCCAACGCAGGAACGGCGAGGTTGTTGGAAGCACGATGATCCGGCGCTGAGGCTCCGGGAAGGCAAAGTAAGCGGACCAGGTCAGCAAGGTAAGCCCCACTGCCAGCCCGTTGATCACGCTAAATAGGGAATACAAGCTAGCGTAATGAGCGATCCACGCAGAGTTAACCAGGTTAACCGTTGCAAGAAAGCCAAGCCCAAGACTGATGCCAAAGATGCGGCTGCGATAGGAAAGGCCCATCGGACGGATGGCGAAGCAGACAAACAGCAGCAGGCAAAGAGTCAGAATGCTTGAGGTCTGCTGAAGCTGGGTGATCATAGTCACCATGAACTTGATACCAGTCAGGTGTGGAGTGAGTGCGACACCGATGGCAACTGCAACAGAGATGGCCGCCACCCAGCGGAAGACCAGCATTCCCAGTGTCTGTAGGCCCTTGAGGGGAGCCATCGCGAGCTTGAAGATGCTGTAGATGACAAGGAGGGAGAAGATCGCCTCAAAAGCGTAACTTACCCAGTAGACATAGAAATACATTTGGTAAGCCAGATGTTTTTCTATGCCACGAGCTGCAAAATAGAGCACGGGTAGACAGATAGAGGAGCATCCAAGCCTTACGACCAGAAGCGCGAGGAGAAATTTAAACTGACGCGCTGCTTTGGTCCGGATGAGAAAAAAAATCAACATCCCGCAAAGGATGGGCTCGGTATACTCGAGGAGCGAGATAAAGCTTGTTAGAGAGATTCCCATGGTTGTCCGTACCTGTAAGAACAAAGATAGGCTAGCCTATTCCAGGTACGGACACAACAATTTATTTCGTCGAATATGCAGAAATTTGCGCAACAGGGAGAGCTTAGCGGCCCTGAGCGATACCGCAGGCGTTAGGATCGTCCGGGGCGCAGACGGGAACGGGCAGCATGCTGGTCCGGGTCGCGGTAACCTTGTTCTGGGCAGAGGCCGAAGGAGTGATGGTAGTAGCAGCTGCACCAGTGAGGGCGAGGACGACGACGAAAGCGCGGACGATGTTCTTCATGATGGATTACCCCTTAGTTGTATTTATGTCTAAAGATTTTGCTGGACATGCCAACTGAAGTAACCATAGAATGAAACCATCTATAAGTCGAATAGAATCAGTTATATAGCGTAGAATGAAACATGGTACGTTACTAAAGTAACTGTTTACCAGTTATATACGCAAACTCTTGCATATTAGATTGGCTTATGATGGAAAAATTCTTCCATTTCACAACGCCTGATCACAGCCCTGGAGGAATGTGCTGAGCTCACGATCCTGCGAACAGCAGGAACCGACGCAACTCCAGTCCCTGCCTCGTTTGCGGGCAATATCGACCCTTCGGGCTAGACGCTCTGGGAGCTAACTCTAAATTTGATAGGTGGGATTGACTCTAAGCGCGACCTCTGGTGGCCGGCAGCTTTGTATGGAAAAGTGCATGAAAGACCTTGCGCAACCCGCCTGGCCTTCAATTTTGAAGGCCAGGCGGGGCTCTGAGATCAAGCCTGGGCTGTAACGGGAGCTGCTTCCTCGGGCTTTGCTGCGGTAGATACCGGTGCAGGAGGCGCAGCGGGCTTCTTGGGTGCAGGCTGTTCGGCCTTCTTTGACGGCGCAAGGATGGCGTGGAGCGTCGTACCCTCCATCCGAGGCATAAACTCCACCAGTCCAGCATCGCCGATATCAAGAATCAAACGGTTGATGATCTTGTAACCAAGGTCGCGATGCGCCATCTGGCGGCCTTTGAAGCGAAGCGACGCCTTAACCTTGTCGCCTTCGCCCAGAAAGCGAACGGCCTGGTTCTTTTTGGTCTGATAGTCATGCTCGTCGACGGTGACGGAAAACTTCACCTCTTTGATGACGATAATCTTCTGCTTCTTGCGGGCAGCGCGATCGCTCTTATCTTTCTCATAGAGGAACTTGCCATAGTCCTGGATCTTGCACACAGGAGGAACGGCATTGGGGGAGATCTCGACGAGGTCGAGCGAACGCTCACGGGCCATCTTGAGTGCGTCAAACGGCGGCATCACTCCCAGCTGTTCGCCGTTTTCGTCGATGACACGGATCTCGCGTGCGCGGATGCGTTCGTTGGTGCGGATGAAAGACTTTGCGGAACGTTTATCAATCGGTGGAATAGGTCGCCTCCACAGCGGGCTCTCTGGCGCGCCGTGCATTGGTTAGGGTTTGGGGCGCAGTGATCAATAATGCTTACACTGCAAACTTAACTATAGCACTTGCAACTATGGTCTGCCGTCTGCACGACCACGCCCAGCCAGCAAATTCTCACATGGATGCTCCTCGAAACGGCTCAACCTCCTGCATCTCTCCTGCGGCAATCGCCCATGTTTTGAAAATCGCATCCCGAATGCTGTATGTTTGCTCGAAAGCCTTAGGAGACAGAACCGAATGAGACGACGCATCCTGCTGGTTGATGATGAAGTAGCCGTACTGCTGACCCTGAAGGCCGTCCTCGAGATCAGCGGCTTCGATGTGGACACGGCCGCATCCGCGCGCGAGGGTGTCTCCCGCCTGCACACGCGCGAGTACCAAATGCTGATCACCGACATGCGCATGGAGAGCGATGCAGCGGGAGTTGAAGTGATCAAGGCAGCCCGCAGCGCCGCATACCACCCCGCCATCGCGCTGCTGACGGCGTTTCCCGTGGCCGACGAAGACTGGCAGGAGATGGGTGCGGACAAGTTGCTGGTCAAGCCCATGCACACCCAAATACTGCTGAAGCAGATCGAAGACCTGATCCACTCGCATGAAGCCAAACTGGCAAAGCTGCCCGCGACAGCTTTGAAAACTGCCCCCGCAAAGCCAGCGCCAGCGAAGAAGCCGGTAGCGAAGAAGGTGGTAGCCAAAAAGCCGACTGCAAAGCCGAAGCCAGTAAAGAAGTCCGCGGCAGCGGCAAAAGCTCTCAAAAAGCCGCACGCCGCAAAGAAAACGTCAGCAAAGAAAACGTCCGCGAAAACGTCCGCCAAAAAAGTTGTGAAGAAACCCCGAGCCAGGGCCTAGGCGCCGCTCAGCTCCTGGTGTGTTGCTTGATGTACGTGCGCAGAGCCAGGTTGATATCCAACGCCTTTTGCGTGCCACCGTTCATCATGCGCAGCCAATCGGAGGCTGGCTCTTTCAACTCGACAGTGCCGAGAAGGTAGCTGGTCTGGACGATGATCTCGAGTGCATTGCTCAGGTCGTGCGCAAGCCGGCGAATCTCGACTGCGAGATCTTCAGGAATAGTTTCGCCGTCATGCGGAGCAGCGGCGTCTGCGGTCTTCTGTTCGGTCATGATCTTTGGGGTTATGCCTCTTCTGCGACCATTAGACGCCGTTTCTCTGTTTGAAGTCTCACCGTCCCGCGGAATTGACAGCAACCCCCGCGTTTGTAAGACTAAGAACTCGGTTAGCGTTCTCCAGCCATCCAGCCGGAGAGATTTACCCCGCGCCGTAGTGGCGGAATTGGCAGACGCGCATGGTTCAGGTCCATGTACTCGCAAGGGTGTGGGGGTTCGAGTCCCCCCTTCGGCACCAAATTTTTCAAATATTGCTTCTTCGAAACCAAGAGCATCCTGCGGGGTGCTCTTTTTCGTAGCCGAAACACGGCAATCCTAGAAAAAAACCTGCCCAGCAGGACATCAGCCGTTCAACGTAAAATGAATTATGGCGACCCAACTCGATCAGATTCTCGCCCACACGTTACTGCAGGTAAAGGCTCGCAAGTCCGTGGCCGACTACGGTCTGCTTGAGCGCAAGGCCTCCGCCCACACCCCGCGAGGCTTCGCCGCCGGGCTCAAAGCCGTCGCCAGCGCCAACCCCGCAATCATCGCAGAGATCAAAAAAGCATCACCCTCCAAGGGCCTCATTCGCGCCGACTTCTACCCTGCCGCCCTGGCCAGCACATTCGAGTCCGCCGGTGCCGCCGCCCTCTCGATCCTCACCGACGAGGAGTTCTTCCAGGGCTCGCTCGCCTACCTCGAACAAGCCTCCGCCGCCGTCAAAATTCCCTGCCTGCGCAAGGACTTCATCCTCGATCCTCTACAGATCCTCGAGGCCCGCGCCGCCGGTGCCGACGCCATCCTGCTCATCGTCTCCGCCCACACCGACAAGTCCCTCAGCGACCTCCGCGACGAGGCCCGCAGCATGAATCTCGACGTCCTATGCGAGACCCACGACCGCGACGAGTTGGAGCGCGCCATCGACCTCGGCTTCGACCTCATCGGCGTCAACAGCCGCGACCTCCGCTCCTTTTCGGTGAACACTCAGGTCTTCACCGAACTCGCCGAATGGATGCCCAAAGACGCCGTCATGGTAGCCGAGAGCGGCATCCGCACCTCAGGCGACATCATTCGCCTCCGCGCCGTCGGCTACGACGCCTTCCTCGTCGGCGAAGCTCTCATGCGCCAGCCCGACCCCGCCGCCGCCCTCGCCCTCCTGCTCGACCGCGAATACTCCTCCGAGCTCTAACCACGCGCCATAAGAAGAAATAAGCCATGTGGATCAAGATCTGCGCCAACACCAATCTTGCCGACGCTCAACTAGCCGCAGAGCTCGGTGCCGATGCCGTCGGCTTCGTCTTCGCGCCCAGCAAGCGTCATGTAACGCCCACGCAGGTCGCACAGATCACGCCCCACCTTCCCGTCCATATCGAGCGCGTAGGCGTCTTTCCTGCCCTGCCTGCGGAGGATATCGCGCAACAGGCCCAGCAGTCCGGCCTGACCGCCATACAGCTTCATGGCGGCGTCAACCTCGCGCTCCTGCAGCGCCTGCACATGCTGCTCAATGGACAGATAAAAATCATCCAGACCGTCCACTGGCACGTAGACGACGCCGCAAGCGCTACAGCCGTCGGCGCACAGCTACGCGAGATAGCCGCACAGGGCATCACGCAACATGTCCTCATCGACTCCAAAGTAGGCAGCGCCACCGGAGGCACCGGCACACCCTTCGACTGGAGCGCAGCGCGCGAGGTGTTTACCCATGCCGGCAACGGACTAAATCTGATCGTCGCCGGCGGCCTGCGCCCCAACAACGTCGCCCAGGCAATCCACGGCCTCGCACCCTGGGGAGTCGATGTAGCCAGCGGCGTCGAGGAGACCCCAGGCCAAAAGAGCAAAGAAAAACTGGCGGCCTTCATCAGGAAGGCTCGCCAGTCTTCGTAAGTCTAAAGACAAGAGTGCCAGCTCCCCCAAAGGAAGCTCTGGAAACTCTATCTTGGACTTTGGATTGTTTAGGCTTCCAGCCTAAGCACAGGGCTTCAGCCCGGTGAGACAAACACGACAACAAGCACTCAAATAAAAAAGGGCTTACCGCGACGCTCTTACGAAGCGTGATGCGGCAACGACTGATGAATGTGTGCCTTCGGCGTGTGATCGTGCACCTGCTGCGAACGAGCGCTTCTCGGACTAGCCAGAGCAAGTGCAGGAAGCACCGCAAGCAACAGAGCGGCAGAGATTTTCAGCTTCATGTTGGCAACCTTTCTGGTACATCCATAGGACGCGTAGAACCTAAGGCTGGATTCAAATTTTGCAGTTTTGCAGAGAGCGAATACGCCCAGTTGGAGCCATCTCTGGCGTTCCAAAAGGGTAGGGAGGGCGTAGATAAAGTATCGGCCGAAGAATTCGGCAAGTCACCTGAATCCTTCGGCCCGGATGCTGCATCGACATTAATCAAATTGCTATTACGAACGCGAGTTCTCGCAGCATCTCAGCGCTCCATCTTCAGCGCCCGCCGCATAAACGCATACTGGTCCACCGTCGCCTCCAGCCGTTTGCTCAGCGGCATTCCGCCGCCATGCCCTGCTCTGGTCTCAACACGAATCAAAATAGGATTCGTGCCCGTCTGCGCCGCCTGCAACGCCGCCGTGTACTTGAAGCTGTGTGCAGGAAACACGCGGTCGTCATGGTCTCCGGTTGCGATCAACGTAGCCGGATAAGCCACGCCGCGCCGAATCGTATGCAGCGGCGAGTATCGATAGATCGCAGCGAACTCCTCCTCTTTTTCAGATGGCGCTCCATACTCCGCCTTCCACGCCCAGCCAATCGTGAACTGGTCGAAGCGCAGCATATCCATCACGCCCACCGCGGCATGCACCGCACCAAACAGCTCTGGCCTCTGCAACTCGCACGCCGCCACCAGCAGTCCGCCGTTGCTGCCGCCAGAGATCGCAAGCCTCGCCGGCGACGTGTACTTGTTCGCTATTAACCACTCGGCTGCGGCGATGAAGTCGTCGAAGACGTTCTGCTTCTTCACGCCCATGCCTGCCTCATGCCAGGCCTCGCCATACTCGCCGCCCCCACGCAGGCTGGGCTGCGCGTAGATCCCGCCCATCTCCATCCACAGCACCAGCGCAGGAGAGAACTCAGGCATCAGCGAGATATTAAAACCGCCATACCCATACAACATCGCAGCCGCACTGCCGTCGAGCGCGAGCCCAGCCTTATGGCTCACAAACATCGGCACCAGCGTGCCATCCTTGCTCGTGTAGAAGATCTGCTTCGTCTCATACTGCGCCGGGTCGAACTGCAGCTTCGGCTGGCGATACAGCGTCGACCGCCGCGTCTTCATATCCAGCCGATACGTAATGCCCGGCGTCGTAAAGTTGCTGAACTGGTAGAACGTCTCGGTGTCTTCGCGTCTGCCGCCAAAGCCTCGCGCAGTCCCAATCGCAGGCAGCACCAGATCTTCGATCAACCTGCCATCGCGCCCATGCAGTGCAACCACGCTCTGCGCATCCGCCAGGTAGTTCACGATGAACGTGTCGTCGATCATCGACACATCATCAAGATTATTCTTCCCCTCCGGAATAATCGTCTTCCAATACTCGCGACCCGGCTCTTCAAGGTCGATCTCAATCACCCTCCCATTCGGCGCATCGAGCGTAGTGCGCAGCCAGAACGTACTCCCATCGTTATCAATCGGTGCATACACCGCATCGGCCACATCGATCAGCTTCAGAATCGGCGCATCCGGCCGCATCAGGTCCTTCACCGAAAGCTCGTTATTCGGGCTCGTGCCCTTGCTCTGGTACAGCACCAGGTAGCGGCCATCATCGGTCACCTGCGCGCCGATATTCAGCTCCCTGTCGTCCGGCCGGTCGAACACCAGCGGGTCTTCATCCTGCGGTGTACCCAGCTTGTGGAAGTAGACCTTATGAAAGTAGTTCGCCGCCTTCAACGCCTCTGCCTCATGCGCGCCCACCGGCGGAGCGTCGTATCGCTCATAGAAAAACCCGCTTCCATCCTTCAGCCACGCCGCCCCGCTGAACTTCGACCACTCAATCAGATCGGGCAGGTCTTTGCCCGTAGCGACCTCGCGCACCCTCCACTTCACCCAGTCGCTGCCCGCATCCGCAATCGAATACGCCGCCAGCGCACCATCGTCGCTGATGCTCAGCCCGCTGATCGCAACCGTTCCATCCTCCGAAAAGGTATTCGGATCGAGCAGCACCTTCGCCTCGCCATCCAGCCCCTCCTGCCAGTACACAACGTTCTGGTTCTGCAGCCCGCTGTTGTACGAGTAGAAGTAGCGCGACCCTCGCCGCGCAGGAGCCGTGTAGCGTTCAAAGTTGGTTAGCTCCATCAGCCGGGCATGCATCGTCCCCCGCCCGGGCACCTCCGCCAGATAGCTCTGCGTCAGCTCGTTCTCCGCGTCCACCCAGCTCTTCAATTCAGCCGAATCCACGTCCTCCATCCAGCGATAAGGATCACTCACCCTCGTGCCAAAGTACTCGTCGATCTGCTCAACGGTTCTCGCCATCGGGTAGCGAAGTGGTTCAGTTTTTTCGACGAGGACGGCTGTTGCGGTGGAACGAGTAGTCATGGGGAGATCTTTCGATGGGCTATGGCAAAAAAGCAGCCTGTTATCGGACTATACCCGACACACCCGAGCCCCTGGGTGTGCATCCGGCGACACCGAAACCAGCCACCCAAAAATAAAGTTCAAAAAACTGGCGTACTCTCGCACCACGAAAAAGTGACTGTCAGCGGTCCACGTTTACCACGCAATCCACCACAACATGTCCACGATTTACCATCACGAATCGCACTAAAAACTCAAAAACCCCCTGCAAAAACACCCTTCCACCACAAGAACATTTTTTTCGCAAAAGAGCAGAAATTTTACCGCCACTCCCCCCAAGTAGACTTGACCCATGCGGACTTTTTTCTCCGTCCTTCTGCTCAGCCTGTCTCCCGCCATCGCCGCTCTGGCGCAGCAACCGCTGCCCACGCCAGACTCGGCCCCCAACCCAGACCAGACCTACACCCTGCGCACCCAGTCCAACGTCGTCCTCGTGCCCACCACCGTGCAGACCAACAAGGGCGAAATCATCTACGATCTCAAGCCGGAGCAGTTTGTCGTAGAAGACAACGGTGTTCCCCAAGCGGCCCATCTCGACCAGGACACTGATTCCGTTGGACTTTCGCTTGTCGTCGTGGTGCAGTGCAGCCGCTCCGCAGGGTGGGAGTTCACCAAGATGGACGGCCTCGGCACCATGGTCGACGACCTCGCCGGAGGCGCCCCCCGCGAGGTCGCCGTCGTCACCTACGAGTCCGCGCCGCTGCTGCTTGGAACGTTCTCCAGCAGTCCGGACGCAATGAGCCGCGCTCTCGGTCAGCTCACGCCCTGCGATGGTTCTGACGCCGCAACCTTCGATGCCGTCCGCTATGCGACCAAGCTGCTCGAGGCCCGCAAAGACCACTATCGACACGCTATCCTGCTCATCAGCGAGACGCGTGACCACGGCAGCGAAGCCAAACCGTCCGAGGTCGTCGCCGCCCTGGGCCGCACCAACACCGTCGTCGACTCCGTAGCCTTCGGCCCAGGAAAGACGGAGATTCTGAACGACCTGAAGTATGGCGGCGGCAGCGGTCCCATCGGCCTGCTTGTCATGGCAGTGGAGGCCCTCAAGAAGAACGCAGCGCACGAACTGGCCGCGCTCTCCGGTGGCGAATACATTAACTTCACCACGCAGAAGGGCTTCGACCAGGGACTGCACCAGCTCACCAACCACATCCATAACTACTACCTGCTCAGCTTCCAGCCCCACGCTGAAGCCGACGGCGCGCCTTCACCCGGCATGCACCGCATTCGGGTGCGCGTCCCGGACTATCCCAACGCCAGGATAAGGTTTCGCGAGAGCTACTTTTCCGGCGAACTGGATGCATCCACAGCGCCGAACTAAAGATATTCTCTGCAAAACTCGAAGAGTTTGCCCGCGAAATGACCCAAAAGGCGTATGTGCACAGCCTGTTCGCAGCCGGATAAACGGAGCATACTAAAGTTTGCGATTTGGCATACGAGTCAAATCGTGGCTTTGCTTTACCGGGCATTGTTGGTCTAGGCCATGGAAATTGCTTCTACTATGAGGAACGAGAAGAGCCGCTGGCTGCCGTCTCTGCAGCGGCTAGCTGGCGTCGCCCTCACGCTGGCCTATCTGGATATCGCAGCTCTAGTGTTGAACATTCATAGCTGGGGAGTGGGCGGCGTTACCATTCTGTGGCCAGCGAACGGTCTTCTGCTTGGGGTGTTGTTGTGTGCCCCGCGGCGGCACTGGCCAGCATTTCTGATTGCGGGTTTTGCGGTCGATTTTGGCATCAACATAACACTGTCGCTCCATTTCTCGCTGGGCTTCTGGATCTCCGCATATCTGTCCTTCTGCAACATGCTTGAGGTCGGTCTGGCGGCGGTGCTGCTCTATCGAACCATCTCGCCAGAACCCGACCTGACCCAACGCAAACAATTGATGCACCTGCTCCTCTTCGGTGTCATTCTAGCGCCGGCGGTAGCTGCGGCCTGTGCGCAGTTCCATACGACACGCGTGAATTTGCTGTCTTTGTTTACCTCTGTCAAATATTGGTTTACAGCAGATGCGCTTGGTATTGCGGTAATGACGCCCCTGTACTTGTCCTTCAACCAGCGGGAGCGATTCTCCGGTCGCTCTAAGTTTGAGGTCACCGGTCTTCTGACCATGTTGTTCGGCGTTACGCTGGCCGTGTTCTGGCAGACTCGGTTTCCTTGTCTGTTTCTTCTGCTGCCGTTCCTTCTCCTTCTTGGTGTGCGCCTGCGCCTGGCTGGCTCTGCGATTGGCCTGCTTATCATTTCGATTGTTGGTGGGTATTTCACGATTGCAGGGCACGGGCCGATCGCGCTGATGCCTTACACCTCGACGATCTCCCGCGAACTGGCCCTGCAGTTCTTCATCGCGGTCACGATGTTCGTGCTTTACGTCATCGAGGTCGCCATTGCAGAGCGTGAACGGCTGCAGGACAGCCTGAAGGTCAGTGAGACCCGCTTCCGTATGCTGGCTGAGGCCTCGAACGACGTCATCGTGCTATCAGACCTCTCCGGCAAACGCCATTACGTCTCTCCTGCCATCACCGCCATTCTCGGCTGGCAGCCAGAGGAGCTGCTGGGCAACGACTATCAGCAGATCGTCCATCCCGACGATGTTGCGGTGCTTTCAGCGTTACTGGAGAAGTGTCGCGAGGGACAGTTCGTAGAGACCCTCTCTTACCGCTGCCGTAAGAAGGACGACAGCTACCTATGGATGGAGGCGAGCCTCCGGCTGTATCGTGACCAGGCTACCGATAAGCCCATCGGCTTCGTCAACGTAGTGCGGGACATCTCAACCCGCAAAGCTGCCGAGCAGGATTTAAACCTCGCCTTTTGTATGGTGGCAAACCTGGCTATGTTGGACGGCCTTACAGGCATCGCCAACCGGAGGCAGTTCGATGACACTATGGATCGAGAGTTGCGACGCGCCATGCGGGATGGAAGCACGCTTTCATTGCTGATGATCGACGTCGACCACTTCAAGACCTATAACGATCTCTACGGACACGTGATGGGCGATGCCTGCCTGCGACAGGTCGCGGTAGCCGCGCAGAATGTTCTTCATCGCACGTCCGACCTGTTCGCCCGCTACGGTGGCGAAGAGTTCGTCGCAATTCTGCCAAATACTGACAGCCGAGGAGCGCAGAAGGTGGCAGAACAGATTCGCAGCGCGGTCGAGCTGTGTCGATTTCCGCATGCAGGCAATCTTCATGGTGCCGTCACAGTGAGCATCGGCTGTGCGACGCAGATCCTGAGCCCTGATTCTGTAGGCAATCCCCTGCTTCAGGCGGCCGACGAGGCCCTCTACGAGGCCAAGTCTGCAGGCCGCAATCGCATTGAAGTCGCCCAGATGCTGCCTGCTACCACTTAGTTCGTGTCAGGACGTCTTCTTTTCTATGTCAAGTCCCAATTCAGCCTGATAACAATAAACTGATGGCGTATTAGGCCATCTAATCCCAGAACACAAGAAAGCCCCCGAGCTTGCATCGGGGCTTCTTGGCGAGCGTTCTACGAAATTACCGGTAGACTGATGGTGGTGCCTACTCGAACGTTATTTGCATCAGCTATTCCATTGGCCGTCGCTATCTCTGGGTACTTGTTGGCGTTGCCGTAGAACAGCAGGCTGATCGCCGAAAGCGTATCGCCCGATTTGATAGTGTAGGGCTGTTCTGCCCCGCCGGTAGTGGCTATCTCATGCTCGAGGTCTGAGTAGGTGGGGTCGACCTTTTTGATCTGATCCCACACGCGATTGCCGACGACAGTGGATGGAACGGAGCCCTTCAGGTGCAGCTTCTCGCCATCCAGATCAACAGAATCCAGGGTTGCCCCGTACGGGCTGAATCTTTGGATGGTTGCAATCACCGGAGCATACTTCAGCTTCAACTGGTCTAGATCTGCCATAGCACACCTCTCCTTTGTCAGCCTAGGCTGACGGTACTGTTGTCACACATGAACAGCTTCGGATCGTGGTACGGATTTGCGATCACAACCGTGCCGGCGAAACGAACTGCACCGCCGCTACTAGGCGAATTTGCTGAGAAGCTGCTGGGCCATGCTGCCCATCGAACTCTGCGGCGTCGCCTGCCCGTTCGGTGCAAAGTGCTGGATGACCATGGGCAGCACCGTTGCCAGCGCCGTCTGCACAACCTGAGGTGAGACGCCCGCCTTTTCTGCGGTCTTCTCAATCAAGCCGGTGCCGCCGAGCCCTTGCTGCACCTGCTCCGGGGTTGCGGTGGTGGTTGCACCGGTACCCCATGCGCCGATATGTTCGGCCATGCCATTGTTCTTGAAGGCATCGAGAACGCCCTGAATACCTTCGGGATGCTGTGTAAGAGCTTCAATGAAGCCGCCTGCAACCTTTGCCTGGTCCGTTCCGGCGGCTTGCCCGGTCTGGCCTGCCAATGATTGAATCATGTCCATAATTCCCATGCTGTCACCTCGCGACAATAATATGTCCGATCCTGGCGCAATGCGGGCGAAAACGAGAAATTTCATTATTTTCTTATCGAAAAAGAGCGATCTCGCATTTGTTTGCATGGTACGGAGAAGGAGATAAACTTAGCGACTATGAGCAATCAAAGCAAAACCGCTATCTCCACCAAAGAAGCTCCAGCCGCTATTGGCCCCTACTCGCAGGCCGTTCAAGTCGGCAATATGGTGTTCGCCTCAGGGCAGGTTGGACTGGATCCGGCCACTGGGCAGATGATTGCTGGCGGTATCACCGAGCAGACGGTCCGAGTGCTGGAGAACGTGAAGGCTGTGCTGGCGCAGGCCGGGCTGGACATGGCCCATGTCATCAAGACCACCGTGTTCCTCAAGTCCATGGGCGACTTTGCCGCGATGAACGAGGTTTATGCCAGGTATCTTGCACCCCAGGGCATAGTGCCGCCGGCGCGGTCAACGGTCGCTGTCGCCGGACTACCGAAAGACGCACTCGTCGAGATTGAAGTGATCGCGAAAGAGGCGTCTTGAAACATAACCAGCGGTCTGGCATCTAACAATGAGAGATAGGAGGCTTGAGCGATGGCCGAAACGAAGACCGTAAAGAGTGAAAAAGTACACAAGACAGAGGCCGAGTGGCGGGAACTACTGACCCCGGAACAGTTTCACGTAATGCGTGAAGGCGGCACAGAGCGTGCGTTTACCGGGGCTCTGGTGAATAACCACGACGATGGGGTGTACCACTGCGGAGCCTGCAATGCACCGCTGTTTACCTCGGACAAGAAGTTTGAGTCAGGCAGCGGTTGGCCCAGCTTTTGGAATCCAGTGTCGCCAGAAGCGATCGAGGCGATTGAGGATACTTCGTTGGGGATGAAGAGGGTAGAGATCCAGTGCTCGACGTGTGGTGCTCACCTGGGCCATGTGTTTCCGGACGGGCCAAAGCCTACGGGGCTTAGGTACTGCATCAATAGTGCTTCACTAGGCTTTGAGAAAGGTAACTGATCGAGATGTCGGAGAGCACGAAACTTCCAATCGAATTCTCAGGCTTGCAGAATCTAGCTGATTGTTCGCAATTAGCTAGATTTGAAGCGTAGCGACCGTACAGATGCTGCTTCGATTGCGGAGTGACGCTTCTTAGTAGAGGCCGTTGGGCCTCGCTTTGATGCGATCAACAGATATCTCGACAGTCATGATGACGGTTCAGCGCATTTGCTTGGACGTTTAGCCGAAGTGACTTGCGAGGTTGCGATCGAAATTGGTCACTCAACGCGTTTTCAATAAAACACCAGAAAAACAGGAAAATCCCCAGCCGTCGATGACGCGGCTGGGGTTACTTGTTTCTGAAAGTTTTGGCGCTTTAGCCTTTGACGACTTTGCCGGTCTTGATGCAGCTAGTGCAGACGCGCATGCGCTGACTAACACCGTTCACCTGCGCCTTGACGGGCTGAAGGTTGACGTTCCAGCGGCGCCGGGTGGTGTTGTGGGCGTGGGAGATATTATTGCCGAACTGCGGGCCTTTGCCGCAGAGATCACATTTAGCTGCCATGACTATTGCTCCAATCTCGTATCGTAGATCCTCCCCGAAGATCAAGCCTGGATGGTAGGAGGCTGAAAGGGGCTTGGACGCGGTAGGCACAAAAATCAAACCAATACCTCTACCGTGTCGAGGGACTCTGCCGAGTAGTTATCATACCACGGCTAGTCCAGCAGACTCAACGTCGTGCCGCACGTATCCCGTATCTGGTATCTGGGGTCATCCGTAATACATGAAAAATGCACAGTCACAAAAGAAAATGGACATTTAGACAAACGGTTGTCTAATATGATTTGGCGCCGAGCTAGGCCAAAAAGATGGGCCGCCACAATGTGAGGATGGTGAACATTCGAGCCGGAGCTTCCCCTCATTCCACGATGATGTCAACTGCAGTTTTGGAGTTTATCCATGCTTTTCTTGCGTAGCACACGCTCTCTCTTGCACCGCGCAACTTCTCCCCGTGCGTTTCTCTATGCCCTCCTGGTTCTTGCTGCTTCGAAGTTGCCAGCGCAGCAGTCGAGCACGCTGGCTGCTGCGCCGGCCACAGATTCGCAAGCAACCCAATTTGCAAACGAACTACTTGGCAAGATGACACTCGAAGAGAAGGTGGGGCAAATGACGCAGATCGGATTTCGGGAACCGGACTCTGTCATGCACGACGAGCGCATTCGAAAAGGTCAGGTAGGGTCCTTTCTTTTCATCACCAATCCGGTTGAGATCAATCGTCTGCAGCACATTGCGGTCGATCAAACCAGGCTGCATATTCCACTGATTTTTGGCTTTGATGTGATTCACGGGTTTAGTACGATTTATCCTGTTCCACTGGCGCTGGCTGCGTCCTGGGACCCGGCGCAGGCTGAAGAAGCACAGCGCATGGCAGCTAAAGAGGCTAGCGCTGTTGGCGTCAGATGGACCTTCGCGCCCATGGTGGACATCGCCAGAGATCCACGTTGGGGCCGCATCATGGAGGGCGCAGGCGAAGATCCCTATCTGGGCTCGCGGATGGCGGAGGCCCAGGTTCGCGGCTTTCAAGGGGATACTCTGGGGGGCAGCGACAACATTCTCGTGAGCGTAAAACACTTTGCTGGTTACGGCGCTGCAGACGGTGGACGTGACTATGACTCCTCGAATATCTCCGACGAGCAATTGTGGAACGTCTATCTCCCTCCTTTTCACGCGGCAGTCGAGTCGGGGGCAGGCTCAGTGATGAGCGCCTATATGGATCTGAACGGCGTTCCCGCGACCGGAAACAGGTTTCTGCTCCATGATGTTCTGCGAGAGAAATGGGGCTTTCGCGGCTTTGTGGTCAGCGACTGGAATTCAGTGGAAAGTCTAGCGACGCATGGCTTTGCCGCAGACCCGAGCGACGCAGCAGTTCGGGCCGTCAACGCGGGAGTCGACATGGAGATGACCAGCCACGTCTTTCGCGATTACCTGCCGGTCGCGGTCAAAAATGGTTCCGTCAAGGAGTCGACTATCGACGACGCGGTTCGCGACATCCTCAAGATGAAATATCGTCTTGGGCTCTTCAGTCAGCCGTATGCCTCGCTGGATCGCGCCAAGGCGGAGCTGAACTCGACTGCTCAGCATGAGGCGGCACGAGTCGCAGCGCAGCGCACCGCGGTTCTGCTACGCAACGAAGGTGGTCTGCTCCCGCTCAAGCGATCGATTGCCTCCGTCGCGGTCGTAGGTCCGCTTGCAGACTCCAAGCCGGACACGATGGGATCATGGAGTCTGGCAGGCAATATCGAAAACACTGTCACCGTTCTAGAAGGTCTTCGCAGAAAGCTCGGCCCAGAGGTGACGATCAACTATGCCAAGGGAGTTGAGATCGATCGGGGAGGAACCTCCATCTTCGATGACCAGTTTGTCAGCCCAAGGGCAGTCTTGAAGACGCAGCCGGAACGCGATGCTGAATTTCAGCATGCTCTGGAGGCTGTCAAAAAGTCCGACGTTGTGGTTTTGGTTATGGGCGAGGCGCAGGATATGAGTGGCGAAAGGGCTTCTCGTTCGACGCTCACGCTACCTGGCAAACAGCAGGAGCTGCTGAAGGCTGTCGTTGCCACGGGCAAGCCCGTTGTACTCGTCTTGCTGAATGGCCGCCCACTCGATATTACCTGGGCCTCGCAACATGTTCCTGCCATTCTCGAAGCCTGGTATCCAGGTACCGAGGGAGGCGATGCTGTGGCTGAGCTACTTCTGGGCGATGCGAATCCCGGCGGCAAACTGCCCGTTACCTGGCCCCGCAGTGTCGGCCAGGTTCCTCTTTACTACGCGCAAAATTTGACCCAGATACCCGACGAATTAGATACGCGCTATTGGGATGGCTCCAGTGCACCTCTCTATCCCTTTGGTTATGGGCTCAGCTATTCCAGTTTTAGGATCGGTGGTTTGAAGCTCGGCTCCTCATCCATGCACACCGATGGATCGCTGACCGTGACGATCGATGTTGAGAACACCAGCGCCATCGCAGGTGATGAGGTTGTGCAACTCTACACTCACCAGCGTTCAGGCAGTGCCTCACGGCCGCGGCGCGAGTTGAAAGGCTTTACGCGTCTTCACCTTGGCGCTGGAGAAAAGCGGATGGTGAGTCTCACGCTGCAGGCCAAAGACCTCGGCTTCTGGAGCCCGCAGACCCATCAATGGGCCGTAGAACCCGGGGTTTTCGACCTATGGGCAGGGAATGATTCGACAGCAACGGAGCATGCAACCTTTTCTATCGCTCCTTAAACAAACGAGAACGGATTTCTTCTATATTTCGCACGCGAAACAGCGCAAGTGCGAGGGAGAGGCATGTCTCGAAAAGTCGTAGATAACGATCGGGCGCTTTTAGGTACGCAACTTGACCTGCCAAATGCCTCGTACAGAGTTACAAAGAAAAATCGCATCGGCTGACTCAAGATCAGGAAGTTTTAGAACACATTCTTCTGCGTCTGCGGTCGTCTCCAGAAGGTGGCGGCGAAATACTCCGGGCAAGACGCCAGAAGACAAAGGTGGAGTAAATAGTCTGCCGGCTCGCCGAATGAAGATATTGCTGATCGTGCCTTCTGTAACCTCCTCCTTCTCATTTAGAAAAATTGTGTCATCAAAACCCTCCTTCCATGCTTCGGCATACTGGCTTTCATAGAGCTTCCGTTGCGTCGTTTTGTGCCGAAGAAATAAATCTCTAGAAGAAGTACGTTCCCACGACAGTCGGATCACGCCCGTCGGCGCATCGGGTGTCTGCTTCGTCGTCGTTATAGTCACGTTGCCGGCTGCACCTAGAAGCAGGCGCACTCGATAGCGCTCCTTTGGACGAAAGAGATTCGACGCATTGATCAACTGTGCCGTAATGGTGGCGCGATTATATGAGAAGCTAAAATACTCCGCGGAGGCCTCCAGTCGGTCCAAATGCATTGAGAGGAATGAGAGATTTCCATCCCAAAGGATGGTCTCAATGAGTTGAAAATCGCGCGGAGAACGCACAAGGAATTCAGTCTTCAGTAGGCATTCGCGATACTCCTCAGACGGCTCCGAGTCCGCAACAATTCCACCGCCCACGCCCATTCGTGCCTCGCAGTCTTTCAGGATCAGGGTTCTGATCGCAACATTAAAAGTGGCCGATCCATTCGGAGCGATATATCCGATAGCGCCAGTGTAAATTCCACGAGAGGTCGGTTCCATCTCGTGGATGATCTGCATCGTTCGAATCTTGGGAGCGCCAGTGATCGAGCCGCTCGGAAACATTGCTTTGAAGATTTCGTAATATGACAGTTCGCTCCTTAGAGTTCCTGCGATGGTTGAGGTCATTTGCAATAACGTTTCATACTTTTCCACCGTAAAGATGTCCTCTACCCGAACACTTCCCATGGTGCAGATGCGACCGAGATCGTTACGCAGAAGATCCACGATCATGACATGTTCACAGCGGTTCTTTTCATCGTTTTGCAGCCGGAGAGCTACCTGCACATCATCGGCAGCGTCCAGTCCCCGAGGCATTGTGCCCTTCATGGGCCGGGTGACGATCCTATCTCCTTCAATCCTGAAAAACAGTTCGGGAGAAAGCGAAAGAATATGCTGACCGGCAACGTTCAAAAAGGCGCTGTAAGCCACGGGTTGTTGCTGAAGCAAAGCTCCGAATGCCTGATCGGCAGAGAGTTTGGTCGTAACACGAACTCTGTCGGTAAAGTTGACCTGATACGTCTCGCCCGCTGCGATGTACTCCTTGATTCTTTGGACCTTCGCGTAATAGTCGCCTTTTACAATCGCCAGATCTACATGTTCGGCAAACCGACCCGGTGACTCCTCGGAGGCGCGCTCGGTCACCATCGCAGCCAATGCTCCTTCAAGATGTCCAGTCGCATGATCATAGGTAGTGGGTGTGTGATAGACGCCAAACCACGCTAGGGGAAGGTCGGATGAAGTGGTGGTAACGTCACTGACTCGCTCGAAGTGATATCCGCATTCATACCCGACATATCCTGCCACGTACAGACCGTTGGCGATAGCTTCTTCAATCTGACGAAAGAGGTCCGGTATTTCGTCGAGAGCTACGGCTGATATGGTTCTAATTGCGTTTGAGAAGAGAAAGCTCTGCTGGTTGAATGCGTCGAAGCGCGAGGTTTGCAATAAGACAGAATCCGAGTGTTGCGCAACCACAGCATGCAGCCACGACGGAAGCTGAGTCCACTCATTCAACCTTCATTCACTCCCTAGATTCATCACAGGTATTTTCTGTGATTTTGCTCTCTACTCTGCTGCGCTCCGGCTGCGATGAGCAGAGCCGAGACGTTCACAGTTGAGGACACGGAGACGACGCCCCGGTGAAGCGCGAACAGTTTGAACGGTTGTAGAGTGTTCCAGTCCTGGTCTCTAGTACCCGAGTTCATGCGGAGCCGGTTCTGTCAGAGTGCCATCTTTGCGCTCATACCACATGAAGATTTTGTGGTCTCCATTCACTCGCACCGCGACGATTATGCCGCTGCCAAAGGTGCCTGTTCCGTCGGTCTTTGAGATGTCGACGTGATGTGACAGGATCGGGCCGCCCACGGGGCTCTCGGTGGTCCAATCTTCGGTGAAGCGCTTCAAGGGGTAGTCTGCATGTTTCTCGGGATGCTGCTGCCAGTCAGGATCGTTCGTGTAGATTGCAAAGGCCTTTCCATAGTCCTTGGCCTCGAGCGCGGTGAAGAAGGAGCTGACCTTATGCTCGGCGGGCAGATTGGAGAAGAACCATCCATGGCCTGCCATGAAGCCGCCTAATCCGATCACGATCGCGAGTAACACCAGAACTCCGGCGGCGATCAATATATTGCGGTTGCGCGTTTCGCGGCTGCCATCATACTCTGGCGCATTCAGCAGGGTCATTCGTCTTCGTCCTCACCTTGATTAGACACCGTTCGTCCCGAAATCGGATTCTACTTCAAAAGATGCTTTCTCTTCTGTGCTGCTCAACTCCACCCAAATGCTGCTCGATACAGGTCGAACTCTGCTCCAGACGGTAGCAAGTATACCGACACGACATCGAACCGTACCTGAATCTCTTCTCTCAACTTTTGAGGAAAGCGCCGCAGATAAGCGCGCGCCATCTTCTGGAGCATCTCGCGTTTGTCTTCGTCCACGGCTGACTCGGCGGAGATTGCGCTGCGCCGGCTCCGCGTCTTAACTTCGACGAAACACAGAGACGGCCCATCCCATGCGATCAGATCGACGTCGCCCCACAACTTTGCACTCTTCCATCTTCTCGCGACAACGACGTAGCCCATCTTCCGCAGATGGAAGAGTGCCTCTCGCTCGCCGCGCTCCCCGGTTGCCAGGTGAGTTGCTGTTCCGGGCCGTCTCCGGAACCTTTCGGCCAACGAGTCCATCTGGCGCATTACTCGAGACTGAAGTTCGATGCTGATCACTTTGTCTGTCCTTCCGGGTCCATGATGCCGGTCTCCGATAGCATATTTGAACCTCGGTCTCTTGACCCTACCCCCCCCGGGGAGGGGTAGGGGTATCTAACCGGCTTATATTCAGAGATTTGCGAAAATTGACCCCTGCAAAATATTCATTCCAGGTGGGTTACGGGCAAAATATTCATAACAAATAGGATAGCTCAGGCAAAAACAAAAAATCCCCGATCAGCTATC
>Ga0302324_100009518_pt1 | contig 20297 bp, 9 predicted proteins | sample Palsa_T0_1_FD_201949 | JGI IMG/M metagenome (GOLD analysis project Ga0302324, IMG submission 201949) | Peat permafrost microbial communities from Stordalen Mire near Abisko, Sweden - Palsa_T0_1 | ecosystem: Environmental > Terrestrial > Soil > Palsa > Peat permafrost | place: Sweden: Abisko...
CCCAGTGGTCCGGCAGTAGCAAAAAGATTCCCGAAAGTGCTGACCGGAGCCGAGACGTCGAATTCATCGATGGGGCTTTGCGAGCCGGGAAACTGACTTGAAAACTGTCCCGCCGTGCTCGCGAAGTTAACATTATTGAACGCATTAAAGGCCTCAATCCTGAACTGCAGAAGCTGTTTCTCGCTCCAGGGCATTTTGAACGATTTGGCCAATCCCAGATCAGTGTCGAAGTAAGCGGGCCCAAAAACCTCATTCCGGCTGCCGGGCGATCCCGGCAACGTGTAGCCCACCTCTGCGTACGCCGCCGCCGGATTGCTGAACAAGTTGGGAACCCCGTTGGGATCCTTCTTCGTCAACGAGGTGCTCAACGGACCGAAAATGCTTCCCGGGCCCGGTTGCCAATCGTTGGTGGCGTAGTTGAAACCATTGCGAGGGGTCAGAGGAAAACCCGAGTGCCAACGGATGGTACCGGTGAACTGCCAATTCCCAATCACACCATTCAGCGGGCCAGACAGATTCGACCCGAAGGTTTTGCCACGGCCGAACGGCAGCTGGTAGACCCAGTCGCCGTTGAAGTTGTGCTTCAGGTCGAAATCAGAAACGGCGCGACCTGCGCGAACGTTGAATGCATCCGGAATCTGTCCGTTCACCTGTCCTTCGTTGAGGAACAGATCCGCGTTTTCAGCCGCCGAACCATCATCAATCGATTTGCTGAACACGTAATTCACGTCCAAAATAAGGGGACCTGCTTTCTTGCGGAGGGAAAGCTGAAGGCTATGGAAACTGGACGTTCCTTCCGATGTCCACGACGGTATGCTGTCGAATTGCGGTCCGAACATAACTCGCCCATTTTGCTGCGGATCTACAGCCAGCGACCAGGGGCTGCCTGTGCCGGGGACAGGATCATCCATGGCGAGTAAGGCATCACTCCAGTCCGCAAGCGAAGAATTGGCGTATTGCAAAACGATCTCGTAGAAGGCCTGCGTGGGGGTCAGGTTCGCGACCGCAGGATTGTTGAGATAGGTTGCCGCATAAGCCGGCATGTTGGGCATCAGGTCCTGAATCCACGGGATCGGAGTGATCCGCGAGACAGGAGTCTGATTGCTCAGACTTCCCATCTGCTTCACAAGCATGTTGTAAGCCTGCCACAGCGTCTGGCCGGATTGCGGGTCCTTGAATACGCCCATGAACTGCCCATAGTCCTTCTTCAGCAGCAGGCGCTGCCCCAGATTGCCGACGTATGCCGCCTCGACCGTAAATCCTCTGCCGATCTCGCGTTCGAGACTGAAATCCATCGCATAGGAGTAGGGAACCTTCAGACTCTGGTTTGCGGCGAAGTCAAAATTGTCGATGCCGGTATCTGGGGTGAACGGAAAGGTTACGCTGCTCGGAGCGTTCGGGAAGAAGGTACCTAATGCGGGGAACCCCGCGCATCCCGCAGCTACGCTGCAAGTCCCTGCGAATCGCGGAGCCGTCGCCAAACTGAATAGCCCCACGGGCGTCAGTTCGCTGTTTACCAGCCCGGGGTCGCCGGCGTTAATGGCTTCATCCGTCGCGATCGCGCCTCCCATGCGATCGTAGTACATTCCAAAACCCATACGAATGGAGCTCTTTCCCGGCCCTCCGAAGATCTTCGCCAAAGTGCCGTCATGATAACCGGGAGAGTACGCCAGTGAGAGCCGGGGAGCGAAATTTCGCGTGCTGGGGTTGTACCACGAAGGCTGATGATTTGCCTTCCCGCCCGGAATGAAGGACAGCAGAGGCGCGGCATCGGCGGGAATGCCCTGATTCGCGTTGGCGACGCGAAGGTACCACCAAGTGTTGAGGTTCATGGTGGGGATGGTTTGCAGCCCGTTCTGTTCCCACGGCACGCCAAAGTAGCTATAGCGCAGACCGTAGTTGAAGGTGAGATTGGGTTTTACGCGCCAGCTATCCTGCACGTACCATTCGAAATCATTCTCTGCATAATCTCGCTTCAAAGGCGCTCCTGTTGGCGGGGAAAGCTGCCCGGTCTTGGGATTGGCCAGCAGCGAAGCCTCCGCATAACTCATCGAACCGGTGAGTTCCATGAAGGAAGTCAGAAAAGCAGTCGTATTCTCAGGGACTTGTTGCCCTTCTGCTTGTAGCTTGTCGATCGGATCGCTGCAATCGTTGGAACAAAACGCGAAGTCACCCAGGAAAAAGATGGGATACGAGTTCTGATCCGTAAGGAAGTGGTTTCTGGGAAGCTGGACGTCGGCTCCGACTTGAATCATGTGTGTCCCGCGGGTCCAGGAGAGATCGTCCCTAAATTCCTCTGTGGGCACGGTGCGGGCAAAGCCGCGGGTGAAATTCAGCGGATCAGAAAAGTTTTGCGCTGAAAGCGCATCGGAAGTGCCGCCGCTCTCGTTCACTCCCTGGCGGATGAATCCCCATTCAGCGTTGTTGATGAGGTTTGTGCGCAACACCGCGGTGTATCCGAGCGCTATGCCTTTGCTGTCATTAAAGAAGCGGTTGTTTGGGGGAAGGCCGGGAAATTCTGCAGGAGTGATGTCGGTTTTTATATCCGCCAGGTTGCCGCGCCAAAACAGCATGTGCTTGCCATTGCCGGTCAGATTGAAATCGAGACGCGCCGTATAGATGCCGTTCGTAGTCTTTATCGGTGCATTGAAGTTAAAGCCCGTATAGTTCAGACCACCGTCCAATCCTTCGCTGGGAGCGTTACCGGAAGGATATAAGCTCATCAGCTGCAACATGGCGGGATTGACGCCGCAACCCGCGGAACCGGTTTGTGAGCAACCAGGATCCAGACCGGCTATCTGAGTGGGTGTCAGCTCGACGCAGTTTCCCGCGCCATTCGGGCACGGAACGACCCCCGAACCGGGATTCGCGACCTGGTAAATCAGCTCTCCCGATTTCAACGTTTCACTTGGGATATCCCGAAGGGTTGGCTCTGCGGTGCGATCGGTCCTTCCTTCGTAATCTGCGAAGAAGAAGATCCGATTCTTCAAAACCGGCCCGCCCACCGACCCGCCGAAAATGTTTCGAATCAGTTTCGCCCGGGGCACACCGTCCATATTGTTGAAGAATGAATTGGCCGCAAGCGAGGTGTCGCGGTTGAACCAGCGAACATTGCCGTGGAAAGAGTTGGTGCCAGATTTGGTCACCATTTCTACTTGCGCGCCGCCGGCCGCACCGCTCGAGGCGGTCGCGTTCGTGGTGATGACGCGAAATTCCTGCAGCGCATCGAGTGTGATTGGCATAGCGCTGGTGAACGCCGACTGATTCTGAAAGTCGTTCGACTCGATGCCATCGAGCGACACGTAGCTCTGATTTCCGCGCACGCCGTTCACCACCCCTTCGCGCGGGTCCAGAGCCTGCGTAGAACCCATGGAAAGCAGATCGGTGTCGGATAAACCGGTGAAGACCACGCCCGGCTGAAGCGTGAGCAAGTTCACCGGGTTGCGGGCGGCGAACGGTAGCTGAACGATTTGGGTTTCGTTAAATGCTTCTCCGATGCTTGCGTCCTGGGTATTAACGGTCTCGGCATTGGCCTCGACCGTAATCGACTGTTGCCCGCTCGTGCCGATTTGCAATGTGACGTCAATCCTGGTGGGTGTGGCGACGAGCACAGCGATATGCTGACGAATCGCTTGCTTGAATCCTTTGGCATCGATGGTCAGCGTGTAGCTGCCGGCAGGCGCTTGGGAGAATTCATAGGTTCCGTAGGCGCCGCTAGTCGTGCGTCGGGCGGCTCCCGTTCCTTCATTCACGATGGAGACCTGAGCATTGGCGACCGCCGCCCCCGATGTATCGAACACAGTGCCACTCAGGGTGGTAAATGTCTGGCCGGCAGCGCTGAACGCTAGAGCCGTGACCAGCAGAACGAGTTGACCCAAAGCGCGGCGTTTCAGCCGAAGCCCACTACCTCTAACGCCTCCCTCACCAGCTTCTTGTGTCATCAAGGCAGCACCCTCGGGGAAGAACGGATGTCGACCAGGAAGTCTCGTGGCCGGAAAAGTACCCCTTCACCGCAGCTCATGTCAAGAAAATTTTGTTTCACATCCGGCACATTTGTGTTACAACAAGCACACTTTTAGAGAGCGAATTGTAGCGTGGTCCCGTTGGCAGGTCCAATCGAGAAAAATGGTCCGCTCCATTCATCTTCCAAATGACCGGATGCACGGCTACCGTTCCAAACTTGCCAGGTGAAGCACAACAGTTTCAGAAATGGAGAGGCAATCGAAGTGGGCGATCCAATTACGACCGAAGTCATTCGTTACGAGTTAATCTCTGCCGCTGAGGAAATCAAGAGATGTTTCAAGCGGACTACAACCTTGGCAATTCTTTACGAGCTCAATGATTTCGGCATCTCTATTTACGATCACGAATTGAACCTGATCGCCGACGTGCCGGGAATTCCGCTCTTTTCCGGAACCCTCAACTACTGTGTCCGCTCCTGCATCGATCAGGTGGGTGTCGCGAAGCTTGGGCCGGGCGATGTTCTCACCACTTCGGTCCCATTCGATACCGGCAGCCAGCCGATTGATGCGGCCCTGGTCGCTCCAATTTTCCTGGAGAACGAAATCGTGGCCTACACAGCCTTGAAGGCTCACATGGGTGATCTGGGCGCGATCGACGCCTATCCCACCACGTCAACCGAGATGTTCCAGGAAGGCCTGTTGATGCCCGCCCTATATCTGTTTCGCAGCGGAGAAATCCAGGACCAAATCGTACGCCTGATTAAGGCCCATTCGCGCATTCCTAACACCACAGCCACGAATTTTCTGGCTGCGGCTTCAGCGCTGCGACTCGGTGGGCGACGCGTCGAAGCGCTCATCGGGCGCTATGGGAAGGCGACTTTTCGCGCTGCGGTGCAAGCGATGATCTCGCATGGCGAAAGGATCTCCCGCGCGGCGGTGGAAGCGATCCCGGACGGCACCTGGAACATTTTCGATTGGATGGATAACAACGGTGTCGACCCCGAGCCGGTAAAAATCGCCGCCACAGTGACGGTGCGGGGGAGCGATTTTATTATCGACCTCTCGGGCTCTGCTCCGCAGCAGCGCGGACCGATCAATTCCCCCTTTCCGGGAACGGTTTCGGCGTGTCGTTACGTGCTCAAATCGCTCACCACGCCGCTGCTCCCCGCCAATGAAGGGCATTTTCGGCCTTTGAAGGTGATTGCGCCCTCCGGATCTATTTTCAATCCTACTCGTCCTGCCGCCTGCTTTCTTTACGCCTGGCCGGAACAACGCCTGATGGATCTGATCCCGATGGCTTTAGCGAAAGCGATACCTGAGCGAGTGGTGGCTCATTCGGGCGGCGACTGCTGCGATTTCCTGATGACTTACTTCGATTACGAGAACGGGCGCGGGGACTACGGAGGAGGCGTCGAAGCCGTAGGAATGGGTGCAACCTTTAATCGCGATGGCGAGAATGCGCTGCTTCATCATTGCGAATCCGGCTGCTGCAATATTCCGAATGAAGTGGAAGAGTCGCGAGTTCCTCTGTTGGTGGAACGATACCAACTACGGGAAGATTCCGGCGGCGCCGGCAAGTTTCGCGGAGGGGTGGGCGTCATCAAGGAATATCATGCGCTTCAACCTACCACGGCGATCTCGATTGCCGAACGCACAAAAGCCAGCATCGTCACGGGCATCGACGGCGGCAAAGCCGGCCTGTTGAATGAAATTACTTATTTTCCGGGTACACCGCACGAACTGAAGCGCGGAAAAAACAAAGCCGAGCTCCAGGCCGGGGATCGAGTATTGATCCAGAGTGGCGGCGGCATGGGTTGGGGAAATCCGCTCGAGCGCGATCCCCGGGCAGTTCTCGCCGATGTCAACGCTGGTTATGTGAGCCGGGGAGCAGCAGAGAGAGAGTACGGCGTCGTGCTGTCGGACGCGAATGGTGAACCCAGCGTAGACGCCGAGCGCACCGCAGCATTGCGAGCCAATCTCGCTACACCGCTGCCGAAATCGAAAGCGATCCACTAAACATGCCAGACCATCAACCAGCAATGCGTTTTGCCGTCGACGTCGGGGGGACCTTTACCGACCTGATCACTTGGAACGTCGACAGCGGGGAAGTCCGATCAAGCAAGGTGCTCACCATGCCTGAACCGAGCCAGGGAGTGCTGGAGGTTGTCCGCAAGGAGAAACTCCAACTTTGGGATGTGCACCTGTTCGTGCATGGCACGACTTTAGGGATCAATGCCGTTCTCGAAAAGAAGGGCGCTCGCACCGGCCTGATCACGACCCGGGGATTTCGGGATGTGATGGAAATTGCCCGTATGGATCGGCCCGACATGTACAACATCCTTTACCAGAAGCCCCCCGCGCTGGTTCCGCGGCACCTGCGCATGGAGGTCGAGGAACGGATCGATGCGCGCGGGAACGTCCTGCGAAAGCTTGATCGCGTGGCAATATTGAAGGCGATCGACCACTTTCGCCACCACAATGTTCAGGCGGTCGCCGTGTGCTTGCTGCATTCCTACGCCAATCATTCCCATGAAGAAGCGATTGGAGAAATTTTTGCCCAGGAGGCTCCGGAACTTTACGTCACGCTCTCGCACCGGATTCTGAGGGAATACTCCGAGTACGAGCGCACCATGTCAGCGGTGTTGAATAGTTATATTCAACCGCAGGTTCAGGACTACCTCGACCACTTGCAAGGCAACTTGCAGGGTGAGGGCTTTTCCCAGAGATTTCTATTGCTTCGTTCCAGTGGCGGAGCAATGAGTTACACCGAAGCGCGGGAGAGCCCCATCTTCACTCTGATGTCCGGCCCCGCGGGAGGGGTATTGGGAGCCAGCCGGCTCTCGACCGTAACTGGCGTCAAAAATCTGATCACGGCGGACGGCGGCGGCACGAGCTTTGACGTTTCTCTAGTGGTAAATGGTCAGCCACGCGTCGTCTCGGAGACGATGATCGAGGGATACAAGCTGCTGCTGCCCATCATGGATATTCGTTCGATTGGCGCGGGCGGCGGCAGCATTGCCTCTGTCGATGCCGGAGGCGCGCTGCAGGTCGGTCCCGAGAGCGCAGGCGGAACTCCAGGCCCGATCTGCTACGGTCGCGGTGGCAAGCAGCCGACTGTAACGGATGCGGCCCTATGTATGGGTTTGCTCGACCCAGAATTTTTTTTGGGCGGCGAGATGCAACTGGATTACAAAGCAGCCAACGCCGCGATCGACTCCGACATTGCCCGGCCGCTGGGTCTGGACGTCAGCCGGGCATCGAGCGGCATCTTGGCAATCGTCGAAACGAAAATGGCGGGTGCCATCCGCGAGATCACGATTGAAAAAGGATTCGATCCACGCGATTTCGCCTTACTGGCCTTTGGCGGATCGGGTCCCTTTTTCGCCTGTAATCTTGCGCGGAAATGCGAAATCCTCAAGGTGATCATTCCCGTGGCGCCCGCTAATTTTTCCGCCATGGGAATGCTGCTGTCCGATCTTGTGCATCACTACTCGCGGACGTTGATACTGGATCTGAAGGACGCCACGGCCAGCCGTATTGATTCAATCTTTGTGGAACTCGAAGCGCTCGGGCGAAGTGCTCTCGAAGCCGATGGAATTTCGGCCGATCGACAGGAATTCTATTGCAGCCTCGACATGCGTTATTCCGGCCAAGGTGGTCATTCCATAACCGTACCGCTCACTCCCAGAACCTTCACCGAAGGACATCGGCAAGGATTGGAAGCATCCTTCCATCAGTGGCATGAAACTACCTATGGCCACCGAACCGACGAGCCCGTGCAGATCGTGCATTTCCGGCTGCAGGCAGTCGGAAGGGTGGAGAAGCCGGACTTTCGTCCCATTCCAACCGGAGGCGAAGACTCCTCCCATGCGATCAAACAGCGACGCCATGTTTACTGGCGCGACCTGGATCAAGCCGTCCCTTTTCCTGTCTATGACCGCGCCAAACTCCGGGGTGGAAATTCTTTGACAGGCCCCGCGATCGTGGAGGAGGCGACCGCAACAAGCGTGCTTGGTCCCGGAGATAAGTTGACCGTCGGCCTCTACGGTGATCTGATCATTGAGATTGCCCAAATCTCAAGCGGACTTCGAAATGGCTCAATCGCACCCTGACATCTTCACCCTTGAAATCATTCAAGAAGCTCTCATTTCTGCTGCACAAGAGATGTTTCATGCGTTTGGCCGGACTAGCAAAAGCCCGGTGATCTACGAAGTGCTCGACTACGCATGTGGGCTTACCGATCACAAAGGGCAGTTGATCGCCCAAGCTGCAGGTGTGCCCGGTTTCCTTGGCACTTTGGATCTGGCAGTCAAGGAAACGGTGGCTAAGTTTGAGGGCAATATCCATGCAGGCGACGTGTTCATCACGAATGATCCTTACGGAAACGGAACCCATCTGAACGACATCACGCTGATCCGCCCAATCCCCTACAAGGGCGTGCTCGTAGCATTCGCGGCGAGCAAAGGCCATTGGTCTGACGTGGGCGGGATGCATTTCGGGAGTTGGACCTCCGACTCCACCGAGATTTATCAAGAAGGCCTTTTCTTCCCGGTGATGAAGCTCTACGAGCGCGACAAGCCGTCAGAGTCTCTCATCGACCTGATTCGTCACAACGTGCGAATTCCCGAGATGACCATCGGTGACCTGTTGTCGCAGGAAGCCTCTCTTCGCGTTGCGGCCCGGCGGGTGGAAGAACTATGTGGGAGGTATGGCTTGTCCGCAATGCAGCGGGCTTTTCGCAAGATCCTCGTTTCAGGCGAACGGGTCAGCAGGAATGCGCTGAAATATCTGCCGCATGGCGTTTTCGAGGCGGAGGATTTCGTGGATGACGATGGAATCCACGATGATCCCATCCGCGTCCAGGTCAAGCTTGCAATCTCGGCGCGGGAGTTCGTCGTCGATCTCCGTGGATCGAGCCCGCAAGTCCGTGGTTCCATCAATGCTTCCTATCCAGCCTCGCTGTGTACCGCCAAAGCTACATTCAAGGCAATCACTTCCCCACATTCTCCGGCAAACGAAGGGAACTTTCAGCCGCTGCGACTGCTGACCGATCCCGGAAGCATCTTTCATGCGCTTCGGCCCGCCCCAACCTCCACCTATTGGGAGACCGATGCCTATGTCGGGGACTTGATGATGAAAGCCCTGGCCCCGCATATTCCCGAGCGCTTGCCGGCTGGCCACTTTCTCAGCGTGTGCGGCACGATTCTGGGCGGCTATGACGAGCGAAAGAAACAACCCTATGCTCTCGTAGAACCACAACCCGGCGGCTGGGGAGCGACTGCGACGCACGATGGACCAAACGGGCAGTTTTGTCTCGGCGACGGCGAAACCCTGAACATGTCGAGCGAAGTGATCGAGGCGAGATACCCAGTACGCGTCGAGCAATATGCCCTGAACACGGAAGCGGGGGCCGGAACAGGGAAATATCGCGGAGGGTTCGGGGTGGTGAAGGACTATCGCGTGCTGAGTCGCGAGGCCAGGTTCACCGCTTCTTTTGGACGGGCAAAGTTTCCTCCTTGGGGCCTATTGGGAGGAGGTCAGGGAACTTGTAATCGGGTATCGATCCTACCTGTGGCGGCTCCGCCGGAATCACGCGGCAAAATCGCAGCAAGAGAATTGCACCGGGGTGATGTAGTGCGGCTTGCCACTGGCGGTGGGGGCGGCTTTGGTTGTCCCTTCGAACGCGATCCTCAGGATGTTCAGTCCGATGTCCGCAACCAACTCGTGACAGTCGAGCAGGCGAAGCAACTATATGGCGTCGTGCTCGATCCTCAGACATTGCGAGTCGACCAAGATGCAACTGTCGCATTGCGTGAAAAACAGAAACGATTACGGAACGCATCAGCCTCCGCCTGAAAACGATCCGAGCCAGATGAATCGAATCAAGCATCACCGAATCTCTATCTCTAGATTTCCGTACTCGTCAACCCGCAACCGGTCTCCAGCGTTCACGATGGTTGTCGAAGTCTGCTCCTCAACCACCACCGGCCCATTGAGCCGCGTACCCGCAGCCAAACTGTCGCGCTCGAACACTTCCACCTGTCCCGATCTGTCTTCCAGCCTCATCAGACGCGACATCTTGGGTTTCGCGCGAAAATGTTTTCGCGACGGAATCGGTTTGATGGTGGGCTTAGGCAACCTTGCAGAGGCAACCAAGTGGCAGGTGACGATTTCCATCGGATCTGACAGCGTGAATTCGTAAGCACGCTGGTGCAACTCTTCAAACTGGCGGCGCAACACGTCGATAGCCCGAGTTTCCAACGTCGCTTGCGCCACGCGGACTTTTACGCTGTGTTCCTGGCCCTGGTAGCGGGCATCGACATAGCAATGGATGCGAATCTGCTCTTCGCGCCCTTCCTCGGAAAAGGCTTTGCGAGCCCGTCGTTCCAGTTCTGCGAAAGCGCCTTGCAGTTTCTCGCCGCACTGGTTATTGACGAGCATGATCTGCGTACGGAGAAAGTCTCGCCGCACGTCCGCCATCAGCATTCCCCATGCCGAGAACACCCCCGGCAATGGTGGAATCAACACCCGCGGGATGCCGAGCTGCCGCGCGACACTGGATGCATGCAGCGGTCCGCCTCCTCCGTATGCTACAAGCGTAAAATCCCGAGGATCATACCCGCGTTTTAACGAGACCAGCTTCAGCGCATGGATGATCTGGGAATTCGCCAGCCGAACCGTTCCCTCCGCCAGTTGGTTGACAGAAATTCCCAATTTTCGCGACTCCGTGGCAAACGCCTCATACGCCCGGTCTTTGCTGAGGGTAATCTCTCCGCCGAGGAAATAGTCTGGATTCAGAACACCCGTCAGCAGAAAAGCGTCGGTGACAGTAGGTTTCGTTCCGCCCCTGCCGTAACTCGCGGGACCAGGCACCGCCCCCGCGCTCATCGGTCCCACACGCAGCGCGCCCGTTTCGTCTTTGTTGAAAATGCTGCCCCCACCTGCGCCGATCTCGACAATGTCCAGGCATGGCACCTTCAGCGGGTATCCCGCTGAGAATGTGCTCTTCCCGATGAAATAGTCGCTGTTGATGCGCAGCTGACCCTTGTGGATCAGCGTGGTTTTTGCGGTGGTTCCACCCACATCGAGGGTCAGCAGATTCGACTCAGCGATCAACTCCCCAATCGCACGGGCGCCAATTGCTCCCGCCACCGGTCCCGATTCCACCACTTGGATCGGAGCTCGCTCGGCTTGCGAAAAGCTCATCACCCCGCCATTCGACGCCATCGCATACAGCTGCCCAATGACGCCGACCTTGCGGAGTCCCGCCTCCAGATGTACTAGGTATCGTGCGACCACAGGCTGGACGTAGCTGTTCAGCACGGTCGTACTTGCTCGCTCATACTCTCGGTATTCCTGCGTCAATTCGTGAGAACAGCAGACCAATATCTCGGGCGCGTGTTTGCGGATCCACTCCGCGCATTTCCGCTCATGAGCGCCATTCCCATAAGCATTCATGAAACAGATTGCGACAGCCTCGACATTGCTTTCGCGGCAGCGGCGGATATGCTCTTGCAGATCAGAGAGGTCGAGTTCTTCCACCACCTGCCCCTCAGCATCCAGGCGCTCCCGCACCTCGAAGCTCAGTTCGCGAGGAATGAACGGGGCCGGCTTGGCATAGGAGAAGTTGTAGATGTCCGGCCGGTTCGAACGCTGTATCTCTAGTACGTCCCGAAAACCCCGCGTCGTGAACAACGCCGTTTTGACCCCCTTGCGTTCGGTGAGAGCGTTAATGACAATCGTGGAAGCATTCGCAAAGTATTTCTTCACCGATCGTGGAGGCAGACCGGATTTGGCCAGCGCGCTGAGAATCCCGCGTGAAAAATCGTCGGGCGTGGTGGAATCTTTGGCAACAATGAGCTGGCCGGTGTGCCGGTTATATCCAACCAGGTCGGTGAAGGTTCCACCCACGTCGGTGGCTACACTGATCGACAATTTCAAAGCCTCCGGGCGGTGGTCTCAGGAAAGAATGCCGACTTCCAAACGCGCTTTTTCAAGAGACACCGGATCGGCGCGCAACGTGGGCGTAGCCACGTCCGGTCGCGAGCGCACACTCTCGGGCAATTCGTCCCAGATCCGGTTACTAAAGAACAGCAGTTGCCACTCTCCGCGCTCGAGCCATTTCTCCAGAGGTTCAATCTGTTCCAGCGCCAGGGCGCCGAAGGAAAGGCCCGCCTCAGGAAAAATGCTTTCAATCTGCCGGACGAACAGGCGGCCGTATTCCTCGAGATCGCGCTTCTTGAATACCAGGCCTACGCGGCTGCCCCCTGCCAAGTTTGCGATCTTTCCCAGCACTTTCTGGTCCCAGTTCACCGACACGGTCACCACTTTCAGTTTGTGTTTACGCGCGATTCGGCACGCTTCCTCATAATGAAACGGCACCGTACACAAATACCGCATGCCCTGCGTCTCTCGCTGCGGCAGCAGACGTAGGGTGTCGAAGTCGATGCCTCGCACCGGAACCCCCCACGCCTGCGATATGTCGGACGCGAACTGTTGGGCTTGAACGCGATTACATTCGCCAAACACGATGAGGTTGTCGCTGTCCTTGGCTTGGCGAACGCGATGTTGCAGGTAGAGCGCGAAGCTTTGCGGATGAATCCCGAGCTTCAAAACCTGCTTCAAGACCGTTTCCGCCAGGACGCGAACCTGCTGTTTTCTGGCCTCGCGATGCCCTCCATACTCGAGTTGCCGGTTGATGATCACGCGGCGGCTCCGGCTGATCGTCAGAATCCCGGCGTGCGCCAGTTCTTCGTAAGCCCGCCGCACGGTGGCCGGGCCGATGTCCAGTTCACTCCCGAGTTCGCGGATCGAAGGCAGGGTGTCGCCAGGTTGCAGTTCTCCGAATGCGAGTGCCATTCGGACCCGTTCCTTGATTTGCTCATGGGCCGGATACGGATTAGCGGTATCTACAAAAAAATCAATCACACCCATAGCCTCACATCTGTTTTTCTGGTCGCACACCTGTGCGCAATGAACAGGGATTAGACCACCCCCTTGCGCCAGTGTCAATTCGAGGGAATTAGAGTCGTGCGTAGCTCCTGCGTTACTGTGTTTTAAGAGTCACCGCTCTACCCAGACCGTGCCCGTTGCGGTGTACGCCGCGATTCCGGATTGCAATCTCTACAATCGGGAGGGACTGCCAGCGTCGCCGTCAGGCTCCTGATGACAACCGCCAGAGTGTCGAACCAACAATTGCGGATTCCCTCCTTTCGGTACAAGATCGCTACAACTGAGCGAGAGAAAAAGAGGCAGGCTGCTCCCTAAGCGACACCAGACAAAGCACTTGGAGTTTGTAGTTTCATGGTTCGGGACCAGGGGGTCGGAGGTTCAAAATCCTCTCTCCCCGACCAATCTTTTCAAGCACTTACTGCAGCGGCGAGAACTCCAAAACTGACCCACATGGTTTTGCACCAGGAGCTCTAGCGCGCCGACCCGCATAAATACTGAAAGTTTTGCCCAGCGAAGAGTGCGGCACCGTCTACAAAATCGACCACAGCGATGTGGCGGTGAGACCAGATTCCCTACCAGTTGCAAAGCTGCTGAACGACAAAGGAATCGCGAGCGCGGCGATTGCACTCAACAACGGCCACCCGGATCGGCTGTCCATTTATTTCCGACTTTTACGCGTTTTCTCGATAGCTTCCGGTTATGCCGACAATTCGGGAGTTATGTCGTAACCCGTGGCTGACCGTTCATAAACCACATGCTCCTGCTTGAGGCTAGCATTCGTTGACTAGCGGATTCCACGTTCGTAAGATCAAACGATCCGGGGGGCGTCCCGCTGATCGGCCAAACCATCTCGCACTACCGCGTCCTCGAAAAGCTCGGCGGAGGTGGGATGGGTGTGGTCTACAAGGCCGAGGACCTAACCCTGCATCGTTTTGTTGCCCTGAAGTTCTTGCCCGACGAAGTCGCCACAGACTCCCAAGCATTGGCTCGTTGTCGGCGAGAAGCTCATGCTGCTTCTGCATTGAACCATCCCAATATCTGCATCTATGAAATCGGGCAGCAGGACGGGCAGCCCTTCATCGCCATGGAGTTTTTGGACGGGCTGACGCTGAAGCAGCGAATTGCTGGGCGTCCGCTGGAGATTGAAACCCTGTTGTCGCTCGGAATCGAAATCGCCGATGCTCTAGACGCTGCTCATACAAAAGGGATCGTCCACCGCGATATCAAGCCTCCAAACATCTTCGTGACCAAGCGTGGGCACGCGAAGATTCTGGATTTTGGCTTGGCGAAAGTTACTCCGGTGGGCACCACAGCGACGGGAACAGCAGCCGGCATGTCAGAGGTAACTGTCGAATCGGGTGCCGAACACTTGACAAGTCCCGGTACGGCACTAGGAACGATTTCCTACATGTCGCCGGAGCAGGTGCGTGCGAAAGAACTCGATGCACGAACGGACTTGTTTTCGTTCGGCGCTGTGCTGTACGAGATGGCGACAGGAGCCTTACCTTTCCGGGGGGAAAGTGTGGGAATGATTTTCGAAGCCATTCTGAACCGTGCTCCGGTGGCTCCTGTACGCCTGAACCCCGACCTGCCACTCAAGCTGGAAGACAGAATCAACCGTGCGCTGGAAAAGGATCGTAACCTGCGCCACCAGCACGCCTCCGACATGCGTGCGGAATTGCAGCGGGTGAAGCGGGATACTGACTCTTGGAAGGCAGCCGCCGTAAGCAACGTTTAGAAGAAGAACCAGTCCAATCAACTGGGGCGGCAGCCAAGTCGTCCAGCGGGAAACAGAAGCGATCATCTTCCGCTATAAGACCCATGCTGAAGGAGGACTCGGCAACTTCCCCTCGGCGCACGTGGTTGTTCGCATCGAGCGCGTTGGCTGTCGCTGCGGTGCTAACTCTGGTACTGAATGTTGGCCGACTTCGTGAAAGTTTGTTCAGCAGCCACAGCGTGTCTGAAGCGCGGCATGTCGCGGGGCTTCCTCCCCTTGAACAGGGCAGGTACGTGGCAGTACTGCCCTTCCGCGTGCTGGGAGACCGTGCATCGCTCGGGTACGTCGCTGATGGAATCGCTGAGGCACTTACGGCGAAGTTGTTCCAATTGTCTGGTGTGCATGTCGTCGTAAATCGTCCCTCAAACGAAACAGATCCGACGCAGGCTCTCGAAAGCATTGCACGCAGCCTGGGTGTGAACCTGTTGATCACAGGGACGGTTCAAGGCACGGGGGAAGACATACGCGTGATCGCGAATGTGGAGAACGTTAGTGGTGGGCAACGTCTATGGAGCGGGGAGTTTTCCGGGGCGTCGCAGAAGCTGCTGACCATTGAAGATGAGATATACGCAAAGATCGTCATGGCAATTGGGAGCGGCAGGCCCACGGAAGTTACAGGGAGCAGGGTGCAGCACCCGACCGAGAATGTAGAGGCCTACGATCTTTATCTGCGCGGCCGCGAGATCCTGCGGAATAGTCAGAACAGCAAGGAGACCGAAACGGCACTGCGTCTTTATGAAGACGCACTGAAGAAGGATTCCAACTTCGCGTTGGCATATGCGGGCATCGCTGACGCGAGTCTGGGAATGTACCTGCAGAAGAAAGAAGTTTTCTGGGCGAACAAGGCTCTCGCAGCGGCCAAACAGGCAGAGCAGATAGATGATGCCCTGCCAGAAGTGCACCTGGCCATGGGCAGTGTATATCTCCGCACTGGCAAGTTCACGGAGGCTGTCGAGGAGATGAAACGGGCCGTAAATCTAGCCCCTAATTCCGACGATGGCTACCGTAGACTCGCAGCGGCTTACCTAAGATCGGGCCAGAAGAATGAAGCAATCGATGCTTATCAGAAAGCGATTCAGATGGCTCCTTACTACTGGGCCAACTACAACGCGCTCGGGAACGCTTACGTCGGCCTGGGGGATTACGATCGGGCGCTCACGCAATTTCAGCGCGTCATTGAGCTCGCGCCGGAGCTCAGTTTCGGTTATGACAACGTCGGAGTGGTCTACTGTAATCAGGGCAAATTCAAACAGGCAATACCGTACTGGGAGAAAGCGCTCTCGATCACACCCAACCCAGATTTGTACACTAATTTAACATCGGCACGGCGTACTTTTTACATGCAACGCTACGCGGAGTCTGTGCCGATGTTTGAAAAAGCCGTTGCAATGAACCCGAATGACGAAATGAACACGGGCAATCTCGCCGACGGTTATCGCTGGCACGGGCAGAAAGAGAAATCGTTGGCAACATACGATAAGGCCATCGCCTTGGCGTACAAAGAACTACAGGTAAACTCGAAAAACGCCCATACGATGGGTAACTTGGCAGGCTACTACGCAAAGAAAGGGGATCGGCCGCAATCGATTGAGTGGATCAGCCGCGCTCGCAGCATTGACCCCAATAACGTCGGACTGATATACCAGACTGCGATCGTGCATGCGCTGGCCAATCGCCCGGAGGATGCCTTGAAGGACTTGCGCGAAGCGTTTCAGAAAGGTTATTCCACCGAGCAAGCCCGCAGAGACCCAGAGTTCGGAAGTCTTCGGCAGCGGCCGGAGTTTGCTAACTTGCTGGCAGAATTCACTACGCCAAAAAGTAAGCGTACGACTGCCAGCTCAACTCCTACTCTCATGCTCGTGCAAGGCGCACCCCTTGAGATGGGCAAAGGCACGCGCACCTGGTCCGTGCAAATGTTACACCCCCGCGGGGGGGAGGGCCAATCCGGTTCTCACCCTATCCGCGTCCTGAGCCGCAGATACGACTGGCGCCACCATCACCACCAACGACAGCAAAACCATCCGAGGAAGTTTCAATGCGATTCTCCGTGGTCTACAAACGTGCCCGCTTGGAACTCTGCGGATCAAACTTCCGATCAAACCGCCCACTGAAAATGAGGGTGAGGGCATGGCGATCCCGCCCTGGCCTTATCCCAGTCGCTGGCTACTGTTTCTGTGTCGATCTGGCATTCGCCGCGCGCTTTTGTGCCGCCGGCAGTGCGGTAAGCGACCCTTGCTGCTGGAGCGATCCCAGGAACACATTGTCGTCGTTTTCCTCTTCGTCCAGCCAGAACAACTGCCCGCCGGCAGCCTGATATATGACTGTGGTGAAATTCACCGGGTCACTAGCAACGGCTATGCCGAGCTTCATTGTGTAGCGCCCAGCGTTGACCGGATCTGGGGTTGCGGTTCCCGAGAAATTCGCGGTATCCGTCCCGTCAGGTCCGGTGGGGTTGAAGATGGCGAAAGGATCGCTGACCAGTCCGGTGGCATTGCTCAAAGCACGACTCTCAACCGATCCTTGCCCAATAAAGTCGAATTCCCAACCAAGAGTCGGCAAGCGGGGGTTGTTGAAAGCCTGCGCTCCAAAGGCATAGGGGCCGGCAAAGCTGGCGGGTGAGGTGTCCGTTTGCGGAATCAGGACCCCGGTGCCGTTGAGCGCGGCGGTGGGATTCGCCCCATCCAGATCCGCAACCAGAGCGCCTCCCAATCCGCTGCTAGTGTTATTCGGATCATTCAGATTGAGAAGTGGATCCGTCATATAAATCCCCAGAACGCTGACGTCTCCCAAGTCTCCGGCTGCGATCGTCAGGCTGCCGTATCCATTGGTGGCAACGGAGTAGTTGCCCGCGATAGAGGCAGCGGGAACGATGGTGTCGTTGTCGTATTCATCGTCATCCGCGACACCAGTGAATGTGCCGCTGTCCGCATCCGTCGTAAACATGCCTGCCGCAGCATAGAGATTTCCGAACGAGTTGCTTGCGACGCCGAATACAGATTTCCCCAGCAATGCGTTGCTGAAGGTGCCCGTGCCTTGGCCGAACACCGAGCCTGCGCCCGAATCGCTATCGTCCACATCGATGATCCGAAGGGCTTCGGGACCAACGACGTAATAGTTGAGTGAGATCCCTAGAGCGGCACTGCTGATCGTGCCCCGCCCGAAAGCGTCGGGTCCGGTGATGGTTCCGCTGAAAGCCGTTCCCTGTGTCGGAGTGGCCGGAGCTCCAGCATCATCGACGTCGAAAGTACCCGCCAGGGCGGTGCCGCTACTCGAGATCGAGAATACGCCTCCGAAAACAATCGACTCAAAACCGCGGTCGATTCCAGAAAGGGTAAAGGCATAGTTGCCATCGTTAAGCGTACTAGACAGTGTCTGCAAGTCCATGCTTCCGCTGGATGTCGCCGATCCATCAAACTGAACGATGAGGGCGTGGTACGCGTTCACAAACTGGACGCCGAGGGTTTCGACGCCGCTCACGCCCAAACTAGTGTTGCTCGTAGTGAGAGTGAGTGTCCCCTGGCCGGTTGTAGGATCTACCAACAGCGCGGCTGTTCCCGGCAAGATAGTGTCGGGGGAAGGTTCCGGCGACGTGAGTCCATCGCCATCGTTATAGTCCTGTTCGCCGCCCAGGACGTTGCCATCGCCATCCACGGCCACCGACCCTGCGAGAGCGTAAAAACCAGGGCCGTTGATCGACTCGAGCCCGCTCAAATAGAACGCAAAGTTGAGCGCTGTGTTGGTCAGAATGAAGTTAGCCGGCTCCGCCCCGGATGCAACCGTAGCGGTCACGGTATAGGTTCCGACCGATCCATTGGCTGTGAACGTCGCCGAGGTGGCCACGCCGCTTGCATTGGTCCTAGCCGTATTCACTCCACCTGCGAATGTGCCGCCTGCTCCCGTTGCCGGAACCTCGAACGTGACCAACGCGTTGCTCACTGGGTTCTGGTTACCGTCCACCACCGTCGCTACCAGTCGTATCGCAAACGTGGCGTTGACCGGCGCACTCTGCGGCGTTCCGCTTGTCGCCGCGATCGCTACGAGCGCTCCGGTTATGTTCGTCAGTTCGAAACTGGCCGGTGTCACTCCTGTAACCGTAGCCGTCACGGCATAGGCGCCGGCCGTCGCATCCGCGGTGAACGCTGACGAGGTAGCCTGGCCGTTCGCACCAGTCGTATCCGTCTCCGTATTCGATGAGTTCGACGCGAATATGCCGCTCGCTCCCGTCGCCGGAGCGCTAAACGTCACCGACACTCCACTCACCGGGTTCTGGTTACCGTCCACGAGCGTCGCCACCAGCGGCTCCCCAAACGCGGTGCTGATGTGTGCGTCTTGCAGCGATCCGCTCGTCGCCGCGATCGACGCCGGGGGCCCCGAAGTGTTCGTCAGGGTGAAGCTGGTCGTGGCCGTCACTCCCGCAACGCCAGCCGTCACCACATCGGCTCCGATCGTTCCATTGGCGGTGAACGTCGACGAGGTGGCCACGCCGCTCGCGTTGGTCGTATCCGTTTCTGTATTCGACGAGTTCGACGCGAATGTGCCGCTTGCTCCCGTCGCCGGAGCCGTGAAGATGACGAACGCGCCGCTCACCGGCGATCCGCCCATCGTCACTGTCGCCACCAGCGGCGCTGCAAACGCCGTGTTGAGCGCCGTGCTTTGCGGCGTTCCGCTCGTCGCCGCGATCGCTTCCGCTGGAGTATGGAAGTTCGAGCTATTGCAGTTCGTCAAGAAACCTAAGGATAGGAAAATTAAGCCGAGGATGCTCGCGTTAGCCTGCCGGTTCATAGCGACTCCCCTTTCCCGTTCGTCTTCTGGCCGGCTCGCTTGCGAGCCTGCGGCGACACGGGGAACCCGTTTTTGTTCCGGATGGTGTAGACCCCGCCACCCACTTTCAGCGTGCGGACCAGGAAGAAGGACTTGTCCTTGACCGTCTTCATCACGCCCGTCGCCTCAATCTGCTGCCCGGCGGCGACGGAGACCGCACCGTCGCCCTGCAAACCGAACCTTCCCAAACTTGCATCCACCGGACCGGAGGGAGTTGCGAGCATCAGGTGCGAACCCACAATCATTCCCGGAGCGGCTTGCATAAGTACGCTCGACACCGTACCAGTGAGGGTGACTTCCTCAGTGACGTTGTAGCTGAGGGGCCCTGCGGCACCGGTCGCGCCTGCCATTGTCTGCGCCTGAATTGGACGCAGGGATGTGATGAGTAAAAGAACGACCACTGTACATAGCCCAGTTGACAGCGGTTTCATCGTTTGCCTCCAAGTTTGATCTTGGTTCGGAATTCCTGTTCGGAATCCCTGCCTCGCACGTCATACGACTCGGCACCCTAGCGCTCTTGAGAACAGTTGAGGACGGTGATCGGCTGCTACATGGGTCCCAAGTGTTGCCGCTCAGTCTACTCCTATACAGGTTCTGAGCTAAAGGGTTCACGGTGAGGATTGCGACATGTCGCAATTTAACCTCACGGGTCTCCAAAAACTCAACCCGCACTCAGGAGATACGGTCACGGCTGTGCGCGATCAACCCTGATACCGCCAAACATGGTCCACAAACTTTGGTGTCTTTCAGTTCCTCGGACGAATCCGTGAGAACGTCACGATCAA
>Ga0302324_100009519_pt1 | contig 20297 bp, 12 predicted proteins | sample Palsa_T0_1_FD_201949 | JGI IMG/M metagenome (GOLD analysis project Ga0302324, IMG submission 201949) | Peat permafrost microbial communities from Stordalen Mire near Abisko, Sweden - Palsa_T0_1 | ecosystem: Environmental > Terrestrial > Soil > Palsa > Peat permafrost | place: Sweden: Abisko...
GATTGACGAAACCGGACTGCCAGACTGCCCAGCAGAGAAAATCGCCGCAAGAGTGCAGCGAGGCGGCCGGAGAATACTTTTCTCCGGTCCAGTTTGAAGTTGAAAATACGCGAATTGGCGGGGATTTGGCGCAACTTCCAGGAGCACAGACGGCAGAATTCCCTGCACTTCAGACTGTATGGCGGAGAGGGAGGGATTCGAACCTTCGGTACAGCTTTGTTGCGCTAAGCCTCGACGTGTCCGTAAGTTACAGACAACAAACCCCTAGCAGAGAATTGCACACCGAAAACTGCCGATTGAACTTTGCAATCAGTCCGGTTTGGATTCGCCATGCATTCGGATCCGGAAGGCGAATGCCAGGCGATTCTGTGGCTAGAAACGGTCAGTTTGAATACTATTCACGTCCAGTCGGTTAGCGCCTGACTGCGTGCCCTAGCGGGCAGTCAGAGAATCGAACCTTTCTCTGACAGAAGCACTTGAAAATGGCGACAGAATTTTAGCGACGCCCAGATTTCGTGTCTGTGAGTTTCAGCGCACACCCGGAAGAGTTCTCAGTTTCCGAAGGCCGATCAACTTAACCATTCTTGGATAACTCCGGATTGCCGACGATCCGGGACTTGACTCGATTCGTCAACACAAGCGGCGTTTATGAGGACTCAACTCATCTCCTGTCGCTTGCCAAAGCCGATAGCGCGCTATTACGGTCGTCGCTCTTTCACCACCTGTGCCGTTTCGTCTCTTTTTCGTCGGGCGGATTTAGGGTCGGCGAGTGAGTCCCTTTGCCGAGGGCCTCGGATCCGGGCGGTTCACGGAACCGTTCCTCCGACGCATGGTTGCGGACGGATTGTTTGCATGCTAAGTCAGTGAGGAGCACGTGGTGTACAAAAATCTGAACTCAACGGGAACGTTGATTCAGTATCCGGCCCATTTCCCGCATCAGGGCTTTCTCGCCACCACGAGAACATGCTGCGGAGCCATCTGAAATTTCAGGGCTGCTGTCTAAGTGAAAATCTATAAACCGTACCGGAATGGAACGCCCGGCCCGGTTTCAAGACGGTTGGGGGAAATTCCGGATGGTTTGGAGAATCAGGGAAATGCTGAGTCTCCAAGCAAAAGGCGGAGCGATGTTTGTAAACTTTACCGCCCTTGCCCTGGATGCTGCCGTCCAGGAAATTGCCGGCGTAGAACTGGATTCCGGGTTCGGTGGTGAAGATTGATAACATGCGGCCTGATTCGGGTTCGTGGATTTCGGCTGCCAAGTCGAACGCATTGGCAGGCTTGGAATCGAGGACCCAGTTGTGGTCATACCCTTTGCCATATTTCAGTTGTTCGTTATCGGCGTGAATGTGCTCACCGATGGCAGTGGGCTGGATGAAGTCGAAGGGGGTGCCGACGACATTTCGGAATTCGCCGGTGGGAATCATCTCAGTATCGATGGGCGTGAACTGTTGGCCGCAGATTCTCAGACGATGGGTTAGCACGTCACCCTTTCCGGTACCGCCAAGGTTGAAATAGGAGTGATTGGTGAGATTGAGGACGGTATTTTTATCCGTGGTCGCGGTGTAATCGATGCATAATTCGTTGCGACCGACTGGGACGGAGAAGGTCGCGATGACGGACAGATTTCCCGGGAACCCCTCCTCACCGTCCCTACTCAGGTAGGTAAGCTGCAGGGTTTGCTTTGATCTGGTGGAGGCTTGCCTAGCGGCCCATACTCGCTTGCCGAGGCCGCGCGTTCCGCCGTGCAGAGTGTTGCGCCCGTCATTCCTCGTCAGGAGATAGTTTTTTTTACCGATAGTGAACTTGCCATTTGCGATGCGGTTGGCATAGCGGCCGATGGTCGCTCCGAAAAAGGACAAGCCCTGCTCGTAATCTTCCAGTTTATCGTAGCCCAGCACAATATCTTCAGCCCGGGCATTGCGATCGGGTACCCTCAGAGACACGATTGTGCCACCATAGTTCGAAATGGCAACTTCCATTCCTGTGCGATTCCCGAGCGTATAGAGACTGACGAGTTCCCCTTCTTGGGTGGTTCCGAAAGGTTGGGACGAAAGCGACAACATGAGTCTGACTGTCCTCGTCTGCGGTCTTGTGTCGCGACTCAATCACGTTGTGGCGGAAGTGAGAGCCCCAGCCCGCCAGGCAACATGTTGTCAGCGCGGTTCTGCATCGACAAAATGTATTGCATCAAGTTTCCTAAGCGCAGCGGCTGCGGCTTCGGGCGTAACGTCCCGTTGCGGGCTTGCCAGCATTTCATATCCAACCATGAATTTCCGTATGGACGCCGAACGCAATAGCGGCGGATAAAAATGGGCGTGCAGATGCCATTCCGGGTGCTCATTGTCGTCCGTTGGCGCCTGGTGGAACCCCATCGAATAGGGGAACGATGTTTCGAAGAGATTGTCGTAGCGCGCGGTGAGCGCTTTGAGCATGGCGGCTAGACCGGCGTGCTGGGATCGGTCGAGAGCGAGCAGATCGCGGACATGTTGCTTCGAGACAACCAACACCTCGAAAGGCCACACCGCCCAGAATGGCACAAGAGTGACGAAGTGTTCGTTCTGGAGCACGACACGGGTTTCGGCCATCGACTCCATTCGGAGGTATTCGCAGAGCAAGCAAGCGCCGTGCTTCTCGGCGTATGAGCGCTGCGATTCCTGCTCCTTTTGCGGCACATTGGGAATCGTCTGGTTGGCCCAGATTTGACCATGGGGATGGGGATTGCTGCAACCCATCATTTCCCCGCGATTCTCAAAGATCTGCACGTAGTTGATGCCAGGCAGAGAGCCAATTTCGGCATATTGTTCGCACCACACATCGACCACGTTCAGAACTTCTTCCATGGTCATGCGCGCAAGGGTCAGGTCATGGCGAGGTGAAAAGCACACAACTCGACAGGTTCCGGCCTCGGACTGGGAAACCATTAACCCTCGCCCGGACTCATCTTTCATAACGGCGGGAACATCGGGCTTCAGCGCGGCAAAATCGTTGGTGAAGACAAACGTCGTGCTGTAGTTGGGATTGCGCGCGCCGCCGGCTCGTTCGTTACCGGGGCAGAGATAGCAACTGGGGTCATAGGCGAGACCAGCGGGAGGGACGGGCGTTTCCGTTTGTCCGCGCCAGGGGCGTCGGGAACGATGCGGCGACACCAGGACCCATTCGCCGGTGAGCGGATTCAGACGGCGGTGGGGCTCACGGTAAAGATCGAGTGGGTCGGGAGTTTTCAAGTCTGAACGCTCCCTTTCGGCCAGGACTCCGCTCCTTGCGCCGGTTCACAGATGTATATCTCAGGGGTGATACCGGTTCTCTCCGCATACATAGTAGCGATGGCAGACTGAAATGTTTCGACACAATCAGACCGTATGAGACTCACGGTGCACCCGCCAAAGCCACCGCCCATCATGCGAGCGCCGTAGACGCCTGGGAGAGTTGAGGCCATGGTGACAAGCAGATTGAGCTCGCTGCAACTCACCTCGAAATCGTCGCGCAGGCTCTCATGGGAGCGATACATCAAGCTACCGAATCGATCAGGGTCACGCGACTGAAGGGCTTGAGTGGCGTCGAGGACTCTTTGATTCTCGGTGACCACATGGCGGCAGCGACGATAGACGGTTTCGGGCAGCGCAGATTTGAATTGTTCAAGCTCGGCGATGCCGACATCGCGCAGGGCGCGAACCTCCGGAAGAAACGACCGCAGAAGCTTAACACCGGCTTCGCAATCGGCGCGGCGGAGGTTGTATTCGCCCGATGCCAGTTCGTGCCGTACCATGCAGTTACATACGCTGAGGCGAAGATCCTGAGGGATGGGAAGCAATTGATATTCGAAGGATCGGCAGTCTAGCATCAGGGCGTGTCCGGCCGAACCGAAACCGGCGGCAAACTGGTCCATGATGCCGCAGCGCGTGCCCACGTATTTATGTTCCGCCGCCTGACAGAGCTTCACCAGATCCAAACGAGGCACGGCGATTCCGGCAAGGGACGTGAGCGCCAAGGCAAGCGAGACTTCCAGAGAAGCAGAGGAACTGAGCCCAGCGCCGAGAGGGACCTCGCTATCAATGACAAGATTAGCGCCAGCGAGTTTGTGTCCCGCTTCCTGCAGGGTGGCGGCGACTCCGCGGATAAAATCGCTCCAGTGCCCTCGAGGCGGAGCGAAGAGCGCATCGAGAGACAAAGCGACCTTCTGGTTGAAGTGTTCAGAGTATACCTCCAGGAATCGATCCCGGCGCGGGGCAGCGGCGATCCAAGTGGAAAGCCCGATTGCCATGGGCATCACAAAGCCCTCGTTGTAATCCGTGTGCTCGCCAATAAGATTGACGCGGCCGGGTCCGCGAAAAATGCGGGCGCTGGTACCGAACAGTTCGCGGAATCGTGCGAGGAGCAAATCGCCGGTGGATTCAGGGCTTGACACGCTCGAAATCATGGCTTCCCACCTGCCGACCGGCCCCTGTTGCCAGCGGAGTCTTGCTCGTGTGGCCGAATCGTGCTGCCGCGATTGCCAAACACAACCATGATGATCCCGAAAATCAGCAATATGACGCCCCAAGCCAGGTTGACGTTAAGACCAAGCGAACGCTGGTAGATTCCCTTGTCGCTGAAAACACCAAATCCCGCCAGCAGCAATCCCAGCACGCTGAAGAGCAAGCCGATCGGCAAGCGGATGTCCAGTCCCATGACACTCCTACCAGAAGATAATATTTAGTATCAACGCTAACGTAAGCACGACAACACCGAGCACTGCCGGCCTCTTATACCAAGGCAAGTGACGTTCGGAGTTTCGCGGGGTCAACGAGTAGACGAGTCCGGCGAGCTCCGATTCCTTTCGGGGTCGAGTGATCAGGCTCACGAGGACGGTTACCAGAAAGCAAACACTCCAGGCCCAGATAGCAGTCCAGAAGTTCTGAGCCATTTCGCTGGGATAAAGATGCACGGTTGCCAGCCAGCCGCCCTTGATACCGGGAGCGGCTCCCCCTGGCAGAGTTAGACCTTGATGAATGGCAGCGGCGGCCGTTCCGGAGAGCAAGCCGGCAAAGGCGGCATGTCCGGTGGTGCGCTTCCAGAACATTCCCAGTAGAAAGGTGGCGAACAAGGGAGCGTTTACGAAGGCGAAGACCAGTTGCAGAAAATCCATGATGTTATTGAAACGGGTCGCAGCATAGGCGGCGGCAATGGAAAGGGCGATGCCAAAAACAGTCGCCATGCGGCCCATCCACAGGTAGTGCTGATCGCTGGCATCCTTGTGGAGATATGCCTGATAAATGTCATAGGTCCAGACGGTGTTGAACGCCGTCACGTTACCGGCCATTCCGGACATGAAGCTGGCCAACAGGGCGGTGAGACCCAACCCGAGTATCCCGGTGGGAAAGTAATGCACGAGCATGTTCGGAATGGCAAGATCGTAGTCAAGAACGGCGTTGCCGTTGGCGTCGAGTACCGGATTACCCGTCTGATCGATCTTTGCCGGGATAAGACCACGGCCAGTGGGGACCACTTCGCGAGATGTAGTTCGGGCAGCGCGTGGACCGGTAAAGGGGACAGCCGGCTGAGCGGGGAGAGCGACCGCGATGAGGCCCGGAAGGATGACGAGGAACGGGAAGACCATTTTGGGGAGAGCCGCAATTAAAGGTGTGCGGCGTGCGGCACTCATGGAATGTGCGGCCATTGCACGTTGCACGACCAGAAAATCGGTGCACCAATAGCCAAAGGAGAGGACAAATCCCAAGCCCATCACTAAGCCGAACCACTCCACTCCAAGCAGATTCGTTTGTGCGCTGCCCATGCCTTGCCAAGAGTGGGTGTAGGCGGGAGCGAGTTGAGCCTTGATGCCGCCCCATCCACCGACGTCCTTCAGTCCAAGAAACACGAGGGGCAGAAAGCCGGCGACGATGAGGAAAAACTGGAGTACCTCGTTGTAGATGGCACTGACCAGGCCGCCGAGAACGACATAGGCCAGTACCACAATGGCAGAAATGACAACGCTGCAATGAAAACTCGCCGAGAGCGGCAGACCCAGGTTTTGGAGTGGCGCATCCAGAATGTGCAGAGTCTGGATCAGCTTGGCCATGGCATACATGGAAATACCAGATGAGAAAATCGTCATGGTCGCGAAGGAGATGGCGTTGAGGCCGCGTGTTTTTTCATCAAAGCGGAGGCGGAGATATTCGGGGACCGACCGGGCGCGGGAACCGTAGTAGAAAGGCATCATGAAGATGCCAACAAATGCCATGGCGGGAATGGCGCCGATCCAATAAAAGTGGCTGGTAGCGATGCCGTACTTGGCCCCGGAAGCGCCCATGCCGATGACTTCCTGCGCGCCCAGATTGGCGGAGATGAAGGCCAGGCCGCAAACCCAGGCAGGAATGGAACGACCGGCAAGAAAAAAGTCGGTGCTGGTCTTCATATAGCGCTTCAAACCCACACCAATCCCCACGACAAATAGGGCGTAGACGCCCATGACGATCCAGTCGATGTAAGTGAGGTTCAGGCGAAGCTCCTTGTGGGGCGCAGCATGATGACGTCAGTCCGGACTTTATCCAATCATGGGCCTCCTCGCGGAGGCAACGCCGCCCGGGGTTTCAATTCCGCCGGGCGGTAGTGGGAACCACGTTAGAAGTAGAATTTTGCCGCCAGCTGGATGGTGCGACTCCCCAACTTAGTTTTCGCGAAGCCGGCCGAGTCCGCGTTAGTGGGTAGAGCTCCGTAGTTCGAATAGGCCAAATACAAGCCCGGATCATACTCCACGAAACTAGAGAGCGGGTGGTTGGCGAAGTTGAACGCCTGGGCGCGGATTTGCAGGCTTTTGGCTGGGTCGATCTTGAAAGCCTTATAGAGTCCAATACTGTCGTTCTCGTAACGCGGGCCATGGATGTAAGGCAGCCGGTAGGTGCCGATGCTGGGGCCGGTGGTCACGCTTCCCGCCTGTGGCGCCTGGAAACAGTTGGCATTGAAGTACTGGCCCCGCGCCAGGCCGATTCTGGGATCGCAGACGAGCGTGGGGACCGCCTGCTCGTCGGGTGTGCCCAGAACGTTGCGATTGCTCATGTCGGGGCCGTCGCTGTAGAAGCTTATGGTGCGGTTGTGGAAGCCATCGTATTCGTTGCCACCGCCGCCATTGGCGTTGGCGCCCGCGGTGAATGCCAGCGGATTGCCCGATGCGAACTGTTCAATGCCGGTAAACTGCCATCCGTCGAGGATCCCATTGAGCACGGCATGGTTTCCCAGATACTTGGCGCTCACGCTCGGCAGATTGATCAAATAGGAGATATTCAGATTCTGGCTACGGTCAAAGGGAGCCGCTCCATAGCAACGGCGCTCGTCGAATGGATCTTCGCAGTTATAGGCCAGCGTCTTGCCCCAGGTATAAGTGGCCCAGAAGTTAAACATGCCGGTTTGCTTTGAGGCCGTAACCTGCGCCGCGTTGTAGAAGGAGCTCAGGTTGTGTGTCATCGTGCTGAGTCCGCCGTTCAGAGGATAGGGGCGGCACAGCGTGTCGTTATAGGAACCGGTGGCGTAGCCTTCATAGCTGTCATATTCGAACTTGCATCCCTCTGGCACGTTATTCGTGCCAGTATAACCTGTGAGGTTGCGGGAGGAGTTTCCCGCGTAAGCCATCTCAACGTGGATCGAGCGGCCGACAGCCTGACCTACAGCGAACGTGTAGGAGTAAGTCACGGGGATGCGATGATCGTTGATATCGGCGATGCCGTAGGCGCCGAGTGGGAGATAAGTATTGATACCGGGAATGTTAGAGATGGTCGTCAACTCGTAGATACTGGTAAAGGCTTCGTTAGGCGGCGCCTGGACAGTTGAGAACGCATTGGCGCCGGGGTCAACGTAATAGTTGGTGCCGAAGCCGCCACGAATAACGGTGTTGCCTGTGCCCCGGACATCCCAGGCAAATCCGCCCGATGGCGCGATCTGGAATCCCTGGGGTCGGCTCCCGCTAATGGATATACCCGGCGTGGTGGCGTGGGTGACCAAGCCGGGAGCCTCGGCATAAGTTCCATCAGGGTTGTATAAAGCGGGATCGAAAACCACCATTTGGCCTTGGGGATCAAACCACGAGCCAATATGATTGACGCGCACTCCGTAGTTAAGGGTGAAGCGCGGCAAAGCCTTCCAGTGGTCTTCCAAAAAGAAGTCGATACGTTTTTCGCGGAGATTGGCAATGAAGTTCTGCGTGCTTTGCGCATACCCGGCGATCTGTCCGGTCAGCAGGTCAGCGAATGCGTTCCCAGTGTTGTAAGAGCCGTTATATTCACCCGTGATGATAGTGCTGTTGTCACTTCCCTGCGTACGCATGCCAAACTGCTGATGGCCGAAGTAGACGCCGGCTTTGAGAAGGTGAGTGCCCACGATCTTGGTGATGTTCTCGTTGACCGTGTAAACCTGCTGTGGCGCATCGGTGGTCGGAAAAGTGCCGCCACGCATATAAATGGAGGCGTAACCGGCTCCGCCATAACCGGGTTGCACGTTGGGGATTATCGGCGAATCGTCGGGATACAGGTCGGGTGCGGTGTATCCCAATGCAGAACGGGAGACCGCCGCCTCATCCTCCATGTAAGTAACGAAATTCAGGCGCGTATACGCAAAAGTTAGTTGATTGATCAAGGTCGGCGAGAAATTTGTAGCCAGGTTACCGACGATGGACTGTGAGCCGTCGCGGTCGACCTGGTCGCCGGGGAAGCCGTCGGGCGTGAAATTATTGAAGTAACCGAAGGGGAAGGGCACAACTTCGTGCTCGCGATTGTAACGGGTGGAGAATTGGTTCTTCCGATTGATGTTGTAATCGATTTTCAAGTCTTCCTGATCGCGCGGCTGATACGGGGTAACAGCGGTGACTAGGTTGTAGCCGTTGGTGATCGCCGGATTGGCATTCGGCAACGGCAGGGCGTTGATCAGTACTTGTCCGTTCGGATCAATGGCAGCTGGGTTGATATATCCAGTCGGGACACCCCCGCTGAATAGGCACAAGTTGTCATTGCTGCCACTAGGCTGGCAGGGGGTGACGCTGGCGTAATAAGCGGTATTCATGTTGAGACTTTGTAGGTAGGCAGTATCGCTGAAGTTACCCTGGCGCATCTGCGACGTGGGAGTTACCGCCTCGCGGATATCCAGCGTCGGATCCTGCACATACTGTAGTTGCTTCTCGAAGGCGGCGAAGAAGAAGAGCTTGTCGTGTTTTTCGTTGAACTTCGTCCCGGGAATAATGATCGGGCCACCGATATTGGCCCCCAGGTAGTAGTAGCCATCGTCGGGCTTGGGCAGACCCAGACTCTTCACCCGCCAGTCAGTGTCGTCCAGCGCATGGTTGCGCACCGTCCCATAAATCTCGCCGTGAAAATCTTTTCCACCGGACTTGGTTTCGGTCTGCAACACGATGGGTCCGCTCGCCTGATCGGAACCAAAGGCCGCCGTTTCCACCTTGACCTCCTGAATGATCTCTATATTCGGCGTTACCGCAGCCGCTCCCGCCGTGTTCACATCCGTGACCGGGGCGCCGTCACTGACAATTTGCGTCAAGTCAAAACGATTGCCGTTCACGCTATAGGCGCTGGCGTTGGGCGTGAATCCCGCAGTCTGGCCGCTGTATGTGTCGACATTGAAATTGCCCGAATCCGCCGCGCCCGGCACCAGGCCGAGCAATTCGACGGCGCTGCGGCCCATAATGGCCAGGTTCTGCACCTGCTTGGCGGTGAGCGTGTAGGACAACTCGCCCGTGTCCTGGGGCGTAATGGAAGTCTGCTCGGCCGTTACCGTGACCGTCTGGCCCGCGGCTTTCACGGTCAGCTGAATGTTGGGAATCTCGAGGTGGTCGGCAATATGTACCACGACGGTTCGCTTCAGCTCCGCGAAGCCGGTCTTCTCGTACTTCGCCTCATAGGTAGCGGCGGGGAGACTGGTGAATGAAAAGAAGCCGTGCGCGTCGCTTGTCGCCGTCCTTTGCGTCTGGTTCGAGGTGTCGGTCAGCGTAATGGTAACGCCCCCAACCACGGCGCCGGACGTATCCTGGACGGTGCCCGTTAAAGTCGCTTGCCCTACCTGCGCGTGTGCGGGGACGGAAATGCACGCGACAAATAACGACAGCAGCAGCATTACAATTGGGAATTGCCCGAAGATCACTGACGTGGTGTTCTTCATCTTGCAGTCTCCATTCCTCAAACGGGTTGAGGGGTCAAAAATCGACGAAATTCGGTTCCGTTAACGCTAACGAAACATATTCCTCTAGAAATCTGCTGTCAAGGATAAATGTCACGGGAGACGCCGAAACCATTGATCGCAGCAGCGAGCGCGCTTCGCTAGAGGCAAAATCGACGAGGAATGGAAGTCCAGAGGAACGGCGTCGCGGTTAAATACTTCTTTCGACCAGGGAGTACTGGGTGAGGAAATAGTCAAGATTGGAGCGGGTCACGACATGGGGTGCAAGAGTGACGCGGTCGGTGGGACACGTGCCATCGCGCAGGAAGCCTTGCAGAATTCGCAGCGCGAGCTGGCCTTGGGCGCGCGGACGCTGGTGGATAGAAGCTGCAACCGCGCCGGATCGGAGATGGGGCACCAGAGCGGAAAACAGATCGGTGGTGATCACCGTGATCTTCCCTTTTTTTCCCTGCCGCTTGAGAGCGCGCAACACGGGCATGGAGTTGGCGGTCGTGATGTAGCAGCCCACCAGACTGGGATGATCCCGAAGGATGCGCAAGGCCTTGTCAAAGGCTTCAGTCGCTCGATCATGGGTTTCAATCGGGGGCAGCACTTTCAGATGTGTGTAATGCCGCGAGATTCCTTGGCTGAAGCTCTCTACCTTTTCCACGTGATCAGCGGTCGTGAGCTCGCCGGTAAAAACTGCCACCTCGCCCCTTTCGCGCAGGAAGCGACCCATGAGATCGCAGACCAAGCCGCCGCTGGCCCGAGTGTCGATGGTAACGGCGGCAATGCGATCGGAACCGGTAGCGTCGGCGACGACACAAACGACGGGAATGTTCCGTCGCAGCGCCTTGCGGATGCGGCTGAGAAACTGACCGGGGTGGCCGACGGCGGTTATGATGCCGTTCACGGACGCTTCGAGCGCATCGTCGAAGGCCTCCACTTCCCCCACACCCAGACGCGGGAAGCTGCGGAACTCGAGATCGATCGAGCCCTTGGACAGGACCATGTGCTCGGATTCGATTCCCGCGCGGACATGATTGAAAAACGAAGCAATCTCCTCCGGGAGGTTCACGGAGATGCGAAGCCGCCGCTTGGACGACAACACACTGGCGGCGAGATTGGGCCGATAGCCCATGGACTTGGCCATCTGCTGGACGCGCCGCTTGGTGACGGCGTTGACTCCCGGTCGGTCGTGGAGAGCGCGGTCCACGGTGCCGATGGAGACTTCCAAAGCTTTGGCAATGTCAACCAGGCGGATCATGCGAGCCCATTCTAGCTTGTGTGGACGCTCTAGGAGTTGCGATTTTGTCTATTGCGACGCGGCGGTTGACTGCAGACGAAGGACAACTTCATACTCCGGCACGGCAGTAATGGAAGCTACCGCGGCCACTTGTTTCCCGCTGAATTGCGGTTTGTAGTCTGGATCGAAGTAGACAGGCGCATCGTCGCGAAGAGGCAGTACCTGCAGTTGCAGTGGAGCGTCGAGGCGCGTGGCGAAGCGCTTGAGACCGATGACCCAGGGCTCGCCGTTGTAGAAATTGTCGTCAATCAACGTCGCGCCTGCCAGTGATCCGCCCGAATAGAGGCGTGCAACATCACCCTCATAGTGAACTTGGAGAAAAACGTCTTCCGTTCCAGCCAAGGCATCCTTCGGCACGGAGATCGTCCATTGAGCAGCGAAATTCTGCATGATTGCATCGGTAGGGGCAACGGCCACTGGCTGTTTGCGCCAGGCCGCCGGGTTGGCACGTTCGATGCGGGGCGCGGCGCCGGCAGGTTTCGTTTGGGTAAACTGTACCGCAATCGTTCTGGGAGTAAGCGTGGCTTCGTATACCGGAAAAACCCCTTCGGGCGACTGGGATTTGAGTGGTGTATCGCTGAGCCACGCGGCATCGTTCGTGCCGAGAATTCCGAAAAAGATGTCGGAACGCCCGCTCGAACGGAAGTGCACGATTTCGCCGTCAGAGAATGCATAGGCGCCGGAGTAGATCAGGGTCTTTTGCCCGTGAATCTGCAGTAGCGTCAGATGTTCAGCCTGCTCCTGCGTAAGCACGATAAAGTGCGCCGGCTTACCCGATGCGGATCGGACGGTGAAAGCGATGCCGGTACCGGGAGTTGGACGGATCGTCACGTTGCCTTCGGCGGTGTTCGTGACCTGCGCCGCGCCTTCCACTGTCTGACTCGCCTGGAGCGAAAGAGCGAACTCGGGCGCAATGCCATCCTGGGCTACGGCGAAAACATAGGTTTCGTGCTCACGCTCGAGAGTGGTGATGAGCTGGGCCGTGGCGTAGCGCAAGGTCACGCCTTTTACAGTCAAGCCGATCGGCCAGATGAAGTAGGCTCCGTCGGGGATGGTGATCGGTTGCCCGGGTACTGTGACGTCACCATCGGGTAAACGAACCCGCACGCGAAAATTATTTCGCGGAGGCATTTTATAGCCGCGAACGTAATTGTTCACGAAGAGAAAAGCTTGGCCTCCGAGACCGCGCACGGCGAGACGCGGCACCGAGAAATCGCTGGGACTGGCGGGAGTTTTGCTGGGCGCGTGGACAATCATGGGCGCCAGTTGCTGTCCGAACTCATTCAGGAAGTAATGAAAGAGTTTTGTCTTGCGGTACGATTCGCGTTCTTCGCCATACTGTCCGAGCGGCGCTTGGAAATCATAGGAAATCTCCGGCAAATCGTTGGGGGAACCGGTGGCCTGCGACTCCTGTAGCGTGGTGAGTTTACCGTGCGGGTTCGTCCCACCGTGAAACATGTAATAGCCCAGGAGATTGACGCCGGAACCGAGTTGCGTGGGAAGCATGGCGGCCACGTCGGACGAGTGGATCACGGGTCGGCGATGGTAGGTGTCTTCGATGCCGGCACCAAATTCGGCGGAGAGGAATGGGTAGGGCGCGAGTTCGGATTGCGTCGCGTGGGATGCCGGGCGGCCTCCGGGGGCACCCATGTCACCGCCTTCGCGGCTCTCGAGGCGAAAGCAGTAGACCTCATTGGGACCGAGCTTCTCGAGAGAGTCGTCCCACGGCCAATCGGCGTAGCCGCCGAAGACCGGAAGCACCTCGCGAGGCGGGAAAACGGCTCCATCCCATCCGGTGACGGTGTAGAAGGGAACGTCAAAGCCGGCGGCGAGGGCCATTTCCTTGAGCTTTAGAATGTGCGCCGCGCCTTGCCCGGGACCTTGCAGGGCGTACTCGTTTTCAAGCTGGACGCCAATGACGGGTCCGCCGTCTTTCCAAAACTGTCCCCGCAATTGTTGCGCAATCTGCCGGTAGAAGGAGTCAACCGCCGCGAGATAGTGCGGGTCGTTACTACGCAAGTGTGGCATCCGCTGCACCCACTCGGGAAAGCCGCCGTTGCGAACCTCGGCGTGCGCCCAGGGACCGATTCGAACGACCACCAATAGATCATGCTTTCCGCAAAGACGGACGAACTCGCGCAAGTCGCGGTCGCCAGTCCAGTCGAATTGACCTTGCACTTCTTCGTGGTGGATCCAGATAACGTACGAGGAAACGACTTGCACGCCCGCAGCCTTCATCTTGAGGAGCTCTTCTTCCCAGTACTGGTGTGGGTAGCGGGAGAAGTGGAACTCACCCATTACGGGTAACCACGGTTTTCCGTCCTGCATCAGGTAGGCGCTGTTTACAGTGATGGAGTGGCCTGCGGGATTCGTGGCCTTACCCATGTGCAGCAACGACGAAGAAGGCACCGGTTGACGAGGAGCACTCGCATCAATCTCAAGTGTCACTGGAGTCTGGGCTAGCGCGCCGGCAGGAATGTTTCCTTGCTGACACACGACAGGAGCTGCCGACAGCGTTAGCAACAGCGCGGTGGCGATCAAAGAAAGAGGAGCGGCAAGCGTGAACATGATGGTCGATGACAACCGCCGGAAACCCGAGCACCATAAAAAGGCGGCCCGTCTGCGGCCTAGCGGAAATGGATTTGACGCCTGATGATATATCAAAACAGACTATAATTTGCGTTAACGTTAACGGTTATCGAATTCTCGATCAACATGGCACAATCTGGCTTCGCTGCATCCGTCTTCATCCACATCCGCGGTTGTTTGGCGCCAAGTGCAAGACCGGGGGCGAAGACGGCGCTGGTGGCAGCGACTGTCTCTGTCGTCGCAAGCGTCGCCTGGGCACAGCCAACGAATCTTCTAGTGAACCCCAGTTTTGAGAATGAGACTCCTGCCCCCTGGCGGTTAACGCCGGCGGCGATTGTGACGCAGGAGGATTCTGTGGAGGGGAAACGGGCGCTGGCGCTGATTGCAGGCGCGACGGCTACGCAGCGCGTTGCGCTCCGCGCAGGAGAATATGAGTTGCGTGCGTTCGTCCGTGCGGCGGCGGCACAGACTGTGCAACTCAAGTTGACGTGCGATCGCGGTTTGCAATCGGAGGTTTCCACTGGTGCTGCAGACCCTAGCTCTCCGGCGCCAATCCAGATGTGGGAGACTGATTGGAGAGAACTGCACGCGCCGTTGCTCTTTCTCTCCTACTCGGAGCCTTGCAGCGTGAGCGTGCAGGTGTCGGGGAATGGAGAGACGAGTGCGCTTGTCGATAGTCTCTCATTAACTCGGCATCGGAATCTTTTGCGTAATCCTCGCCTGCTGCACGCGCAAAAAGGATGGAAAATGGCGGGCGTCCCTCACGTTTCCGACGGCCCCGTTCTCTTTGGCGGGACCGATGAATCTGATAGTGATTCGTGGTTGTCGCAGACGGTGCAAGTGGGGCCGGGGAGTTATACACTGTCGGCGAGTTATCGCTCCAGCGGCGGGCAGAGTTTGGCGCGATTGGAAGCAAATGGTTGCGGTCCCCAAGATGCCGTCCTGAATCTTGCGTCGGCGCCTTTCGGGGACGCGTACCGGCGGGTGCAACTCCGTGGGCTTCAGATTCGCAACCAGAGGTGTGCCGTGGGAGTGCATGTACGATCCGGCCCTCGCCAGTGGCTTCGCGTTTCCGATTTGACTCTCGAGCCCGATGTGCACTCGTACGAGATGATCGCGGGTGGGGACGTGAGTCTGACCGACTTGGTTGAGGACCATGGAGGCATCTACAAGATGGATGGGGCGCGCGCCGATCCCTTTCACATCCTCGCGAGCAGCGGAATGAATCTAGCGCGGCTGCATCTGTTTGTGGATCCCGGGAATCCGGCGTTCTCTCCATCGCGAACCATGCAAGGTTCTTATGATGATTTGGCCGACGTCCTGCATCTTGCCACGCGTGCGCATTCGGCGGGGATGCGTATCGAACTGTCGTTGCATCTCAGCGACTATTGGGCGGACGGCGATTGCCAAACTATGCCACATGCCTGGCTCGGCTTGTCGGCAGGTGCACTTGTCGACACGGTTAGTGCGTACATTGGCGGTGTTCTTCGATCGTTCCATGAACGCGGAATCGCGGTGGATTATGTCGACATCGGCAACGAAGCGGATCCCGGGTTGTTCCGCACCCTGGAATGCAAGTCTCTTTTGCTGCCGGTGAACGCGGACGCGACTACAAACCCGGATCTTTTGTCCCGCATTTACGAAGCGGGATACCGCGCTATACACGCGGCCTCTCCGGAAACGCTCGTGCTGTGGCATTTGGCGAATATCGGGCGTTACGCGGAGACTCGCCGGTATATCGACGCTATGTTGTCGCGCGGTGCGCAGGTGGATGTGCTAGCCTTCTCCGCCTATCCATTTTGGTCACACCAAACCGTGCGGCAGTTCCAGGATTTTGCCAACTACGTGACGGCGCGATATCACCGGCCTGTGTTTTTCGAGGAAACAGGATACCCTTGGGCGCCGGCTTCGGGTGCAGATAACATGAACAATGGCGGCATGGAACCCTACCCGCTCACTCCGCATGGACAACTTGACTTTCTGAATGACGAGATCGACGCAATCCAGAGTGCGGACGAAGCCAACGTGATTGGCTTTTCCTACTGGGACGCCACCTGGATTCCAGCTCCCGGCACGTTCAACAACGTTGACAATTATGTGCTGTTTGACCGCGCCGGTAATGCGCTCCCCGCGCTGACGACCGGCTTCCATTTGCGGTCTCCGACCCCTTGCCCGACATACACCGCTGGATCGGTTGTCAGGTGCAAGAGAAGTTCACGAGAGCGATCTCAGGGACCACAGCCCAAAACATCGCAATAGCGAGATTGGCCCTCCCTGACCCAAAATCCACCTGTTTGCGGGCAACGGAGCAGGTAATTTCTTGAGTTCGTAGACTCAGAGGTTTACAAACTCGCGGGTGAAGGGCTCGCGACATCAAACAGCCGGATTAAATACAGTCGTTGACCACGACAGGATCTTACAAATAAAGCCGTATCCGCTCCGGCGTGACTCATGCAGAAGCAGCAATCGGAATTGCCACCTTTCTCCATAGGTAAACACTGGCCGACTTCCCGTTACCAATCTGGCCAATTTCCCCGAAGCCCGTTTCTGGATAGCTTCCAGTTTACCGACAATCCGGGAGTTGGCCCTACTGTGGTTTGCGTTTCAGCGGCTTGCCAATCGCAAGCAGGAAGATGGCACTCTTATCTCTCGCGTGCGGTGAAAAGAAGCTAATCACATCATCGTCGAAGAAGGTCAGCCCGGTCGCACCCAGGTGCTGGGCATACGCAGCCAAGTAGATCCTGCCCCCAATGGCACCCGCCTCGAGCTGGACTGCCCGGTAGCCGCGGTTCCCGTATTGCCCCAGAATGCGTTTTAAGTCGGCGAGAAAGAAGATGTCAACGCAGGCGTCCGCCGGCAGTTCCTGCTCCAGCCCAAGGTGACGGGCCTTGGCGCGGAATTCCCCCTCCTTCAAAAGCTCCAGGGCGTTCTGGTCACGCCGGAAGAAGTAAGCGCCCGGCTTGAGCCCCTGCACCGAATGCACGATCAGGTAAAGATCGTTGAGTTGCTCGCCGGGAGGCTTAAGGAAGTCAGCCGGAAGACCTCGCGTGGCGTAGTGGAAAATAGTTGAAAGTTGTGCCAGCGGTATGGATGCCGCTTTATCGAAGGTTCGGGTAGAGCCACGGCGCAGGATTACCTGCTCAATCGTGTCCTTCGGTTGTTCTTCTTCCGGCAGCCGCCGCAGACGAACCGTCTCGGCCGCCAGAGGGGCGCATTGAACGACCGGTGGCTTCCCGCGCCACTGAGCTACTTCCTCTGCGGACGCAAGCGAAGACGCGTCGTGCATCTCAAGCATGGCCGGATATTCGATCTCGTGCTGCGAAAGCGGAATCGTTTCCAGGCCGAGCGCCGGAGCCTCTTTGGGTGCTGGCAGCGAACTCTCCGACCTGCGCCCGATCGGTACGAGGCACAAGCAAACCTCACGCCGCGTGTCGAGATCAAGCAGGCGGTTCACCTCGGTGTCCACGAACCCGAGCACGATCTCGGCCGGTAACCCCGAAGCCGCAGCCACGGCCAGCATATTGGCCAGCAGAGTGCCGTTGTCCCAACCGAAATGGCGATAAGTGCGCGACTGGTACTTCCAGGAGTTCCGCCAGTACGTTCCGGTGCAGATGATCGTCGCCGGCGCGTGAGCCACCGCGGGTTCCATCGCCGTCGCCTGAGCCAGGTTTCTGCGAAAATCACCTTTCCGCAAAAGCCGCAGCGATACATCCACAGGATTGAAGTGATACACGCCGGCATCCAGGCCCGGGAGATCGCCAGTCACGACGTACAGCTCGATCTCGTAGAGAGCTCCGGTGCAGGCTGCGGCACGAAAGTAGATTTCTCCACCTGGATAGGCACGCTGTTTGGTAATCCCCGCCGAGAAATAAAGGAGGCGCGCTAGATCTGGTAGGCCAGGAACCGAATCAGCCCACGACGAAGGAGCCGGTTCTGAGATTGCGGAGAGCGCGGTAACCCCTGTTTGCGGCACGTCCCGCGGCAGTGGAAGAGGCTCGACCTTTGGGTAGATTTTGAAAGGCTGCGGCCGATTCGCCCAGTCCAAGAGGTGAGGATGCTCACGAATACTCCAGTAGGAGTGTTTCGTGCCATCGTGATACTTCCAAGCTGCGTGGATTTCGTGGTTGTTCATCGGCTGCGACGTCAGACTAGCACCTGTCGGGACCACGGGCGCAACGAGCCCGGTGACTGAGGATTGTGCCTGGATGACGGGCTAACCGGATGTTACGTTTCAGGCGGACTCCGACGACGTTGTCCCGAAGTCGGATTCTGGGAAGTTTGCAGCTGGCGACAGAGGGGCTTCTGACCGCCTCGCAGCGCGGTGGAGCTGCCCAAAATCCCGTTCGAAGTCGTTCTTGCAACTACCTGAATCTATGAGGTCGCAAGATTCGCCGCTCTGCCGCCCACAAACTGGTGATTTGGGAGCGAAGTGGTTTCCCTTCATACCGACCTAAAGGGCGATGTCCCTCATGCGAGGTCACTGCAATCCCGGAAAAGAACGCCAAGCCACCAGAGCATTAGCGGACACCCATGCCTCGGCGCCCTCAACGCCAATCAGTAATCGAGGGTCACCGCGGTTGCAGTCACTTGCCCACCATAGTTGCATTGGGGGTTCAGGCCTTCATAGTAATCCGTGATCGACCATCCTGGGTTTGAGATCTTGTCAAAGTTATAGTCATACAGCGCTACCTTGGAGAATGTGGTCGCGTCATTCGGAGGGTAGTCGCTGCATTGGACAATCTCATAGACTTCCAACGCACTCGACTGCGCCCAATTGAACGCTTGCCCTTCACTCGGTGTCTTGCCCAGCGTTGTACTTTTGCGCGTAGTCTTATCTTTCGTCGTAATGTTCCACTTGGAACAGGATTCTGTTCCCGCTTTGCAGGTGGACTTGATCAGGCCATAAATGGTGTCGCCGGTACTAACCTGCAAGGGCGAGCTATACTGGGTGGTCCCGCTCGGACAGCAGTTCCAACTCGCAACACTCCACACTTCGCCAAAAAACGAATTCCACCCCAAGACAGGCTGAATAATCGTCTCGTCCGTGTTGTAATCTACCAAGCCCGGGAACAAGTACACGGTCTGGCCATCAAAGGTTGTCGGCGCCGACGGCACCAGCCAGGTCGCGTTAAGCTTCCCGTACGACGTGCTGGTCGTGGTGCTCCCATCTTCAATCCAGCTGTGGACGATTGTCAGTGGGTCTACCCTGGAGTTATCGCCGGTTACAACCTCTCCGCGAGCCGTGTAATGCGGATGACTGCAAACTGGAGCGATCGCGTCCACGGTGCCACCCATATGTTGGACACGTCCGTCCGCCAGCACTGTTTCCCCACTGGCGATACCGCGCACACACGACGGATGAAAGTAGCCGAAGGGCGTGATCACGTAGCCCGCAGGTACGGCCGAGGGCCGGTTCGGTCCTGCCGGCCTTTGGGCTTGAGCAAGCGGGATCACTGTAACACCAAAAACCAACGCCACTGCAGCAACGATCCGCAGCATCGACTGATGCCGTCTCAATCTTAGTCTCCTCATTTCATTCCTCCACAATTGCCTTTGAACTGAATCTACTTGGTTGACTGCCTTCGCTTCCGAGACTCAGCGGCGGCTCTTGAAGCCTTGGTGGCAATTGCCCGGTGGTGCGCAAAAACTCATCCGCACCGAAAATGCCACTGCTGCTTCCGTGATCGTTAGAGATCATTGTCCACTAAGAAACGGCCGTGGTCGTGGGTCTCGAGCCAGTGATAAAGGTGAACCTGATAAAGATAGGAAGCCACCGCTTCCTCTCCTAGTTCGTGAGTGTCAGTACAAAGAAAGGGTACCTTGATCCCTGCAAGAACCGCGATCAGAGATTGAAAAATCCGATTTGGATTTCCCGGCTGGGGATAGGGCGCCTTCACCTGAGTCAGCGGTGCAGTGATCACCAGCAGGCGATGGCGGATGCCACTCATCAGCTTCAATCGGTTTACAAACACGGACCGCCCGATTGTCAATGAGTGCACCAGATCGGAAAGATCCTTGCGCTCAACGACGCACTCCTCCTCCAATCCTGCAATCGAATAATCCCCAAGTTTCAGTGCCTTTCTTTCGACTTTGCCAAACCAGCCCTCAAAGCGCGAAAGGTCCAACGGGTTCCGTTCGCGCGTATCGACCAGCACCGTCCCCCGCGGCGTCTTCAGTTGCGTGCCGCCGCGTTCAGCCACCACGGGAATCACGGGATGCTCAGCCGGCACATTTGCTGTATGCCAGGCCAACGGCGATTTGATCAAGGTTG
>Ga0302324_100009520_pt1 | contig 20296 bp, 18 predicted proteins | sample Palsa_T0_1_FD_201949 | JGI IMG/M metagenome (GOLD analysis project Ga0302324, IMG submission 201949) | Peat permafrost microbial communities from Stordalen Mire near Abisko, Sweden - Palsa_T0_1 | ecosystem: Environmental > Terrestrial > Soil > Palsa > Peat permafrost | place: Sweden: Abisko...
CGACGATTGCAACCTCACCCTTACCATCACATCGTAAGATTCCGGGCCTCGACTTCTCCGCCACCTAGCTCAGGGCGACACCGGACCCGCCGCACGGACCGCGCGGCTGAGGTCGCCGAGGTGTCTGCTGAGCTTGAGGCGATACGCGAGACCGCGAAGTAACGGCCTAGCGTCCGACTGTGCGGGTTCGGCCAACAAGCACCACGGGTCGTTCGGCCAAAAAGTCTTTCACTAGGGTATTGGGCATGCGGATCGGATTCGGGGCCCCGGTGGCCGGGGCGTGGGCCACCCCTGGGTACCTCACGGCGTTTGCCCGGCGGGCGGAGGACGCGGGGTACGCGTCGTTGTGGAGTTTCCAGCGGCTGCTGGTGCCGGAGGGCTCCGAGATGGAGCCGGTATACCGGAGCGTTCTCGACCCGATAGTCGCGCTCGGGTACGTGGCGGCCAGCACGTCGCGGATCAGGCTGGGTGTGGCCACGATCTGCCTGCCGTTCATCTCCCCGGTGGTGCTGGCCAAGCAGGCCGCGACGGTGGACGTGCTGTCCGGCGGGCGGCTCGACCTGGGCCTGGGCATCGGGTGGATGCCCGAGGAGTTCGCCGCGACCGGCGCGTCGACGACCCGGCGCGGCGCGCGTGCCGCAGAGTACCTGGCGGTCCTGCGGACCTTGTGGGCCGACGAGATCAGCTCGTTCGACGGCGAGTTCTACACGATCCCGGCCGGACGCCAAGACCCCCGGCCGGTGCAGCGCCCTGGGCCGCCGGTGCTGCTGGGCGGCATGTCGCGCCCGGCCATGGACCGGGCGGGGCGGATCGCGGACGGCTGGATCACCTCCAGCCGCGCGGACCTGTCCGAGATCGCCGCGGCGGTCGCCATGATCCGGGAGGCGGCGTCGGCGGCGGGCCGGGACCCGGACGCGGTGCGCATCGTGTGCCGCGGCGTCGTGCTGGCCGGCGCCGAGGTGACGGGTCCGGAGGGCGGCCGGCGGCTGCTGTCAGGCAGCTTCGCGCAGATCCGCGAGGATGCCGCCTGGCTCGGCGAGCAGGGCGTGACCGAGCTGTTCTACGACCTGAACTGGGATCCGCAGGTCGGCTCGCCGTCGTCGGAGCCGCAGGCCGCGGCGGCGCGGGCCGAGGAGATCCTGGGCGAGCTCGCGCCGCACGCGGAGCGCTAGTTTCGTGACGGCTGGGCGGTCAGCCCCGCGGGTCCGGCCAGGCCTTCGCGGTGGGCGATCGCGGCGGCCTCGGTCCGGCTGGCGGCGCCGAGCTTGCCGAGGATGTTCGACACGTGCACGCTGGCGGTCTTCGGCGCGATGAACAGCACCGAGGCGATCTCCCGGTTGCTGCGGCCCGCGGCGATGAGCCGCAGCACCTCGCGTTCCCGGCTGGTCAGTGAGGCGAGTACCGCGGCGTCCGGGAGGTCGGGTGCGGTGCCGATCCGGGCCCGGCGGGCCAGGTCGTCAAGCGCGCGGCGCAGCGGCTTGGCCCCGAGCCGATCCGCCGTCTGCGCCGCTTGACGCCACTGTTCTTCGGCCTCGTCGCGGCGGCCTGCCTCGGCGAGCGCTTCGGCCAGCCGCCACCGGGTCCGGGCCGTCTCATACACGTAGGCCGGACCGAACGCGTCGAGGACGGCCTGCCAGGCCTGCGGAGCGTTGGTGCCTTGGGCGCGCTCGTACTCCGCCTCGGCGCGGGCGAGCCAGCCGCGCGCCTCCGGGCCCAGGATGAACCTGGGCCGCTTGGGGAACGCCGCTCCCTCGCGGACGATCCGCAGGAGCTCCTCGGCCGCGGTCAGTTCGGCGCCCGCGGCCTGATTGTCGCCGCTGGCCCGGGCCTGCACAGCCCGGTCGGCGCGGGCGCTCAGGGCGACCGCGGCGGGCCTGATGACCGACGGGGAGTAGCCCCACGGCGGGACGATGTCGAGCTCGATCGCGGCTTGGCTCTCGGCCAGGGCCTGCTCGGTATCGCCTTGCCACAGAGCGTGCTCGGCGAGCAGGCCATGCGCGATGAACGAGTCGAATCCGTGGACCGTCCAGAACGGCTCGATCCAGTCGCGCCGCTCCTGCACCGCCGGGTTGCCGCGCGCGACGTCAATGAACAGAGCCATCGAGGAGAGGTAGGCCTCGGGCGGGCTGGTGACCCGAACCGGGAAACCGTCGGCGATCTCCTGGGCATGATCCCACTTGCCGTCCGCGTAGTGGCACTGGAAGTGCAGGTGCTGTAGTTCCCAGCCGTAAGGAGACATGTCGAGGCCGGTCTGCAGGGCCCGCTTGGTGCCCTCGTGAGCCACGGCCCCGCCGATGGCCAGATCACCTCGTTCCAGATGGGCCCGGGCCAGGTGATAGGCGGAGCGCAGCTCCACGCCGAGCACCATGGCCTCCCGGGCCTGTTTGTGGGCGGCGGTCAGCAGCTTGATCGCCTCATCGTTGCGGCCCTCGCGATTGCTCATGAAACCCAGGGTCACGAACGCGTCAGCCTCGACCCAAGGCGCGTCGGCGGCGCGCGCGGCGGCGATCCCGCGCTGGGCCCAGTCCCGGGCCACGCTGAAATCCTCCTCCATCAGCAGGGCATAGGCGTAGGTGGTGAGGGCGCGCGCGTACTGCCACGTCGGCGGATCCGCGGGCGTGGCGTCAACCGTGGCCCGGGCGACCTCAGCGGCTTCCGTAGCGGCCTTGGGATCGTCGATGAGCATCAGGTTGAAGGCCAGCCGCTCGCCGATCCTGCTGGCCAGCTTGACGTCTACCGGAACGCCGCCCTGTTCGGCCTGGGTGGCGAGGACCTGCCGCAAACGCCGGAGCAGGTGGACAGCGCGCTCGACGTCGCCGCTGTCCGCCGCGTTGGTCGCGGACAGCAGGCCGAGCTTGCCACGGGCCATGCCCGCCGTCTTCTCCGGCTCGGTGACCCGCTCCCACAAGGCGAGCGCCTGGTCGTAGTGGCGGTGCGCCTCGGCCGGCGCCCCCAGCTGCTCGGCATCATCTCCGGCCCGGACCGACGCGGCGAACGCGCCAGGAATGTCATGGCTGGCCAGGCAGTGCTGGGCCAGTTCGGCGGCGGTGCCGGGCATCATCAGCCGCTGCTCGTCAGCGAGCAGCGAGCAGAAGGTGGCGTGCAGCCTGGTCCGCTCCCCCGGCAGCAGGTCGGCGTAGACGGCCTCGCGGAGCAGCGCATGCCGGAACACGTAGCCTTCGGTGCCGTCAGGCACGAGCAGCTGATGGGTGACTGCTTCCCGTACCGCCCCTTCGTATTCGGCGGCCCCCAGGCCCGACGCGGCCCGGACCAGCTCGTCGTCGGCCTTGCGGCCGGCCACCGCCGCGGCGCGCAGGACCTGCTGCGTGGCGTCGGACAGCTGTTCGACCCGGTTGAGCAGCAGGGCCGCCAGCCCGGCGGGGAGGATGCTGTGCTGGGCGCGATCGCTGGTGACCGAGGCGGCGAGCAGTTCCTCGGCGTAGTAGGCGTTGCCTTCGGCCCGGCTCACGATGTCGTTCAGCTCGGTCGCGTCGATGCGGCCCGGTGCAGTGGCGGTCAGGTGCTCGGCCAGAGCCGAGGGGTCCAGCGGAGCGAGGTCGACCGCGATCACACTGGGTAGCCGCAGCAGCTCGGCGATCACGGGCCGGAGGGGATGCCGGCGGTGCAGGTCATCGGTCCGGTAGCTGCCGATCAGGGCGACCCGCTCCCGGTGCAGCATCCGGGACAGGAACGTGACCAGGTCCCGGGTGGAGGCGTCGGCCCAGTGCAGGTCCTCCAGCACGAGCAGCACGGGCCCGGCGGCGGCCAGCTCGGCGAGCAGGCCGAGCACGCCGCCGAGCATCTGCTGGCGGGCCAGACCCGAGCGGTCCGAGTCGGCGATGGGCCCTTCGCCGCCCTCGGGCAGCAGCCGGCTCAGGGCCGGGCGGGAGCTGAGCGCGTCGCGGACCCCGGTGGACTGGGCGGCCCCGCGCAGCGCGTCGGCCAGCGGCAGGTAGGGCACGCTGTCGCCCAGCTCGGCACACTGCCCGGACAGCACGGTGAAGCCCCGTCCGGCGGCCAGCCGGGTCACCTCACCAATCAGCCGAGTCTTGCCCACCCCGGCGTCACCGCTGACCAGAGCGACCACCGAGCGGCCCGCCTCAGCGTCGTCCAGCAGGCTGAGCAGGCGGCGGAGCTCGCCGTCCCGCCCGACCATGCGCCCAGCTGACATCCGTAGGACCACGTGCACGAGTATCCCATCAGGCGCCGACAATTCCGATTCGTTAAGCTCCGGGCTGTACGCTGCGTGTCATGGACAAGGTCACCCGGACGGATGCGCAGTGGCGGGAGCGGCTGACTCCCGAGGAGTATGCCGTGCTACGCGAGGCGGACACCGAGGCGCCGTTCACCGGCGAGTACACCGACACCAAAACCGAGGGCGTGTACCGCTGCCGGGCCTGCGGCGCGGAATTGTTCCGTTCGGACGCCAAGTTCGAGTCGCACTGCGGCTGGCCGTCGTTCTACCAGCCGACCGAATCGGACGCGGTGGTGCTGATCGAGGACCGCTCGCTCGGGACGACCCGTACCGAGGTGCGCTGCGCCCGGTGCGACTCGCACCTGGGGCACGTGTTCACCGGGGAGGGCTACGACGTCCCCACCGACGAGCGCTGGTGCATCAACTCGGTGTCGCTGACCCATGAGCCTGTAGCGTCGTGAACCCGGGGTTGCGCCTGATTCGGGCGGATTCGCTGTCGGCCGGCACCGCGCAGACCGGCGGGATGGTCCGCACCGCGGCCATTTCCGGCGACCTGGTCGGCGCCCAGGCGCTGTGGATGGGGCGGACGCTGGTCCGGCCTGGCACGTCATCCGGGGACCACCATCACGGGGAGTCTGAGACCGGCATCTATGTGGTGTCCGGGCATCCGGTGTTCGTGTTCCGCGATCCGGACAGCGGATCGCTGGTCCGGCTGGAGACCTCGCCGGGCGATTACGTCTGGGTTCCGCCCTACGCTCCGCACCGGGAGGAGAACCCGTCCCCCGACACCGAGGCGGTCGTGGTCATCGCCCGGTCCACTCAAGAAGCGATCGTGGTCAACGTTCCCGCGCTTTGAACCACGGCGCGCTTTGAACCACGGCCGGTACTTCCGCAGCCGTCAGGTGGCAGTGACCGAGCGCGCGCTGGTCGTCTCGTCGGAATCGATGCCGAAGGAGATGATGCGCGTCGGCTGGATGCGGACGATGGTGTCCTCGAACCGCTCGCCGAAGGCCTTGCCTCCCGACGGGATCACGGTGGCGGTCCCGCGGATCTCAATTAGGCGCGGCTGCCACGGCGGGAGCACGTCATCGACCACGATGCTGGCCCGGCCGGTCCGCTGCACGTCGCGGAGTTTCTTGGTCTGGCTCATCCGCATGCCGCCCACGTCGATGGCGTCGTGCTCGGCGTTGTAACGAAACGACGTAGGTACTACGTGCGGCTGCCCGTCCGGGCCGACGGTGGCGATGCGGCCCAGGCGCTGCCCGGCGAGGTACTCGAGTTCGGAGTCCGTGAACACACTCATGCCCAGCTAACCGGCGCGCCGGTCGCGGCATTCCGCGACCCGCCCGCCAGCCAGGGCGCCGCCTGAACCGGCTCGATGGAGCATTGGGCCGGTTATAACCGGCTCGGTGGGGCATCGTGCCGGTGCCGTGCTTGGAGGCTTCGCGGAGCCGAGGCCTTTACGTGCTGGCGACCACTACCTGACCGACGGTTTAGTCGGAGTTGCGGTCGTCGTAGCGGCGGGTGCGCTTGACCGTGGCGCGGTTTTTCTTGGCTTGCAGGCGCCGCTCGTTGGCGGCCCGGCCGGGCCTGGTCGGGACGCGCGGGCGCGGCGGCGGGGCGATCGCGTCCCGGAGCAGGTCGGCCAGCCGGGCCCGGGCGGCCTGCCGGTTGGCGAGCTGGCTGCGCTGCTCGGACGCCGCTATGGTCAGCACGCCGCCGACTAGGCGCCCGGCCAGGCGCTCGAGCGCCCGGGCCCGCGCCCACTCCGGCAGCGCGGCGGAGTGCTCCACGTCGAAGGAGAGCTCGACCCGGCTGTCGGCGGTGTTGACCGATTGCCCGCCGGGCCCTGATGAGCGGGAGAAGCGCTCGTGCAGTTCAGCGGCCGGTATGACCAGCCAGCCGTTCACCCGGAGATCGTCAGGCACTCCTCGACGTTAGTCTCCCGCCGTGGAGTGGATCAGGCCAGGCCGGCGACGAGGTCGTGCACCGGCTTGCGGCGGCCGGTGTAGAACGGAATCTCCAGCCGGGTGTGCCGCCGGGCCTCGGAGCCGCGCAGGTGCCGCATCAGGTCCAGGATCCGGTGCAACTCATCGGCTTCGAAGGCGAGTATCCACTCGTAGTCGTTGAGTGCGAAGCACGGCACCGTATTGGCGCGGACGTCCGGGTACTCGCGCGCCATCATCCCGTGCTCGGCGAGCATGGTACGGCGCTCGGCGGGTTCGAGCAGGTACCAGTCGTACGAGCGGACAAACGGGTACACGCTCACGTAGGCGCGCGGATCCTCGCCGGCCAGGTACGCGGGGATGTGGCCCTTGTTGAACTCGGCCGGGCGGTGCAGGGCCATCACCGACCAGACTGGCTCGCTGCAGCGGCCCAGCCGGGTCCGGCGGAAGCGGACGTACAGGTCCTGGAGGTCATCCGAGGTCGGCGCGACCCACCAGAACATGAAATCCGCGTCCGCCCGGAACCCCTGCACGTCGTAGCAGCCGCGGGTCACGATGCCCTTGCCCGCCGCCTGGTCGAACAGGTCGGTCACCTCGGCCGCGGCGTTCCCGTGCCCGCCCGCTTCCAACGCGGTCCGGTCGCTCACCCGGAACACCGACCACATCGTGTACCGGAACAGCTCGTTGAGGTCCCGCGCCTTGGGCTTGCTGGCCGCCTCCGCGGCCCCGGGGCTCGTACCGCCCGGCTGGGTCAACTCTTGTTCGTCAGCCATGTCACCTATTGTCGGCCACCGCGAAGGAACTCCGTCACCTGACTGGCCGCCGCGCGCGCCGTGGCGACGCAAGCGGGTATGCCGACTCCCTCGTAGGCCGCCCCGCAGACGGCCAGGCCCGGCTGAGTGGCGACGGCCGCCCGGATCCGCGCCACCCGGTCCAGATGCCCGATCGTGTACTGCGGCAACGCGCCGCCCCACCTGGTAATGCGGTGCGCGGCCGGAGCGCCGCGCACCCCGGTCGCGGCCGCGAGCTCGGCCGCGGCCACCGCAGCCAGATCCTCATCGGCCCGCTGCACTAGGGCTTCCTCGCCGATACGGCCGACCGAGCAGCGCACGACCTCCAGCGGTTCGGCACCGGGAGCGGTCACGTCGGCCAGGTGGGGCCACTTGACGCTGGAGAAGGTGACCGCCTTCACGGCCCGCCCGTCCACGGCCGGGACCAGGTACCCGCTCCAGCCCAGCGCGGCCAGTCCGGCCCCGGGAAACGCCGAACGCGGATAGGCCAGCGTGACGATCGCCATGCTCGCGTAGCTGATCTCACCGAACGCCGTGACCGCAGCCGAGGTGCCCGGCACGCCAGTGAGCAGCCGGGCGGCCGGACGCGCGGGCACGGCCAGGATCACCGCGTCGGCGTCGATCAACTCTTCCGCCGCCGCGGATCCGATCGTGAGCCGCCAGCCGGGCCCGGCACCCGGAGCACCCGGAGCACCCGGAGCCGGGGACAGCGCCCGGGTCATGGCGGTCGTCCGGACCTCAGCGCCCGACGCCTTGGCCAGGAAGGCCGGCAGCTGGCCCAGTCCCCCGGCCAAGGTGGTGAACACCGAACCGCCGGACCGCGGGCCGGCCGGTGCCCCGTCCCGCTCTCCGGCCGGAACCGGCGCCGGTGGCGGGAGCAGCGAGCCCACGGCCTCCGCGAGCGACCGGTACCGCCGCGACGCGGCGGCCAGAGCCGGCATCGTCGCGTCGAAAGACAGGTCCGAGGAGCGTCCCGCGTAGACCCCGCCGAGCAGCGGGTCGACCAGCCGGTCGACCACCTCCGTGCCGAACCTGGCTCCGACGAAATCCGCGACCGGCACGTCACCGTCCCGCGTGGTCGGTGGCAGCTCGAGGTCCTGGCTGGCCCGGGCGGCGCCTTCCCCGGACACCACCCCGGACCGGGCCAGCTCGGCCAGGTCGGACGGCACGCCCATGAACTGGCGCCGGGGCAGCGGGTGGAGCGCGCCGAGCGTCCAGATCGCCGAGGACGTGGTTCCCGGCGCCACCCGGTCACCGGCCAGCCCGACCTCCGCGATGAGCCCGGTACCTTCCGGCCGGGTGACGAGCAGCGCCTCGGCCCCCTCGTCGACCGCGATGCCGGCGATCTCGGATACGGACAGCTTGCCGCCTAGCCGGGACGACCCCTCCAGCACAGTCACCCGCACCGGCTCATCCCGGAGGAAGAACGCCGCGGCTAGCCCGGCGATCCCGCCGCCCACGATCACCACGTGCGGTCGCGAAGTCGAAGGGTTCATTCCTCCAGCCTGGCAGATACCGCGCCGTGCCCGGGACGGCAGGGCCACCGCCTCTGGAGGGGACATAAGCCTCGTAACCGGGGTGCGGCCGGGCCGGTGCGGGATCGTGACCACGGCGACGGAACCGCCCGGCGGATGCCGCCGTCACACCGGCATGTTGAACACACGGAGCTTGAACCGCGGGTCCGCACGGACCGGGCGCACACGATTCGGCGTCGCCGGCTTGGCGATCGGCGGTGTCATGCTCGCCGGGGGAATGCTGCTGGCCGGATGCTCCGGCAGTTCGGCCAGTTCGTCCGGCACGGCAGCGGGGTCAGCAGTGGTGGCCGCGCCGACGGCTGCGGCGGCTGCGCCAGGCATCGGGGCACTGCCGTCCGGGGCCGCCAGAAGCGCCTCGGGACCGTCGGCCAACGCGGGAACCACGGCCCAGCTGGCGCCCGCCGGCGACATCATCTACACCGCGCAGCTGACCGTCCGGGCGGCGAACGTCGGCTCCGCTGCCGCCCGGGCCACCCAGATCACCGAGGGAGTGGGCGGTTACGTCTCGAACGAGACCACCTCGGCCGACCCGGATCACCCGTCCGAGGCCACGGCCACCGTGCAGCTGAAGATCCCGGTCGCGTCCTATCCGGCTACGCTGGGCCAGCTCGCGGGCGGCCTGGGCACTCAGCTGTCGCTGCAGGAGCAGGCCCAGGACGTCACCCAGCAGGTAGCCGACGTGAACAGCCAGGTCGCCTCGGACCAGGCCGCCATCGTGCAGCTGCGGGTGCTGCTCGCGCACGCCGGTTCGGTCAATGATCTGCTCAACGTGCAGGACCAGATCAACAACGAGGAATCCACGCTGGAAGCGATGCAGGCGCAGCAGCGGGCACTCAGCCACGAGACCAGCTACGCGACGGTGACCCTCACCATCCTCGGCCCGAAGGCCAAGCCGGTTGTGCACCGTCCGAAGGCGCCGCCGTCCCTGGCTGGAGGCCTTGGCGCAGGCTGGCACGCGCTCCGGGTCACGCTGTCCTGGACCCTGGCCTTCCTCGGGGCCGTCGCGCCCTTCGTCGCCATCGCGGTCATCGCCGGTTACGCGATCTACCGGGCCAGGCGTTGGATGCTCCGCCGCAAGCCCGCATCGCGCCCGGCCGCACCGGAAAACTAGGGCCCGGCGCCGGGCCGGGACGTCGACGGACCGCCCTGGGCTTCGTCGCGCACTGGAAACCCTGAAGCTAGGTCTGCGGCCGGATCGACTCGGCGTGCACCAGGTCGGCGAGCCGGGCCAGGACGCCTGGATCGGTCTCCGGCAGCACGCCGTGCCCCAGGTTGAACACATGCCCCTCCGCGGCCCGCCCGCGCACGAGCACGTCCCGGGCCCGTTCCTCGACCACGTCCCACGGCGCGAGCAGGACGGCCGGGTCCAGGTTGCCCTGCAACGCCTTACCCGGTTCCACCCGCTGGACGGCCTGGTCCAGCGGGATGCGCCAGTCGACCCCGACCACGTCGGCGCCGGCCTGTCCCATCAGCCCGAGCAATTCGCCCGTTCCGACGCCGAAATGAATACGCGGTATTCCTGTGGATCCGAGCGCGCTGAAGATCCGGCTGGTGTGCGGCAGGATCGCGTGCCGGTAGTCATCTGGTCCAACCGCGCCGACCCACGAGTCGAAGAGCTGGATCGCCGAGGCGCCCGCCGCGACCTGGATCTGCAGGAACGAGATCGTGATGTCGACGAGCCGGCCGAGCAGCGCGTGCCAGAGCTCGGGATTGCCGTACATCAGGGCTTTGGTCTTGTCGTGATTCTTCGATGGCCCCCCTTCGACCAGGTAGGACGCGAGGGTGAACGGGCCGCCCGCAAAGCCGATCAGCGGGCGGTCATCCAGTTCGGCGACGAGCATTCGGACCGCTTCGGTCACGTAGGGCACGTCACTGGGTTCCAGCGGACGCAGTCGCTCTAGATCCGCCGAGGTCCGGACCGGGGTGGCCACCACCGGCCCGATGCCCGCCTTGATGTCGACATCGATGCCCACCGCGCGTAGCGGGACCACGATGTCGCTAAACAGGACCGCCGCGTCTACGTCGTAGCGGCGCAGCGGCTGCAGGGTGATCTCGGTGATCAGGTCGGGCCGCGTGCACGAATCGAGCATCGAGACGCCCTCGCGCACCTTGCGGTACTCAGGCAGCGAGCGGCCGGCCTGGCGCATGTACCAGACCGGCGTAAAGGGAACCGGCTCCCTCCGGCAGGCCTGGATGAAGGGGGATTTTCCCGAGCGCACGGTCACGTCTGGGATCGTCTCACATGGCTGCACGTCGGGGATCGTTTGGCTGCACAACGGCGATCGTTTCATGCCAGAGCGTGGTCACCGTCTGGAGACACGCCGCCTGAGATCCCACGAATTGGCCGGCCAGCATGTCACTATCGGCGGCAACCTCTATTAATCCGCTGCACGTTCGTGTTGCACCGCACCGAGGAGGTCGCCGGGATGAGCCAGCTGACCAGGTACTGCACCGAATGTGGCGAGGAGCGGCCGTTCGAGCAATTGCATGCGGAGCCGGCCAGCTGTCCGGATGTCGCCGACGGCGACTGCCCGGAGTGGGGTTGTTGTCTGTGCGGCGAAGCCCTGTTCATCGGCCTTCCGGTGCGCGAGCATGTCAGCAGCGGCACCGCTTCCAGAGCCGCGTAACCGGACTAACCGATTCACGCTGGTTCTAGGCTGAAGCTGAACCGGTCGAACTCGGATGAAACATGGTGTTTGCGCATGAAACTACGTGACGCCGCGTGAGAAGCGGATGAGCGACACGTACGCTCGGGTCATGAAGCCTGCTGACGAGCCGGGCAAGCGGCGCGCGACCCGAGAGGGAGCGGGACGGCGGTCAGGAGCGGCAGCCAGCCTGGCGGCGGCACCCGCGCCGGCCGAACGCGCGCCGACGGGAAGTAAGCAGACAGTTAGTAAGCCGACGGGAAGTAAGGAGCCGCCCGCGGCCAGCGCCGAAAGCCCTGCGGAGGCGACGTTCGCCGTGGCCGCGGCCACGTTCATGGCGGGCCGTGACGCCAAGACCGGGCATGGGTTCTCCTTCGAAGACCTACCCGCGCCCAAGCGCCTGGCCCCGTACGCATCAGCCATCGCCGCGACCGTCGAGCGGGACGGCGCGGACGTGGCCTGGGGACGGCTGGTGCTGCTCTACGATCCGGACGGCCAAGAAGGCTGGGATGGCGTGTTCCGGCTGGTGGCCTACATCCGGGCCGACGTAGAAGCGGAAATGGCGGCCGACCCGCTGCTCGGCGAGGTCGGCTGGAGCTGGCTCTCCGAAGCGCTGGACGCGCACGTGCCCGGGTACGCGGTGCCAAGCGGCACGGTGACCCGGGTGATCACGGAAGGCTTCGGAGCCAAGCGGGACGAGCTGCCACTGACCGGGTTCGAGCTGCGCGCGTCCTGGTCGCCGCCCGGGCCCGGGAACAGTCCTGACGACAACGACCTGGGCACCCTCGACCTGTCGGCGCACTTCTCGGCCTGGTGCGACTGCCTGGCCGCCGCGGCCGGCCTGGAACCACCCGGCACGCGGGCGCTGCGACCGCCGGGGCGAAGGTGAGCACGGACAGTGAGGTCAGCGGGCCTGGCGCGGCTGTCCCGTTGCTCGAACCTCGCGATGGTCTGCCCCCGGTCGTGGAGACCGACACCGCCCTGGCCGAGGCCACCGGCAGGCTAGCGGAGGGCCACGGACCCGTCGCGGTCGATGCCGAACGGGCCTCGGGATACCGCTACGGGCAGCGCGCCTACCTGGTCCAGCTCCGGCGTGCCGGGTCGGGCACGATGCTCATCGACCCCATCGCCTGCCCCGATCTGTCCGGGGTGGACGCGGCCCTGCAGGACGCGGAAGCTATTTTGCACGCGGCGTCGCAGGACCTGCCCTGCCTGGCCGAGGTCGGCTTCCGGCCGCGGCAGCTGTTCGACACCGAGCTGGCCGGGCGGCTGCTCGGCTACCCGCGGGTGGCCCTCGGCACCCTGGTCGAGGAGGTGCTGGGCTTCCACCTGGAGAAAGGCCACTCGGCGGCGGACTGGTCGGTCCGCCCGCTGCGGGAGGAACTGCTGCGTTACGCGGCCCTAGACGTCGAGGTGCTGATCGAATTGCGCGACGCGCTCGCGGCCGAACTCGCCGACCAGGGCAAGACCGAATGGGCCCGTCAGGAGTTCGCGGCAGAGCTCGCCGCCAAGCCCGCCGCGGCCCGGCCAGACCCATGGCGCCGCACCTCGGGCATCCACCGGGTCCAGTCCCGCCGCGCGCTGGCCGCGGTGCGCGAGCTCTGGACCGTCAGGGACCAGATCGCCCAGGCCGCCGACCTGTCGCCGCGGCGCGTCCTGCCCGATAACGCGATCATCGAGGCGGCCAGGTCGCTTCCGACCAACTATCCGCAGTTGTCGCGGATCAGCGGCTTCGCCGGCCGCCAGGCCCGGCGGCACGAGAAGGAGTGGATGGCGGCTGTCACCAAGGCGCGGACCAGCGCCGACGGCGACTTGCCCGACGCCGTCGGCGGAGCGATACCCAGCGGGCCGCCACCCGCGCATCGCTGGGCCGAGCGTGATCCAGTGGCCGCGGCCCGGCTGGCCGCAGCCCGCGCCACAGTGACGGCCATCGCCGAAGCCAATAGGCTGCCAGTGGAGAACCTGCTCGCCCCGGACGCCTTGCGCAGGCTCAGCTGGGATCCCCCGCAGTCAGCCGACGCCGGAACGGTTAGCCTGGCCCTCTCCGCGTACGGAGCAAGGCCCTGGCAGGTCGAGCTCACCGCGGGGCCCCTCGCCGAGGCGCTGAACTCCGGGGAGGCGGAGGCACAGAAACCAGGAGACGGCTGAGCATGGGACTACTCGCCAGCGCGAACCCCTTGGGGGGGTCAGGGTCCGCGCCGCTGCCCGGCTTCCTCAACTCCCTGCAAGGTCCCCTCGACCATTACGGGTACTTGGCCATCGCCCTGCTGCTGTTGCTAGAGAACATCGGCATCCCGGTCATCCCGGGCGAGTTCGCGCTGATTGGCGGGGCCATCTTCGCCGGTACCGGCCGGGGCGGGCTGAACATCGTCCTGGTCGGGATCGTCGCGGTCGCCGCCGCGGTCATCGGGGCCGAGATCGGCTACCTGATCGGCCGGTACGCGGGCCGGGAGCTAGTCCTGCGCTATGGCAAGTACGTCCTGCTCAAGCCGAAGCACCTGGACCGGGCTGAGGCGGTCGTCTCCCGCTACGGCGGCATCGTGGTAGTCGTCGCCCGGTTCATCGTCGGCCTGCGCGAGGCCAACGGGCTCATCGCGGGCATCACCCAGATGCGCGCGCGCACCTTCGCCTTCTTCAACGTGTTCGGGGCGTGCGTCTGGGTCGGCACCTGGGTGAGCATCGGGTACTTCGCCGGCGACCATATCGACTCGATCTACAGCAACGTCAACCGCTACTCGCTCTACGTGCTGGTCGTCCTTGTGGTACTGCTCATGGCGTACATCACCCGGCGGCTGGTGCGCCGGCACCGGGCTGGCCGGCCGGCCGCAGGCTCGCCGGATCCCCAGACCAAAGAGGCTGGGGAGACCTCCGAGGCCGGGAATGCCCCAGGGACTCAAGGGGCTCCAGTGGGCGGAGAGACCTCAGTGGTTGAAGGGATCCAGAATGCTGACGGGGTCACTGATGCTGACGGGGTCACTGATGCTGACGGGGTCACTGATGCTGACGGGGTCACTGATGCTGGTGAGATCGCTACGGCCGGGGAAACCGAGCCTAAGAGCTCGTAGCGTTCCAGGGCGACGAGCGTGCCCGCGGCGACGTGCAGCACAAGGAAGCCGCCCTTGGCCAGCGACGGGTCGAAATCGGCGGTCGGCGGCGCGTCGAGCACCGAGCATGCGGCGGCCAGGGCCAGCGGCAGGTTCTCCCGGTGCAGGCAGGCGACCACGGGCTGACCGTCGGCCACGAGGTCGCGGAACAGGTGCCGGAGAGCGTGAACCCGGTCCGTTCGGTCCAAAAATGACTCGGTAGCCCGGTCGGGCACGGCCAGAACGGCCTCAGCCTCCACGGATCCCCCGAACCCCGCGGCGTATGGGCGCACGCTCTCGGTGCACCGCAGCGCGGGCGAACTGATCACCCGGGCGCAGGGAGCGAAGCAGGCCAGCAGGTCACCCAGCAGCAGCGCGTCCAGCGCGCCCTCGGCGTCCAGGGGGCGCAGCAGGTCCTCGCCCGCCCAGTCGCGCTTATGGCCCGCCGAGGCGTGCCGGGCCAGAATCAGCGGCACCGTGCGGTGCGGCTGCAGGCTGGCGATCACGTCGGCGTCATGGGGATAGCTGAGCCGGTCCAGCGCCTGGCGCAGCGGCAGCCAGGACACCGCGTCGATCTCGTGACTGGCCGCGGCCTCATCCTCAGCGCTGAGCGCGGCCCAGTAGTCGACCTGCTTGGGCCGGCCGTGGGCGAGGTATTCCGCGGTCCGCAGCCGGGGACCGAGCACGGCGCGCACGCTGGTCTCCTCGAGCACCTCGCGGACCGCGGTGAGAAGCACGTGCTCGCCGGGTTCTCGTTTGCCCTTAGGCAGCGACCAGTCGTCGTACTTGGGCCGGTGCACCAGGAGCACCTCGAGCCCATGGGCAGCCTGGCGCCACAGCACGGCACCCGCCGAGAGGATAGCCTCGCTCACCGGCGGGGACTCATCAGCCGTGCTCCCCGGCCACGCTCGCCAGGCGGCCAGTAGTAAGGCTGACTCATCGGCCGAACGACCCCGGCGTTCCCGGACCAGGGTCTCCTGGATGTCCCGCAGCGGATGGCCGGACTCGTCCCGGCTGTGCCGGGTCCAGTAGCCGTCCTGGTTGAGCCACCAGGACGAGGTGCCGTCGTCCATGCCGAGGTCGAGCAGGCCGCGCAGCCGCCGTTGATGGGCGGGGTCGGTGACCTGTACCAGCAGTTCCACCCGGCGGTCCAGGTTCCGGTGCATCATGTCGGCGCTGCCGAGCCAGATCTGGCTGTCCTCGTCCTCCCCCACGCCGAACGCGTAGATCCGGGAGTGCTCGAGGAACCGGCCGAGCACGCTGCGGACCGTGATGTTCTCGGACAGCCCTGCGATGCCCGGCCGCAGCGTACAGATGCCGCGGATCCACAGGTCGACGCGGACTCCGGCCTGGGAGGCCCGGTAGAGTGCGTCGATCACCACCTCGTCGACGAGCGCGTTGGACTTGAAGACGATTCGGGCGGGTAGGTCGGCCCGGCTGCGTTCAGCCTGCCGGTCGATCCGGCTCACGATGCCGTTGCGCAGTTGCTCCGGCGCGACGAGCAGCCTGCGGTACGAACGGGTGCGGGTGTACCCGGTGAGGTGGTTGAACAGGGCGGTGACGTCCTCGCCGACGGCCGGGTCAGCGGTGAGCAGGCCGAAGTCCTCGTACAGCCGGGCCGTGGTCGGATGGTAGTTACCGGTGCCGAGGTGGCAGTACCGCCGGAGCGTCCCGTCGGCTTCCTGCCGCACGATCAGCGCCATCTTGCAGTGCGTCTTCAGGCCGACGAAGCCGTAGACGACGTGGCAGCCGGCCTGCTCGAGCTTGCGCGCCCAGGCGATGTTGGCCCGTTCGTCGAACCGGGCCTTGATCTCCACCACCACGACGACCTGCTTGCCGGCCTCGGCCGCGTCGATGAGCGCGTCCACGATCGGCGACTGCCCGCTGGTCCGGTACAGCGTCTGCTTGATCGCAAGCACGCCCGGGTCCTCGGCGGCCTCCTCGATCAGCCGCTCGACCGACGCGGCGAACGAGTCGTAGGGGTGCTGGACGAGGATGTCACGTTCGGCGATGGCGGTGAAGATGCTGGTGTCCTGCGGGACCTCCCGGGTGGACGGGACGAACGCGGGGTAGCGCAGCTCGCCGATGTTCAGGTCGGCGAGGGCGGACAGCCCGCTGAGGTCGAGTGGACTCGGCACCCGGTACACCGCGCGCGAGTCGATGTCGAGCTCGGTGATCAGCCGCTCGAGCACGTCGCCCGACACCGTGTCCTCGACCTCCAGCCGCACCGCGGGCTCGAACCTGCGCCGGACCAGTTCCCGTTCCATGGCCTGGAGCAGGTTCTCGGTGAGGTCCTCATCCACTTCGAGGTCCCGGATCCGGGTCACGCGGAACACGTGCTGCTCGAGCACCTCGGCCCCGCCGAACAGGTCGGTCATATGCGCGGCGATGACGTCCTCGATCGGCACGAACCGGTTCGGCCCCACGGCGAGGAACCTGGGCAGCAGCGGCGGCACCTTGACCCGGGCGAACACCGTGCTGTCCGTCCTGGGGTCGGCGATCATGACGGCCAGGTTGAGCGACAGGCCGGAGATGAACGGAAACGGGTGGGCCGGGTCCACCACCAGCGGGGTGAGCACCGGGTAGATGCGCTGGCGGAACAGCTCGCTGAGGTCGTCCCGCTCGCTGGCGGACAGTTCCTTCCAGCGCAGGATCTCGATCCCGTGCTCGGCGAGTTCGGCGTTGACCCGCTCGCTGAACACCCGGGCGTGCCTGACGGTCAGCTCTCCCGCCAGCTCCAGGGTGTTCTCAAGCACCTGGCGGGGCAGCCGGACCCCGGGGCCCTCGACCGGGAAGCCGGCCACCATGCGGCGCACCAGCCCAGCCACCCGGACCATGAAGAACTCGTCCAGGTTGTTCGCGAAGATGGCCAGGAATCGTACCCGTTCAAGCAGCGGGACCGATTCGTCTTCGGCCAGTTCGAGGACGCGTTCGTTGAACCTGAGCCAGCTCTCCTCGCGGTCCAGGAAGCGTTCTTCGGGCAACCCGTCCTCCCCCTCGCCGCCCCGGGCGACGACACCGGCCTCGGCTAGCCGCGCCGCCTCGCGCGGTCGCGGGTCCAAGCCATCGTATGATCCTGCGGCCGGGGAGATGCTGATCTGGCTCATGCCCATGACACCCATTGTCCCCGCCCCGCGATGAACAGGAACGTTCGAGACCCCTGATTAGGGCGCACGGAGCCCGGGGACGCCGGGGCGCGGCTGAATCGCCTGCACGCTGAGGAATTCCGGGCCCTTCTTGGAGCAGGCAGGCAGGTGAATAGGCACGAACGCGGGCCGGACCTGGTCGGGCAGCTTCACCCGGAGTTCGAGCACGGTCACCTGTGCGCACGCGGTCGGCCGGAACGTACCGGTGCTGGTGACGCGAAGCACGGAGTGCGCCGTCTGGCCGGGCGCGAGCGTCACCGGCCGCGGGCGGACCGAGGTGTCGCGGGCCGCCGTGCTACCGATCTGGGTCCCGCCGACCTGGTCGCCGGCGTAGGCGGACACGACGGGGTAGCCGTACAGGCTGCATACGCGGGCGGAGACGTTGGTGAACTCCAGGGTGTAGTAGGTGCCGCCGGGTTCGAGGCGGTCTCCGGTGCCCGTGACGGATGTCGATCCCGCGGTCTGCGCGAGGCCGAGCCACGCCTCGAGCCCCGACGGGGCGCACGGGCTCTGAATCAGGTTCGAGGACAGGGCGGCGTGATCAGGGCGGACCGGGGCGCGGCTTAGCGTGACGGCGAGCGCGGCAGTCCCTGCGAAGGCCACCACCGCGATCACGCGCAACCCGATATGGCCGTACTTCGTCACCGCGGACCCCATCTGGCGATGCTTGGACGATCCCCCGCGCGAGATCGCGCTAACCCTGTAACTACTGTTTTAGTTCGCTTCAACCCGATTTCCTAGACCCATCCGATCAGGTAATTTCGAGACGGCCGGTCCGCAGGTATCGTGACCAGGTGGGCGTCCCGGCGGATGAGTCAGTTGCGCGTGAGCCCGTGCCGCTGCGGCGGAACCGGGACTTCCAGCTGCTCTGGGGCGGCCAGGCGGTCTCGCTGCTCGGCTCGCAGATCTCGAAGATCGCCTATCCGCTGCTGGTCCTGGCCATGACCGGCTCGCCGGCCAAGGCGGGGATCGCCGGGTTCGCGGCCATGCTCGGCTATCTGCTGTTTCCGCTGCCGGCGGGCGGTCTGGCCGACCGGTACAACCGCAAGCGGATCATGATCAGCTGCGACGCGATCCGGCTCGCCGCGGTGGGCAGCATCGCCGTGGCCGGCTGGGCCGCGCACATCACCTACGTCCAGATCCTGGTGGCGGGGTTCGTCGAGGGTACGGCGACCGTGTTCTTCGGCGTCGCCCAGCGCGCGGCGCTGCCGATGCTCGTGGCCCCGTCCCAGCGGTCGGCGGCCGTCGGGCAGAACGAGGCGCGACAGAACGCGGCGCAACTGGCTGGCCCGGCGCTGGGCGGCACGCTGTTCGGGCTGTCCCGGGCCGCGCCGTTCGGCGCGGACGCCCTGTCCTACCTGGCCTCCCTGGTCACGCTGCCGTTCATCAAGGCGCCCATGCAGGCTGGGGCCTCTGCTGTGTCTGCTGTGTCCGCTGTGTCCGCTGTGTCCGCTGTGTCCGCTCCCCCGGCCTCCCGCAGGCTGCGGGCCGAGCTCGCCGAGGGGCTGGCCTTTACCTGGCGGCAGCCGTTCCTGCGCTACAGCTCGTTCTTCGCCGCCTCGGTGAACATCTTGCTGCAGGTCCTGACCCTGGGCCTGATCGTGCTGGCCCGGCACGACGGGGCCTCGTCCGCGCAGATCGGCCTCATCGTGGGGTGCATGGGCGCCGGAGGCCTGGCCGGCGCGTTCGCGGCACCCTGGATCCAGCGCACGGTCCCGGCCGGGATCACGATCACGGGATGCATGTGGACCTGGGCTGTTCTGCTGACGCTGATCGTACTGGTCCGCGTGCCGCTGTGGCTGTGCCCGATCGTGGCCGTCTTCGGCTTCGTCGGCCCGTCCTGGAACGTGTCGGTCCAGACGTACCGGATGCAGATCACGCCGAACGAGTTGCTCGGCCGGACCAGCAGCGTCGCCCTGCAGATCGCCTGGGGGGTCCTCCCGCTCGGGTCGCTGCTGGCTGGCTTCCTGCTGCAGGCTGTGTCGCCGGCCGCCGTGATGGTCCTGGTCGCCGCCGGAATGGCGGTCACGGCCGTCGCCGCCACCGTACTCGCTCCGGTGCGCGACGCCGGCCGGCGGACCCCGGGTGCTTCGGGGCCCGCCGCTGGCGCCGCTGCTCAGCCCGCTAGCTGAACATCATTCGCCGTGGAGCCCAGGTCGGTGGCGAAGGCGGCCAGGTCGAGCAGGTGGAGCAGCGCGTCGCACCACCGGTCCCCCGGCGGCCGGTCGTCGAAATGCCCCAGGCATTCGTTGGCCGCGTCAAGGATCGCCCGCAGCACCGCGCCGTCGTTGCTGCGCGGATCCGGAGCGTACTGGCCGTCGAGTACCGGCGGCACCGGCAGCAGCGCGTCGCCCGAGGCTGACTCGCCTTCCAGGATCGCCGCCGCCTTCTGGGCCACGGCTAGGCCGAGCGTCCCGGCCAGCAGCAACCTCTGCATCATCAGGACGCCATTGTGGTTTGTCATGTCCGCTTGCCTCTCCATCGTCCACGGTGGCCGTCCCGCCTTCGGCTCCATGATGCGGACACCCAGTGACATTCTTGAATAGACGCCTGACCTGTCCCCCGCGTAACTTCTGTACCAGCTGTACGTTTCCAGCCCAGCCCGGCCGTGAGCGCTGGCGGGCCGCCAATGATCGTGGACAGCTACTGCTGTCATGTGAGCATTCCGGAACAAGGTGATTTTGCGGCGTGTCCGAGGTCAGCGATGTGCTAGATGGCCCGCTACCCTCCACGGGCCTGCCATTGAGTGGTATCTGTCTGATCTCTTATGCGGCTTCCTCCCGTGTGCCCACGGCCTGGCTACCTGGTTGATGGTCCGTTCTACCTGTTCTTCCTGGTACAGCGGTCCATCAACCATGCTCGGCCAGGCAGCTCCAAGGTGGCCAACGGGATTATTCTGGATAAAACGGACTCGTGCCGCGACGCGCCGGAAACTCAGGTTGTTTCGGGATGTCT
>Ga0302324_100009521_pt1 | contig 20296 bp, 16 predicted proteins | sample Palsa_T0_1_FD_201949 | JGI IMG/M metagenome (GOLD analysis project Ga0302324, IMG submission 201949) | Peat permafrost microbial communities from Stordalen Mire near Abisko, Sweden - Palsa_T0_1 | ecosystem: Environmental > Terrestrial > Soil > Palsa > Peat permafrost | place: Sweden: Abisko...
CCGTCGGCCAGGCGGTGGTCCGACCCTAGCCGCCGTCCGGCCGCCACCAGCACGCCGGCCATCCGGCGGCGCAGCTCAGAGTCCGGGTCGGCCGCCTGGGTCCGCAGCCCCTCCTTGATCCTGCGCCACAGCGGCGAAGACCAGTCCCGCAGCACGGCGCTACCCAGGACGTCACGCTTGAGGCGCTCGCCGCGCTCGCGCAGCTCCGGTGAGGTCTCGAGGCGGTCGGGGAGCCCGGCGATCCACGCCTCGAACTGCCGCCGCGTCTGGTCATCGGGATCGGCCGCCATCGCCGCCAGCCGCTGACGCAAGCGGTTATACAAGCGGTCGAAGAGCCGCCGGTACACCGCGTCGGGCACCCAGCGGGGCGCCTCGGCCTCGAACAGCTCGCGAAGCTCCGCGGCGTGGCCGGCCAGGTACCGGTCGGCGCCGGACAAGATGGCGTTGAAGACCTCGGCATGCTGGCCTCCGGCGATGAGGACCCGCAGCACCCGCCCGGCTAGCGGCGCCACCTCGACGGCGTCCACGGCCCGGGTCAGTTCGGCGGTGAGCACGCGCTGGACATCCTCGTCCCGCAGAGTCTCGGCCACCGTGACGACCAGATCCGCCGCGCGACCGGCGAAACGCGCGGCGTTACCCTCGTCGGCCAGCCAGTCCGCCAGCCGGGGCACCAGCCGAGCCGAGCGGATCCGCTCGGCCAGCACGTCGCCGTTGAGGAAATTCTCCTGCACGAACTGGCCGAGCGTGGCGGCGAACTGATCCTTGCGCTCGACGATGATCGCGGTGTGCGGTATCGGCAGGCCCAGCGGATGGCGGAACAGGGCCGTCACCGCGAACCAGTCGGCCACGCCGCCGACCATGGAGGCCTCCGCCCCGGCTTGCACGTAGCCGAGCAGGATCCCGTGGGCGCCGGCCACGGTCACGGCCACGAACAGCACCGTCACTGCCCCCAGCAGAGCCGAGGCCCGGCGGCGCGCGACGGTCAGGCCGCGGGCCCGCGCTGCGGGCGACTCATGCCCGGGCGCCGGCGAAGCGGGCGTCGGTGCGGTAAGTCCCATCTGGCAGCCCCCGGGAACGACGATCTGATCCGCTAACCATAGTGACCAGCGTCACTGCGCCGAACTTAAGGGTCTCGGGACGCGACAAGCTGAATCAGGAACATGCACCACGCCCGTTCCGGTCAAAAATCTATAATCCCGAACGGCCGGTGGTGTCACAACTGACCCTGGCGACTCTGCGTGCCCCGCAGGAACACCGTGGTGACCAGCGCGGCGGCCTTCTCGACGCCGGCCCGGCGTTCGGCGGTCATCCGGGCCGGCCTGGAGCAGCTGGCCGAACAGGAAGCCCAGTTCGTCCACGGTGAGGTCGCCGCGGAAGGTGCCGTCGTCGAGGCGTCGATGATCACCTCGACCGCCCGGTCGTGGATGCCCCCGCCGGACGCCGCGGTCCGCGCGCTGAACACCTCCGGGCGGGCCGTGCTGTTCGCCGGGACCACCGTGTGCATCGCCCTGCTCGGGATGCTCGTGCTGCGCCGCGCCAACTGGTGGCTGCCCGGCTGGCTCGACCGCATCCTCCCGCACCTGTCCATCGAACCCGCCACCCCGCCAGCGTGGTCCGACGGCCTACCGTCGACCGCGGTGCACGACCTCACCGAACCGGCGCCGGCTGGGCCGGCGGACCAGCGCCAGCGACTTCCCGGCCGGCGCCTGAACGCCGAGACCACTACTGGTGTATGATGTGGTGTATGAAGCGGACGAACATCTATCTGGCCGAAGGCCAGGCTGCCGCGCTGGACCGGGTGGCGCAGGCAGCGGGTGTTTCCCGGGCTGAACTGATCCGCGAACTGATCGACCGGGCGATCGGCGGGCACCCCGGCGCGGATCTTGTCGCCGACCTCGCTGCCATTGACGGGTCCTTCGGCATCCTGGCCGGGGAGGAGGCATTTGCCCGCGGGCGGGACGAGCGCATGACTTACCTCGAACGGCTGTCCGACGCGTGATCCTGGTCGACAGCGACGTGCTGATCGAGCATCTGCGCGGCAGCACCGCCGCACGGGACTGGCTCGTGCGCGCACGGCAGTCCTCCGGGCCCCTGGCGCTCAGCGTCGTGAGCCTGACCGAGATCGCCGGGGGTATGCGCTCGCCGGAGCGCCGCGAGGTCATGCGACTGCTCGGCAGCATGCAGCGGTTCGAAGTCAGCGAACAGGTGGCTTGGCGGGCAGCGACGCTCATGCGCGAATATCGCCGGTCCCATACCGGGATCGGCCTCGGCGACTACCTGATTGCCGCGACCGCGCTCACCGAGGGACTGGAGCTCGCCACCCTGAACGTCCGCCACTACCCCATGTTCCCCGAACTCGCGCGCCCCTTCTGATCCGAGGGACCGGCCCACTGAAAAAGCCGTCCACCCGGGGGCGACTTTGTGGTGTGGTTGTGACAACCTGCACAGAGCAGTGTGCAGGTTGTCACAACCATACAAATTGGGCTGAGGCGTATGAGGTGGGGATGCGTTGGTGGGGTAGGTGGTGCATGCAGCGGGAACGGCCGGAAGCCGTCGGCACTCTCAGCTTGAGGTGACCGGCCGGGCCAGCGTGCCCGCGCCTGCGCGCTTGGCGACGGCGGCCGGGTTGCGGCCGGTCAGCCCGAGGAGGGCAAAGGCGAAGGACACGATGGCGAGAAAGACCCAGCCGGTATCGAAGCTCGAATGGGGCACCAGATGCCCGAAGATAATAGGAATGAAGAAGCCGCCCACCGCGGCCAGCGTGAGCATCAGGCCGGTCGCCGTCCCGATGTACTGGGGGTCGATGTCGCAGACCCGGGCCGGCACCGCGAGCCAGGCGGCGAAGCCGAAGATGAGGAAGAAGCCGATGCCGATCCCGAGCACCCACAGGGCGCTGGCCGGAACCACGGGGATGAGGGCCAGCAGCGCGGCGACGACGACGAGCGGTCCGACCACGAACATCCGCAGGTTCTGGCTGCGGTCGGCCCAGTAGCCGCCGAGCAGGCTGCCGGGGATGCCGGCCAGCGCGATGAGCGCGGCCAGCAGCCCGCCGGCCGACGGGTCGAAGTGCCTGTCGAGCGTCACGTACTCGCTGAACAGCTGGGAAGTGGTGAAGTACGCGCCGTATCCGCCGAACAGCGCGAGACCGTAGATCCACAGATCCCTGCTCGCGAGCGTGGCCCGCAGGGCGGCACGATCGAACCTCGCGCCGCCGAGCGACTTCTCGCCCGCCGGGACCCGGAAGACCGCGATGGTCACGACCATGACGAGCAGCTCGAAGACACCGGCCAGCACCAGCGACGTGTGCCAGCTCGTCGCGCGCTGCACGTACAGCCAGACATACAGCGCCAAGGCGGCCCCCGCGCTGAAGACGGCGCCGCCGGTGATCCCGAGCGCGAGCGTGACGTCCTTATCGCGGAACCAGAGGACCACCGCGGCGGTCCCGACCGCGATGAACACCGACCCGCCGACGCCGCTGACGACCCGGAAGAAGGCGAGTTCGGCGTAGCTGTACGACAGCCCGGACATGATGCCGGCCAGTCCCTGCACGGCCAGCCCGAGCACGAGGGTCTTCTTCATGCCGATCGCCGTGCCGAGCATGCCGCCTGGAATGTGGGTGAGCCCGTAGCCGACGATGTAGAGCGAGATGAGGTAGCTCAGCGGCCCGAGCCCCACCTTGAACTGCGCGCCGATGAGCGGGAAGGCCGTGGCGACGGCGAACCAGTTCAGCGTCAGCGCGACGATGCCCAGGCTGATCACGGTCAGCATGCCCCACCGAACGTGCCCTGGCTCAGCGGTCATGGGAGTCGCCTGATATGGCCACGGTAACATGGGAAAGTCCGCCTCAGCTCTGCCTGGCGACGGCCGATCTTCCGGGCGCTAGCGGGCATCCCCTCAGGAGATGGTCGACGACGGCTACGAGCACTCCAGCCGGCTTCGTCGGGCGGCAGAGCGAACTGCGCATCCTCGGTGACCGGCTGGCCGCCGCTGAGCTAGGCCATCCGCAGGTCGTCTATGTGGAAGGCGAGGCAGGCGGGGGGAAGTCGACCCTGCTGTCGGCGTTCCTCGGTTCGCTCTCAAACGCCGCCGTGCTCGAGGTGAGCGGCGACGAGGCGGAGACGTTGCTCTCCTACGGGATCATCGATCAGCTGGAGCCCGGGACCTTTACCGAACCGGGAACGGACCCGATGGCTGCCGGAGCCCGGCTGCTGGACCTGCTCGACCGGCGGCAAGCCGACGGTCAGGTCGTCGTGCTCGCCCTCGACGACCTGCAGTGGGCTGACCGGCCGTCATCGCGTGCGGTGTTGTTCGCCTTGCGGCGGCTGCGGGCGGACAAGGTGCTGGCGGTCGTGTCGACGCGGGTCGGCGGGCTGGCCGATCCCGGCTGGGCCCGTTTCTTGAGCGGTGATTCGCGGGTCACCCGGATCCGTCTGGGCGGGCTGAGCGCGGGCGAGCTCACCGCGCTGGCCAGTGCGCTGGGGCTGGGGGTGCTATCCGCGCGCGGCGCGGCTCGGCTCGCGGCTCATACCGAAGGCAACGCGCTGTACTGCCGGGCCTTGCTGGACGAGATCGGCATCGCCGGGCTGAGCGCGGCCACCGATCGCGGATTGCCGGCGCCACGGGACCTGTCCGCGGTAATCCTCGCCCGGGTGGCCTCGCTCCCGGCCTCAGCTCAGTCCTTCCTGGCGGCAGCTTCCGTGCTGGGGCAGCACGCGCCGATGCCGGCCATCGCGTCGGTCGCCCGGTTGGCCGACGCGCACGGCGAGGTGGATGCGGCGGTGGCCGCCGGGCTGCTGACCGAAGGCGCTTCGGCGCCCGAGCTGACCTTTACCCATCCGTTGTACCGGGCCGCCATCTACGCCGACCTCAGTCCGACGAGCCGGCGAGAACTGCACGCGCGGGCGGCGCAGACCGTCGCCGGTCGCGCGCGGCTGGCCCACCGGGCGGCAGCGTCGATGGGTCCCGACGAAGCACTAGCGGGTGAACTCGAAGCGTCGGCTCTGACCACCGTGGCTTCCGGTGACCTCGGCGGCGCGGCGTGGGCGCTGGAACAGGCGGCTGCGCTGTCGCCAGCCGCGCAGGACAGGGAACGCCGGCTGCTCGACGCCGCCGTCATCCTGCTCAACGCCGCGGATACCACCGCGGCGGCGCGAGTGCTGGCCTCCTGCCAGGTCTCCAGCGCTCGGCGCGACGCCGTGACCGGGCTGCTGGGAGTGTTCACCGGATCGCCGAACGCCGAGGGTAGCCTGCTCGCCGCGTGGCAGGCCCACGATCCGGAGACCGAACGTGAAATCGGAGCGCGGGCCGCGACCTCCCTGACCAACTGGATGGTCATATCTGGCCGCCCCGAGGAGGCACTGAACTGGGCGGACCGAGCGGTAGGCGGCACCGTTCCCGGTTCGACGCTGCGGGCTATGGCGCGCACCGGGCAGGCCTACGCGTTCGCTGCGGCCGGCCGCAGCCCCGAGGGTCTGGCCGCGCTCGGCTTTCTGCCCGGGTCAGGGAACGAAGTCTCAATATCTGAGACCGACGCCCTCATCATGCGGGGCATGCTGAAGGTCTACGTCGATGACCTGCCCGGCGCCATCGCGGACCTCGGCGTCGCGACGGCCCGGCTGGGCACGGGACTGCCGTCCAGCTACCCGGGCCCGTGCCTGTCTCATCTCAGCGACGCCCAGTTCCGCCGGGGCGACTGGGACGCAGCCCTCACGCACGCCCAGCTGGCGACCGCCCTGGCGCAAGACACCGACCGTCCGCTTGACCTCGCGCGGGCGCACGCCCGGGCGGCCCAGGTCCTCGCCTGCCGCGGCCAGTGGCCGGCCGCGCAGGCTCACGTCAACGCGGCCCGAGCCGCGGCCGAGCGGCTTCCGCTGGTCTACGCCGTGGCCACCGCGGCCACGGCCGCCGCCGCCCTGGCCCATGCGCGCGGCGACCTGGCCGGGGTCCTGCGCGCGACCGAGCCGGTGCGCGCCACCGGGCTCGTCGACGCCGGGGGCCGCCCGGGCATCTTCGACTGGAGGGCCATCGAGGCGGACGCGCTGATCGGTCTGGGGCGGCTTGACGACGCCGAGACCATGCTCGACGAATTCGAGGCCGCCATTCCCCCGCTCGGGCTGGGGTCGGCTGGGCTGGGGTCGGCTCGGCTCGCTTCGGCTGGGCTCGCGTCGGCTGGGCTGGCGCTGGCACGGTGCCGGGGCAACCTGGCCGCGGCGCTCGGGGATGCGACCGGGGCGGAAGCGGCGTTCACTCGAGCTCGCGAGATCGAGCCGGGCGTACCGATGCCGTTCGAGCACGCCCGGCTGAGCCTCGACGACGGCCGCCGCCTGGCCGCGGCGCAGGACCGGCCGGCGGCGGTCGCACAGCTGGAAAAGGCCCACCGCCTCTTCTCCGACCTGGGAGCCGACCCCTACCTGCAGGCCTGCGCCGCGGAACTGGCCACCCTGCAGGTCACCGCCACGACCGCCAGTCCCGCTGAGCTGCTCGGGCTCAGCCGCGCCGAGCTGGCCGTGGCCCGGCTGGTCGCCACCGGGCTGACCAACAAAGAGGTAGCCAGCGAGCTGTATGTGTCCGTGAAGACGGTGGAGTACCACCTCCGCAACAGCTACATCAAGCTGGACATCACCTCCCGCCGCGCGCTGGCCGCTCTGCTGCACTGACCGGTTTCGCCGAGCGCACCGCGGCCCGCAAAAACACAGGGTCGAACCTAGGGTCACACCCTGGGGACAATTCCGCGCCGCCCGCGTTAACTAGCAAACATGGACGCCGCACCAACGCCGAGGCAAACGATTCGCCTTCTCCTCGATATCAACCGGGCCACGGACGGACGGTTTGAGGGTCGAATACGCGCTGACGGCACCGACGCCTGGAGGCCATTCTCAGGCGTACTTGAGCTGCTCAAAGCGCTTGAGGAAACCTGCATGGAAATGCATTGAGCGAACCAATTTCTGCCGAGAAATTTCTTTGCTGCCGCTGTGAGAAAGGACCGTCATGAGTCAGATCCGGGCTGCCACCAACCATTCCATATTCGAGCGGTGGGGGCGCACTGCCCACCGACGCAGGCGGCTAATCCTGGTCGCAGCCCTGCTGGTCGCGGGGCTCGGCGCGCTGTGGGGAACCACCATCTTCTCCACCGTCCAGACGGCCGGCGGGTTCGACGCCCCGAACAGCCAGAGCCAGCACGAAGCCAACCTGGCCACGCAGACCTTCGGCCGCGACGCCGGGGACGTGGTCGTGCTGTACTCCAGCCCGACCCTCAGCACGGCCTCCCCGGCGTTCCGGTCCGCCGTCACCAGCACCCTGGCCGCGCTCCCGAAAAACAGGGTCGAGTCGTCCGCCAGCTACTGGTCGACCGGGTCCCGGCAGTTCGTCAGCGCCAGCGGCCATCAGACCTACGCCGTCATCGAACTGGCAGGCTCCGGCGACACCGCGCGGCAAACCAGCTACGACGCGATCAAGACCCAGCTCGCCGCGCCCGGCCTGACCAGCCAGGTCGGCGGGGTGGTTCCCACCGACGAAACAATCGACCAGCAGACCACGGCCAGCATCACCCGGGCCGAGGGGCTGTCGTTTCCCATCCTGGCGATCCTGCTGCTGGTGATCTTCGGCAGCCTGACCGCGGCCTGCCTGCCGCTGGCCATCGGGGCCCTGGGGATCCTGGGCTCGTTCACCGCGCTGCGGCTGCTGACCCTGATCACCGGCGTATCGGTGTTCTCGCTGAACATCACCACCATCCTGGGCCTCGGGCTGGGTATCGACTACGGGCTGTTCCTGGTCACCCGGTTCCGCGAGGAACTGCATAAGCCGGGCACGGTCGAGGACGCGGTCGCCCGCACCGTGGCCACCGCCGGGCGCACCGTCCTGGTCTCCGGCGTCACCGTCGCCATCGTGCTGGCCAGCCTGATGCTGTTCCCCGAGACGATCCTGCGCTCCATCGGCTACGGCGGCGTCGCCACCGTGCTGGTGGACATGATCGCCGCGCTGACCGTGCTGCCCGCCCTGCTGGCCGTCCTCGGCCCGAAGGTCAACTCGCTGCGGATCCGCCGTTCGGTGCAGCGCCCGCCCGCGGCCGAAGCCAGCGGCGGCTGGTACCGGCTCGCGCAGAGCGTGATGCGCCGTCCCCTGCTGTACGCGGTCCCGATCGTGCTGGTCCTGCTCGGCCTCGGCTCGCCGTTCCTGCACGTCGTCTGGGGCGGCGTGGACGCCACCGCACTCCCGGCGGCGGCCGCGCCCCGGATCGTGACCGAGGCGCTGAACCAGGACTTCCCCGGCAACCCGACCGCCCCCATCGAGGCCATCGTCCGGTTCGGCGGCCCGGTGGCCGGCTCGCCGTCGCGCACCGCCGGCCTCACCTCGTACACCAGCCGCCTGGATCACGTGCCCGGCGTCACCGCCGCGCAGGTCACCGGCCTGCGCGGGAACGTCGCCCGGATCGACCTCAGTTACGCCCCGGGTCCCTACACGCCGCAGGCCAGGGCCATCGCCGGGGGCGTCCGCGACGTCGCCGCTCCCCCCGGCGCCACCGTCGCGGTGGGCGGGCAGACCGCCGCGCTGGCCGACGAGCTGTCCAGCATCGGCCAGACCCTGCCGTGGATGGCGCTGGCCGTCGTGCTGGCCACGTTCGTGCTGCTGTTCCTGGCGTTCGGATCGCTGGTGCTGCCGGTGGAGGCGATCGCGGCGAACATCCTGTCGCTGTCGGCCATGTACGGGGTGGTGACGTGGATCTTCGCCGACGGGCACCTGTCCGGGCAACTGGGCTTCACTCCGAACGGCACGATCAGCCCGACCATCCCGGTCCTGATGTTCGCGATCATGTTCGGGCTTTCGATGGACTACGAGGTGTTCCTGCTGTCGCGGATCCGCGAACGGTACGTCGCGACCGGCGACAACACCGCCGCGATCGCCAGCGGCCTGCAGCGCACCGGAGGCGTCATTAGCAGCGCGGCACTGCTGCTGATCGTCGTCATCGGAATGTTCTCCATCTCCAGCATCACCTTCATCAAGCTGCTGGGCGTGGGCATGATCGTGGCCCTCATCCTCGACGCCACCCTGGTCCGGATGCTGCTCGTGCCCGCCACGATGCGGCTGCTGGGCGACGCGAACTGGTGGGCGCCCGCGCCGCTGCGCCGCCTCTACGCCCGGTACGGCATCCGCGAGGACGACAGCCCCCGGCCAGGCACCGTTAGGGCACCCGCCTCCGAGCCGGCCCGCACCTAGCGGTGCGCCATGGCCGCGATCCGGCCCTCAGCGAGCCAGCAGACGACTGACACCTACAGAAGGAACAAAAGCCATGAATCTGAACGACACGACCTCGACCGCACCGATAGGCAGCACCAGCTACCTGGTCCGTCCCGAAGGGCGCATCGGCTACGACGTGGCGGGCAACGGCCCGTTGCTGGTGCTCGTGCCGGGCATGGGTGACCTGCGGGCCGGCTACCGGTTCCTCGCTCCGGCCCTGCGGGCCGCGGGCTACCGGGTGGCCTGCGCCGATCTTCGCGGCCACGGCGACAGCGACACGACGTTCCCCGCCTACGGCGACGAGGAAACCGCCGGCGATATCGTCGCCCTGATCGCCGAACTCGGCGGCCCCGCGCTCGTCGTCGGCAACTCCATGGCCGCCGGGTCCGCGGTGATCGCCGCTGCCCAGCGACCCGAGCTCGTCTCCGGCCTGGTGCTGGTGGGCCCGTTCGTCCGTGACCCCGCGGTGAGCATGGCGCGGCGTCTTCTGCTGCGCGCGGCCATGGCCCGGCCGTGGGCTAGGTTGGCCTGGAAGTCGTACCTGCCGAAGCTGTACGCGGGCCGGCGGCCCGCCGATTTCGCCGAGTACCGCGACCGGGTGGTGGCGAGCCTGGGCCGACCGGGATACGCCCGGGCGTTCTCGGTCACCACGCGCACCAGCCACGCGCCCGCGGAGGCATTGCTGGCGCGGGTGGCGGTGCCCGTTCTGGTCATAATGGGCGAACGGGACCCTGACTTTGCCGATCCGGCGGGAGAGGCCGCCTGGATCGCGCGGGCCACGCGCGCGCAGGTGGTCATGGTGGCTGAGGCCGGGCACTATCCGCAGTCGCAGCGGCCCGACATCACCGCCGACGCCGTGCTGCGCTTCCTGGCCACGGTGCATAGCTGATGAACACCACAGACTCAGTACGGCGGGTGTCAATGGTGAGCACCGGCCAGGTGCAGATCCGCCCGGACCATGAGGCGTCGAACTGGCGCCCGATGGCCTGGTGGCTGCTGAGCTCCCGGCGCTGGACCGGACCCCGGCCCATCAACGCGTACGTGATCGAGCACCGCGAGGGCCTGGTGCTGTTCGACACCGGGCAGGACCGGGCCTCGGTCACCGACCCCGGGTATTTCCCCCGCGGGGTGGCCGGGGTGCTGTACGGCCGGCTGGCCAGGTTCGAGATCGGGCCGCAGGAGACCTTGAGCGCCGGGCTTGACCGGCTCGGCTACGCCGCCGGCGACGTGACGACCGCGGTCATCTCCCATCTTCACCAGGACCACATCGGCGGCCTGACGGAGCTGAGCGACGCCGACATCGTGGTGAGCCAGGCCGAGTGGGACACACTGTCTCACCCGCTGCCGGAGCTGCGCGGGCTGATGCGCCGGCACATCGACCTGCCCGGCCTGCGCTGGCACCGGATCACGCCAGAACCCACCGGCGACCCCGGCCTGGCCCCCTTCCGGTCAGCTCACGACCTGTTCGGGGACGGCAGTCTGGTCCTGCTGCCCACGCCCGGGCACACGCCCGGCTCCCTGTCGCTGCTCGTCCGGCGGCCGGGCCTGCCGCCGCTGCTGATGGTCGGCGACCTGAGCTACGACGCGCATCTGCTGGCGGCCGGTCAGGTGCCCGGGGTTGGCAGCCGCCGCCGCCTGCGCGAAGCCACCGCCATGGTCAACCAGATGCGGCGGCAGTATCCGGATCTGGTGATCCTGCCCGCTCACGACCCGGGCGCCGCCGCCCGCCTGGCGCAGGCCACGGCGCCGGTGACCCATCCGCGCGCCACCCAACACTCGCAGTGAGGGAAATCCCGATGCAGATCGATACGCTCGAACCGGTCCAGAGCGGCCACGCCACCCAGTGGATCCGCGTGCGCGGAGCGGACGCGGCCAATCCGGTACTGCTGCTGATCCAGCAGGGCCCCGGCCTGCCGATGATCAGCGAAGCGCACCGCTTGGAGCACCTGCTCGGCCTGGAACAGGCCTTCACGGTCGTGTACTGGGACCAGCGCGGCTGCGGTCGCTCGCTGCGCCGACGGCAGGACCGGGCCGGCATCAGCCGGGAACGGCTGGTCGCCGACACGGTGTCGCTCCTCGACGTTCTCTGCGAGCGTTTCGGCGCCAAGACCTACGTCGCCGGGTTCTCCTTCGGAGCCACCCTCGGAGCGTACGCTGCGGCCCAGCGCCCGGATCTGGTCGCGACGCTGGTGGCGACGGGAATGGATATCGACGGTGCCGCGGCCGGTCGCTGTGCTTACGACTTCGCGCTCGGCACGGCCCGCCAGCGCGGCAGCCGACGCGCGATCCGGCAGCTGGAGGCGATCGGCCCTCCCCCGCACCTGACCTCGAAACAGTTCGCCACCCAGGTCCGCTGGGCCACCAACTTCGGCGGGGTCACGGGCAACGAAACCTACGCCACCCTGGTCCGCGGACTGCTCGCTAGCCTGGTGGGCTCGCCGGACTACTCGGCCGCGGACATCATCCGCACGGTGCGCGGTATCACCGCGACCCAGACGGCGCTGCTGCCCGAGCTGGCCAGCATGAACCTGGCCGCCGCCGTGCCCCGGATCGACGTGCCCGTCGTCATGGTGCAGGGCCGCCACGACCAGGTGGCGCCGGGCGCAGCGGCCCAGGAGTACGCCGGCTTGCTGCAGGCACCGAGCAAGCAGCTGGTGTGGTTCGAGAACTCGGCCCACACGCCACAGCTGGAGGAGCCCGGCAAGTTCCGGGACCTGCTCCTCGGGGTCCGGGACAGCGCGCTCGCCACGACATGACATCACCAGACCCTGAAACCAAGGAGCCAACCAATGAGCGGATCCCAGTCCTGGATGCTTTACGGCGCGGCCGGCTACACCGGCACCCTGATCGCGCAGCACGCACACGAGCGCGGTCACCGGCCGCTGCTCGCGGGCCGGAGCGCGGCAGGCATCACCGCCCTGGCCGAACAGCTTGACTTGCCGCACCGGGTCCTGACCCTGAAGGATCCGGCCGCCTTGAGCGCCGCGCTGGACGGCGTGGACCTGGTCCTGAACGCCGCCGGGCCGTTCCTGCACACCGCGGCGCCGCTGGCCGAAGCCTGCCTGGCGGCCGGAGCGCACTACCTCGACATCGGTAACGAGCTGCAGGTGTTCCGGACCCTGTACGACCTGGACCAGCGCGCCCAGCGAGCCGGCGTCGCCATCATCCCCGGTGCCGGGTTCGGCGTCGTGGCCACCAACTGCCTGGCCCGGTACCTCAGCACCGCGGTCGGCGGCGCGGAGCACCTCGACGTCGCCGCCCGAGCCGCCACCGCGCGGCCGGGTCCCGGAATCGCGGCATCGGTCCGGGCGAACCTGCCCTACGGGGGCTGGACCCGCCGGGCGGGGCACCTGCACCCCCAGCGGCTCGGCTCGGGGATGACCACGATCACCCTCCCCGACGGGCCTTGCCACGTCCTGCCGTTCCCCACCGGTGACCTGGAAGCGGCCTTCCAGGCCACCGGCGCCCCCGACATCACCGCCTATTCCCCGGTACCGGCTGATCCCGCTGTGGCCGATCCCCGAGCCCCAGCCGAGGACTACCGCTCATTCGGGTGGGCCCGAGCCACTGGCCCGGACGGCGCCACCGCGGAGGCGGTCCTGCAGACCGGCGAGTCCTACGCCTTTACCGCCGCCGCCAGCATCCGCGCGGTAGAGGAAGCCCTCACCCGATTCCCGCGTGGAGCGCTCAGTCCGGCCATCGCGTTCGGCGCCGACTTCATCCTCACCATCCCCGGCACCACCCGAATCGATACCGTCCGCGCAGCAGCGTCGCTGGCCTGATGGCTCATGGGCGGCCTGGCCGGCAGCGGTCCCCCACCACGTTGGTGCCGGCCAGGCCGCCCTGGCTCAGCTGATCTTGTCCCCGTGAAGATCAGTTGCCGAACTTGTGGAGATGATGTGAAGAATCCTGGCGGCCCGGCCACTGCTCAGTGTCTGTCACGGTGTCTGTCATGCCGACGTCGGCGGGCGACCAGAAGGCGCCAGCCGATGACCGCGAGGCCTGCCGCGAAGACCAGCCACGGAACAAGGACTAGCAGGTCAGCCGCCGTCATCTTTGGTTTCCCTCACCGATCCTGACCTGGATTGCCGATGGCATCCCCATGCCAGCGCACCAGGATGCAGGGTAGGTGAAGCGGCGGTGGTGATCGGATGGAGAACGCCCTGTAATCAGCCAGCGGGCTCGTCAGCTGGCCATCGCTGCGGCGATTATGGATTTTCCGGAGGAACATGGACTTTCCGGGGTAAAGGCGGCAGAGGCGGGTGAGCGGTGATGAAGGCGACGGTGCTGCTGGTGGAGGACGAGAGAAAGCTGCGGGAGCTGATCCGGTCCTACCTGGAGTGGGCTGGGCTCACCGTGCTGTCGACCGGCTCCGGCGCGGAGGCCATCGCTCTGGCGGTCTCGGCCGCGCCGGACCTGGTGGTCCTTGATCTGGGCCTGCCGGACGTGTCCGGCGAGACGGTCGCCCGCGAGGTCCGCGCCACCGGGCCCACCGGGGCGGTGCCGATCTTGATGTTGACGGCTAAGGCTGCTGAGGAGGACCGGATCGCGGGGCTTGAGCTCGGTGCCGATGACTATGTGACCAAGCCCTTCAGTCCGCGGGAGCTGGTGCTGCGCGTGCAGGCGATCTTGCGCCGCGGCTCGCCGGCGGCCAGCAGCAGGCCCGGGGCGGCCAGCTACGGCGGGAGGATCCTGGTCATCGACGAGCCGCGGCGGGAGGTGACGGTGCGCGGCGCGGGAGTGGACCTGACCCCGACCGAATGGGGGATCCTGCTGGCCCTGGCCACGGTCCCGGGCCGGGTTTACTCACGGTCTGAGCTGATCAACCGGGTACGGGGGTATGAGTTCGAGGGTTATGAGCGGACCGTCGATTCGCATGTGAAGAACCTGCGCCGCAAGGTCGAGGGCGATCCGGGTAACCCGGTGATCGTTCAGACCGTGTTCGGCGGCGGATACCGGCTTGGCCTGGCCCACGATGGCTGATGCCAACGGCTCGCCGTCGGCCTACGCGACCCGCGGCACCCTCGGTTTGCGGCTCGCGCTGGCGTTCATTTCGGTCGCGCTGGCCGCGATCGCCCTGCTCGCGGGGCTGACTGCGGCCTTCGCTGCCGCGGATGTCTCGGCCCTGGCGACCCGGCAGCATATCGCGCTGACCGACGCGATCGCGGTGGCCGCAGCCGCGGCCTGGGACCGGAACAACGGCTGGGCCGCTGCCGACCTGTCCCCGGTGCTGGACCTGGCCGCGCGGACCGGCGCGGATGTCCAGATACGCGACCAGCCGGGCCGGATTGTCACGTCCTCACCTGGCTACATCGCGCAGGCAGGCCTGCGGTACAGCGCGCCGGTCGTGGTCCGGGGCGAGCGGGTGGGGCTGGCCGTCGTCCGGTTCACTGGCTCCGGCATGAGCCCCGCCGACCGTGGTCTGCAGACCGACCTGCTGCAAGCCATCGCGGGAGCGGCCGGGGCGGCGGCGCTGCTGGCCATGCTGACGGGGCTAGCCGTAGCGCGGCGTATCACCCGCCCGGTCGAGCGGATCATCGCTGTGACGCGAGCGATGGGACGCGGGCAGCGCACGGCCCGGGTTGGCCAGGTCGCCGCGCCCGGCGAGCTGCGCGAGCTGGCCAGCGCGTTCGACCAGATGGCTGATGGGATGGACCGGCAAGAACAGCTGCGCCGTGACCTGGTGGCCGACGTCGCGCACGAGCTGCGCACCCCGGTCGCGATCTTGCAGGCCGGCCATGAAGCGCTCCTCGACGGGGTCACCGAACCGACCCCGGACCAGCTGGCCTCACTGTACGACGAGGTGCTGCGGCTCGCCCGCATGGTTACTGACCTGCAGACTCTAGCCGCGGCCGATGCCGCTGCCCTGCGCCTGTCGCGGGGCCACTGCGACCTGGCCGGCCTCGCCGCCACCGCCGCGGACAGCCTGGCCGGCCAGTTCGAGACAGCCGGCGTCACCCTGGTGCGGCGGCTGGCCGCGGCTGACGTCCTGGGCGATCCGCGCTGGCTCCATCAGGTCATCACCAACCTGCTGACCAACGCGCTGAAGTTCACCCCGGCGGGCGGCCGCGTCACCATCGCGGCCGGGCCCGCCGGGGCTGACGCGGTGCTGACCGTCACCGACACCGGCACCGGGATCCCCGCCGACGAGCTGCCCCGCATCTTCGACCGGTTCTGGCGCGGCCGCCAGTCATCGCAGACCCCCGGCAGCGGCATCGGCCTCGCGGTCGCCGCCGGGCTCGCCCACGCGCACGGCGGGCGGCTATCCGCCAGCAGCCAGCCAGGACGGGGAACCGAGATGACGCTCATCCTGCCCCGCCTGCCCGCCGCCAGCCGCCGGGAGCCACGAGTCCTCATCTGACCGCGCGACGCCGCGCCACGCCGCGACGCACGGTCCAGTCATGACGAAAACGGTGCAGACCGTGGCACACGGCGAGAGTTCCGGCAATCCGGTGTATACACACGTCAGCGGTGTAATCTGCTGTGCCAGACGGCCGTGGGATCGAGGAACGCGATGGGCTACAGCGGGACGGCAACGCCGACGCCCGAGCTCACGTGCCTGCCGGACGACTGGTGGGATCCAGCCTGGCTGTCGGTGAAGTCGCCGGAGGCGAGCGAGCCCGGGCCGGCCGTCTGGGACCCCGCCGAAGTCGCGGCACCCGCCGCCGTGCCTCAGACGCAGCTGCCGAAGCCTCCGCCGGCGTGGGGCCAGGTCCTCGTGACCACCCTCGGCTTGTGGACGTCGCGGCGCCTGCCCTGGCTCCGCCGGGTCCCCCGACGGCGGCTGGCGGCGCTGGCGCTCGGCGCCGGGCTGGTCGCGGTGGCCGTCGGGAGCACGGGCCTGGCCGCGGACGCGCTCTCGCCCCAGCACGCGGTGCGGCTGCCCGCAAGACCGTCGTCGATCCCGGCGCCGTCCGGCCGGACCGTGCTGCCGGCGTCACTGTCGGCGGTCCAGCAGGTCGCCCGGCCGGTCTGGCTGAGCATTCCGGTGATCGGGGTGCGGACCTCGCTGGTCGATCTCGGCCTCCGCTCGAATGGCACGCTCCAGGTGCCGTCCAGCACGGCGGTGGCGGGCTGGTACACCGGCAGCCCGCGGCCCGGCACGGTCGGCGCGGCCGTCATCGCGGGTCATGTGGACTCCCGTTCCGGGCCGGGAATCTTCTTCTGGCTGCGGGACCTGCGCCCAGGCGACCGCATCTACGTCGGACGCGCCGATGGGACGATGGCGGTCTTCACGGTCACGGCCGTTCGGAAGGTGGCCAAGGACCTGTTTCCCACCGCCGCGGTGTACGGTCCCGTCCCGGACGCGGAGCTGCGCCTGATCACCTGCGGCGGCGTCTTCGACCGGTCGCTCGGCAGCTACCTCAGCAACATCGTGGTCTTCGCGAGGCTCAGCGGATGATAGCTCAGCGGGGAGGCGAGATCCGATGCCGTTTACCGATTCGCGGGAGCAGCGGGCCGTCGAGACGGTGCGGCCAGCTGCCCCGCAGGCGCAACCCGAGGTTCCGTCCTGGGGCCCGGTCCTGGCCACGACCGTCAAGCTCTGGGCAGCCCGGCGGCGGAAGCGCCTTCGCCGCTCGCGGCGGGCGTGGCTCGTCGCGATCTGCGTGCTCGCGGTGGGCGCGGTGGCCGCGATCACCGTCGTCCAGCTCACCGGCACGTCGTCGGGGCAGGCCGCCCGGGTACCGGCGTCAGGGCGTGCGGGCCAGAGCGCGGTGCCCCGCGGCGGATCCGCTCGTTCCTCCGGCGCCGCCGCGGCCGCCCGCGCGCAGGCCGCGGCGGTGCGAGCGCAGGCCGCAGCCGCCCGAGCGCAGGCCGCGACGTGGATTGCCGGTGAGGTGGACGGCGATGAGACCATTGCGTGCGATCCGTCCATGTGCACCGCGCTCAGTGCGCACGGTGTGGCAGCGAGCCGCCTGGTGTCGCTGCCGCCGTCCGCGTCCGGCGCGCCGGGCGCCGACATCGTCGCCGCGTCTGGCTCGACCCACGCCTGGCTCAGCGCGGACGCGCCGACGCTGCTCGCCAGCGTCGGGTCCGGCGCCAGCCTGATCGAGGTCCGTGCCGTCTACCCCGGCGGGGCCGCCGCCTACCAGGCAGCGCTCCACTCCGACCTCGCCGCCCGGCGGTCGGCCGGCACGCAGCTGATGCACAGCCGGCGGATCAAGGTCGGCGCCGAGGGCGCCGGCCAGCTCGCGGCGGGCGAGGTGGATACCCGCCTGCTGGCGACGCTCGCGGTGCTGGCGGCCCAGCACTCCTGGCGGGTGATCGCCTTCGGTGATGCCTCCCCGGGGGTGCCCCTGACCGAGGCGCCATACCGGCAAATCATCATCGCCGCCACGGATGGCGGGCACGGGACGGCCGGCCTGACCGCGGCGCTCGCCCTCCTGCGCGCGCAATACGGCCTCTACCAGCCCGCTCAGGTCACCACCGTCCGGCTGGCCGGCGGCCAGCCGGGACTGCGCATCGACTTCGCCGCGCCGAGCCCGCTCGGGCTGCTGGCGGGCAGTATTCCCGGGTGAAAGGAACCAACGATGAGGCTAGGTAGGCGTCTGGTTCTGCTCACCGCCGCCACCACCCTGCTGGGCAGTGCTGTCGCCGCCATCGCGGCCGCATCGCCCGCGGCTTACGCCGCCACGACCGGAAGGCCGGCCGCCACCGGGGCGCAGGCCATATCCGCGGCCGCGGACCAGGGGAACGCGGGGTGGGTGCGCTGCGCCAACCTGTCCCAGGGAACACCGGAGGACGTATACCTCTACTCGTTCGGCGATCCCCAGAACCCGACCGTACTGATGAACGAGGGCTACGGCAGCGTCTCCAGTTACATGCAGCTCAACGCCGGGGAGTACACGGTAGCGGTACGCCCGGTCGGCGTCGCCGCCTCGAGTCCGGCATCGATCACCACCAGCTTCATGGTGAGCGCCGGGACGAACTACACCGTGGCCAGCCTCGGATCCGCCGCCGCCGGACGACGGCTGCAGGTACTGCAGGACCAGATCGCCGCGCCGAACGGCGAAGCGCTCGTCCGGGTGATCCAGGCGTCGCCCAAGCAGCCGCAGGTTACCGTCAGCATCGGCGCTGACACCCTGGCGCGGCAGCTGGCCCTCGGCTCGGTCACGACCTACCAGACCGTCCAGCCTGGCACGCTCACCGTGGCGTTCAGCACGCCGGATGGGCACGCCGCCATGCCTGTCACCCTGGCCGCGGGCTCGGTGCACACCATCGTCGTCCTCGACGGGACCTCCGGGCTGAAGATCGAGAACCTGACCGACGCGGCGGCCAGCCAGGTCGCCGCCAAGGGCGGCGCCGCCACCGGCCTGGGCGGAACCGCGCCCGGCCCTCCGGCCCCGGGCCTGACGCCGTGGCTGGCCACGCTGGTCGGCGGTTTGCTGCTGGCCGTCGCCGGAGGGTTCGGCCTGCGCCGGTCACGCCGCACCGACGCCGTGGCTGGCTCCTAAGGGCACCAGCGATGGCATGGAGCTGGCCGACAAGGCCGAAGACGATTTAGCCGGCCTCCCGTTCGGCCTCGGCTTGCTGGTCTTCGCCGGCCCAGCGCAGGCCCCAGCGGACCAGCGGCTGAAGCGCCGTTATCAGCTCGCGGCCCCGGGGCGTCAGCCGGTAGGTCACCTGGACCGGCGTGCTAGGCACCACGTCGCGGGCGAGTATCTCCGCGGCGCTGAGCTCTCTGAGCCGCTGGGCGAGCATCCGGTCCGACAGCCCCGGCACGGACGCGTGGATCTCGGAGAACCGGCGGGCACCGCGCGCCACGGCCAGCAGGATGGCCGAGCTCCACCGGCGGCCGATCAGCTCGACCGAATCCTGGAAGAGCCGGCACTGGTCGTCGTCGATGTGTTTCCATTCCGCAGGCACTTACTAAAGATAAGTTACTTACGCATGATTTGCAAGGCGGTGATCGGGACCGGAGACTAGAGGCATGCCCGACTATGGTCACCCGCTTCGCTTCGGCACGTTCATCCAGCCGTCGAACGCCCAGCCCGCACTGACCGTCACCCTGGCCGAACGGAGCGAGCAGCTCGGCTACGACCTGGTGACGTTCCAGGATCACCCGTACCAGCCGTCCTACCTGGACACGTGGACGCTGATGACCTGGGTGGCGGCCCGCACCACCCGGATCCACCTGGCCAGCAACGTGCTGAACCTGCCGCTGCGGCCGCCCGCGGTCACCGCGCGCGCCGCCGCGAGCCTGGACCTGCTGTCGGCCGGCCGCTTCGACCTGGGCCTCGGCGCGGGCGGTTTCTGGGACGCGATCGAAGCCATGGGCGGCCGGCGCCTGTCGCCCGGGCAGGCCGTCGACGCGCTGGATGAGGCGATCGACGTGATCCGCGGCATCTGGGCCGACGGCGAGCCGGCCCCGCTGCGCGTGGACGGCGAGTACTACCGGGTGCACGGGGCCAAGCGCGGGCCGGCGCCCGCGCACGACATCCCGATCTGGGTCGGCGCGTTCAAGCCCCGGATGCTGCGGCTGACCGGGCGCAAGGCCGACGGCTGGCTGCCGTCGTTGCCCTACCTGGCGCCCGGCGACCTGCAGGCCGGTAACCAGATAATCGACGAGGCCGCGCGGGCGGCGGGCCGTGACCCGGCGGAGATCCACCGGCTGCTGAACATCTCCGGCCGCTTCTCGGCCGTCGGCCGCGGCCCGCTCGACGGGCCGCCGGAGCAGTGGGTGGACGACCTGCTGCCGCTGGTCCTGCAGGACGGCATCAGCACACTGATCGTGATGGCCGACGATCCGGAGATCATGCAACGGTTCGCCGAGCAGGTGATGCCGCCGCTGCGCGAGGCGGTCAGCCGGGAGCGAGCCGCCCGCGGCACCCCGGCCGGGCCGGACCGACCCGCCGGGCCGGCCGCGCCGGTCCGCAGCGCCGCCGCGCTGGCCCGGCGCCGGGACGGCATCGACTATGACGGCCTGCCCGCCTCGCTGGCCGCGGCCGCGGTGGAGCCGGGCGACTTCGGCTACGCCCGGGTCCGGTCCACCTACATGCGCGGCGGAGCACCCGGCCTGGTGCTCCGCGTCACCAGCGTCCCGCAGGTCATCGACGCGCTC
>Ga0302324_100009523_pt1 | contig 20295 bp, 15 predicted proteins | sample Palsa_T0_1_FD_201949 | JGI IMG/M metagenome (GOLD analysis project Ga0302324, IMG submission 201949) | Peat permafrost microbial communities from Stordalen Mire near Abisko, Sweden - Palsa_T0_1 | ecosystem: Environmental > Terrestrial > Soil > Palsa > Peat permafrost | place: Sweden: Abisko...
ACCTGGCAGATCGGCCTCCACTCGATCCCGGATTTTGTTAGCGCCTTAATCGCAAACGCCCTGAACGCGCAGCCTTCTTGCCCCAATGCCACCGCTAAAGGGCGCCTACGCCACGCATCACCGCCCCTGGAGCCCACCCAGACAAGACGGTCCGTTAGCAACAGTTGCTCGCGCTTACCCGGCTCCGATTCTGTCATCAGCGCGAGATCAACTTTTTGTTCGGATAAGCCAACGCGCAGGGAGCGAGTCGTTTCACTCACCAGGGTCACGAGCACGTTGGGATGCTCCTGGGTGAAACGGCGCAGGATCGGGGGCATGAGTTCGCCTACGACGTCATGAGGGACGCCGAGACGCACTTCACCCGAGAAATCGGCCTGTTGCATCTGCTCCAGCACGTGATCGTTGAGCGCGATCAGGCGATGCGCCTGAGCAATGAGTTTCTCGCCATCACGCGTTAGCCGGGCGGCGTCGGCTGCGCGTTCAAATAGGTGCATGCTGAACAAGGCTTCCAATCGTTTTATCTGCTGGCTCACGGCGCCTTGACTCAGATTCACCACTCTTGCGGCTGTCGTCATGCGACCCGTTTCCGCGACTGCCACGAATGAGCGCAACAAACCGATGTCGATGTCTCTGAGCCCGCGCATGGTATTAGATCTCCTAATAGCGGCTAGCAGCTAAATTAGATTCTCACTATGCCGAGTGCACGCTAATCTTGCAACTTCAAGTGCGGGTGCCGGTGGAATTCGCGATATGTCTATGCACGGGCGGCGCGAAGCGCTGCAGGACTCGTGGCAGGCAAAGCCGCAGAAGTAATAGGTGACTTCAATGGAGGGAATGACAATGAGCGCAGTGCTAGAAAGAGGCGACGACTACGTCGTCAAGGACATTTCTCTGGCCAATTTTGGCCGTAAGGAAATTAAGATCGCGGAAACCGAGATGCCTGGACTGATGGCGATTCGCAAGGAATTTGCTGCCGGAAGACCTTTGAAAGGCGCACGGATTTCGGGCTCGCTGCACATGACGATACAGACGGCCGTTCTAATCGAGACGCTCGAAACCCTCGGTGCCGAGGTGCGTTGGGCGTCCTGCAATATTTACTCTACGCAGGATCATGCGGCAGCCGCCATTGCTGCAAACGGTACTGCGGTCTTTGCGATTAAGGGCGAGTCGTTTGCCGACTATTGGGATTACACGCATCGCATCTTTGAGTGGCCAGACAGTGGCTACAGCAACATGATTTTGGATGATGGCGGGGACGCTACAATGTTGCTGCACTTGGGCGCCAAGGCGGAGAAAAACATTGCCGTGCTTGCGAAGCCCGGCAGTGATGAGGGAGAGCACCTATTCAGTGCCATCAAGGCCAAGCTCAAGGTGGATTCGGCGTGGTATTCGAAGCGCCTCAGCAAGATCAAGGGCGTCACCGAGGAAACCACAACAGGTGTCAAGCGTCTGTACCAGATGCATAAGAACGGCGAACTGGCTTTCCCTGCGATTAACGTTAACGACTCGGTTACCAAGTCCAAATTCGACAATCTGTACGGCTGCCGCGAATCACTGGTCGACGCGATCAAGCGGGCGACTGATGTAATGGTTGCGGGCAAGGTTGCAGTTGTCTGCGGCTATGGTGACGTCGGCAAGGGATCTGCGCACGCCCTCCGCGCCTTGTCCGCCCAAGTGTGGGTTACCGAAGTCGATCCAATCTGCGCCCTGCAGGCGGCGATGGAAGGTTATCGCGTCGTCACGATGGATTATGCCGCCGACAAGGCGGATATCTTCGTTACCGCCACGGGCAATGCGCGGGTGATCACAATGGCGCACATGCAGCGCATGAAAGATCAAGCCATTGTCTGCAACATAGGCCACTTTAACAACGAGATTGAGGTCGCCGAACTGCGTGGTAACAAGTGGGAGAATATTAAGCCGCAGGTCGATCACGTGATATTCCCAGGCGGCAATCGCATTATCCTGCTTGCTGAGGGTTGTTTGGTAAATCTTGGTTGTGGCACGGGACATCCCTCCTACGTGATGAGCTCCTCGTTTGCGAATCAAGTGATCGCGCAGATCGAGCTTTTCACGCGTACCGAACATTACGCACCGGGTGTGTATGTGTTACCAAAGCACTTGGACGAGAAAGTGGCGCGGTTGCAGCTCACGAAGCTTGGCGCACAGCTAACCGAACTCACGGAAGCCCAGGCCACATACATCGGCGTATCGAGGCACGGCCCATACAAACCTGATCAATATCGGTACTGACCGTTGCGGCAAAGCCCTATGACGTCAAGGGATCGATGTCTCAGGCCGAGGTGGTTGAGAATCGCGGTGATGGGCTTCGAGATTATGGGCTTCGAGGTGGCGCCATTGCGGCGCGACGCGCGAATCCATTACGCAGCATGTGATGATTACAGAGATTTCTGCACGCATCGCCTATCATTACGAGTCGTCATGCCCGTTAGCCCTTTGCCGATCGTGAGGTAGCTCCCCATGAACGAGTTGCGTATCTGGATCATTGCGGCTTGGGTTACGCTGCCGACCGTTATGTACGGAGGCTATTCTCTTCTTAATTACATCAATCGCAATAACACACTGACTGAGTTTCAAGTGCGGTGGTTCCGGGCGGGCCATGCTCATGCTGGCGTATTGGTGGTGATGTCGCTGCTCTATTACGTGTTTATGGGCAAGACTTCCCTGTCTCCTGCGCTCAAGCACGCTGGTTGCGCGACACTCTTTGTGGGAATCCTGGCTCAATCGGGTGGCTTCTTTATCCACATGCTCGTTGGAAATCCCAACCAGGCTTCAATCGGCAACACGGTAACCGTCATTGGCGCCGCTCTGCTGACGCTTGCCATCGCGCTACTGGTTTACGGGCTGAGCACCACGCACTGAGAACGACATGAGTGCGCATTCTCAGGATGTGCCGTGCCGTGAAGCGCAACGGAAATCGAGGGCGAGCACTCAGGGCAGCAAACGTCATGTATTCGCCGACCTCCTGGTTAGGAACCAGGGGCTTGAGGCATTCGGATTCCAGCATCATGGCTCGTCAATATCCGTCGATCAGTCGGCCGTAGCGAGCCGTTTTTTAGCTCAACGACTTCTATCGCACACACGATGAGTACCTCGAGGCTCCGGCAACGGCGCCAACTGCCGAGTGCGAGCCGATCGTGCTCAAGGCCAGTGTCAACCCTGTTCGAGGCGGCCAACCTGCGGCACGCGCGCGAGTGGGCAGTCTTCAAGGACGCGGACATTCCGGATGACATCCTGATCCCGGGAATGCTCATGACGACCACCATCGTCGCAGGTTGCCGACCAGACGGCGTCCGGCGCATCCTATCGGTACGAAGCAGAATGGTTAGGGGGCAGGCAATGTCTGGAGAAGCAACCGCAGCGGGCAGCCCAGCCACTGACTAACGTGGATCGCGCATCTCGATGAGGGGATTGAGCGCCTCGGCGTGATATAACCGGCTTCGAGCGATCCGGAAAAGCGTCCGATATTAGATGCGGAGTATGGCGGTTTCACCGACTGACACACTTAAGGTTGCACGCGATTTCCTGCTCGCCCATCGGGAAGATTATGCGACGGCACGGCGAGATTTCCGCTGGCCGCGACTCGATCGCTTCAACTTCGCCCTCGACTGGTTCGATGTGATCGCGCGCGAGCGAGATCGTGAAGCGCTGCGAGTGGTCCATCAGGACGGATCGGTTGAATCAAGTCGCTTTTCCGATCTCGCGCGTGCGTCCGATCGGCTGGCAAATTACCTGCGCTCGTTGGGTGTGCACCGTAGTGACACCGTACTTCTGATGCTGGGCAACGTTACCCCGCTCTGGGAATCCATTCTCGCGATCGCCAAATTAGGCGCCGTCTTGATTCCGGCATCGCCGCTCCTGAGTCGCGATGATTTGAAGGATAGGCTCGACCGCGGCGCGGTGCGGGCGGTGATCGCAGGGGCGGCCTATACGGATCGATTTCCGGCCGGCGCCTGGACCGGCGTGACAGTGGGTGCCGATGTGCCGGGCTGGCATCCGTTTGGCGACGCCGCCAAGGCGGACGCGGGTTTTCTGGCCGACGGGGCAACCAACGCGACCGATCCGTTGATTCTCTACTTCACCTCCGGTACGACATCCAAGCCCAAGCTTGTTTTACACAGTCACGTCTCCTATCCCGTAGGCCATCTGTCAACGATGTACTGGATCGGGTTGAGGCCGGGAGACGTGCATCTCAATATCTCATCGCCCGGCTGGGCCAAACATGCCTGGAGCAGCTTGTTCGCCCCGTGGCTTGCCGAGGCGACGATTCTGACGCTCGACCACGCGCGTTTCGATGCAGAGGCGACGCTTGACGCGATACCGCGGGAGCGGGTGACTACATTCTGTGCACCACCGACGGTGTGGCGCATGCTGATCCAGCATGATCTTGCGGCATGGAAGTCCGAATATCTGCGCGAGCTCGTTGGGGCTGGAGAGCCTTTGAATCCTGAAGTGATCAACCGGGTTCGTGAGGCCTGGGGGATCACGATCAGGGACGGCTTTGGCCAGACGGAATCCTCGGTGATGATCGCCAATACACCCGGGCAGAGCGTTGTGGCGGGCGCGGTCGGGCAAGCGCTACCGGGGTTCGACGTGGATCTCCTTGATGCTCACGGGAATCCGAGCGACGAAGGCGAGATCTGTGTCCGCCTCGGTGCCGCACGGCCCATTGGACTCATGCAGGGCTATCGGATCGGTGAGCAGGTCCAGCCCGTCGACGGCAGTTTCTACCATACAGGAGACGTGGCAGCGAAAGATACCAACGGCGTGTATACCTATGTCGGCCGCGCTGATGATGTGTTCAAGTCCTCAGACTATCGGATCAGTCCCTTCGAGCTCGAGAGCGTACTGATTGAGCATCCGCTGGTCGCCGAGGCCGCCGTGGTTCCGTCTCCGGATCCACTGCGGCTCGCAGTACCCAAGGCCTTCATCGCTCTGACACCGGGCGCCCTGCCGAACGCCGACACGGCACGTTCAATCTTCGCTCACGCTCGCAAGGCGCTCGGGCCTTTCAAGCGTATCCGGCGCCTGGAATTCCATGATCTGCCGAAGACTATATCGGGCAAAATCCGGCGCGTTGCCCTCAGGAACCTTGAAGCGGAGCGGCGTGCGAGCGATCAGCGCGGCGCGCTCGAATGGGTTGAGGATGAATTGAGTTTTCCCGAAGAAAAACCGTGACAAGTTTCGTCAGTCCCGAAATATGTCAGCGGATCGTGCTATGTCGAAGCCTCGTTGTCTGTTTTGACACAAAGCACTGCTAGGTCTATGTTGCATTCATCGGCTCGAGCGAAAAAATTACAGGAAAGTCGATGCCTAAGCAGTGGATAGTTTGCGTTGTCGGCGCAGTCTTCGGTGTTATCGGGCTTTTGGCCTGCTCTGCTTCAGGCAGTGCCCAAGAGTCGCTGAGTGTCATCGACGGACCCGGCGGCGGGAAGGTCGTTTATGGTTCTGTAAATGAAAGCTCGCCGCAGGCTGCGATGACGACAGTTCTGCACTACGTGCATGGCCAATTCGGCGAGGCACCTGTAGTCGGTAAGGTCTTCGAGTCCCGCGATGGCCAGAACTTCGGCGCGTTCTTCACCGTCATTGCGAGGAAGCAAGGAGATAAACAATTCGCGGGCCTCGTGATCGTTTCCCTCGCCCGCGGAGTAAAGCCCGCCGCTGCCGTTCTCTACGATGAGTCCACGCGCTTCGCCCGTACGGAGCCGGTTCTGTTGCGCACGCTAACCGATGCATGGAGAAACGCCGCGACGTCGGCTCCGTCAGCTGACATGTCAAACACTCAGTCCGTTCCTTCTCTGACGCCGACTCGCTTTCCTGACGGAAGTGGCTCGGTCAACCTACCTGCCGGCTGGCGAGTAACGTTTGCCTCACATGGCGCTGCCGTGATCGCGGGCCCACATGGAGAAAGTGTCTTACTCAGCAATACTGTCGGCCCGATATATGATCCAACGAACCCGCAAGTTCAGGCGCGTCTGCGCTATGCGCGCGCGAATAATCGCCCGATACTCTGCCCGAACAGTGATGCCCTTCATACGTATCTCTGTGTCCTGCAGCGCAACACTGCACGGCCTGCATTTCAGCTGATCAAATCCCAGCCAATCCCGGCGCTGCGTCGAGCCGTGCAAGCGGTCCTTATTGACGCAGCTCTCGATCTGCACGATGGCAGAGGACTACTGTCCTGTGAGCTTGGCCTCAGCATTACCGCGGTCGGACCCCTGGGTGATCGTACATTGGGCATCAACGGCACATGCGCTCCGCAATCTTCCGCGGCGCAGGAGCAGTCCATGCTCAAGGCGATCTACGACAGCTACAGCATAAATGGGCAAGTTGTTGCTCAGGAGTTCGCTGGCGACGAACGTCGCAGCCGAGCCGCTGGAAATAACGCTCGGATCCAAGCCAACGCAGCCCACGCAGCGGAAGACGCAAGAAGTGCCTCCTTTCAAGCTCATATGGACAACATAGACCGCTTCAGTAAGAGCTTTCAAAACTATCAGTTGGATCAGACGGAACTGCAGGACAACAACCAGAATGCGCGCGGTGCGGTCCCGAATGCGCTTGCCGACGCTTTAGTCAAGTCCGACCCGAACCGCTTCCAAACGGTGGCGACTGGCGATTTTCTAAAAGGGGCCGACTTCTAAGGTGCCCCTTTGCCCCTTGCCTGCCGCGCAGTAGCCTCGGTGGACGCGCTGCGTTTTTCCTTCATTGGCTCATCGCCGTCGTGTCGCGCGGAGAAGCGCGCGAACTTATTCAGGTCGCACCTCGATCGGGACGATTGACGCGCTCCTAGTCCAATTATGTATTCGCCACGAACTGATTTTGTTAACGACAGACGGGGACTTCGCAATGGCTGCACGTCACTGTCCATTGCGTGTCTGGCAGAAGCTTGGCTAGCCTCGCGCTGGTCGAAAATCAATACCGCGGGCTGAGGCGCGGACCACTCTACCGCGCCCTGCAATGCGGGGTTTCTCCGTTGCAGTGGGCTGTCCTCAGCCTTAGGCAACACGTTTTCCCCCGCGGTTTAGGCCTAATGTATCTCGGGTAAAACTCATGCATCGGAGTACCATAAACATAGACTCAAGAGCAGATTCGTCACCATTAGGACGGCTGGAGCCTGCTAGGAGGCCAGTGTTTAAAGGCGGCAAAAGCGCGGCGGTGTTCATGGTCATTCTGATCGCTGCGTGCGCATCGTCTCCGCGACAGCCATTCTCGACGACCCCGACAACCCCTCCAACCCCTCCAACCCCGCCGGCCCCGGCGGCCGAGGATTCTTCGGCGGCTGACTACGCCGCGGAGTATCAGCGCGCTTGGTTTGATGTCGCCGCTAAAATCAAGTCGGGAAAGCTTAAAGATGCATACTCCTTAGGCCTCGATCTCATCGGCTCAAGAAATTTTCAGGATCTAATCGCGGCAGACCAGCATCAGAAGCTCTTTGTTATCGGCGAACTGGGGGTGCAGCTAAGAGACTTTACATTCGCGCATCGCCTTCTGGTTCGCGCCAGCGAGATGCGAGACGGCAACGTACGCGACTGGGCTGCGCGGCTACATGCTGCCTCCAGACTGAGTGACCAAGCGGATGTTACGCATGCGCTGACGATAATCGCGCGGCGTTGGCCGAGCACCTTGTCGAATTTTAAGTCCCAATTCGTTGAAGAGACTGCGGGCCAGATTCCTACCACAGACGAGGAAGATAACGCGCGTTTTGAGCTTTTCAACGCTCTCTACGATGCCTCCTGGAAGGATGAAAACGGCGTCGAGCCGGGCGCGATGTGGGGCGTCCTCATTAGAGGTCTGGTGGTGCGCGGCGAGACAGATCATGCACTGGAAGTGATGTCGAGAGAGAATAACCCGAGGGAGATCATTTCTCTGCGAGTCGACAAGCGGTTCTATGCTTTCGTGCACCTTGACCCGAAAAGGTTTGATATTACCGCCGCTGCGCAACGTCAAATTGACGAATGTCGGGCCGCGGTGAAAAGAAATCCGCGTAGTCTAGGTGCGGTATTGGAACTCGTCGATGCGTATTTGGATGCGGGACGTTACAAGGAAGCATACCGGCTGACTAGCTCCGCACTGACGAAAGTGTTAGCGAGCAAAACGACACAGGATGTCTATGACGATGCAGAAACCATGATTGCTTCGTTTTTCGATAGAAAGAGCGAAGCACTTAGTGATTTGCAAAGATGGAAAGAGGCGGGAGACGAAGAAAAGCGGGCCGCTGACCGGTTACAGGACGGCGGGCCGGATATTAGCAATATCATCAATCTCGCGGACTATTACGCCGAGCTTGGAAGGGCCGATGAGGCGTTGGCGACCTTGGACCGGCTTTCTGGGTCAACGCCGAGCCCCTACGGACAAATGCTAGCGAAACTTGTGCGTCTTATCGCGGGAGTCGCAAAACACGATGAAACTGTCGTTCGGGACACGCTGCAATATCTGAAAGAACATCAGAAGGATGGACTTACAGCCTTCCAGGACGGTTTGGTGTGGGCTAACAAAATGGATGAGGCTGCCAATTTTTTGATTGCACGATTGCGTGACCCTAGACTGCGTACCGAAGCATTGACCGAGATTCAGCGGTACTCGGACCCGCCGGTACCACCTTTTGCTACGAAGTTCCGCATGCGGTGGGGGAAGCTCGTCGTGCGCCGCGATGTGCAGGTTGAGGTTCATCAGGTAGGCAGAATTGAACGAGTGCCCGTTCCATCCAGGCTTTGAGGGGGATTTGAACTCGGCACCTGACGGGGTGGGCGCACAGCACTTGGTTGGGCGCCAGATAGTCGAGAACTCGATCCGTCCGCGCGCGTCGACTGGGGCCAAAATCCTGATTGAGCAACCCGCGGATCAGGTGCCCAAGACTTTCGGACCATGAGCTTGGGCTGCCAACCCTATGGCTCCGATACGAGTTGCCATAACCGGATCAATGCCCACCGAATCTCTCCAAAGGAGAGCGGACGCAAGGTGAATGGCGTCGAGGGTTCCCAATTCGGTCGGCAGCGGCCGCGCGGCGCGATCGAGGACGATGGCGTCGATCTCAATTAGTTCAAGTGCGCCTATCAGCGCAAGAATTGTCGCGCGCCGTCTGGCGATGAGACGCGGGTTGCCCTTCAAATCCGCGGAGGTAGAAGGGAACACCACGTGTGACGTGGCGATGGGTGCTCGGAACACGAGAGTCTTGAGTCGCGCTCCCGTTGGGACCGAAAAAAACGCCCGCGAACAGTAAGTTATTCAGCTGAATGGCGTCGCGGGAGCTATTCGGACTCCGCCACAGCGTAAGTTAACACCCCCCGCACGACGCGTGCGGGAGATGTCATCGGGTGCCCGACGCTGTGTTTGGCATCAAGGATGTGCACGACCTCGATGCCGCGCACACGGAGCGCGTCGGCGATCATTGAGCGGTGGCAGCGCCACCAGACCGCCTCCGAGCACATGATTGCCGTAGGCGCTTCACTCGCCGTCTCCAACAGCTGGACTACGCCCTGCTCGAACTCCGTGGTCGACATATAGTCGGCATAGGCGCGAAACGAGGCATTGCGCCAGGCTATGTTCGGCGAATCGGGTGAAGCCTTCCGGCGACCGCCCAACGCGGGCAACCAGTGATAGCCGATCGCGTTGCTGGCGAGCGTCGCCGCAAGTGCTTCTCTTCCGTAATGCGGGTATTTCCGTGAGCCCGGGAAGCTGCGCACGTCAACGATGACCTCGATGCGCGATTCAGCGAGCAGACTGAGAAATTCCTCGATGGGGCGCGTAGAGTGACCGATCGTCCAGATCGTCGCGGGCGCTGCTAAAGCAGTGGTCGGTAACATCGGTCACTCGATCTTGTGCAGCGCGGTACCCTTGTGTATCGCGACGTGGTCAGTTTTGTCGCTCTTGATCTCATATTGCGGATCATCCGGGCTGGCGTGGTGCGTGTAACCCTTATAATCCGTGTCCTTCTTGTGCACCCGGATGATTATGCCGGTGAGGTGGCCCGCTTCCGAGTTCCAGCGCACGCGCTCGCCGATCTTGAAGATGGTGGACACAGAAATAACTCCTGTCGAAAGACGCGTTACGGGTCGCCAGGTCAAGCGGTAAGACCGAGCACGATCGCAAGCGTCGCAGCACTCAGCACGGAACCGGCCCCAGCGTCGAGCCGGCCGTGCGGCATTCGATGCTGGCGGTCACAGGACGCTGCTCGTCACTACCGAGCGGGTGCTAGAAATGCCAAGCGAACACGAACGCCCTGGGCTGGCTCGAGCGGCAGGCGCACATGCTTCGCAAGTGGTTCGCGTCTGAAACCGGAACGGGCGCTGAATTGAAGCAAAAGGGCGATTTAAGGGTTGCACCCTTCCGCTATCCATCTATTGAACAGCGCGATCCACTCGTCCGGCCACGGTTTGCTCGCGTCAGCTGGCATGGTTTTGTCAGTGAGGCTGCGAGCGATCTTGTCGCTCCATTGCTTCACATCCTCGTATTTTGCCAAATCGAACGCCTTAATCATGCAACTCCGCTGAGCCGAGGTGAACAGCGGCTGGATGTGCAAGGCGAAGCTCGTAGGGCGATTCATGTATCTCTCCTCGTGCAACATTATCTCACAGCCGCTACTAAAGGCGCTGACGAGCGCTGCGAATTAACCGAACGTGAAATCAAAGGCCTCTACGCCCCGATCTAGAAACTCGATCTCGAATAGCCGATCAGTAATTGGTTGCGGCTGCCGAATGAGCTGATACATCCGGGGTTCACTTACCGCACCATTGCCTTGCTCATCTACGTCACTTCCGTGAGCAGCGCCCGGCGGCCGGCCATCAATGAGAACGCGAAATCGCACGGAAGCTCCGCGCGTAGACGGCCCCATAATAAGATTGAGATCGCGGGCGTGAAAGCGATACACAATGCGCCCGTTCGGCCCCGCCAGCATCGTGGCCTCTTTGCCAATCGACCAATCGCCCGAAAGCGCCCACTCATTGAGTTCCAGCCGCGAAGGAGCAGCGTAGATGCGACGCTTGTCCAATACCGCTCCGCCGGGCGAGCCGAAGCTCTCGCTGCGCGCATAGCCGACGTAGGTTTCTGGAGATTTCAAGCTATCCCAGTCTGCAGCAGTTTCCGTGCCACGGACATCGAGCGAAACGAGGTCATGACTTAAACCGGCGTTTCCGGCTTCCCTCAGCAGCCGTTGAATAACCACCTCGGACTGTTGATATTCGCCCTCGCCATATTGGTGATGTCGAATATTTCCCTGCGCGTCGACGAAATAGAGTGCGGGCCAGTACTGATTGTTGAATGCGCCCCATATCGCATAGCCGCTGTCGATCGCGATCGGGTAGTCAACTCCGATCTCCCTCGCTGCTTGCCGTACATTATCGACTTCCTTTTCGAAGCTAAATTCAGGCGTGTGCACGCCGATAACCACCAATCCTCGGCCCTTGTACTTCTCGGCCCACGCGCGAACGTACGGAAGCGTGCGTCGCCAATTGATACAGGTATAGGTCCAGAACTCTACAAGGACGACCTTCCCGCGCAGTCCTGCCGCAGTCAACGGCGGTGAGTTGAGCCACTCGATTGCACCGCCGAGTGAGGGCAATTCACCCTCGACCGGATATGCACCTACCGCAGGCGTCGTTTGCCGCTTCACGTTTTTATCCTGGGCTAACGCCGGTCGGATCGGGAGCCCGGTCGCACAGATGAGCACCGCAACGAGCGTCAGCCTATGTAATTTCATGTTGAGTGCATAGCAACTAGTTGCCCGAAGCCCGGGTAATCGGGCGCCACAAGGTGATAGCAGTCGGAAAGTCGAGCAAAGAGAGGCGCGAACATCCGTGATGACGAGGGAAGTCCGTGCAGCAGTGGCAGCGTCGGCGCGTCTTGCGGGCCTGTCTCTCGGTAGAATATGGAGAGCCCATTAACCTGCGCTGTTCTATAAAAAGTCGGGTGTTCCACGTGACCTCATAGGGCTCGGAAGAGCCTGATCGGCACAGAGTGAGTCGATACCAGAAAAATCGCTCGTTATCGAGTCATTATCGTCCGAACCTGTGGTCATCCGACATTCGCCAACCGATTTCGAATCAATGTTGCCGTGCGTGAGCAGTCCACAGGAATACCATAAACCAGACACGTGCTTAATCAAACACGACGCCGGGCGGGGAAGCGATTGAACCATGGTATCGATCGATACTTTGGATGCCGCGTGGCCGCTGTCTCGTCCACCTTATTCTTCTGGAAAGAGCTTTCCCGGTGTCTTTGCGGTCGGCGACGTGCGGGCAGGCAATCTCAAGCGCGTGGCAACCGCTGTCGGCGGGGATCGATAGCCGTCTCCTTTATTCATCAAGTACTTGGGAGTTAGAAAATGCCTCAACAAGCCTGTACCCCCTTTGCCCCGATTAAGGCGGTGAAGGAGCCGAAGCGCCGTGTGTGCGAAGAGTGCATAAAAACAGGCGACCGCTAGGTGCATCTATGCACTTGTCAGGCATGCGCAGTTACGTTGTGTTGCGACAGCTCGCCGAACGGCCGTGCCAGCAAACATGCGCACGCGAGCTCGCATCCCGTGATTGCGTCGGCCGAGATGGGTGAACGCTGGCTGTACTGCTGCCCTGACGATGAAATGGCGGATTACTGAAACCCTGTGGTCAGCGCACATGATAGGCGCCTAAATCGATATCAAAGACGTCAGCTTCACCCAAAAGCGCGCGAAGCCCGGTGAATCGCGCGGCGTTTACACATCGAAACCTTCCCGCTTCATAACAGTCACTACGGCTGCGGACGGTCGCTGGCGTCAAGTTTTGGCAGAGCTTAAGTTGCGCCGCAAGACTAACCGGTAGAGGATATCCCCCATGCCTGATGATACCTGGAGCAATGTCGCTACTTACACCGATCGGATTTCAGCCGAGGCAGTTCTTGCGCTGCTCGTTGCGGAAAGAATCTCCGGCCAGATCGTTTCGAATGAGCATATACCGGGATTGGGCTCAGAATTTGCGGTGCTGGTACCAAGCGAATGGCGCAGCAGAGCGATCAAGGTATTGGAGCAATCCCAGGTGCCGGAGACAGAGTTGACACTTCTGGCGACGGGAGAGCTGCCGGGGGCCGGGAAAGAGAAGTAGTCGCATCGGATCCCCTGGCAACTGAAGGGTGAGAATCAGTGCGCGAATACACAGAGTTTCACAAGAAATCGCTGAGCAAGCGCGAGGCGTTGTGGAGCGCCGAAGCGAGCGCAATTAGCTGGGAGACGCCGTTCCAGTCCACGCTCGATTTTTCGAAGCCGCCGTTTGCGCGCTGGTTCGTCGGCGGGCGCACAAACATCTGTCACAATGCCATTGACCGTCATCTCGAGACCCGCCGCGATCAACGCGCGCTCATTTATATATCAACCGAGACCGGAGTCACTTCAGAGTACACGTACGGACAGCTGCACGCGGAAGTCTGCGGGTTTGCGGCGGCGCTGCGTGAACTCGGTGTCACTCGTGGTGCGCGTGTAATCATCTATTTACCGATGATTCCAGAAGCGGCGATCGCGATGCTTGCATGCGTGCGGATCGGGGCGATTCATTCGGTGGTATTTGGGGGCATGGGTGCAGCAAGTCTGGCCGCGCGCATCGACGATGCGGCACCGATGGTATTGGTAACGGCAGATGCGGGTTCCCGCGGCGGCAAAGTCATTCCGTATATGCACGTCGTCGATGACGCGCTCGATCTTGCCATGAACAAGCCGGCCGCGGTCGTTGTTGTCAATCGCGGGCTCGATCCAGAATTCACGCCAAAGCCCAGCCGTGACGTTGATTTCGAAACGCTTCGCGCGCGTCATATGGGAGCCGATGTTCCCTGCGAGTGGCTCGAATCCTCGGAGCCGTCTTATATCCTGTACACATCCGGCACCACGGGAAAACCCAAGGGGGTTCAGCGTGACACGGGAGGCTATGCGGTGGCGTTGGCGTCGTCCATGCGCCGGATATTTACCCTAGCCCCCGGTGAGACCATGTTCACAACCAGCGACGTGGGATGGGTCGTTGGGCATTCCTATATCGTCTATGGCCCTCTCATCAATGGGTCAACGACCATCATGTATGAGGGCCTGCCTGTAAAGCCGGATCCCGCGATCTGGTGGAAAATTGTAGAGACCCATCACGTATCGGTGATGTTTAGTTCTCCGACCGCGTTACGCGTGCTGAAGCGATATGAGTCTACATATATGTCCAAGCACGACGTCTCATCGGTCCGCTATCTGTTTCTCGCCGGAGAACCTCTCGACGAACCCACCGCGCGGTGGGCATCGGACAGTCTTGGAATTCCGATCATCGATAATTATTGGCAGACCGAGACGGGCTGGCCGATTTTATCGGCCCAACCCGGCATTGAAGACACCGCCCGGAAATTTGGAAGCGCTTCGTTTCCGGTCTATGGATACAATGTATGCCTGATTGATCCCGCCACCGATCGTAACGTTGAAGGCGGGGGGCGCGGAGTCGTCGGGATCGAGCCGCCGCTGCCGCCCGGATGTCTCACCACGCTTTGGCATGATGACGCACGCTTTGTAGAGGCGTATTTTTCAACTTTCGATGGACGTCAGACCTATTCGACCTTTGATCTGGCGATGCGCGACGAAGAGGGCTATTACTTTCTTCTGGGGCGCACAGACGATGTCATCAACGTCGCTGGACATCGTATGGGCACGCGCGAGATTGAGGAGGCGATTCAGGCGCATAAGAGCATTGCTGAGGTTGCTGTGGTTGGTGTGGCCGATCCCCTCAAGGGCCAGGTCCCGTATGCGTTCGTTGTTGCAAAAGACCATGCCGCATTGGCCACTAGCGATGCGCAGGGCCAGTTACGCAAAGAGGTTTTGCAGGTCGTCGAGCACCACTTGGGACGCATTGCGCAACCCTCAGTGGTACATTTTGTCGCGCTTTTGCCAAAAACCCGGTCGGGAAAGATTCTGCGCCGCGTGATTCAAGCATTATGCGAAGGGTGCGATCCGGGCGATCTGGGGACCCTCGACGACATGGGGGCGTTGGATCGTATACGGGCGCTATTGAAATCTGACGGGCTTTAGTGCGTGGGATAGTAAGCCGCGGGAAGATGCCGTGCGTCATTTCGCCCGAATATACCGAGGTTGTCTTGCCCTCGAGCTGCTGCGACGGCGTGATTGCTCGCGACGATCGCGTATTGAATACGAATAATTAGAGTAGCTGCGTATGGCAGGAGGCTCGGCCGTCGCGGACCGGCTGCCGGTGCGACCCAGCAGCGCGATCAGAGCTCGGGGGGCAGGCGAGCAAAGAAGTCCAGTAATGCGTTAGCGGCTTCTGCCGGACAATCCATAGGAGTGAAATGCCCGCCCGGGAGTAGCACCAGAGCCGCTTGCAGCAGGTCAGCGAGTGGCCGCGCCACGGTGTCGACTGGCAGGAACTTGTCTTGCTCCCCCCATAGTACTAGAGCCGGAATGCCGCTGGCGGATAGCGCCTCTCCAATGTGCTCCGTCTGACGCGGGTCGAGGTCGCGCGCGGCGCGGATCAGGCGCTGCCCGCCCTGCTGACCCTCATACGCCGCAAGCATTTCACGCAATGCAGCGCTTTTCGCCAGACGCCGCACCAGCACGGGAAAGATGCGACTTGCTTCGGCCGGATCCCAGCCCCGGATGCTATCGATGGCCTCCATCGCCCACTCGCCCGCGAACACACCGTCGAGCACCGCCAGGCCGCGGATTCTATGCGGGGCAGTCACCGCCATGAGTTGCGCAGCAGCCGAGCCCACGTCGTGGGCTACGACTACTGCGCGTTCGATACCAAGGACATCGAGGATCTCTAGCATCCACCGTGCTTGACTTGCCATGTCAACACGCACGCCCGCCGGCGCCTCCGAAGCGCCGTAACCGACAAGGTCGGGAATTAGAATCCGGAAGCCGGCGTCCGTGAGTAATGGTGCTACGCGCGACCAGAGAAGGCGGGTCGCCGGGAAACCGTGCAGAAGAAGGACCGGGGCACCCTCGCCCGTATCGTCCAGACCAATCGTGGCACTCGTGACCTTGACATTGGTAGCCATTAATCGTCGGGTCAATAATGTTGACAGGCCCGTAGCGGGACCTATGGTGAGGGCGGCGCCAATTTGGTGCAAATCTCAGTCATGTTTCTCCTCCTGCAACCACCACGCGGCAGGACCCCAAACGATTCTAGGTTATTCGTGCATGAGCCCAATCGCCGACGCATCCTCAGCGAGGGCGCAAAGTGTCCTTTGTCTGAAAGAAATCAGGTGCGGATCAATTCGTCAGCCAGCATGTATGGACATCGAAGGTTGTTAATTTTCGAACGCCGAACAAGCGTCCCCGAGACTGGTTGCGGCGGGAGAAACTGAGCTACATCACATTCTAAAGGTCATATCCCCATCAAGCTGGAGCGGAGCGCGAAGCGGCGGGTATTGAACAATACGCACAGTGAGAAGTACTACCGTATTAAAACCCTCGGGTTCGCTACGATCCCACGAAATGGCGATTGCAGAGGACTGAATGTCTAGCCTAACCGAAGAGCAGGCCAAAGCCCATATCATCAAACTGCTCACAGCGATGACCAAGGCGGGTGGATCAGATCTATTCGTATCCAAGGATTTCCCCCCCAGCATGAAGCTGCAGGGCAGCATGCGTCCCCTCACCGAGCAAAAAATAACGGGAACAGTTGCTTGCAGTCTCGCCAATGCGCTGATGAATGAGCGCCAGCGCGAGTCCTTTGCTAAGGACCTCGAGTGCAACTTCGCCATCTCGGTACCCAGCGTCGCGCGGTTTAGAGTCAATGTGTTCATGCAGCAGCAAAACGTCGGTATGGTGATTAGAACCATCGCCAATGAAATACCCGAATTTGCAAAGCTTGGATTGCCGGAGAGCCTGAAAGACATCGTGATGACCAAGCGCGGCTTGGTACTCGTCGTCGGCGCGACGGGCTCAGGAAAGTCGACCACGCTCGCCGCCATGATTGATTATCGCAATCGCTCCTCACGAGGCCATATCGTCACGGTGGAAGACCCCGTGGAATTCGTGCATCAATCGCATAAATCGCTTATTACTCATCGCGAAGTCGGGATCGACACTCATTCTTGGCATAGTGCCCTGAAGAACACCTTGCGCCAGGCGCCCGATGTCATCCTGATCGGAGAAATTCGCGACACCGAAACCATGGAGCATGCCATTGCCTTCGCCGAGACTGGACATTTGTGCCTTGGAACGCTTCATTCGAATAGCGCCAACCAAACGATCGACCGCATCATAAATTTCTTTCCGGAGGAGCGCCGTAAACAACTTCTCATGGACCTATCCAGTAACCTGTGCGCGATTATTTCCCAGCGTTTAGTGCGTACCGCCGACGGCAAAGGGCGTAAGGCAGCGATCGAGATCCTGATCAACACGCCAATCATTGCCGACAAGCTTCTGAAGGGTGAATTTCACGAGATCAAGGCGATAATGGGCAAGTCGCGCGAGCTGGGTATGAAGACATTCGATTGGTCGCTCTTTGAGCTCTATAACGAAGGTGCGATTTCCTACGACGAGGCGATACGCAATTCGGACTCGGCGAACGAATTGCGCCTGAATATCAAACTCAACGGCACCCGGAAGGAACCCGAGGCCACGCGCGAGGAACCGACACTCGAGGCTGAGCCCGAGGATGAGGCCGACCCAGAGGCTGAAGAGGCCGCTTAGGGCGGGCGACGCGAATCACCCTATCGGTCCGGTCGCCGCCGCGATCGGAATTGAAGGGATTAATCCTGACGCCAACGTGCTTGACGGGTGTCAGCACGTGATTATGGTGCGACCACTCATTCCTGATGCTTGAGCGCACGCTCGATCTCCAAATACCCGCCTTCGCGCGAAGCGAAGCCCTCTATCCGTGTCTGCGGGCGTAACTATGGGGCCGCCTCGCCTAACAATGTCCGCGTCGAGACCACAGGAGCGGTTGGAATCAGGTCAATCAGGTTACCGCTTACGTACATGAGATCGGGGATGGCGACAGAGAATTGAGCCATTCCTCTGAAAGACATTCTAAAAACAGCCCTGCGCCGGATGGGCGGTCATATTCGTAAGAAGCAACACGCCATCCAAGTGGGCGGTAGCGGCCACGACATGCGTGTGCATGATTTTGGGGGTGCCGGTTTCCTTGCGCCGCAGGGGAGTAGGTGTGACGCACCCCGCAGTTCCAGTCGGTTCCAGCGTCTAGGTTCGTCAGCGCACAGACCATTTACGGCCTCCGGCCGACCCTAACCACGCTCTGGATTGGCTTTCGCCAACTGACTGCCAGTGCGCCCATGCGCACTGCCATCTACACGGCAGTCTGCTCCCCAGAAAAGAGGCTCACAAAAGGCACGCCCGATGCGCTGCAGGTCGATGTTATAGCCCGTTAAGTCGCTCCATCGAGGATCCCTCTATGAATCGCATTTTCCGCCTCGTTTGGAGCCGCGCAGCCCGGCAGCGAGTGCCTGTTGCCGAAGCAGCGGGAGGCACCAGTTCCCGCGACTGCGCCGGGCGGCGGGTGCCGCGACCTCTCCAGCAGGCGTCTACGCTCGCATTTGCGGGTGTCTTCATCGCGATGTGGGGACTGGCGCAAGCTTCGCCGACTGGGTCGCAAATCACATCCGGAAGCGGAAGTGTCAATCAATCCGGCAATACAACTACAATTCAGCAGAGCAGTAATGATCTTTTCCTGAGCTGGCAAAGCTTTAACGTCACCGCGAGTGAGGTCGTGAATTTTGTCCAGCCGAATTCCAGTGCGATTGCCGTAAACCGTATTCTCGGAAACTCCGGCAGCCAGATATTCGGGCACTTGAATGCAATCGGCCAAGTGTGGCTAATCAATCCCAACGGTGTACTGTTTGGTAAAGGTGCGCAGATCAATGTCGGCGGCCTGACTGCGACGACACTGGATGTCAATGATGCGGCTCTCAGTTCGAATGTGCGAGACCTCGCCGGCTCTGGCACAGGTAGCGTTGTCAATGAAGGGTCGATCAGCGCGACCGGGGGCGGTTACGTTGCACTGGTAGGCAACCAAGTCGAGAACTTTGGTGTCATTCGTGCGCAGCTCGGCACCGTTGCATTGGGCGCCGGAAGCGCAGAAACCCTTACGTTCAACGGCAGGCAATTGATTCACCTGACTGTGAATCAGAGCACGCTGGACAATCTCGCTGAAAACAGTCAATTGATCCAGGCCGACGGTGGCCACGTAATCATGACGGCAGGCGCACAAGATGCCCTGCTAGCCAGTGTGGTGAACAACACTGGCGTTGTTCAGGCGCACTCAGTCGAAAATCATAATGGCACCATTACGCTGCTGGCCGGTACGCAAGCGGGCGAAGTAAGGGTCGGCGGCACGCTCGATGCCTCGGGGCCCAGTGGAAGCACGGGAGGCTCGATCGAGACCTCGGGCGCAGAAGTTACTATGGCCAAGGGGGCAAAAGTTGTTGCCGGTCCGAGGGGCTCGTGGCTGATCGACCCAACTGACCTCAGCATCGATACCGCAGCGGCTAGCGCCATTGAAACCGCGCTGAACACAGGTACCAGCGTCACCGAGCTGACGACGGCCACCAGTGCTTCAGGTTACGGCAATCAAACGCCCGGGGCCGGCGCCATCAATGTCGACGCACCTATCACTTGGACCAACCCCCTCGGGACTCTGACGCTGACGGCTTTCGATGCGATCAATGTGAGCTCCGCCGTCAATGGGGCCGGTGCGGTGCTCATGCAGGCAGGCACCGGTAATCTCACGATTGCGGCCGGCGCCTCAATCGAGGGTAATGCGGGTGTAATCTTGAGTACCGGCGCGAATTTCATCAATAACGCCGGGGCAGCTGCGCTTTCCGCGGGTTCAGCGGGCAACCGCTGGCTCGTGTATTCGACTAATCCGACATTGGACACGACCGGAGGTGTGACGCCGAATTTCATTCAATATGCCGCAGCCGCTCAAGCGAGTCCCGCTCAAACCACCGGTAACGGCCTCCTTTACAGTCTAGCGCCCACTCTAGGCGTTACGGCCCTCACGGGTACGGCTTCTAAAATCTATGACGGTGGCACTGTCGCCACCCTCACGGCTGCAAACTCGAATTACGCGGTGGCCGGCCTGGTCAACGGAGATACCGTCTCATCGATGAGCGCTACGTATCAGTCTGCAGATGTGGGCAGCGGCATCGACGTCACCTCGGCGGCAACTGCTGCTGCCCTCACGGTCGCGAACGCGGCTGGGATTACCGTCTACGGGTACGCGCTTGCGGGCCCTGCCATCACCGCCGCCATCGGCGCCATAACACCGGCGCAGTTGACTGCTGCGATCATCAACAATCCGACCA
>Ga0302324_100009526_pt1 | contig 20291 bp, 16 predicted proteins | sample Palsa_T0_1_FD_201949 | JGI IMG/M metagenome (GOLD analysis project Ga0302324, IMG submission 201949) | Peat permafrost microbial communities from Stordalen Mire near Abisko, Sweden - Palsa_T0_1 | ecosystem: Environmental > Terrestrial > Soil > Palsa > Peat permafrost | place: Sweden: Abisko...
GGACGGCAACCAGGAGCACTTCGCGTACACGACGATTGCCGCCGCCCGCGGGCTCTGCGCCGCCTCCCGCCTCGCGACGATGATGGGGGATGCAGCGTCGGCGACCAAGTATCTGACGGCGGGGCAGCATGCGCGTGATGCCATCCTGACGAGCTTGCGCGCACCCGGTGGAACGATTGCCCAATCGACCGAGTCGCTCGCCAACGGAAGCGGGTGGCTCGACGCCGCGGTGATCGACGCCATCAACTTCGGGCTCATCGATCCGAGCAAGCCCACGGCCCAGGCGACGGTCGCGTCGATTCAAGCTGGGCTCGTTCCACCGAGCGGTCGCGGCTTCATGCGCGATCAAGGCGGTAGCACCTACGACTCGTCCGAGTGGATCTTCGTCGACATGCGCGTCGGACGCGCCATCGAGACGACGGGGCAACCCTCTGCGAGCGCCGATCTCCTGGCGTGGAACGTCGCGCAGGGTGTCGACAACTTCGGGATCCTCTCGGAGCTGCACGATCCCGTGACCGGCGACTACGAGGGCGCCGCGCCGATGGTCGGATTCGGTGCTGGCGCGTACATCTTGTCGCTCCTCGATCGCGGTATGCTTGTCCTTCCCGGATGCGATGCGTTCGCCGCCGAGCCAGGCGGCCCGAGCGACGCGGGCCCTGATGCGAGCGATGGTGGGACGGTCCTCCCGGACGCGAGCATGGCGGACGGCGGCTCTACACCTCCACCTACGTCGAGCAGCGGATGCAGCTGTGTCATTGGGACCGGTGGATCGTCGCCCGGGTGGCTAGGGTTCGCGGCGTTGGCGCTCCTTGGCGTCATGAGGGCGCGTCGTAAGCTGCAGGCGATTCTTTCGCCCCCCTGAGGCGCCCTTTTCTGGTAACGCCGTGCGCGTGCGAGCCGGACTGTGGACAAACGCGGCCATCGTCATCGTTGGCATCGCGCTGCCTACGCAGTCGCGCGCGGACGACAAACCCCTCGACTCGACGCCTCAAGGTCGCTCGGCCGAGCCCGAGACGACGAACCCGACGGGCCACTTCGAGTTCGGCTCGTATGGTCGCATCGGCATCGCCAGCGACCTCGACGGGCGGATCGCCGAGCCGCTCAACATCGTCGCGCACGGCCCGCGTTGGGACGAGGACGGCTACGCCGAGCTCGAGCTCCGGCGCGAGGACACGTTCAAGAGCAACATCGAGACGCGCATCGTCGCCACGCTGGGCCTCGCCGCGCCGTTCTTCCAGTTCGACGGGCAGACGGACCAGTCGCTGCTCGTTCGCAACCTCTACGCGCAGGCGAAGATCGGCGGGTTCGTCACGTGGATTGGCTCGCGCATGTACCGCGGCGACGATATCTATCTGCTCGACTGGTGGCCGCTCGACAACCAGAACACCATCGGCGGAGGCGCCAGCTACGACTTCGCGAAGACCGACACACGCGTTGCGGTCCACGTGGGGATGCAGCGCCTCGACGACCCGTACCAGTACCAAGTCACCCAATCGCCTTCGCCGCTCGGCATTGGCGCGACGGGCGTCGAGTCGCTCGATCGGCCGCGCATCGTCCAGAGCTTCAAGCTCTCACAGCTCTTTCGAAACGGGCGCCTCTTTCGGCGCCCGAAGGCGGGGATGAAGGTCGTCGTCTACGGCGAGGTGCAGGAGATCAGCGCGGGCGTCTATCAGGATCCAACGTCGATGGAGCAGGTCCCTCTCCCGTCGGACTGGGGCTTCCTCGCGGGCGCGGAGGTGGGATTCTGGACCGGCGAGCGCGACACCCACGTCAACATGTACCTGCGTTACGCCCACGGTCTCGCGGCGTACGACATGCTCGCCGTGCCGACGACGTTCGCGAACGATCACACGACTGGAGATGCAGAGGAGGTCCTCTTCGCCGTAGGCGGCAACTGGGAGAAGGACGCGTTCGGCCTCCTCGTCGGCGCGTACTACCGGTACTTCTCCGATGGGAGTGAATCGCCCACGAGCGTGCAGAGGTATTCCGAAGGCACGATCGACGTCAGGCCGCAGGTCTACCTTGGGAACTACTTCGGCGTTGCGCTCGATGCGAGCTTCCAGGCGCGCCAATATGCGTATCCTTCGCTCGACGGCGCAGCAGGCCCGCTCATCGCGTCGATGTGGCGGTTCGCGCTCATGCCGTACTTCTCACCGTTCGGCCGCGGCTCCTACAAGCGCCCGCAGTTTCGCGTCATCTACGCGCTCTCAGCGCCCAACATGGGCTTTCGCTCGCTCTACCCCGCCGATGACTATCGCTCGCAGCGCGACGTGCAGCAGTACCTGGGCCTGAACGTGGAGTGGTGGTTCAATTCGTCTTCTTACCCGTGAAGAAGGCTGGGTTAGTCGCTCTCGGCTGGGTCCGAATATCTCGTCGCGAGCTTGACGACCTCGTCGCGTAGCTTCTTGTGTGCGGCGATCTTCCGAACGAGCTCCCATGTCGTGGGATCGGCGAGCGCCTTCATCGGGTGATCGCCTTTGGCCTTTCTCGGAATGGCGCCCGGGCCGCGTGCTGCGAGGTCGTTCATCGCATCGACGTATTGCTTCGTCGGAAAGAGCTCGCCGCGCTCCCATCCGAGCACCGTGGCCTGCTCCAGACCGAGCGCACCTGCGAGCTCCTTTGCCGTACACGCGAGCGACTTGCGAAGTGTCTTGAGGTCGTCGGGCGTCATGACGACTGGCCACCTGCGATGGTCATCTTCGCGATGCGAATGGTGGGCGCCGCGGTTGCCGTACGCAGATCGAGATCGCTGCCCACGACGTCGATGGTCTTGAACATCTCGTCGACGTTGAGCGAGATGGTGACCTCGCTCACGGGGAACGCGAGCTCGCCGTTCTCGATCCAGAAGCCTGCCGCGCCGCGGGAGAAGTCGCCCGTCGTGGCGTTGAAGCCGAACCCCATCATCTCGGTGACGTACAGGCCGCGCTTCGTGCCTTTCACGATGGCGTCGTTCCCGTCGCTCCCGGGCTCGAGCACGAAGTTCGTCGTGCTCGCGCCGACACCTGCGCCACCCCCACGTGATGCGTTGCCCGTGCTTTGCCTGCCGAGCTTGCGGGCGGAGTAGCTGTCGCAGAGGAACATCCGGAGGATGCCCTTCTCGACGATCACGTTCTTGCGGCTGGCGAGCCCTTCACCGTCGTAGGGGCGCGAGCCTGGGGCGCGCAAGATGAGCGGGTCGTCGACGACCGTGACGAGATCGCTGGCGACGCGCGTGCCCTCTCGGTCGACGAGGTAGCTCGACTTTCGCCAGATGGAGCTTCCGAGCGTGCAGCTCGCGAGCATCCCGAGGATGGAGCGCGCGGCGTCGGGATCGAACACGACCGGGGCCTCGCACGTCGGAACCGTGCGCGCGCCGAGCTTGCGCAACGTACGCCGTGCGGCTTCTTGTCCGACCGACTCCGCGGGGTCGAGCTCGTCGAAGAAGCGCCTCGCGGTCCAGTGGTAGCCGCGACGCTTCTTGTTGTTTTCGTCGTCCGCGATGGGCACGACGCTCAGCGACGCATACGAGCCGTCGTACGCTGCGCGAAACCCGCTCGAGAGGACGATCGCCGCACCCCCCGCCGTACGCCCGAACGTAGCGCCTTCGCTGTTGGTGATGCGCGGGTCGAACTCACGGGCTGCGGCTTCGCCCCGCTTCGCGATCGCGATGGCCTCGGCGGCGCCGATCGAACCTCCCTTCGGATCGAACAGCTCGAGATTGGGAGCCTTCTTGGGATCGCAGAGGAGCGCCGCGTCCGCAGGCCCGGCGAACGGGTCTTCTTGCGACAGCTCGGCGAGCTCGAGCGCGTCGCTCACGAATCGCGCGATGCCTTCCTCCGAGAGCGCGCTCGTCGCCGTCGTCGCGACGCGTCGGCCCTTCATCACACGCAAGCCGGCGGCGTGATGGCCCGCTTCTTCGACGAGCTCGGGCTCGCCAAGCCTCACCTTCGCGGACAGCTCGGCGCCGCTGCGAACGATGCACTCGGCGACGGTCGCCCCACCCTTCGTCGCGCGTGCGACAATCGCGTCACCGAGCTCGAGGAGCTCGTCCAGTCGTCGGCTTTTGTTCATCGTTGGGGCCCATCATGCCAGCGTCGCGAGGAATTCTGCAATCTGCGGCAACGGAAGCTCCTTGCTGGCGAGCCCCGCGCGCACGACGGCCCCAGGCATGCCGTACACGACCGCGGTTTCGGCCGATTCGGCGATGACGGTCCCTCCCTTCGCCCGGATCGCACGGGCGCCTTCGACGCCGTCGTCGCCCATCCCCGTGAGCACGATGCCGATGCATCGCGGCCCCGCGATCGCGGCGGTGCGAAGGAGGCGATCGCCGCTCGGGACGTAGCGATCCCCGCTCGCGGGTAGGGAGAGCTTGGCGTAAAACGACGTCTCGACGAGGACGACCTCCATGCACTGGCGGCCAGGGCACACGAGCCCACTCTTGGCGAAGAGGCGGTCACCGTCCTGGGCCTCCGAGAAGCGTATGGGGCCACGCTTCGCGAGGCGTTCCGCGAACGTGCGCGTGAACTTGTCGGGCATGTGCTGGGCGACGACGAACGCCGCGGGGATGGGCTTGACGATGCGGCCGAAGATGTCGAGAAGGGCCCCGGGTCCGCCGGTGGAGCACGCTATCGCGACGACCCATCGTGGCGCGTAGTCGCCTGACCACTTGAGCGAGGGTCGTCCGTCCGAGCTCGGCGCCTCGCCGTCGGCGAAGATGCCGCTCGGCATGCGGCGCGTCGGGGGAAGGCGGAGGAGCTTCGGCTTGATGGTGCGAAGCGCGAGCACCTTCGCGAGGAGCTGCTCGCGAAGCTCGCGGGCGTCGGGCGCGATCTTCTGGTCGGGCTTCGTCACGAAGTCGAGCGCACCGAGCTCGAGCGCCTTGAACACGTTCTCTTTCTGCGAATACGACGAGACGACGATCACGGCCGTCGGTTGTTTGGACATCAAGATGCGCAAGAACGTGAAGCCGTCCATCCGCGGCATCTCGAGGTCGAGCGTGATCACGTCGGGAAGGAGCAGAGACACGAGGCGGAGGGCTTCTTCGCCGTCCGCCGCCTTGCCAACCACCTCGACGTCGGGGTGACCCGCGAAGATGTCCGAGATGATGCGCCGGTTGTAAGCCGAGTCGTCGATGACGAGCAGGCGGAGCTTGCTCAAGCGCTCGCCTCGCCTTCGCGCATGCCGTGAGGCTTTCGGTACACGAGATCTTCACGCAAGTGTAACAGCTCGAAGGCCGTGGTCACGTTGAGAAGCGACTCCGAATGCCCGAGGAGAAGCACGCCGCCCGGGTAGAGGCGCTCGTGGAACATGTCGATCGTCCGCCTCCGCGCGTGCGAGTCGAAATAGATGAGGACGTTGCGGCAGAAGATGGCGTCCATGCGTCCGAGCAGGCGCGTGCGCTCCTCGTCGAGCAAGTTCATCGATCCGAAGTGGCATAGCGCGCGGACCCGGTCGGCGACGTAGCAGCCGTCGGTCCGCTCGATGAAGTGGGCGCGTTTGGCATCGGCCGGGGTCGAGCGGAAGCTCGATGGGCCATAAACGCCACGTCGCGCGGCCGCGATACAGCGCTTCGAGATGTCCGACCCATACACTTTGACGTCCCAACCATCGAACAGGCCCGATTGGAGCACCAGCATGGCGATCGTGTAGGCCTCTTCGCCTGTCGAGCAGCCGGCACTCCACAGCGTGAGGCGTTTGCGGGCTTGCGCCTGCTCGCGCAGCATCGGCAACACCTCCGCTGCGAACGAGCGAAGCTGATAGTCCTCGCGGAAGAAGTACGTCTCGTTCGTCGTCAAGAGATCGATGGCCTCTTCCCACTCGCTTGCGGCGCGGGGATTGAACCGCAGGTACTGGTAGTAGTCGGCGAAGCTCGTCACGCCGACGACGGAGAGGCGTTCGCGCAGCCGCCGCTCGATCGACGGGCGTGCGTCGGCCGAGAAGCTGAGGCCCGTGCGTTGCGCAAGGAGATCGCGCAGGAGTCGGAAGTCCTCGGGCTTGAGCATGAGGGTGCCGTCGAACGTCGAGCGGCTCACGCTTGCTCCGATCCCCCGAGCGGCGCGGCGAGCGAGAGCATGATCGCCTCGCGTACGCCTGCGTCCGTCTCACTCTCGAGGCGTGCACGCAGGAGCGTCGTGGCCTCTTCGCTTCCTTCGGCGCCGAGCACTTCGGCTGCAACACGGCGCACTTCCCATGTGGGATGGTTCATCGCACGGCCGATGTGCTCGAGCGCGCGTGCGCTGGGGGCTCGTCCGAGCTCCGACAGCGCGAGCTTCACCACTTCGTCGCTTGGATGCTCGAGCGCTCGCACGAGACCCTCTTCGGCGTGCGCGCGATCGCTGAGCTTGCCGAGCGTGACAACAGCCGCGCACGCAACGGCCGGCTCGTCTCGCGTGACGAGCGCGACGCACACCTCGAGCGCCCGGACTGCATCAGCCTCTGCGAGCGCGGACGCAGCGGTCGCGACGATCTCCGGGTCGGCCGCGGACGCAACCAGCCCGGACAGGGCATCGGCGTGACGAAGCTGCCCGAGCGCGCGAATCGCTGCGAGCTGGACGTCGCGGTCCTCATCGGCGAGGGCCGTCGCCACTGTGGCGCGCGCTGGCTCCCCGCCGATGGCCGCGAACGCTTCGATGGCCGCACGCCTCTCACGGGGATCATCGGCGCCGATGGCGCGTTGGAGATACTCGACCGAATGGGGAGGCGCGCCACGGAGCGATGCCAAAAGGACGCAACCGGCCACCGTCTTCGTCGGATCGTTGGCGAGACGAGCGAACGCTGCGCGCGCCTCGTCGGGATGGCGCTCGGCGAGCGCTTCGATGGCGAAGCTCGCGGAGCTCGTGGCGCGACCCCGGACGGCGGTCGCGAGCCACGCGAGGCGATCGATGTCCGTGCCATCACCGAGGGCTCCGAGCACTTGCGCAGCAGCCGCGGCAACATCGTCGGACTCGTGCGTCAGCGTCGCGCGGACGACGGCAAGGGCGCGGTCGTCGAGGCGGCCCGTCAGCGTGGGTACGACGAGCAAAAGCGCCGCGTGGCGTGAAGGCGGCTCGCGCTCGCCCACCGCGAGGAGCGCCGGTAGCGCGGCTGCTCCGAGCAGCGAAACGGCAGTCTCGGCGGAGCGAGCGAGCTGCGGCTCGAGCAGTGCGCGCACGATCGCAGGTGCGGCCTCGGCGTCGCCGAGGAGCGCGAGGAGCGTGAGCGCGGCACCGTGGGCTTGCGTATCGAGCTCGCCGAGCGCACGAACGCGCGGGCTCGCGCCCCGCGCTTGAAGCTTTGCGGCCACGCGATCGATGGGCGACGCCTGACGAATCGCGGCGCGCAGCCAATCCGAGAGCGCGACGAGAGCGGCGCGCGCATAGGCGACGCTCGGATCGAACAGGCCGAGCACGAGGGCTTCACCACACGCCGGATCGGTGCAGCGCCCACACGCGGCCAGCACGGCGCCTCGGAGGAGCGGGTCGGACGAGAGCGGCGCGAGGAGCGACCACTCGAGCGTCACATCGAGGCGCGTGAGGGCTCCGAGCGCGGCCAGCTTCATCACGGGCTCCGCCCCCGGCAGGAGATCGCGGAGGGCCCGAACCGCGATCTTGCGCGCCTCGTCGCCTGCGTGAGCGCTCGCGCCCAGCGCCTCGGTCGCGGCTTGCCTCACGTTGGGGTCTTCGTCGTCGAGGGTCGACGCGAGCGCCTCCGCCGAGCGCAGGTCGGGAACGCCACCGAGCACCTCGACGGCGAGCTTGCGACCGTCGGCGTCGAGCGTCCGCAGCGCCGCGATCGCCGTCGGAACGGCATCCGGCCCGATGGCAACGAGCGCCTCGACCGCGGAGTTACGGAGGCCAACGTTCTCGCGGTTGCCGAGCGCCTCGAGGAGCACGCGGAGCACCTCCGAGCGTCTCGGTGCGGCGACCGCCGATTGTGCTGCTTCCTTGCGTACGCGCCAATTGGCATCGGCGAGAGCCTGCGCGATCATCTCCGGCGCGTCCGGATCAGCGTCGTGCGCGAGCGCTTGTGCGGCGAGGCGACGCTCCTCGGGATCGCCCGATGCGAGCTGGGTGCGTAGCGGCGTCACGCGTCCCTCCGCGGTGGCGGAACCGTTTGACGCCCTCCTTCGGCCTGAACGACGAGGTTCGGCTCGACGAGATCCGCGAGCCGCGCGATGTCGAGGACGAAGACCATCTCGTTGTCGTGGCTCGTGACGCCCTCGATGGCCCGCACCTCGGCGCCGATGGCGAGCGGCGGAGGCGGCCTCACATCGCCGCTGCGGAAGACCTCGGTGACCGCATCGACGACGAGCGCGAACGAGAGCGCTCCCCTCTGCACGACGATCCATTTGGTTCGCCGGGTGGCCTCGCCATCGTGGACGCCGAAGCGCGTGCGCAGATCGATGACCGGCACGACCTCGTCGCGATAATCCGCGACGCCGACGATCCACGACGGGGCGCTCGCGAGCGGAACGGTGGCGAGCGGGTTCACGATCTCGCGGACCGCGCCGATGGTGACGCCGTACCGCACGTCACCGATCACGCACTCGACCAGGTTCTTGGATGGGTCTTTTCGGCGCTGGCGTTCCATCGTCTAGCTCGCGATCGCACCGCGGAGATCGAGCAGCACGAGCACGAGCTCCTTCTGTTCCTTGGGGCGGCCGACGCCGAGCAGGTAGGCAGGTTGCTCGCCACCAAGGACGCTCGCGGGCTCGATCTCCGAGTCGGCGAGGCGGTACACCGACAACACTTCGTCGACGAGCAAGCCCACGTATTCGCCTTCGCCGATCTCGACGAGCAGGATGCGAGTCTTTGCGTCGATGGGGGCTTCCACGAGCGCAAAACGACGGCGGAGGTCCATCACGGTCACGAGCTTCCCGCGTACGCTCACGACGCCGATGATGGGCGAAGGTGCTCGGGGTACCTCCGTGATGGGCGGCGGGCGCAGGATCTCGCCAACGACGGAGATGCGCACGGCGTACGTGTCACCGGCGAGCATGAACGCGAGGTACTCGGTTCGCCGCTCGTTTGCGGATGCGCGCTTGCCGAGCACTGCGCCGCGTCTCCTCGCCAGATTGCTCATGACGAGAGGGCGCCTGGTTGATCAGTCGGGCGTCCCTCGTGGCCAGCGAGGGCTTCGTCGAGGAGGGCTCCCACGTCGAGCACGAGGGCAACCCGTTGATCGCCGAGCTCCGTCGCCCCTGCGAACCCCTTCGTGCCTCTCAGCGTGCGCCCGAGCGCCTTGATGACGATGTCTTGCTGCCCGATGAGGCCGTCGACGACGAACCCGAGCTTGCGGTTGCCGACCGACGTCACGACGACGAAGCCGTGCGGTGGGGGCGAGCTCGTCGTATGGCCGAAGACGCGCGCGAGGTTGCAGATGGGAAGCGTGACGCCGCGCACCGTCATCACGTGGCGGCCCTCGAACGTGCGCGTGGCGGCAGCGTCGTAGATGATCGCCTCTTCGACGCTGGCGAGCGGTATTGCGTACGTGCGGCCCGCTACCTCGACGAAGAGGACGCTGATGATGGCGAGCGTGATCGGGAGCGTGATCGTGACTTTGGTGCCGATGCCCACGTCGCTCGAGATCTCCACGACGCCGCCGAGCTTGCCGATGTTGGTCTTGACGACGTCCATGCCGACGCCTCGGCCGGAGAAGTCCGTGGCTTCGTCGCGGGTCGTGAAGCCGGGACGAAAAACAAGCGCGAGGGCCTCGCGCGCTGGCAGATCGCGGGCCTCGTCGGCCGTCAGCAGGCCGCGCTTCACGGCGGTCTCGGCGAGCATCTTCGGGTCGATGCCGCGGCCGTCGTCTTCGACCTCGAGCAGCACTTGGTTGCCCTTCTGGAACGCGTTGAGCGCGATGGTGCCCACGGCAGGCTTGCCCGCGCGTAGACGCTCGTCGCGGTTCTCGATGCCGTGGTCGAGCGCGTTCCGAATCATGTGCATCAGCGGATCGCTGAGCTCTTCGACGATGAGCTTGTCGAGCTCGGTCTCCGCGCCCGTGATGACGAGGTTGACCTGCTTGTCGTGCTCCCGTGAGAGCTGGCGGACGACGCGCGCGAGCTTCTCGAACGCTTGCCCGAGCGGGACCATGCGCACTTCGAGGATGCCGCCCTGCATTTGCCCGAGGTGGCGCTCGAACGAACGATGCAGCCTCAGGAGCTCCTGCATGAGCGGGCGCATCTCGCTGCGCCCCCGCAAGCGATCGGCGACGGCCATCAGCTCCGTGCGAACGATCGCGAGCTCGCCAACCACGTTCATCAGGTGATCGAGCTTGCGGATGTCGACCCGCACGGTTTGGCTGACGGAGCGGAGCGAGATCTCCCCACCTCCTACGGGCGGTAGGAGCGACGGGCTGACGACGGCGCGGGGGATCTCGCCGAGGACTTGCGTACGCGACTCCTGCCCGAACGACTCGGGCTGCAGCGCCCCGAGCCTCGGGATCATCGCGGGTGGGGATGACGTGCGCGTTGACGCGCGCCTCGGCACCTCGTCGATCGACACGCGGCTGCCGGTGAGCTCGCGCCGGAGCACGTCGACCGCCTCCTTGCTCGCGATGAGGATCTCGAGCTCGATGGCGTCCGTGTCGGTGCCTCCGCCCGTCGGCAGGTACGTGATGATTTCCCCGTGGGGCCTCGCGGCGGCCTTGAGCTCGTCGAGCGCGGAGTCGATCGTGGCGAGCGGGAACTGAACGCGCATCTTGTAGAGCGACATCCCATTCTGGATGTTCGTGCGCAAGCGGTGCTCTTCGTACTCGGTCAAGACGCCGAGGAGTCCTGGGTCGAGCTCGTATTGCGCGACGGGGCTCGCGCCTCCGGCCCGCCCGCGATGGGAGACTTCGCCCAGTGAGACGAGCAGCGCCTCGACTTGGGCCGAGCAATCCGCGCCGCTGCCGCGCTCGGCGGCGAGGAGGAGGCCGTAGAGCTCCACCGCGCGAAAGACGGAGTCGAGCACGCGCTGCGTGAGGTCGATGCGGCCGAGCCGCAGATCGTCGAGAACTTCTTCGAGCTCGTGAGAGAGGCCCGACATCATCGCCGCGCCAAATAGGCCCGAGAGACCCTTCAGCGTGTGGACTGCGCGGAAGACGTCGTTGATGAGCTCAGGATCGGAGCGCCCCGCCTTCGACAGCTCGTCGAGCGCGAGGACGTCTCGCCCGAGGCCATCGACGAGCTCTTGCGTCTCGGACAGGAACTCCTCGCGTGCGCGCTCGCCCTCGGCCTTCGTGTCGACCATCAGGCGTGCGCTCCCGCGAGCACCTCGGCGCATGCTTCGACGAGTTGCTCGGCGGCGAAGGGCTTGGCCACGAACTTGTTGGCCCCGAGGGCTAGCCCGCGTTCGACGTCACGCTCGGTGCTCTGCGTGGAGATGATGACGAGCGGAGTCTGCCTGTGGTGCTCGCTCTTGCGGACGAAGGCGATGAGCTCGAGGCCGTTGATGTCCCCCATGTTGATGTCGGTGATGATGAGGTCGTAGGGGCCGCGGGGGAGCAGCCGCATCGCCTCGAAGCCTGACTTGGCCTCGGTGACCTCGGCGAGCCCGAGCCGCTGCGCGAAGGCCTCGCCCTCGAGAACGGCGCGGACGAAGGCGCGTGTCGCCGCAGAGTCTTCGACGATCAAGACGCGCCGGGCCATGCTCTCGCGATGGTACACGAACGCCGGGGTGGGCTAGGCTCTTCGGCGATGGAGCCCGCGAAAACGGCTGCTGCGCTCGTCATCGGCAACGAGATTCTCTCGGGGAAGATCGAGGAGAAGAACGTCGCGGAGCTCGCGCGGCTTCTCCGCGAGGTCGGGATTCGGCTCGTGCGCATCGTGGTCGTCGCAGACGACCTCGATGTCATCGCGAAGGAAGTCCGAGAGCTCGCGGCTGCCCATGACTGGCTCTTCACGTCCGGCGGGGTCGGGCCGACGCACGACGACGTGACGATCGAAGGCGTGGCGAAGGCGTTCGGCGTACCCGTGGTGGCTGCGCCGGAGATGGAGGCGATGATTCGCGCGCACTATCGCGAGCGGTGCAGCCCGAACCATCTGCGGATGGCGCTCGTTCCTCGCGGCGCGAAGCTCGAGGTGACCGACGAAGTGCGTTGGCACACCGTCCGAATCGAGAACGTGTGGTGCTTGCCCGGCGTGCCCGAGGTCTTCCGGATGAAGCTCGCCGTCGTGAAGGCGCACCTCGGGCAGAGCGCGCGGTTCGTCTCGCTCGCCGTGTTCACGAAGATGGACGAAGGCGAGCTGAAGCCGCTGCTCGACCGCGTCGTCGAAGACTTCCCCGATGTGGAGGTCGGCTCGTACCCGAAGTGGTACGACCCGCTCTACAAGACCAAGATCACCTTCGACGGGCGAGACGAGGCGCGTGTCGAGTCCGCGCGCGCCGCCTTCGTCGCGACCCTCCCCGAGGGAGAGCCACAAGAGCTAACGTGACGCTCGTTAGCTCGCGTGCGTGTCGACTACTTCTACGTGCTCGGGCTGCTCGTGCTTGAGCTCGTCCGCGAGGTTGCAGAGGACCTTCGACACGCTCGTGAGGGTGCGGGCGCTCGCCGTGAGTGCGAGCTCGGCCACCTTGAGACCGTACGAGGCCCACGCCTCGCCGACGTCGAACAGCGTGTCGATGGTATGGGTTTGCGCTTTGCTCGTGTCGTCGTTCATGACGTGCTCTCCTCTGGCTTGTGGGTTGGTAAACAGGTGCTGCATACGAAGATGCGTGCGATGCCGCCGCTGACGGTCGGATCGATGAGGCCGAGATGGGCGTGATCCCCCGCGCCGAGCGCCACATCGCACTTGGCGCACGTCGTCGGTTGCGCGATGGTGACCTCTTGGAATGCGTAGACGTCGCTGAGCGGGTCAGCCTTGATCTTGCGCCGCAAGCGCTCGCGCTCGGTTTGAAGCTGCGACGCGGCTTTGCGCAGGCGGCCTTCGACACGGTCGCCCGCGGCATCCGCGACGACGATCGCGTCTTCGAGAATGGTGCGAACGAGGTTCGAAACCGGGACGCGGAGGTTTTGAGCGAAGCGCTTGAGCTCCGCTTCGAGCACCGCAGGCACCCGCGTGTGGAGAACGCGCTCTTTCTTGTCGTCGACCTTATGTGTCACGCCGTGATACATATGGCTCGCGTCGTGATACGTCAAGCCCACCGCTCGAAACGAACTTCGAGCCATCTGCTAAAGCGACTCTGATATCGTGCAGCTCGCGGCCGCGACCATGTGGAAGCTCGTCATCGAGGACGATGAAGCGAAGCGGACCTCGGTCCCGCTGACGAGGGACGACTACACCATCGGCCGGAAAGAGGGGAACACCATCCGGCTCACGGAGCGCAACGTCTCCCGCGAGCACGCGAAGATCCACAAAGCGAACGGCGTTGCCTCATCGGAGAAACCTGCCGAAGGCTCCGGGTTCGTCCTCGAAGACTGCAACAGCTACAACGGCGTCTATGTGAACGGGCTGCGAGTGGCCGAGCCCCAGGTGCTCACCCACGGGGATCTCATTCAGATCGGTGACTACCGCATCGTCTTACAAGACGAGGTGATCACCGACGCCGAGGCCGCGGCAGGCGCGACCACGCAAGACATCAAGAACACGATGCCGACCGCGCCCGTCCGCGGGTCGACGCTGATGGAGCGGCCGAACCGCTTCGTGATGCTCGCGGGGCCGACGCCGGGCGCCGAGTATCCGCTCACCGAGCTCACGAGCATCGGGCGGGCCGAGGAGTGCAGCATCTCGGTCAATCACAACTCGGTGTCGCGTCTGCACTGCCAGGTCCACGCGCTCGGAGAAGGGCGCTACGAGGTCGTCGACAAGGGATCGTCGAACGGTGTGCGCGTGAACGGGTCGGATCTCCGGCGGAGCATCGTCGAGCCGGGCGACATCATCGAGCTCGGTGACGTGCGCTTTCGCTTCGTCGGCGCGGGGCAGATCTTCTTGCCGGGCGTCGGTGATAGCCAGCAGCTCGAGGCCATCCCGGATCGCGCGCCGAGCTCGCTGCGGCCGCAGGCGTCGTCGCCGACGAGCCTCTTGCCCTTCGTCATCGTCGGCGCCGTGGTCGCGGTGGCCGTCGTCGTCGGGTTCGCGGTCATGCAGAGGCAGACGGCGCAGCCGGTGGGTGACCCGCCGCACGTGGCGACTGACGATCCCGAGCAGATCGAGCTTCAAGCCGCCAAGAAGCTCTGCGACGACGGCAAGTGCGATCTCGCGCACGACAAGCTGATGGTGAAGATCGACGTGAAGTCACCCGTGCGTATGAGCACGGACTTCCAGAACATCGAGACGCGCTGGGCCGACGCCGAGCTCGCGGCCGCCGAGCGCGAGCCCGACCCCGTGAAGAAGCGAAAGCTCCTTCGCGAGGTGCAGGGGGCCGAGAGCGTGCCGCTCGCGCGTCGCAACATCGCCACCGCGAAGCTCGCCGAGCTCGACGCCGCCGCGAACGTCACCGCGACCGGCACCGTACCCAACGCGACGGCGACGCATACCGGCGTGGTCCCCACCGGCACGGCCACGACGGTGGTCACCGCGGTGACGACGGGGACCACGGCTCCGACCGCGACGCATACGGTCCCGCACCCGGGCGGGGGAAACGCCTTCAGTCAAGCTCAGGCGCTCACACTCGCGAACCCGCCCGATAACGCGGGCGCCCGCGCCCTCCTCGAGCCCCGCGTCTTCGGCGCAGGCAAGGCATCGACGGAGGAAGTGAACCTCCTCAAGGGCATCTGCCGCTCCCAACACGACCGCAACTGCGTTGCCGCCATCGCCCAGAAATATCCTTAACAAGGGGGCTGGTCGCCCCTCGGCTGCTGCGCAGCCTTACCCTGACGGGGTTCGCCGGTGGCTCACCCCGAGGGGGCTTTGCCCCCTTGGCCCCCAGGAGAGCACTCGTACCAGGCATTGCCCCAAGCAGGCCGTTGCGAACAGACGCGTTACGGCGGGACGGGTAGGGCGTGGACGCCGTGGGCGGTCGCGTTGCTGCAGCCGAGCTCGACGCCCGTGGGACCGTCGTGGGTCTTGACGACCTTGAACTCGACGCGGCGGTTCTTTTCCCACGCTTCGGGGGTGTGGCCCTTGTCCTCTGGGCAGTACTCGCCGTAGCCCTTGCTGCGTAGGCGCGTGCGATCGAGGCCGCGTGAGAGCATCGCGCTCATGACCGAGTCGACGCGGTCTTGGGTGAGCTTGAGGTTGTACTGGTCGTCGGCGCGTTCGTCGGCGTGCCCTTGAATCTCCACGAGCGTGAACTCGGGGTGGTGAAGGAGCGTGGTCGACACGGCGTCGAGGATCGAGTTCGACTCGGGGAGGATCTCTGCTGAGTTCGTGCGGAACTTGATCTTCTGGAGGATCATGATGTCGTTGCCCTGGATGATGACGTTCCCCTTGTCGGGGCAGCCGTCGTCGTCCTCGAAGCCGTTCCACGTCTCCTTGGTGTCCTTGCCCGCCTTCACGTCGGCGTTGGTCCCGGGGCACTTGTCCTGCTTGTCGGGGATGCCGTCCATGTCGTTGTCGGGATCTGGGCAGCCATCCTCGTCTTGGAAGCCGTCCTTGTCCTCGGGATCGTTGGGGCAGGCGTCGAGCTTGTCGGGGATGCCGTCCTTGTCGTTGTCGAGATCGGGGCAGCCGTCGGCGTCTTGGAAGCCGTCGCGGTCTTCGGGCTCGTCGGGGCACTTGTCCTTCGAGTCGAGGATGCCATCGCCGTCGCGGTCGCCGTCGGTGGTCGACGGGCAGCCGTCCGTCTCTTTCGGACCGGGGACGTTGGGGCAGCGATCGTTGACGTCGAGGACGCCGTCGTTGTCGTTGTCCGGGTCTGGGCAGCCGTCTTCGTCTTGGAAGCCGTCGAAGTCCTCGGGCTGGTCGGGGCACTTGTCGACGTCGTCCTTCAGACCGTCGCCGTCGCGGTCGCCAATGGAGGGCTCGTAGATGAAGCCGACGAATCCGCGCAAGTCAGCGGCCTCGAAGCCGGGCGTGTACCTCGGGCCCGCGCCGAGCATGAAGTAGCTGTTGCGATCGACGAACAGCTTGATGCCCGCCGTGACCTCGTTCGACGGCCGAAGCGCGTCCGACATGGTGACGCCGGGGATCGACGGGTTCGCGACGAGGTACGTGCCGTACGTGTCGAGCACGAGGTCGAGCACGTCGGTGGCGCGGTACGACACGCCGAGGCCGTACGTGATGAGATCGCCGTCCTGCATCGTCGAGCAGTTGCTGAACATGCTCGGACCGCCCGCGACGCACGTGTTCTTGCCGCCGTCGAACATGCGGGCGTCGACGGGGTAGATCACGGTGTTCGACACGTCGTGCGCGCGGAAGCCCGCGTTGAGGCCGATCTTCAGCTTGCCCGTCGCGCCGAAGCGCTTCTCGGCGATGAGCTGGGGCCACAAGAACCAACCGCGGTCTCCGGCGGCCTGACGATATGCGTCGCTGACCGCGATGCCGCCCTGGAGGGCGACCGCGAGGCCGAGGCCCTTCTCGACGCGCGTGATGCGCCACTTGGCGTGGAGCGCGAGAAACTCGACGTTCTGCGAGTTCAGCGCGGTGGCCGGTGAGCCGGGCGTAGGCGCCGAGCCCCAGCCGCCGTTGCCGTTGATGGGTGACAGACCCGGGATGTACGGCCCGCTCACGCAGTTCGCGGCGGGCGGAGTGGCGACCATGCCGCCGCCCGGGCAGCCCTGGTTGTAGAACTGGGCCGAGCCGTCCATGAGGACGATGGGCAAGTCGAGCCCGACCTCGATCTTGTTGAAGAGACCGAGGTTGAAGGCGAACGTGCCCTGGAACGAGTCGGAGATGAGGGCGTCGGTGCGGCCCTGCGTGAGCTGGTTATCGAGCCGGCCGATGGTGCGGCCGTAGTCGACGACGAGGCCGAAGCTGAAGTCGAGGTGACCGAGGATGTCACTGCCGTTCGTCGCGAAGAAGCCCTTCGAGTCGAGCGTCGGCCGGAACAGATGCGTGTCGATGCCGTCGTTGTTGCCGAGCAATGGATTGTCGGCGCGGGCACCCGAATCGAACAAGCTGATGACAGCTGCCGCAGAGACTGCAGCGAGCGTCGAGACCACCCCGTAGCGTTTCATGGATTCGAGTCGCCTTTCGTCGCGGACGCCCCGGTTCATGCGCCCCGATGACGATGCGGAAACTAACACGAACGCTCGCGGGTAGCGCCAATTTGCGCAGCTGATCCAATCGGGTAGGGGCGAAATGTCCTCGCCCCTCATGGTCGAGCCGTCGTTCCGAGCACCGAGATGGGCGACGCGGGCACTGGGATGGGCGACACGAGCACCGTGACGGGCGACGCGAGCACGTGACGGACGAAACGAGCACCGAGATGGGCGTCACGAGCACCGAGATGGGCGACGCGAGCACCGTGATGGGCCAGACGAGCACCGTGACGGACGAAACGAGCGCCGCGACGGACCAAACGGACACCGCGCTGGACGCAACGAGCACCGCGCTGGACCAAACGAGCACCGCGCTGGACGGAGCCGGAGTCGGACGCGGAGTCGGACTCGGCCGCGGAGCCGGAGTCGGAGTCGGCGTCGGAGCCGGCTTACAGCGCGCGCGGACGCTTCAGCAGGAACGTCTCCATCTCGCCCTTCCCCTTCACCTTGATGGTACCGCGCGCCTCCATCTCGAACTCGCCGCCGACACGGTCGTGGACCTCACGCGTGACCTGGATCTCGTCGACGACGCCGCTCGACTCCATGCGGCTCGCGGTGTTCACCGTGTCACCCCACAGATCGTAGATGAACTTGCGCTTGCCGATGACGCCCGCGACGACGGGGCCCGAGTGCAGGCCGATGCGCAAGTGGAGCGCGTAGCCCGACTCCTCGTTCACGCGGACGAGCGCGTCGCGCATCCCGAGCGCCATGTGCGCCGCTGCCTGCGCGTGGTCGGGGCGCGGAGTCGGGAGGCCCGACGCGACCATGTAGCAGTCGCCGATGGTCTTGATCTTCTCGAGCCCGAGCTTCTCCGCGAGATCGTCGAACGCGGAGAAGATGCGATTGAGCATCTTCACAAGCGCCGCGGGATCGAGGCGCTGGCTGAGCTCGGTGAAGCCGACGATGTCGGCGAAGAGGACGGTCACCTCCGCGAAGCCATCCGCGATCGCTGCGCGCTCGTCGCCGGCGCCCTGCGTCGTCTTCAGGCGTTCGGAGATCGCGCCAGGCAGAATGTTGAGCAGCAACCGCTCCGACCGTGCGTGCTCCTCTGCCAGGCGTTCCTCCGCGCGCGTCGTCTCGCTCGTGAAGAGGTCGACCATGAAGATGACGGTCGCGAGCACGACCACCACGAAGAACACGTCGAGCACGTCGGCGACCCACGGCGCGACGTGCACGACGGCGTCGTTGCGAGGCGCAACGAGCCGCGCGAAGAGGCAGCACCCGAGGGCGAGGATGGCGAGGAGCCACCGAAAGAACCGCTCCTTCTCGCCGAACAGTAGGAACGCGACCGCCGCGAAGAGGAAGAAGTAATAGAGAAGTCCGATCCCCGTCCCGAGGAGCATGGTCGCGGTGACGACGGCGCCGTTGGCGGGGACGAGCACGGCGAGCTTCGCGAGCGTCCGCGCGCCGCGCCGCGTGAGCACGAGCGCGAAGATGAAGCACGTGACGGCGACGATGTTGGCGATCATCGGCAAGAAGAAGCGCGAGCCGGCGACGGCGTACCCGATCGCGAACGAGCCGCAGCTCACGACGCCGATGACCGCGCTTTGATTGGTGAGGACGAGCCGCCGCCGCTCCCCGGGGGAGTCGTCAACTTTCGCGCCGAGCGTCGAGATGCGCTCCCAGATGGACCCAAGTTGCATCGAGATTGTCCGGGACTATAGCGTGCTACCCTCGCCGTGCCTGACCCGAAGGGGCTCTGAACTGTGATGCGTCGGCTCATCCGAGTCTCTCTCGCGGCATTGCCGCTCGCACTCTTGGCCTTCACTTGGGCCGCGTTCGTTCACGCGGACCCGTCGTTCGACGGGCAGTGGAAGCAGACCGCCCTCAAGGAGGAGTTCACCGTCCAGCAATGGCTGCCGGGGTGCGGCCCCGCTCCCGCGAGTCATTCGACCGGCGGCGGAGAAACCGTGGCCATCACGCAGGAGGGCGACGAGCTGTCGTTCGTCGGCGGCGGCCGCGTGTTCAAGTCGAACCAGTGCTACGACGACATGCCGACGCTCGCCCGGGAATCGCACTCGCGCGACCCGTCCGGCAAGCAGTGGCGCACGCACTGCTCGACGCCCGCCGGGGATCCGCGGCGGGCCACCATCAACACGCTCGTGCAGATCTCGAGCGACACGCGCATCGATCTCCAAGAGACGGGCCGCTACGAGATCTCGCTCACCGACGGCAAGTGCACGGCCGACATCAAGCGGTCGCGCGGCTTCGACCTCGTGAAAGCAACGACGCCCGTCGCGAGCGCCACGCAGACGGCGCCGCCGCCCACGGCGACCGTCAAGGTGTGTCAGCACGTCGGTGATCCCGCGCGCCTCGAGGTGCGGCCGTCCCGCAAGCTCATGAAGACGGGCGACACGTTCACGTTCAACGCGGCCGTGCTTGACGCGGCTGGCTGCGCGACGACGACGCAAACGAAGTGGACCATCGAAGGCCAGTCCCCCGGCGTCACGGTCGACGCGAGCGGCGTCGTCACGGTCGCGGCTGACGCCCCGGAAGCCTCGACCACCATTGTGGCGACCGCGGCGGGCAAGAGCGCCAAGGTCACCGTCGACGTGTCGTCGCCCGCGCACTACGCGGATCTCCTCGCGAGCTCCGGCCTCAACGCGTCGGGTGAGAGCGACATCGCGTCGACCGTCGCGATTGCGTCGACGTCGCTCGGCACCGAGGGAGCCCACGCCGAGGACACCGCGAAGCGTCGCCGCAATCAGTTCATCGCCGTCATCGCCGCCGTCACGCTCATCTTGGCCATCGTCGCCGTCGTCGGGTGGCGCCGCTCGAAGAAGGCGGAGCGCTTGCACCACGAGGCGGAGACCCGCCACGCCGAGCGTATGGATGAGTTCGAGGCTCGCCAGCGCGAGCGTGCCCAAGCGCACGCCGTCCAGCTTCGTGCCCACGAGGACAGCGTCAAACGCGCCGAGGAGGTTAAGGCCTCGCGCCTTCGGAGCGACGAGACCAAGCGCGGCTTCGTCGAGTGCCCCTCGTGCCGCCGCGAGTTCCCCGTCGGGAGCGTGTTCTGCCCCCACGATGGGAGCAAATTGGCGGCCCAGGGCGCTCTTGGCGCACCCCTCGGCAACATCTGCCCCGTCTGCAAAAGGGGCTATGACGCGCAGACGAAGGTGTGCCCCACCGACGGCGAAGAGCTCGTTCCGCAGGCCGTATTCCACGTCGCGGGTCCCAGTGCTCTGGCGGCGCACGCCGCCGGTCCGAAGCCG
>Ga0302324_100009527_pt1 | contig 20291 bp, 19 predicted proteins | sample Palsa_T0_1_FD_201949 | JGI IMG/M metagenome (GOLD analysis project Ga0302324, IMG submission 201949) | Peat permafrost microbial communities from Stordalen Mire near Abisko, Sweden - Palsa_T0_1 | ecosystem: Environmental > Terrestrial > Soil > Palsa > Peat permafrost | place: Sweden: Abisko...
GGCGCGAATGCGGCAGGCGTTGATCAACGATAACGCCGATCTTTGCGCCCAGAACCATCGCTACGTCATGCGCATCACGGGCAACGACGCGGAGGGCCAGGCGCAGCTCGGCAATTTCATCGACCCCGAATCAAAATATCCCGTGCTCGTGACCACCTCGCGGCTGCTGTCCACCGGCGTCGATGCCCAGACCTGCCGCCTGATCGTGATCGATCGCGCCGTCGGTTCGATGACCGAGTTCAAGCAGATCGTCGGGCGCGGCACCCGCGTCCACGAGGACACCAAGAAGTTCTATTTCACCCTGATGGATTTCCGCGGCGCAACCAATCACTTCGCCGACCCCGACTTCGACGGCGAGCCGGTCCAGATCTACGAGCCCGGCGCGGGCGATCCGATCACGCCGCCGGACGACGCGATGACCGCGGACGACGACGCGGATGCGATCCGGCGCGAGATTGACGAGGGAGGCGTGATCTACGACCCCACGCCACCCGATATCACCATCCCGCATGGTGAGGGCAAGGCTCGAAAAATCTATGTCGACGGCGTCGGCGTGGCCGTGATCGCCGAGCGGGTCGAATATTACGACGAGAACGGCAAGCTGATCACCGAGAGCCTGCGGGATTTCACCAAGAAGGCCTTGAGGAAACGCTTCGCCAGCCTCGACGAGTTTCTGCGGCGCTGGAAAGCGACCGACCGCAAGCAGGCGATCATCGACGAGCTGGCCGCCGAGGGGCTGCTGCTCGACCCGATCGCCGACGAGGTCGGCAAGGATCTCGATCCGTTCGACCTGATCTGCCACGTCGCCTTCGACCGGCCGCCGCTCACAAGGCGCGAGCGGGTCGAAAATGTCCGCAAGCGCGACGTGTTCACCAAGTATGGTCCGCAGGCTCGCGCGGTGCTCGAGGCTTTGCTACAGAAATACCAGGATGACGGGGTCACCAATCTGGACGACCCTCGCATTCTCCAGGTCGCGCCGTTCGACACCATGGGCACGCCCTACCAGCTTGTCCGGCAGTTCGGCACGCGCGCCGACTTCGAGACCGCCGTCCACGAGCTGCAATCCGCCCTCTATCAGGAGGCTGCCTAGACCCCATGTCCGTTCGCACCACCGTCAAATCGATCCAGGACATCATGCGCCAGGACAGCGGCGTCGACGGCGACGCCCAGCGCATCTCCCAGCTCTGCTGGATGTTCTTCCTCAAGATCATCGACGACCAGGATCGCGAGCTCGAGCTGATGAGGGACGATTACCACTCGCCGATCCCGGAGCGCTTCCAGTGGCGAACATGGGCCGCAAACCCGGAGGGGATTACCGGCGACGAATTGCTCACATTCGTCAACGCTGAGCTGTTCCCCCGCCTCAAGCAGCTTCCCGCGACCGGTCAAGCCGGCGACCGGCGGCGCGTTGTGCGCGATGTGTTCGAGGATGCGTACAATTACATGAAATCCGGCCACCTGATGCGGCAGGTGCTCAACAAGATTTCCGGCGTCGATTTCAACAATCTCGCCGAGCGCCAGCATTTCGGCGACATCTACGAACAGATCCTCAACGACCTGCAGAGCGCCGGCAACGCCGGCGAGTATTACACGCCGCGCGCCGTCACAGCTTTCATGGTCGATCGCATCGACCCGCGGCCGGGGGAAATCCTGCTCGATCCCGCCTGCGGCACCGGCGGCTTCCTAACCTGCGCCCTGCGCCATATGCGCGACCGCTATGTCAAGAAACCCGAAGACGAGCGGACGATGCAGGCCGCCCTACGCGCCGTCGAGAAGAAGCAGCTTCCGCACATGCTCTGCCTCACAAACATGCTGCTGAACGGTGTCGAGGACGCGGGCTTCGTCCGTCACGACAATACCCTGGCGCGGCCCTATATCAGTTACGGGCAGTCCGACCGGGTCGATATCGTGCTCACCAACCCGCCGTTCGGCGGACGAGAAGAAGACGGTATCGAGTCGAATTTTCCCAAGCATTTCCAGACGCGCGAGACCGCGGACCTGTTCCTCGCCCTGATCATCCGCGTGCTCAAGCCCGGCGGCCGTGCCGCCGTGGTTCTGCCGGACGGCTCCCTTTTCGGCGAGGGTGTGAAGACGCGGCTGAAGGAGCACCTGATGGAGGAGTGCAACCTCCACACCATCGTTCGTCTGCCCAATTCCGTGTTCAAGCCCTACGCCTCGATCGGCACCAACCTGCTGTTCTTCGAGAAGGGCACGCCAACCAAGGACGTCTGGTTCTACGAGCACCGTGTGCCCGAAGGTCAGAAAGCCTATTCAATGACCAAACCGATCCGCGTCGAGCATCTTCAAGGCTGCGTCGACTGGTGGGGCGGGACGAAGCGCCAGGACCGCGAGGAGACGCCGCGGGCGTGGAAGGTGACCGCCGAAGACGTGAAGGCGCGCGGCTACAACCTCGCCATCAAGAACCCGCACACCGTGGCAGACGACCACGGCGACCCGGAGACGCTGCTGGCGGAGTTCAACGCGGCGGAGGCCGAGACGGCAAGGCTGCGCGACCAATTAAAGGCGATCCTTGCTGATGCGCTGTCGCGATGAGCGCGGAACGCCTGCTTAAGCTCTACGAACGCGTTGCCGACGGGGTCGACGCCATCACGCGTTTACGGCGGTTCACCCTCAATCTGGCTGTGTGCGGCAAACTCGTGCCTCAGGAAGCGAAGGATGAGCCAGCGTCGGAATTGCTCAAGAAAATTCAGCGCAATAGGGAGCATCGGCGGAAATTCGCGGATCTTAATCCTGAGGAGTTAGAGCCGCCCCTTCCCTATATCCCCGCCGGCTGGATATGGACCGTTGTCGACCAAATCTCTAACGATGATGACAACGCGATCACGGATGGACCGTTCGGAGCTCATCTAAAGACAGAACACTACATATCGTCGCCGGGCTTCCGCGTCATCCGGCTCCAGAACATCGGGCAAGGTACTTTCCGTGACGAGCATCGGTCGTTCATCGACAAGGTGAGATTCGATAGCCTTCCCAAGCACCACGTTAAGGCCGGTGATCTGATTGTCGCAGGATTAGTGGATCCGGCTATTCGCTGCTGTGAATTACCCTCGGACATCGGACCGGCTCTCGTAAAAGCAGACTGCTACCGGTTGTCAGTACATCCGATGATCGTTTCACGGTATGCGCTCCAATACTTAAATTCCCCAATTGCTCAGGAATTCGCGTCGGTGCACCACCATGGTATGACGCTCACACGGATTGGACTCGGAAACTTTCGGCAGGTCCCATTGCCCCTGCCACCCCTCTCTGAACAGCACCGAATCGTCGCCAAGGTGGACGAATTGATGGCGCTGTGTGACCGGCTAGACGCGGCACGGACCCAACGCGAGGCGGCACGCGACCGGCTGGCAGTGGCGAGCCTCGCCCGTCTCAATGTACCTGATTCCGAAAAATTCCACGACGATGTCCGCTTCGCGCTCGACGCTCTACCGGTCGTCACCGCGCGCGCCGATCAGATCAAACTACTCCGTCAGACCATCCTCAACCTCGCCGTGCGCGGCAAGCTCGCGCCTCAGAATTTGAGAGATGAACCGATTAACGTCACACTTCGGAAGGCTATCGCCCGCCGGGCCGCATTGATCCGCTCGAAAAAGATTCGGCAAAAGAAACTCGATGGCTATGCCGATCTCGCTGCCGATGGAGAGTTACCTGCAAGCTGGACCCTCGAGAGGCTCGGCAATCTCGTTGATCCGGAACATACAATTTCGTATGGCGTTCTGGTGCCCGGTGAAGACGTGCCCGATGGGGTTCCCTTTGTTCGCGCCCAGGACTTGGCGCTCTCGTCCCATCCGGATAGGCCTAACAAGACGATTTCGCCCGAAATCGAGAAAGCTTATGCGCGGACGCGTTTGCGTGGTGGGGAAATCCTCGTCTGTGTGGTCGGGAGCATTGGCAAATTAGGGATTGCTCCGCAATCATGGGCTGGCGCGAACATCGCCCGCGCAGTCGCGCGGATTCTGCCGATACCCGAAATCTTACGGGAGTATTTACTCATCGTTCTGCGTGGCGAGCCCGTTCAGAGTTATTTCAAGGAAACCACCAGGACTCTTGCGCAGCCGACACTTAACGTTGGTCTGATCGAGCAAACACCAATCCCGCTCGCACCCCTCGCCGAACAACACCGCATCGTCGCCAAGGTCGATGAGTTAATGTCCCTCTGCGATCGGCTGGAGGCGAGCCTCGCCACCGGCGACGACACTCGCCGCCGCCTGCTCGACGCCCTCCTCGCCGAAGCGCTGGCGCCCGCCGAAACGCGTGAGAAGGCGGCATGATGACCCGGCCGGTAGACGCGGGCGGTGGACGACGATGGGCATCAACCTCGTAGTCGCCGTCACCGATGACGATTGGTTCGAGATGCTTCGGCGGCATCCGGACCTCAGCGAGGTCAACTTTTGGGCGCCGTCGGCGACGAATTTCCGCGCGCTCCAGCCCGGCGAGGTGTTTCTGTTCAAGCTGCATGCGCCGCGCAACGCGATCGTCGGCGGCGGGATTTTTGCCTACGCCAACACGCTGCCTTGCTCGCTTGCGTGGGAAGCATTCGGCGAGTCGAACGGCGCGCGGTCGGCGCTGGAGATGCGGACGCGCATCAGCCGTTACCGCAGAACCGACGCGAACGACCGGAGCGACTTCGCGATCGGTTGCCGCATCCTGACCCAGCCCTTCTTCTTCGAGGAACGCGACTGGATTCCGGTGCCGCCCGACTGGTCGCCAAACATCGTATCGTTCAAGACCTACGACACGGGGACCGCCGCGGGCCTGGCGCTGTGGGATTCCGTCAACGATCGGCTGAACCTCCAGCCGGTACCGGGAATGGCGGAGCCTCGTCCGCGATTTGGGGAGCCGCAGCTGATCCGGCCACGGCTCGGGCAAGGCGCCTTCCGCGTGGTGGTGACGGACATCTACCAGCGGCGCTGCGCGATCACCCAGGAGCGGACATTGCCGGCGCTTGAAGCGGCGCATATCCGCCCCTATGGCGATGGCGGCGAGCACGAGGCGCGCAACGGTCTGTTGCTGCGGCGCGACATCCACAGCCTGTTCGACGCCGGCTATGTGACCGTGACGCCCGATCTTCGCTTCGAGGTCAGCCGACGCATTCGCGAAGAGTATGAAAACGGCCGGCACTACTACGCGCTTCACGGTCAGCAGATCAGCGCGCCGGAGGCAATCGGGCAACGCCCCGATCCGGACGCCCTAACCTGGCACAACGAGCATTGCTTCAAGGGATAACGGTTGCGCCGGTGCCGGCGGCTCTCCGATGACGTCGGGGCTGTGACTATTAAATTGGCACCCTTGGTCGCCTCGGCGATGGAGGCGATTGGTGCGCCGGACCCCCTCCCTACCCTCCCCCATGCGCGTTGCGCACGGGGGAGGGATCAGGGTGAGGATGCGTCGTGCGCGTGCGCGGCTCGGCAGAGAGCGCCCGCTCCCTAAACCCCTAGCTTCCTCAGCCAGGCCTGCATCGCGGTCTCCATGCGGCTGAGATAGCCGGCGGTGTTGTCGACCGATTTGTTGATCGCCTGGAGGGTCGCCTTGTTCTCGGCGTTCTGGGCCTCGACCATGCGGTTGATGTTCTCGACCGCGTGGCGCATCGCCTCGAGCTGGCTGCGCAGGTCGCTCAAGGTGCGCACGCCGAGCCACGCCACCCCCAGCACCCCGAGCCCGAGCAGGATTTCGATCCAGGTTCCCATCATCGGCCTCGGCTCCTCGATCGCGTGTGCAGGCGCGTGGTATCGACGTGTTGGGGCGCGCATGCAAGGCAGGGGCCCCGCGCCATGCTTGCCCCCACTCCAACCTCTCCCCCCTGCGCTTTGTGCACGGGGGAGGGATTCGACGGGGCATGCGCCGCTTCGCCATTGCAGGGGAAGCCGAGCCGTCTGTCCATCTCGATTGCAGGGCGCGCGCTGGGCTCGTGCGACGCGGCGGCGTAGGATGGCGCGCGCGCCCATGCAGACCCAGCCGACGAGCCCCGCCTCGCGCCGTTTCGTGATCGCCCCGCCGGTGCCGTTCCGGCTCGTCGAGGTGGTGCGCAGCCATGGCTGGGTCGAGCTGGCGCCGTGGCGCTGGGACGGCGCCGTGCTGGCGCGCCGCGAGCGCATCGACGGCATCGCGGGCGAGCTGACGATCCGGCAGACGGAATCGGGACGCGTCGTGGTGACGTGGTCGGCGGCGAAGGGCGCCGAAGGCCCCCTCCCTGCCCTCCCCCATGCGCTACGCGCACGGGGGAGGGTGACAAAACGGGCGGTGCTGGCGGTGGTCGGGCGCGTTCTGTCGTGGGATTGGGATCACGCGCCGTTCTGCGCGCTGGCGCAGGGGCTGGCGCCGGCGGCCGCCGCGCAGATCGAAGGCGGGGCCGGGCGGCTGCTGCGCGGCACGTCGTTCTACGAGGATTTCGTCAAGACGGTGTGCACCATCAACACGAGCTGGGCGGGCACCCGCAAGATGACGGCGAATCTGGTGGCGCGGCTCGGGCGCGGACGGTTCCCGACGCCGCGCCAGATTCTGCGCGCCGGCGAGGCGGGCTTGCGCGAAACCTGCCGGCTCGGCTTCCGCGCGCCGGTGCTGATCGGCTGCACCGAGCGGCTGCTCGACGACGGCGCGATCGATGCGCGCGGGCACGGTGCGGCCGATGCGCTGGGCTATGATTATCTGGTGGCGCTCAAGGGCATCGGGCCCTATGCGGCGGCGCATTGCCGGGTGCTGCTGCATGATTTCTCGCGCCTGCCGGTCGATTCGGTGGTCGGCGCGCATCTGCGCGAGGCGCTGGCGCTGACCGACGAGGCCGCCATCGAGGCGCATTTCGCGCCGTGGGGCGCCTACCGCTTCCTCGCCTACCGGCTGCACCGCAACGCCGCGCGGGCGGCCGCCGGCTGGTGACGGACGGCTGGTAGCGATGGCGAATCTCAGCCAGCTCATCCAGGCGGCGGTCGAGGCCTGGCGCGACGGCCGCAGCGGCGCCGCGCTCGATCAAGCCGAGGGCGCGCTGGTCGAGCTCGACGGGCTGGCGGTCGCCATCCACAAGCTCGAGCGCGCCCCGGACGGCACGGCCGCGGTGCAGGTCGAGGTGATCGGCGGCGATGGCGAAATCCTGGCCGAGGCGCGCGTCAAGCTGCGCGAGGGGTAGGGTTTGCGAAAAGAAGGTTTTAACGCGGAGGACGCGGCGGTTGCGCGGCGGACGCGGAGGCGTTCGGTGCCTCGGCGACTTCTGCGCATCCTCCGCGGCCTCTGCGTTAAGCCTATTTGCGGCGCGGGCGCGGTGCACGGCCGGGCTTGGTTGGCGGGGCGGGGCGCAAGGCTCGCACCACGGCGGCCGGGTTCGACGCGATCACGCGCAGCAGGGTCGAGGCTGGGCCCGACGGGCTGCGGCGGCCTTGCTCATATTGGCGCAAGGTGTCGACGGTGAAGCCGAAACGCCGGGCAAACGCGGCCTGGCTGAGGCCGAGAAAACGACTGGTCTATTTCGAGCGCCACGACGACATCCGCACGGCAATTCAACGCGAGACAAGCGTGAAACGCTGGCCACGCGCTTGGAAGGTGCGGCTGATCCACCGGGAGAACCCCAATTGGGACGATCTCTACGATCGCCTGTCGGCCTGAAAGACGTGGATGGCCGGCACAGGGGCCGGCCATGACGATTTAGAAGGGTCGAAACACGGGCGCGCGATCAGCTCATCACCTTGGGGAGCCAGGTGGCGAGGCCGGGGAGCCAGAGCAGGATGAAGACGGCGATCATGTAGACGGTGAGGAACGGCATCACGCCGACGAACACGTCGGTGATCGGGCCGGGGCGCGGCCGCATGCCCTGCAGCACGTACATCACGGTGCCGTCGGGCGGGCTGATCATGGCGATCTCGATCAGCATGGTGACGATCACGCCGAACCAGATCGGGTCGTAATGCAGCGCCAGCACGATCGGGAACACCACCGGGATGGTCGTGATGATCATGGAGAAGCCCTCCATGAAGGTGCCGAGCGCCAGGTAGAAGATGATGATGGTTGCCATCACGGCCCATTCCGGGATCGGCAGCGCGGCGACCATCTGGGCCATCGCCTGCGGCACCTGCAGGGTGGTCAGGATGTAGTTGAGCAGGAACGAGCCCATCAGGATCAGGCCGATCAGCGCGGTGTTGCGCGCGGTCGCCTCGGCCGACTGGTGGATCAGCCGGATCGACAGCTTGCCGTCGAGCGCCGCGATCACGGCCGAGGCGACGACGCCGAGCGCGGCCGCCTCGGTCGCGGTCGCGATGCCGGCATAGATCGTGCCGAGCACGACGAAGATCAGCGCCGCGGTCGGGATCAGGTCGGTCAGGGACGCGAGCTTGGCGCGCAGCGCCATCGGCGGCGGCCGCTCGATCGGCGGCGAGGTGAAGCCGTGCCACACGATCACGAGCAGGAACAGACCGGTCACCAGCACCGAGGGGAAGATCGCGGCGATGTAGAGCGCGCCGACCGAGGTCTCGGTCATCAGCCCGTAGATGATGAAGGTGATGCCGGGCGGGATCAGATTGCCGAGCGCACCGCCGGCGGCCAAGGAGCCGAGCACCATGCGGGGCGAATATTTGGTGTTGGAGAAATAGGGCAGCGCCACCGAGCCCATGGTCGCCGCGGTCGCGACCGACGAGCCCGAGATCGCCGAGAACACCGCGCAGGATAATATATTGGTGTGCAGCAGCCCGCCGGGCAGCCGGTTGAGCCAGACGTTGAGGGCGCGATAGAGCCGGTCCGACAGGCCGGCGCGCAGCAGGATCTCGCCCATCAGGAGGAACAGGGGCACCGCGACGAACACGTAATTGTGGCTGGGCCCCCACACGACCTGGCCGGCGAAGTTCCAGAACGGCCGGTCCGAGAAGGTGACGCCGACCAGCAGGCCGAGAATGCCGAGCGCCGCGGCGATATAGATGCCGGCGCCGAAGAACACGCAGAAGATCGCCGACAGCAGCACGATCTCGGGGATCGGCAGATTGGTGCCGCCGCCGAACAGCGCCATCCCGACCGCGCCGACCAGCATCGACAGCAGCACGACGACCGCGATCATGCGTGGCTCATGGCAGGAAGAAAGGCTTTAACGCGGAGGACGCGCAGAGGACGCGGAGGAAGGAAATGCGCGCGCAGCGCGCGCTGTCGCCTCTGCGACCTCCGCGCATCTTCCGCGTCCTCCGCGTCAAAATCTTCCTTCGACCCCCTCACTCGGCGGGATCCGCGTGCGGGCGGAGGCCGATGGCTTCGAGGGTTTCGGCGGTTTCGTCGTGGAAGGTGCGCGGGCCGAGCAGGCGGTCGATCGACGCGCCGTCGTTGCGCAGCAGCAGGATCAGGATCTCGAGGCTGAGCACCAGCACGAGCGCGGCGAACACGAGAATGCCGAACGCCCACAGGCCCTGCGGCAGCACCAGCGGGATCGCCATCGCGCTGTTGTCGGTGGCGTGGAACAGCTGGCTCTCCTCGACCATGGCGAGCGCGACCCAGGCGAGGAACAGCGCGAACACGAGCAGCAGCACGAGCGCCAGCGCGTGCAGATATTTGCGCGGCGCGAGCGGCAGCCGGTTGACCAGCACGTCGATCCGGATATGGGCGCGCTCGCTCATCGTGTAGGCGAGGCTCCAGGCGATGCCGAAGGCGAGCATGTAGCCGGTGATCTCGGTGGTCGTCTTGGACGAGAAGCCGAGAAACTGGCGCGCCAGCACGTCGAACGTCACGAACAGCGCGCAGATCACGTACATCCAGCCGCCGGCCGCGCTCATCCAGCGCCCGACCCGCTCGAGCCCGCGCCGCAGCGGCGTGATCGGCGTGTCCATCATAGTCCCTCCCCCGTGCGCGCAGCGCATGGGGGAGGGGTTGGGGTGGGGGCATTGGCCGCGCACGCGCGCACAGGCGCGCGCGGAAAAATCCTGGCCCCCACCCTGCCCTCCCCCATGCTGCGCACGGGGGAGGGATCGCGCGTGTGCAGCATCGTCACTTCGCGGCGTATTTGATGGACGTGATCGGGGCGATCACCTGGTTGTAGACCTCGCCGCACGACGCGCCGCAGCGCTTGACCCAGCCGGGCAGCACGTCGTCGGCCAGGATGCGGCGCAGCCAGGCCTTGTCTTCGTCGGTCGGCTTGATTTCGGTCATCGCATCCTTGGTGACCAGAGTGTGGATCTTGCAGCCCTCGGCCTTGCCGATGTTGCAGTCGATGCCGTCCTGGGTCGCCGCGGCGCCGAGCTCCCACTGTTTGTCCTGCATCTCGTCGATCACCGCGACCATGAAGTCGCGCACCGCGGGGTCGAGCTTGTTCCACCACGGCAGGTTGACGTAGTAGGCCGCGGTCGACCAGCTGACCGTCAGGGTGTAGAGGAAGCTCGACACCTCGTACCATTTGGCGGCATTGCCGCTGCCGGTGCCCGTGACGGCGCATTCGGCGACGCCGCGCTCGAGCGCGCTGTAGACCTCGGGGAAACCGATCGAGATCGGCTGGCCGCCGATCGCCAAAACGAAATCGTTCAGGCTCGGGCCGAAGGTGCGGATCTTGCGGCCCTTGAGGTCGGCGAGGCCGGTCAGGCTCTTCTTGCAATAGAGCACCTGCGCCGGATAGGGGAACACGCCGACGATCTTGGTCGAGAATTTCTCGAGCTCGCGGTTGGCGACCGGCACCATGGCGACCGCGACCTTGCGGGCCTGCACGATGTCGGGGTTGAGCCCGGCGAGATCGATGCCGTCGAGGATCGGCACGTCGCCCGACACGGTCGAGAGCGGCGCGCCGCCGATGTCGATCTGGCCGGAGCGCACCAGCCGGATGATCTCCTGCCCGGTCAGATTGAGCTCGGGCCAGCTCGCCGTCGTCATCTCGATGCGGCCGCCGGATTTCTCCGGCACGATCTGCTTGAAATAGGGCACGTCGACCTTGGTGTATTGCGGGATGGTCGGGCCCGACTGGGTGACCGTCGCGATCTTGACCTTGGGCCCCGGCCCGAGGGTCGGGATCTCGGCCCAGGCTGGAACCGACGCCGCACCCTGCAGCGCGCCGGCCACCAGCACCACCATCACGATCCTGCGCATGACACCCTCCGCCGTCGCCGTCGAGACCAGCAATTTCGATACCAGTTCCGCAGCGCCCGCTCGAGAAAAGCTTGGCCGCGAAGGCGCAAAGACGCGAAGGCAGCGAGCGCGCCGGTTGCGCGGTGCCCCGCTCGCCCTGCCGCGGATTCATCGCCGCGCGGAGCGCGGCCATCAAACCGCGCCGATCTCACCGGATGATAAAGGTCGGGCACGCCACCTTCGCGCCTTCGCGTCTTGGCGGTGAATCCTACGTCGTCAGCGGGGGACGTCGACGGCGGGCGGAGCCGCCCATTCGGCGAGCTTGGCGCGGCCGGCCGGGCTCATCTGGGTAGCGGCCTCGAGGATGACCTCGTGGATCACGCGCTTGGCGGCGTCGTGGTTGAAGCGGGTGGTCGCCATCGCGTCCTCGACCGGCTTGGGGTCGAACGGCTGGGCCCGGAAGCCGTCGCGCTGGCGGTCCTGCGACTGGCGGATCGCGGTGGTGTATTCCGACAGCTCGGCGGCGTGGCTGCGGAACACCGCCTCGAGCCGGTCGGCGTCCGGCTTCGGCAGGGTCTCGGCAATCTGCTCGATGTTGAGCCGCGTCGACGGCTGCGCCGCCGGCACCGCGCTGCGCAGCTGATAGGCCGCGACCACGCCGATCAGGAACAGGTTGAGCGTCAGCGAGCCGACCAGCAACCAGTGGCGCGGCCCCGCGATCGTCACAGCTGCAGCCAATCGCTGGGCGTCGGCTCGAACAGCAGCGCGCTGAGATCGACATGCCCGCCGCCCAGATGGGTCAGGCCGAGGCTCGCGAAGCCGACCACCAGGCCGCACAGCAGCACCGCGACGATCGACGGGATGCGCGGCACCGCGCGCAGCTCCCACCACAGATCGGCCAGGGTGGCGGCCCAGCCGGCGATCGGCCCGAGCCAGGATTCGAGCTCCGGCGCGACGCCCACGCCCTGCGGCGGCAGCGCGGCGAGCGACGCGGCGATGCGCGCGCCGGCGTCCGACGGCGCCGGCGGCGCGAAGCGGTCGAGCAGCGCATCGAGCCGCGCCGCCGCTGCCTGCGCGGCGCGCGCGGTGTCGTCCTCGGCGATCAGCGCGCGCGCGGCCTGGCGATGCGCCGCCGGCCAACGCTGCAGATCGGCGCCGTAGGCCTCGAGCAGATGCTCGAATTGCTGGCGATTCATCTCAGGCCTCCGACTCTTTGGCGGCGGCCGCGTGGCTTCCGTGCGGACGCTCCTCGAGCCGGCCGCGCAGCGCGCGCCGCGCGCGCACCAGCAGCGCCTCGAGGCCCGACACCGAGACGCCGAGCACGACCGCCGCGTCGGCGTTGCTCAAGCCCTCGTAATAGGACAGCACCAGGGCCGCGCGCTGGCGATCGGGCAGCGCCTCGACCGCCGCGGCGACCCGGCGCGCGGTCTCCTGCTGCTCGAGCACGGTCAGCGCGTCCGGCGCCGGATCGCTCGGATCGCCGGCATCCTCGAGCGGCATGAAGGGTTTGCGCCGGCCGCGATCGAGACAGAGATTGACCACGATGCGGTACAGCCAGGTGCGGAACGCCGCGCCCTCGACGCGCCAGCGCGGCGCGCTGGTCCAGACCCGCAGGAAGGCCTCCTGGGCGATCTCCTCGGCGTCGCTGGCGCTCGCGGTCATGCGGCGCGCCAGCGCCAGCGAGCGCGGCAGATGGCGGCGCACCAGCAGCTGGTAGGCCGGCTGGTCGCCCTGGCCGACGCGCAGCATCAGGATCTCGTCGGCGCCCTCCTCGCTGGCCGCCTCGACGCGCGGCTCCGCGCCGCCCCACGCGCCGCTGCGCAACCTTCGGTAGCCCGATAGGGTCACTTCGCCCGCTCCTGCAATCGCGTCCCGCCGTCACGACCCGCCACCACCATCAGGCTCGCCCCCCCGCGCCGCCGGTTTCGGCACCGGCCCGAGTATGCCCCACCCCGGCGCCCGCGCCAATGTGGGGTGTTTGGCGCGCCTACTTATCCCTTCCCCATGCGCTCGGCGCACGGGGGAGGGATCCGAAGGGTCAGTCGGGTTTGGCGAACAGGCAGGTCGCATTGCCGCCGGCGAGCTCGTCGATCAGCGGACGGTGGGCGAACAGGGTGGCGGTGACGTCGCCGGTCGCCGGCGCGCCGAGCGCCAGCACGTCCGACCGCGCGCGGCGGTGCCAGGGCTCGAGCCAAGCCATCGCGTTGCGGCCGCTCGGGCGCAACTCGAGAAAACCGAGATCCTGGCGCTCGGAGGCGTAGGGCGCGAGCCGGTTCGGCTCGGCGAGCGCGCCGAGCAGGAAGTCGACCGCATGCGCCAGCCGCTTGCCGTCGATCTCGGCGCCGTAGAGATCGTAGCCCTGGACGCGCGCGAGCTCGGCAATCATGACCAGCGACGCGATCGCGTGGCGCTGGTACCACAGAGCGCGCGGCCCGCGCGCGGATTCGAGCGGCAGGCTGCCGTCGGGCCGCATCTCGCGCAAGGTGGCGAGAAAGATCTGACCGCCGCGGCGAAACTCCGCCGGGTTGCCGGTCAGCGCGCCGTAGGCCATCACGACCGCCTCGCGCATCAGTCGCTGGTGGTTGTGGTTGCCCGGCCCGGCCTCGCCGGCGCGGCTGGCCGCCGGGCCGGTCGCCTCGTCGGCGTCGAGCACGCGGCGCGCCAGCCAGGACTCGACCAGCTGGCGCAGCTCCGGCGCCGGCGCAGCGCGCGCGGCCAGCAGCGCCCAGGACGGGATCACGCCGAGCAGCACGCGCTTCAAGGAATAGAGCGTGTTGGCGTTGTTGCGGTCGGGCCCGGAATCGGCGAGATCGGACAGCGCGTCGGCGCGCGCCCAGCGCGCCAGCAAGCCGAGCGCCGAGTCGGCCGCGCCGCGGTCGCCGGCGAGCGCCGCGGCGGCGTCCGCCATCACGATCAAGGTGAAGGGCTGGGCGGCGGGATCGGCGCCCGAGGCGGTCGCCGGCCCGACCAGCCGGATCACCGGCGCCGGGTCGGTCTCGGATTGCGCCGCCGGGCACAGGCGCCGGCGCTCGGCGAGATCGAAGCGCTGCAGCGTGGCGGCGCGCGCCACCGGATCGATCAGCACGACCCCGGGCCGCGTAACTTGCCAGCTCTCCGGATCGGGCAGCCCGGCGTGCGCGCGCGGCGCGATCGCGACCGCCGCCAGCAGGACCAGCACCCGGACCCGAAAGGACGATAGGATGATCAAGTTATTCCCAACCTGTGTGCGTATCATGGCGCACCCACCGGTTAAGATTCAACGCGGAGGACGCTATGCGCTTCGATAGCGCACGAGCATCAGGTTGACGGCGTTCAGCGCGCGGTAGAGCGCCTGCAGATCGGCATCGAGATCGGCCGACTTGACCAGGCAGCGGAGTTCCGCGCGCAGCTCGCCGAGACTCTTGCGGTCGTCGAGGCGGGCGGCGATCGCGCCGCTGATCACCGGCACCGGCGCGCGCAGCTTGAGGGCGCCGTCGCCGGCGACCAGCACGCCGCGCGTGCCGAGCGCCTTGGCCAGCGCCGCGCCGTCGATGCCGCGCAGCATCGGCACCGCGTCGTCGCGATCGAGCGCGGCGGGTTGGATCGGGTTGGTCCGGCGCACGGCATAGAAGACGTGGCGTGCCATCGCACCAGTCAGCTTCTCGGCGAAGCCGGCACGCGTCACCGGATCGAGCGCGCCGACCGCGCGGCGCAGCACCGGATCGCGCAGATGGCTCAGCGGATCGTAGCGCCCGGGCTCGATGAAGGTCATGAGCCGGAGCTCGGCCGCCGCGACCAGCTCGTATACCGCCTCGACCGAGTAGGCGCGGTCGCGCGCATGCAGCAGCAGGTCGAACAGCCCGGCATCGCCGCCGGCCTGGTGGTCGCTCAGATTGGGGTTGCGCGCCAGCCAGTTGGTCTCGGGCAGGTCGCTCACCAGCTTGCGCGCGCGCGCGATGCGCTCGCGCGGGCTGCCCTCGGCGGCGACCAGACGCAGCAGCGCCTGCATCTCGTACACTCCGGTGCGGCCGAGCGCGCCATAGACCATCAGCCCGAGCCCGCCATCCGGCGCCAGCGCACCGACCAACGCGTCGAGCCCGGCTTGCGGGTCCTCCAGGTGGTGGAGCACGCCGCAGCAATCGATGTAGTCGAAACCGCCGAGACCGAGCGTCGGCAGGGCGAGCAGCGAGCCGTTGACGCAGCGCAGCGCCAGCCCGCGCCGCTCGGCGCGCGCTTGCGCGATGCGCTGCGCAGCGTCCGACGGATCGAGATGGATCAGCTCGGCCGGGCAGCCGAGATCGGCGAGCTGCTGGGCCAGCATGATGGCGCCGTCGCCTGTGCCGCCGCCGGCGAACAAGGCGCGGAACGGCTTCGACCAGTCGCGCCGGCCGCCATAGAGATAGTGATCGATCTCGAGAACATGGCTCGGGCTGCCGATGATCAGCCGTGTCGCCTCGTCGCGCGGATCGCGCGCCGGGTAGGGCAGCGCCTCGTACTGGTCGCGCACCTCGCGATCGCTCATCGCCGCACGATGGCCCCGCGCGCCCTGCCGCGCAAGCCGCGGTGACCCGCTTCTGCGTCCCGGCGCGCCGCAGGCATCCTTCAAAGGAGATGTGGGGATAAGGGGAGATTGAGGGGAGGATGTCGCGACTGCCGCCATCATCTCCCCGCATCCCCATCCATCCCCACGTCCCCTTCTCCTGGGCTTCGCCGCACTCGCCGACGTCCGTCGATACGACAGGGGATTCAATCGAGCGGGAGGGCGAAGCGGAAGGCGGCGATGGTCAGGCGGCGGCGGAAATAGAACCGGTGGGCGGCGCCGTTCTCGAGCCCGGAATCGAGCACCAGGCAGCGGCAGCTCTGACAGCGCGCCTCGTCGACCAGCGCGTCGAACAGAACATCGCCGTGGCCGCGCGAGCGCGCCGCCGCGTCGGTCACGAGATCGTCGACATACATATGGACGCCGCGGATCAGATTCTCGGACACCCGATAGCCGGCGCAGGCGACCGCGTGCGCGCCGTCCCACAGCGCCAGCACGCGATAGCCATGCGCGGCCTGGCGGCGCACCTGCGCGACGAAGCTCGCCGCGTCCGCGATCTGCGGGCGCAGCTGCCGCATCGCGGCGAAGCAGGCGGCGAGCTCCGTGTCGGTCTCGGCTGGCGCGATGCGGAGCTGCGGTTCCATGCGGCGCGCACTCAGTCGCGCGTGAACAGGCCGAGCAGCCGGCCGAGCAGGCCGGCGAAGCGCAGCCGGCCCTCGACCACGATCAGGCACAGGCAGTCGCCGTCCGGGTCGGCGACCGGCCGATGCACGATGCTCGTATCCGAGATGCCGAGATCGCCGCGCGCATAATGGCCGCGCTCGTCGGTGAAGCCGCCCCCGAGCACCAGCACGGATTCGACGCCGCTATGGCCGTGGCGTGGGATCGCGGCGCCGGCCCGGATGCGCAGCAGCCGCGTCCTGAAGCCGGGCCGGTCGAGCGGCAGATCGTACGCGTCGAGGCCGCGCGTCACGCGCTGCCAGGGCAGGTCCGCGAGGCTGGCAGCGAGATGGTGGCGCAGCGGCTCGGGCACCAGATGGCGGGTCGCTTCGTCGAGCGTCGCCGGCTCGGGCGGCGCGGGCTCGGGCGGCGCGGCGGGGGCGGGCTCGTCGAGCCGGGCCAGCAGGCGCGTCAGCTCGTCAGGGTCGGCGCGGCCGGCCGGCAGGTGGTCGAGCAGCGCGCCGCCGATCGCCTCGAGCGCGCCGACCTGGCGGCGACAGGCCGGGCAGAGCGCCAGATGGGTCGCCACGATCAGGCCGGCCGGCTCGCCCAGGCTGCCGGCGGCATAGTCGAGCAGCTGGTCCTCGGGCGGATGATGATTGGGCATCATGCGCCCTCCAGGGCGGCGCGCAGCCGGCCGAGCGCCAGCCGGATGCGCGACTTGACGGTGCCGAGCGGCAATTTCGTCTCGGCCGCGATGGCGCGGTGCGACTTGTCCTCGAAATAGGCCATAAAGAGCAGCCGCGCCTGCTCCTCCGGCAGGCTGCCGATCGCCGCGCGCAGCCGCCCGTTGGTCTCGGCATGGTCGAGCGCGACGTCGGCGCCGACCGCCGGGTCGGGCGCGAGCGCCGGATCGTCGGGGTCGAGCTCGGGATGGCGCTCGCGGCGCAGCCGATCGATCCGCTTGTTGCGCGCGATCGTGAAGATCCAGGTGCTGACCGAGGCGAGCGCCGGGTTGAAGCTGGCGGCGCGGCGCCAGACCGCCAGCATGACCTCCTGGGCGAGCTCCTGAGCGCTGCCGTCGTCGGTGCCGAGCCGCGTCAGATAGGCGGTCACGCGCGGCGCGAAATGCTCGAACAAGGCGGCGAACGCGCCGCGATCCTGGTGCCGCGCGACGCGCCCGATCAGGTCGTCGAGCGGATGGTCCTGCTCGGTTCGAGGCGCCGCTTGGCCGGCCTGCATGGCGTGTTTTATCGCCGGTTCATCGAATCGGACAAGCCTGACCCGCCGGCGCGGCCAGGCGGCGGCAACGGCAGGCGCGGTAAGGGCAAGGGCGTACGTCATGGCCCTGATACGCAGCCGGCGCCGGATCGGATGACCTTCGGCCAGCTGGCGGGCCACGTTGCGCCGGGGCGGGCGGCCCCTATATGGTGCGGCAACTTCGCACCGGCACCCGAATCCGAGCCATGTTGACCGCGCCACCCTCCTCGCCCCCCGCCCCCGGCGGCCGCGCGCCCGCTGCGCCGGCCGGCCGGCCGGACGGCAAGCGCGATCTGGTCGGGCTGAGCCGCGAGGCGCTCGGCGCCGAGCTGGCAGCGCTCGACGAGCCGGCCTTCCGGGCCCATCAGCTATGGCACTGGATCTATCACCGCGGCGCCACCGATTTCGAGCGCATGACGACCCTTGCCAAATCGCTGCGCGCCAAGCTCGCCGAGCGTTACGTGGTCGGCCGCCCGACCGCGAGCCGCGACCTCAAGTCGGTCGACGCGACACGCAAATGGCTGCTGCGCCTGGCCGACGGCCACGAGATCGAGTGCGTGCACATCCCCGAGGAGGACCGCGGCACGTTGTGCGTGTCGAGCCAGGTCGGCTGCACCCTGACTTGTCGGTTCTGCCACACCGGAACCCAGACGCTGGTGCGCAACCTGACCGCCGGCGAGATCGTCGGCCAGATCATGCTGGCGCGCGATGCGCTCGGCGAGTGGCCGTCGCCCCAGGATGGGCGGCTGCTGTCCAACGTCGTCCTGATGGGCATGGGCGAGCCGCTGTACAATTTCGACGCGGTCGCGCAGGCGATGAAGATCGTGATGGACCATGAGGGCATCTCGATCTCGCGCCGGCGCATCACCTTGTCGACCGCCGGCGTGGTGCCGATGATCGAGCGCTGCGGCGCCGAGATCGGCGTCAACCTGGCGATTTCGCTGCATGCCGTGCGCGACGAGCTGCGCGACCAGCTGGTGCCGCTCAACAAGAAATATCCGATCGCCGAGCTGCTGGCGGCGTGCCGGCTCTATCCGGGGCTCAACAATGCGCGGCGCATCACCTTCGAGTACGTCATGCTGAAGGACGTCAACGATTCCGAGGCCGATGCGCGCGAGCTGGTGCGGCTGCTCCGCGGCATCCCAGCCAAGGTCAATCTGATCCCGTTCAACGCGTGGCCGGGCGCGCCTTACGATTGCTCGAGCGATGAAGCGATCGGGCGCTTCGGCGACATCGTCAACGCCGCCGGCTATGCCTCGCCGGTGCGCACGCCGCGCGGCCGCGACATCCTCGCGGCGTGCGGCCAGCTCAAGTCGGCGAGCGAGCGCGCGCGGCGCGGCGCGTCGGCGCCGCAGCCCGCCTCGGCCTGACGCGCGTGCACGTCATCGGCTCCTTCGCGTTCGCGCTGGTCGTCATGATTCCGCTGTGGCGGATCTGCCAGCGCGCCGGGCTGCCGGCCGCGCTCGCGCTGGTCGCGCTGGTGCCCTATATCGGCATCGTGATCGTCGTCGCTGTCCTCGCATTCACGCGCTGGACCGGCGCGCGCGCCGCCGACGGCTTCGGGCCCCACCAGCCCGATCTGTTCGACGGCGGCAGGCGGTGATCGACATGTTCGTGCTGTCGGGCCTGATCGGCTTCCTGTTCCTGCCGGCGCTGCTGGTCGGCGTTGCCATGACGGCGGTTACCGTGCTGTGGCTGATCCTGCTGGTGCCCGGACTGCTGATCTGGCTGTGGCTGCTGGCCCGGATCTGCCGCAAGGCCGGGTTCTCCGGCTGGTGGTCGCTGACCACGTTGTTCCCGCCCGTGTTCGCGATCCTGATCTGGGTGCTCGCGTTCGCCGATTGGCCGCTCGGCCCGCCGCGCATCGAGATCATCCCGCCGCGGCGCTCTTGAGCGCCTGACCGGGTATGCAAGCTGTGATATCGATGCGTCTCACCCCGTCATGGGATGGCACGACGGTTCCGCCTCCCAAACCGTCATGCTCGGGCTTGTCCCGAGCATCCACGTCTATCGGGCCGATCGACGATCGGATGGAAAGACGCGGATGGCCGGCACAAGGCCGGCCATGACGAGCAGAGAGGTTGATAGGTTTCGGATTCAAGAGTAGCGAACGATGGTCGACAAAAGCATCAAGAAGATCGTGCTGGCCTATTCCGGCGGGCTCGACACCTCGGTCATCCTGCGCTGGCTGCAGGAGACCTATGGCTGCGAGGTCGTGACCTTCACGGCCGATATCGGCCAGGGCGAGGAGCTCGAGCCGGCGCGCCAGAAGGCGCAGCTGATGGGCGTCAAGCAGATCTATGTCGACGATCTGCGCGAGGAGTTCGTGCGCGACTTCGTGTTCCCGATGTTCCGCGCCAACGCACTCTATGAAGGCACCTACCTGCTCGGCACCTCGATAGCGCGGCCGCTGATCGCCAAGCGCCAGATCGAGATCGCGCGCGAGACCGGGGCGGACGCGGTCGCCCATGGCGCCACCGGCAAGGGCAACGACCAGGTACGCTTCGAGCTCGCCTATTACGCACTGCAGCCCGACATCAAGGTGGTGGCGCCGTGGCGCACCTGGGAGCTCAATTCGCGCACCGTGCTGCTCGACTATGCCGACAAGCACCAGATCCCGATCGCGCGCGACAAGCGCGGCGAGGCGCCCTATTCGACCGACGCCAACCTGCTGCACATCTCCTATGAGGGCAAGGCGCTCGAGGATCCGTGGATCGAGCCCGACGAGGACATGTTCACCCGCACGGTGGCGCCCGAGCGCGCGCCCGACCAGCCGCAATATCTCGAGATCGAGTTCGAGCGCGGCGATCCGGTCGCGGTC
>Ga0302324_100009529_pt1 | contig 20289 bp, 15 predicted proteins | sample Palsa_T0_1_FD_201949 | JGI IMG/M metagenome (GOLD analysis project Ga0302324, IMG submission 201949) | Peat permafrost microbial communities from Stordalen Mire near Abisko, Sweden - Palsa_T0_1 | ecosystem: Environmental > Terrestrial > Soil > Palsa > Peat permafrost | place: Sweden: Abisko...
CACACACAACCTGCTCATTGTTCCCACCGAGAACGATTCGGTCTACGCTTTCGACGCCGATTCCGGTTCCACGATCTGGCAGATCACAACTTTGAAACCTGGCGAAACCGCCTCCGACAATCGCGGCTGCGGGCAAGTCACTCCTGAAATCGGCGTGACCTCGACGCCGGTGATCGATCGCACTCAGGGTCCGAACGGCGCGGTTTATGTGGTGGCTATGTCGAAAGACGGATCGGGCAATTACTACCAGCGTCTGCACGCGCTGGATCTCGCATTGGGAACCGAATTGTTCAACGGCCCAGTCGACATCGAGGCGACCTATCCTGGCACCGGCGACAACACGAACGGTACGAGCGTGGTCTTCGATCCCAAACAATATAAGGAGCGCTCCGCGCTGTTGTTGCTGAATGGTGTCATCTATACGGGCTGGGCTTCGCATTGTGACGATCGGCCCTATACGGGCTGGATCATGGGCTACAGCGAGTCCACGCTGGCACAGACGAGCGTGCTGAACGTCACGCCCAACGGCAACGAAGGTGCAATCTGGATGGCAGGAGCCGGGCTGGCTGCCGACAGCTTGGGCAACATTTATTTTCTCGATGCTAACGGAGACTTTGACACCACAGTGAACGTGCAGGGATTCCCCAGCGACGGCGACTACGGCAACGCCTTCATGAAGCTCTCGACCGCTAACAATGAACTGGATGTAGCCGACTTTTTCGAGATGGACAACGAGGCATCGGAGAACGGCAGCGACACCGACCTCGGCTCCGGCGGCACCATTGTGCTGCCCGACCTGACCGACGGCTCGGGAAATACCTGGCACCTGGCGGTTGGCGCCGGCAAGGACAGCAACCTCTACCTGGTGAATCGCGACTCCATGGGCAAGTTCAGCGCCAACAACGGCAGCATTTATCAGGAACTCGCGGGGGCGTTGCCGGGAGGGGTTTTTGCCATGCCCGCATACTTCGATGGCACGATTTACTACGGATCGGTGGGCAGCCCCATCCAGGCGTTCACCATCACCAACGCGAAACTGTCGACCAGCGCAACCGCGCAAACCAGCAACAGCTTTGGCTATCCGGGGGCGACGCCGAGCATCTCGGCGAATGGCTCGAACAACGGAATCGTCTGGGCTGTGGAAAATACCAGCCCCGCCGTGCTGCATGCCTACAACACCAGCACGCTCAACGAGCTCTACAACAGCAATCAGGCGAGCGGCGGCCGCGATCAGTTCGGCGCCGGCAATAAGTTCATCACGCCGATGATCGTGAACGGCAAGGTTTTCGTGGGAACGACGAATGGCGTGGCAGTGTTCGGGCTTCTTCCTTGATTGATGTTCAGGACTGCCAATGTCCGGATCGAATCGCGGTTCACCGAAGGCCCTTGTATCGTCTGCGGGCGACCGGGTGAATCTCTTGCTCCCCGGTCGGGCCGGGCGCAGAACCAGGCCTCTGCTTCGAGAATTGCCCGCGCACGATGCTCAGTAAAGCTTCAACCACGGGATTGTCGAGGTTAGGCTTCAACCCAATGTCAATCGATGTCCAATGTTGAGAACGCACCTTCTTGTAGACGACACCCGGCATCGCAAAGTTTGCCACGCAGGCGGGAGCCAACGATATACCGGACCCGGCGGCCACCAAGCGCACTACGGTCGGCCACTGCGGAGCCTCTTGCACAATATTTGGTCGGAACCCTTCGGCTTCACAACATGCGATGGTGCGATCAAAAGCAAGGGGCCCCATCCGTCGTGCGAAAAGTACAAACGGATCATTTCGCAGATCTCCGGGACGGATTGTGGCATGGCGGGCAAGTCTGTGACGAGTGGGGAGTACGGCGATGAATCGCTCTCGCAGGATCGGTTCAACCGAAAGCCCGTTCCGCTGTTCGCCATCGCGAAGGAAGCCCAAATCCAGCGTTCCATCCAGCAGAGATGAAAGTTGCTCGGCGGTGACCAGTTCTCGCAACCGTAATTCGATCTTCGGATACACGCGGCGATAGCGTTCGATCGCTTTGGGCAGTGAGCTGAGCATAACCGAACCGCTGAATCCCACGGTTAGAACCCCTTCCTGACCACTCCCCAACCGTCGCGCGATCTCCACATCATCCTGCATCTTGGTAACGGTATTCCGAGCACTCTCCCTGAAATACTCACCGACCCTTGTCAGCCGGACACCGCGGGTTGTGCGGTGGAACAGAGGATAGCCCAGGATCCGTTCCAGGCTCTTGATCTGCTGGCTGAGCGGCGGTTGCGCCATCCTCAACTGCGCTGCCGCCTTGCTGAAGTGCAGAGTTTCGGCGACGGCAAGAAAGTAACGCAAATGCCTGAACTCGATTTCTTGTTTCATATTCGGTTCGTCCTAATAGAGATAATTAAGATATTGGACATATCTCTATTGCAGATTTTATCGTCTCATCATCAAGGAGGGGTTATGGCCATGAGCTTTCCCAAAGAACAGCCCGCGGGGGTCGCCGAAATCGGCATTCGCTGGTTTCAGAAAGGGGACGCGGCTGCGTTCCGAAGGCTCAACGAAGAATGGATCACCCGTTTTTTTCGTATCGAGCCGAAGGAGGAGCCCCTGCTTGCCGATCCGCAGTCAGCGATTCTGGACTCGGGCGGCAGGATATTGTTCGCGACGGCCGGAAAACGATGCGTCGGCTGCTGCGCACTTGTTCGCATCGCGGACCAGGAATTTGAGGTGGCAAAGATGGCGGTCGAGCCATCTTACCAGGGAGTCGGAATCGGCCGCAGGCTACTGGTTGCAACGATCGAAGAGGGTCGAAATGCAGGCGCGCACAGACTGTACCTGGAGACCAACCATGTGCTGACGCCTGCGATTCGGCTGTATGAGTCCGTGGGATTCAAGCACATCGATCCGAACCGGATCATCCCCTCCCCATACGCGCGAGCCGATGTGTACATGGAGTTATTCCTGGTTTGAAAGCGCCGTGTCGAAAGGTCCGCCACCGGCAGAAGGTCATGTTCCAGTCTCTATTGCCCATGACGACACCGCACTTCCGCCACACCGGAAACAAAAATTCAGCTGGTACTTGATGAACCTGTCCTGCAGCCAATTGCAACGTACACCGTCGTAGGGCCTCTCGACCTTGAGTCGGAGGCGTTACCTCGCCGCGGTGAGCGCCTCTAGTTACGCCTCTCTGAGGCGAAAGTCCAATTGCAGATTGGTTCGCCTGGGTTCGCACGACTTCTGTTCCGGCGTGGAGTGCGTTCAAATTGGTTCGTTAAAATGGAGTAGTGCATTGTGCGGGTTTACCGCGAAGCGTGGGCTGGAGAACTGGTTCCCCAGCCCGCGCGGCTTTATAACGATCGCAGGAAGTTCAGAATGTCCTGAATCTGCGATGGACTGAGGGCCTGGAAGTTGTGGATTACGGCATCCGCTTCGGAGCCGCAATTCTGCTGTTGTTGCTGCTGGGGCGCAAAGCGGCGAGGGAATTGACTCCAGCAGTTCCCCGAGTCGCTATGGGCTTCGATGGCCTGCAACAGGTCCGAAGTGCGTCCGTCATGCAGAAAAAAGAGGCGCTGACCGAGTCCCCAGAGCGGAGCCGTGCGGAACTGATCGGGACCAGCCGCCCCTTGGGTGATCCCGTCCGCCAATCCGGACCCCATATGGTGGAGCGCGAAATCGGAGTATGGGTTGTATGTGACTCCACCCATGCCGGTAAAAATCGACGCACCCGAAGTCAGGGAGGGCGAGTGGCACAAAGCGCAGCCGATTTTGTTAAACAGATTCGAACCGTTTTGCGTGGATGAAGTTGAAGGCGCGGGTGTAGCTGGCGCCGAGAGCCGCGGGAATGCGGCGAAGTTGACGATGTCCGACGACATCTCGGACACGGTGCCGATGGTCATGTTGTAATTCGGACTGTTGGAATTCTGGTTCAAAATGTTGCTTGCGTCGTCGGGTGTGGGGTTGAATACGCAGCCGGGAACGGCGCTGCGTTTGTTGGGAAATAGTTCATTCGAGATTCCGATTTCGACGTTGTAGGCTTCGCCGGAGAACATCAGCAGCGACTTATTCTGAGCCTTCCAGCCGAAGCGCGTGATCGTACCATCGTTGGCGCTCGAATTGAACGTGCCGCCGATACCGAGTTGAAACCTGGCAGCTTCGGTACCGGCCAGGTTTGCCTGCAGAGTTGCATCGGGGGTGTTCTCCACCAGGCCCAAGCCGAAAAGCGGGGTCGGGATGCGAAAGATTACGTTGTTGGCGCCTATTTCCTGCGCGAAATTCGGCTGCGCCAGTGTGCAACCTGGAGCATCGCTGCGTCCCGCGATGGTGTAGAGGCCATGAACCCCGCCGTCGAGCGATCCGTCGGCATTTCTGATGAAGCGCGCTTCCCGCACCGGCCCGTTAGCCGTGATGAACTCGGGAATAACATTGGTCGCTCCCGCGAGATTGGCAAGCGCTACTTGGGGATTGGGAAGTGGATTTTGCGGGCTGGCCTGGCCGGGACTGGAACCGCCAATCGCGGGCTGGGAGTGGCACATCGAGCAACTGTTGCCATTAAAGGTTGGCCCCAGGCCAGAGCTCGGTCCCGTGACGGAGTCTACCTCCTGAAAGCGGTTGAAGGCTTGGCTGAAAAATGCCTGCTCGTTGCTGTTGAGGGTGGGATAAGGCCCGCCTGCAGACGAGGAACCGGACCGTGGGCCCGGATCTTTTTGCGCCCAGGCTGCGATTGAAATACAAATCGTAAAAAGCAAAGCTACGCTACCTGCATTCCACCTCTTCATCTTGAACACTCCTTTTTTGGCTGGCCAGACACACTACGGGCTCATGCTCGTTCATTCCGAGACGACGGCGAGACGATGGCGACGTGCGTGGTGCCGTGCGATGGAACTCAGGAGGCCAGCGATGAGCTGACTGTTCCTGTTCGTGCGAGGATCGTTGCACCTTGGGCCTGACGGGCCCGCGGCTGGAAGCATCCGCTAACCAGGCGGAGGTTAGAAAACATTGATCGGCAATCGTTACTTGGCGATCATTAGTTGGCGATCATTGATGGCAATCTACGTTTAAGAGCGGGCGCTGGTCAACGTGCCCTTAGTTCATCGAGAAGGCGCGGCGGGACACTTATGGGCATCGTTCGGAACGTCGAGGCGCGATGTCCGGATTCGCAAAATGGGAGGCGGCCCAAAGACGGAGCTGGCGCGATAAATTCGTCGGCTGCGGAAGAACAAACCTCGGCCGCGACAAAAGACCGTAACCTATTGCTTCCCATGGGCCTTTTGCATTGACAGTCGACGCTGGAATGGATACGCTAGGTTCCCAAATCCAGGAGTTGCCCCTTGCAGCACAAACCTCCCAACCAAGTCACTGAGCTACTACAGGGGTGGCGGGATGGCGACCAAAGAGCACTCGACGCGCTCCTGCCACTCGTTTACAAGGAATTGCGCCGACTGGCGCACTTTCAATTACGCAAGGAACGGCCGGACCACACCTTGCAGAGTGCGGCCTTGGTAAACGAAGCTTACTTGCGGCTGGTCGGAGCGGCGCCACCCCTGTGGGAGGGGCGAACGCATTTCTTCGCCATCGCGTCCCAGCTCATGCGGCAGATTCTGGTGGACTATGCCCGTCGACGACGTGCAGGAAAGCGCGGCGGCAGCGTCTGCATGCTCTCGCTGGACGACGCGATCGAGAAGGCTCGGGGAAAAGAGGTGGATGTCGTCGCCTTGGACGATGCGCTGCAGAGACTGGCGGAAATCGACCCGCGCCAGAGTCGAATCGTGGAAATGCGCTTTTTTGGCGGCCTGACGCTCGAAGAAATTTCCGCGGCTCTAGAAATTGCTCCGGCGACCGTGCAACGCGACTGGACAGCGGCGCGAGCTTGGCTGCATCGGGAGATTTCCCGAGACCCTTCCCTATGAATGCGGACTAGGCGGAGCGAGCCCGGCGGATGCCGGAAGAAGTGCTCAAGGTGCCGGCGGCCACAGTGGCACGCGGCTGGACCATTGCACGAGCCTGGCTGCACGCGAGCTGGCTGCACCGCGAAATAAACCGGGGAAGTTGCGATGGACACTGACCGCTGGAAGCAGATCTGCGACCTGCTGCATGCGGCCCTCGATCGGCCGGAGCCAGAGCAAGAGGAGTACCTGCGCCAGGTCTGTGGCGGCGACCGGGTGCTGCTCGAAGAGGTGCGCTCGCTGCTCGCGGCTCATCGCGGAGCCGGAAGCTTTCTGGATGCGCCTGCGTTCAGCCCTGCCGACCTGCCTACGCAGACGCAGGCGGTAGACCCCGCCTCACCACCAGCACCTTTTCGGTCCATGGCGGGTGAGACCGTTTCTCATTATCGCGTGCTCAGTCGGCTGGGCAGCGGCGGCATGGGAGTTGTGTATGAGGCGGAGGACATCAAACTTGGCCGTCGCGTAGCCATGAAGTTTCTGCCCGGCGAGGTCGCCAGTGACCGGACTGCCTATGAGCGCATGCAGCGCGAGGCCAGGTCGGCGTCAGCTCTCGACCACCCCAATATCTGTTCCATCTACGAACTCGGCGAACATGACGGCCAGCCCTTCATCGTGATGCAACGTCTCGAGGGCGAGACTTTACGGGAGTGGATCGAACGTACCTCCAAAGTGCACAAGCGTTCACGGCTCCACGGGGCCATCGACCTGGCGATCCAGATCACGCGTGGCCTGGAGGCGGCACATCAAAAGAACATTATTCATCGCGACATCAAGCCGGAGAACATCTTTGTTACCCTCCGCGGCGAAATCAAGATTCTCGACTTTGGTCTGGCGAAGGTGGTGGATCCCCAGAAGGAGCCAGACCTTCAAAATGACCCCACGGCTGACACCGTGGCCTATGGCGAAGGGGCCCTCACTCTGACCCGGACGGGCGCGAAGATGGGCACTGCTTTCTACATGTCGCCCGAGCAGATCCGTGGCGAGGAGCTGGACGCAAGGAGCGATCTGTTCTCGCTCGGCATTGTGTTGTTTGAGATGGTCACGGGCCGGCGTCCCTTCAGGGGCAGTACTGGTGCGGCCGTTCACGACTCCGTGCTGCATGGCTCGCCCGTGCCGGTGCGTCAGCTGAACCCCGTAGTTCCTGCCGGCATCGAGAGCGTTATCAGGCGCAGCCTGGAAAAGGATCGCGACCGACGTTATCAATCCGCAAGAGAATTGCAAGCCGATCTGGTGCGCGTCAACCTTCGCCGATCGCTCGCCCTCAGCGGAATCGGCGCGAGGATCGCTGCTGGTTTGCTGCTCTTGTTACTCCTCGCTTTTGGGGCGAACCTCGGCGGCCTTCGGGATCGAGTTTTACGCCGCCCGGTACCTAACGATGCGACCGGGCCATTGCGGCGGCGCACGGCGGTGGCCGTGCTCGGCTTCAAGAATCTTTCGGGGAGGGATGACCAAGCCTGGATTTCGACCGCGCTTTCCGAGATGCTGGACGCACAGCTGTCAGCCGGGCAACAGCTCCGCGTGGTTTCCAGCGAAGATGTCGCGCGCATGAAGATCGATCTTTCTCTGCCCGCCGCCGACAGCTACAGCCGGGACACGTTGCAAAAGATCCAGACTCATCTCGGCAGCGACATCGTGGTGCTCGGGTCCTATCTTGACACAGGGAAAGACAGCGGCGGGAAGATCCGGGTCGACGTGCGTTTGCAGGACGCCAGGCAGGGCGAAACCATTGCGGTGATTTCGCAAGATGGAAACGAAGCCAGTCTTGCCGAGCTGGTAACGCAGAGTGGCGCCAGCTTGCGCCAGAAGTTGAGAATCGCCGATGTTTCTACCACGGAGGCATCCCAAGTAGCGGCTTCCACTTCGGCAAGCCCGGAGGCCACTCGATTGTATGCGGAGGGACTGGCGAAACTGCAAGCTTATGAGGCTCTGGCTGCCCGAAATCTGCTCGAGAAGGCGGTCGCAGCCGATCCGAACTACGCGCTCTCGCACGCTGCTTTGGCTCAGGCTTGGTCGCAGCTCGGCTACGACAAGAAAGCGCAAGAAGAGGCCAGGAAGGCGTTCGATCTTTCGGCCAATCTGACGCGCGAGCAGCATCTTTCCGTGGAGGGGCGCTATCGCGAGTTTGCTCACGACTTCCCCTCGGCCATAGAGATCTATCGCACATTAAGAAACTTCTTTCCCGACAATCTTGAGTACGCGTTGCGCCTGGCGTCATCGCAGAGGAAGGCCGGGCATCCCAAGGACTCACTCGACACCATTGCGCAGATGCGAACCTTGCCCAAGCCGCTCAGCGACGATGCCCGCATTGATATGGAAGAGGCTTCGGCCCAAAACGCCGCGGGCAACTTCAGCGCATTCCAGAAGGCGGCGGCCTCGGCGGCGGCGAAAGCGAAGGCACAAGGCTCGCGCATGCTTCAGGTGCAGGCAACCGATTCTGAAGCGTTCGCATGGGACCGGCTGGGCGATCTGAATAAGGCGGTACAGAAGAGCCTCGAAAGCCGCGATCTCGCCGCCAACGCCGGCAACCCCCATCTGCTGGGGCACGCATTACGAACATACGGAATCGTTTTGTACGACAAAGGCGACTTCGCGGGCGCACAGAGCGCCTTCGAACAGGCCATAAACATAATGCAAAAAATCGGAGATGGTCAGATCGGCTCGACTTCCGTCAGCCTGGGAAATGTTTACTATGACCAGGGAAAACTGGAGGAAGCCAGACGCTACTATGAACAGGGCCTGCGAATGGATCAAGAGACCGGCGCAAACCCCGGCAACATTGGAAGCGACATGGGAAGTATCGCCAACGTTCTGGACAGCCTGGGCGATCTGGTGGGCGCGACCCGCATGCAGGAACAGTCTTTGCAGGGCTTCCGCGATGGCGGCGACCAGCGGGGCGAGAGCTCCACGCTACTCAATCTGGGGAATGTACTGGTGGAGCGAGGCGAGTTGAGCGAGGCCATCGTAGACTACGAGCGGGCAGCCGCGATTACTGAGAAAATCGGATACAAACTCGGCGGCGCTGCCAACCTGGAAGGCTTCGCCCAAATCTCCCTGATTCGGGATCAGGTCTCACAAGCGCGTGATCAAGAGGAGCAGGTCCTAAGGATCCAGAAAGAACTCGGCGAATCAGTTGAGATTGCCCGGAGCCGAATTGCGCTCGCCACCATCGCAATCGAGGAAGGCAAGCCGGCAGAGGCCGAGGCGCTGGCTCGCGCGGCGGCCCCGCAGTTTGAGCAGCAGACGATGGCTACCGGCGCCAGCCAATCCGCTGCTCTGATCGCGCGAGCTTTGCTGGCGCAGTCGAAAACCGGAGACGCGGAGGCCGCCGCAGCCAATGCCATGGCTCTGGCCGAACGCACAAGTGACCGCTCGACCCATCTTTTGGCGACCCTGGCTGCTGCCGAAGTGAACGCGCGTACCGGCAAGGAGCCTGCGGCGACAAAGGCGCTGCAATCCGTTCTCAGCGAGTCTGTCCGAGATGGCTACAAAGAGTTTGAATTCGAGGCCCGGCTGGATCTCGGCCGACTGGAGCTTCGTTCTTCGAGGGCTTCGGGCCGGCAACGACTAGAGAAACTTGAGGAAGACGCCAGCCGGCAGGATTTTCGTCTCATCGCTCGCAAGGCCCGCGAAGAGCTCGATCGCGACTCTGTCCACGAGCAATCCGGCGCAAAATAGGAGGCAGGGATTTTTCCCGATTATTGCAGCTCCGCTTGCTTTGATAAGGATGTCGCGGTTAACGGCTTCGCTCATTAGAAAACTACACATTTCTAACGCCCGAGATGGCCGTCGGGGCGACCCAATGTTTATGCGGGTCGGAGAGAACCCGATTTTTTGGAGGGATTTCTAACGTTCATCAGAGAACGAGTTTTGCAACAGCCACGCCTGGTTACGCCAACTATCGCTTGCGCTCTTTGCCAAAGGGCCCGGCATCGACACCGGGCCTTTCTTTGAATCACGCCAGCTTACTGCCAAGCGGAAATTCCCGGCCTCTGAGGTCCGAAATCATTGAGAACGACTTCGGATGTTTCGCCAACCCTGGCGTGAACACACCTGGTCCACTGGGAGGGATGGTTGAGCGGCCCGTTTACGGCACAATGGGGAGAATCAGAGCCGAAGGTCGAGTTTTGTCATGGTAGATGACGTTTGTTGCTTTGACCATGTGCGTTCCACGAGCCTGGTCCTCGCCCGTATTCAGGTTTCGATCGAATCGCGGGAAGTTGCTACTGGACACCTCGAGCCGCAGTTTGTGCCCTGGCAGGAAAACATTGCTCGTGGCCCAAAGATCCACGCTGATGTGATAGACATTCCCGGGATTCGCAAGCTCCGGTTTCTCCTGCGACTTGCGGTAGCGCAAGCGCAGAATGCCTTCCGTCAAATTCTGCGCAAATCCGCTGGGCCAGACGTCAACCAGTTTGCCGGTAAAGTCGGTGTCTACGGCGGAGCTGCTGACATAGAGATCAAGGGAAATCGGACCGGTAACTTCGGTGGCCTGGGCAAAGGCTGGCGAAGAGAATACGACGACGTCGCTACGCCCTTCTACGGGTCGCTGATCCTCAGGACCGATACCCGATGGCAGCGATTCGCAACAAAGCGGTCCGCCAATCGTGGGGGTCGCGTCGTTCGGATCGTACACATATTGATCGGGCTTCTCTTCGGCAGGCGCGGTTGTACTCAGCGTGCCGCCTCCTTCCAGGCCGTTCGCGGGCTTTGTTGAGCGCAGGTAATACCGTGTCGCTTTTGCACGCGCCAGTGGCCAGTCATCTTCTTCGCGCCAGTCGTTCTTGCCCATAACAAAGATTTTCACCGGTTTCTCATGGTCTACCCCATTTCCTATGTCTTTTAGGAGACTGTCATACCAGCGCAGCGTTACTTCCTCCAGATCGAACGGCAACTTGTCTCCAAAATCAACGGCGCCAACTTTCTTGTCATTCCACCCACCGGCATGTCCCCCCACGTAGATCATCAGCCGCTGGCCGTGCCGCGCAGCCTCCGTGCCTGCTTCATTCTTGAGGCGCACATAATTCCTTAAAGTTCCGCCTAGAAAAATGTCGTACCACGCCCCGAGGCTGAATACCGGAACTTGAATCTGCGTGTAGTGTTCTTCGATTGACCATTGCTTCCAATAGTCGTCGTAGTTGGGGTGAGCGAGCCAGTCAGTGAAATAGGGCGCCAGTTTTGCAGCTGACGGCGCTTCGAGCACGGGGTATGACCACAGTGGCAGCGTTTGCGACCAGCCAAACGGGTCGCCGCCTGACTCTATGCGGCGGCTTAAAGTGTTTTCAGCCAGTTCCGTCGTCCATGACTCGCTGAACCATTGCTCAAACGCACCATCCTGATACGTCCAGCCGTCGTGGTAGTTCGACGCCGTATAGTTGGGGCAAATTCCCGCCAGATGAGGCGGCTTGGCAATCGCGGCTAGATACTGCGTCGCGCCGACGTAAGAGCCACCGTACATCCCGACCTTTCCATTGGAATAGGGGAGCGCAGCCGCCCACTCAACCGTGTCGTAGCCGTCCTGAGATTCGTACTTGAACGGATACCAATCACCATCCGATGCATATCTCCCCCGGACGTCCTGCGCGATGAGCACGTAGCCGCGAGCCGCAGCCTTCAGGCCATAATGTGCCGCTCCGGTTTTGTCATAGGGCGTCCGGGTCAAGAGCACGGGAAATTTGCCGTCCGCCTTGGGGTGGTAAATGTCGGCTCGCAACGTGACGCCATCACGCATCTCTACTGGCACCCCTCGCTCCACAGTCACTTCGTAAGTGTCCACCGCCGTGAGTCCGGTTGGTACCATGACCGCCAGTGCGACGATGAACCAATGAGCTAGCGCTCGACAATGAATGCTCGCTCGCTTTGCTCGCTCGGCAGCCAGCACTCTTCTCATTCATTCCACCTTACGTTAGGTATGTCCCGCATGCCGGTCGCAGCGTAGGCCACCGGAACGATCTCTGTCAAGGCAAGCCCGCCTCATGGTCTGATAGCGTTGTCTCGACCGAGACGCCATTACCCAAGCCAAAAGACGTTGAGTATGGCGCAAGGGGCGGCGATCGGAGTTCCCACCGTGTTGCCTCTGGTTTCCTATGTCTGCATGCCGTCGCCACTACCCCGGCAGGTTCGATGGAACCGATTCGCTCAGTACTGCTCCATAGAGTGCGGCCTTCCCCAAATTTCAGTCAGGTCGGCTCCTGCATTATCAGTTTCGAGGCCTGCTCAGCGTTCACTCGCGTTACAACCTGCAGACTCACCAAGTCGCCTTACCCGGTGGAGCGATCCAGTTCCCGGGCGGGCCTTTCATCCCGCTGTGGACCAGCGCCTTCCACGTCGCACTGTAATCGCCTGCCTATCAATTTACAGTCAACCGGTTTGCCCGTTATTGATCCTCGGTATTATGCTCCCTTCAGCTGTCCAAGTTGAAACTCTGAACGAATCGAGGAGATATCATGTTCAAAATCAGTGCACTTGCTTTCGCAGTTCTCGTAGCTGGCGTTTTATGCTGTGCACCTGTGGCTCAAGCTCAGGTTGCCGTTGGGGTAAACATCGGACCGGCTCCCGTGTGTCCTTACGGATATTTCGACTATGCCCCATATGACTGTGCTCCTTACGGCTACTACGGGCCTGATTGGTTTGTTGGTGGGGTGTTTCTTGGAGCAGGTCCGTGGTTTCACGGCCCCCGCGGCTTTTACGGACATGTCGATAACCGGTTTGATCCTCATCACGGTTACGCTGGACCGGTCCCGGAGCGCGGGGCGCAGCGCTTTAACCACTTCCAGGCAAACGAGGCGCGAGATGGGCGAGGCAACGTAGGCGAAGCTGGCCATGAAGGAAAGGCTGAGCACGCGCTCCCCGGATATCGGAGCGGGGGCCATGCTGGTGGACATGGCGGCGGTCGCCACTAGAGCGCAATTCGAGTTACGCGATTCCGGTTAAACGATCCGGTCTAAGCAAGAGACGAGATAAGGCGTCGCGTTGCGTCTTATCTCGTTTGCACTCCGCAGCTATTGGGAGTGGCCCTCTCCAGGCAGCTGCCGCATCGACACGGGATGGTCGAACAGCTGGCGCAAACTTGCGCTGTCGCCCGTTAGCGACATTTATGCTGTCGTTGGCGGACGGTCGCGTATACTCAACCCTTTCTGGAATGCAGCCCTGCATACAGAAAATTGGAAGCTGCTCGGTCTGAGCGGCAGAGCTGAGAAGTGCGCGCTAAATGTCGCGCCGGACGGCGTTGTATTTGGCCGCCTCTGTACACGCGGCGAAGCTGGCAAGGTTTAGAGAGATGGTCTGCGCATACTTCGTGATCGCATCTTTGCTCAGATCGCCGGAATTGTTGATCATGGTGTCCCGCTGCTCCCAATACTTATTCTGCTCCCCCGCACACCACGCTGCTTCGGCCGCTCTCTGCGCCTTGGGATGGAAATCGAGAGGGAGGTCATTGCTGGCAAAGCGCACCTTGCCGGTATCGATGTAATTCTTTTCAGTTGGCAAAGCTTTCAGTGCGGTACTTGCGGCAGAAGGCCGCACGTGCTGCCGGAGGGGCGCCCCCCGCATTGCAGGATGTTGCCGCATCCAGTGCACTCGGCCGGAAACACCGTCCCTGGATCTGGATCATCTTCGATATCCTCTACATGGTAGTCATTGAAACTTTTTCGTAAACGGGGCGTCAGCGGCTTAGTCCTGGCCCATCATCTGCTCGTAATCGGCGGCGCGCGACAAATGGAGCCTGATACTTTCCGCCTTGAGTTTCTTAGCAGAATAGTGCTAGATGGGCTTGATCATCATCAATCGTCTTGGGAACTTTTTCACTTTTCAGGCGGTGATTAGCCGTTCTGCTGCAAGAACCTCTGCACTCCTCGCCCCGTCCAACCGCCGCAAGAATTTCCCGCCATGCTCCTCCGGCCCAGGTATCACCCCGACGAAAAAATGATTTTCGCCGAAGCGAAAACCATTTAGCGTCGAAGAGTCCCCCTCGTCCGCTCACCCCGCGAGCTAGACCTTTCCTTTATCGAGCCACATATAGGAGAAATCGGAGAGTGAGAAGCTGTTGACCACACATCTCGTGTCAGTAATAGTTTTCAGAACCTGCTCCTTGCCCTTGAATACTCCTCCATCGGCGACGCTAAATGACTCTTCCGGGGTCCACGCTTCCACCGTCTTTGCATTGTGGTCTTTCCACGCCTGCCAGCCAGCGTTTTCCTTGCCTTCGAGTGCCTTCTCTACGGTTGCATTCTGAGAGAACAACGGGACTGCGGACAACAGAAGAGCGAAACCAAGTGCCGTTAAAGCGATTCGACGCATGATCCTCCTCCAGTTTAGGCGGTGAAAACTATAGATCGGGTAGGAAGTCGTGTCAATCACTGCGAGGATTGGGAGGCGGGCTTGCCCTCTGTCCCCAGGTTTCCTGTTTCCGCAAAGGACACGGAAAGAGTGGGGCACCCCTCACTTAGACGCAATTTAGCGTTCCCGGCTACCAGGTTACGGGCAGCGAGATGGGCCTGTGCAGGGAGATGTTCTTTGGGTACTCGTACTGGACATTGGGCACGAGTTGCAGGCCAGGCAGGCGGCGGGTGACTTCTTCAAGGGCCACGCGAACCTCCAGCTTCGCAAGCGCAGCGCCTACGCATATGTGCGGACCGCACCCGAACGACAGGTGTTCGCGCGCATTGGCGCGCCGAATGTCAAAGCGATCGGGTTCGGGAAAGACGGATGGATCGCGGTTGGCGGAGCCGAGAAGCAGCAATACCTTGGCTCGCGCCGGCAGGCGAACCCCGCCAATCTCCACCGCTTCTGTTGTAATGCGTCGCCAAGCGATCACCGAGGTTTCGATTCGGAGCACCTCCTCGATTGCGTTGGGGATCAACTCCGGATCGCGACAGATAGCCTGCCACGAGGGACGGTCTTGCAGCAGACGGAGGAAACTGTTCCCAATGAGGCCTGCGGTCGTTTCATTCGTGAAAAACATGATCATCACGATCCCCGCAACCTCCTCGCGCGTCAGTGCTTCTTCGTCGCCGTCGCGCGCCTGCGCCAGAGCACTGATAAAGTCGTCAGCCGGGGTGTGAGACCGGGCTTCGACGAGTTCCGTGACGTAACGCCAGAGTGCGGCCAGTTCGGTGGCGGCGCTGACCTGCTCTTCTTCAGTAGCGCGTCCGAAGCGGACCATTGCGCGATTGCGGTTGCCTTCCTTGACGCGTGCAACATCAGACTCGGGCGCGCCCAGAATGCGAAAGTGCACCAGCGCCGGCAGCCTCCAAGCGAAATCGACGACCAAATCGGCCCGGCCGTCGCGCAAACGTTCGTCGCAAAGACGTTTGGTTACCTCACGTATAAAGGGCTCCATCGCAGCGACGCGCTTGGGCGTGAAAGCGACGTTCGCCAGACGCCGCGCGCGCGTGTGAGCAGGGGCATCGGCGTTCACAAGCACCGCGACCGGCTTGTAGCCGCCTTCCTTTAGCGCCGCCTTGGCCATCGGACACGGCTCGGTGAGCGGGGCGAGAGCATTTGCGGCCGAGAAGATGGCTGGCGACAGAAGGATGCGGCGGATGTCGGCGTAGCGAGTGACGATCCAATGATCAATCTCGGCATTATAAAATGCCGCCGCGGCTTCACGCGCCTTCGCAAAGATGGGATATGGGTTGTTGAGATATTCAGCGCTGAAGGGCTCGAAGCTGGGCAGGAGAACCGGGTTGACATCTTGGACGGAATTTCCGCTCTGTACCTCTGGATTCTGCATTCTCGGTTCTCCTTAGACTAGTTGCGCGGCGATTATACACCCGATTTTTCGCCAAAAACGGCAATCGCAAGGTTCTCGGTTCAAGCGTATTTTCTCACATTGCAAATTGAAAAGACACGGCTTAGCCTCTACGGGAGAGGCATGATGGGCATTGTCGAGAACCTCAAAGACGCAGCTAAACTTGCCAAGAAAATTAGGTGATATCGAACTATACCGGAAGACAGTTCATCTCGAGCGCGAGGTAATGAACTTGACGCGGGATAAGCAGCAAGCAGAGGATCGAAGAGTTAAAGGGGAAACTTGATCTGCAAGGCAAAATGACCTCCAAGCGGCCCTTCTATTTTCAAGAAGGCGATAAAATCCGGAGGCGTGATAACTAATCCGTAGGAGTCGCGGATCGCCAAAGGATCATCCGCAAATTTCTCCCATGCCCAAGACGACTCGGCAATGGATCTACGCAAAACCACTCGAAAACGAGAAACTCGGCCCGCGGCATTTTGAGCTTCGAGAGGTTGCCCTGACCGAGTTGAAGGACGGCGAAGCTCTGGTCCGGGTGAAGCTGATCAACATCCACTCCAACACGCGTATGCGGATGGCCACGCGAGCAATTCCACTTGGCGCAACCGATGCGGCGAACTATGCGTGTGCGGAAGTCATCGAGTCGCACAGTCCGACATTTAAGAAAGGCGACGTCATCACCTGTCAGACGGGGTGGCAAGAGTATCAGATCGTCAGCACGGAGGCGGGTGCCGTGGGATTCGGAGTCGCATGCGAACTTACCAAGGCTCTGAACGGAACGAACTCACCGTGGACTTACAAGTTCCGGCCGGCCATGGTGGCGAGGTGGCCTGCAGAAGTGCTAATGGACATTTTCGTGAGCTCGGGAATGACGGCATATTTTGGTATGCGTGAGTGCGGTCCGCTTATGCCGTCGGATCAGGTTGCGGTCGCCGCAGCAACTGGATCGGTCGGCTCCATCATTGCGCAACTGGCGAAAGCCGCCGGGAGCTACGTCGTGGGATTTGCTGGCGGCAAGGACCGGTGCGGCTGGGTGGTAGAGAATCTCGGGATCGACCAGTGCCTTGACTATCGTGCCCCCGACTTCAAGGATCGACTCAAGGATGCCTTTCCGAACGGTATGGACGTCTACTCGGATGGAGTTGGTGGCTCTCTGACCGAAACCGTCTTGGAACAAATCAAGCCGAAAGGACGGTTATTCTCCTACGGAGGAGTAGTGGCGTTCTATGCGGATGAGTTGATGCCTGAGAGCCAGCCCTTCAACATTCGCAAGTCCTTTGGCATTTCGGATAAAGTCGAGGCACTCCTCAAGCAGAAGAACATCGAGACAGAGGCTTTCAGGCTGCACGTTTTCTATCACGAGCGGCTGAAGGCGGAGGGCGATCTTTCGCGGCTGATGCTCGCCGGAAAGTTGAAGCCGATTCACAACGTGGTAGACGGTTTCGAGAACCTACCTGAAGCCATAAGCGGCCTCTATCAAAATCGTCGCCCAGGCAAGCTGCAGGTTCGTTTCCAGATAGGTTAATAAGACTCACTTCAAAGAGCCGCTTATCGCGTCGGTCATTTGCCGAGGAGAGCCGCCCTGAACTGAATATGCTTCTCCCCGACCTCAGTCTCAAAGTGGATTTTGACTCTTTCAGCGACAACTGACGAAACCAGGCGAAGCGCTCAGAACCCGCTGGGCTGTCGGGTGGTCCGAAAGCCGGTAGCGGAACGTCGTTTCATATTTGCGCTCCACCGCGTAAGGGTTTTCGAACTTCCATGTCCTTGCGTTGTCAATCGCCGCCCCTTTCAACATAGGGTGACCTGAGACCACTTCAATATTCGCGGGTTCTCCCGCAATTGCCGACCGACGATTGCGTCAAAGGGTGCGTGCTCCTTCCAGCATTCGACTGCTCAAAGCAGCGCCCATCCTGATCTTGAATCACTGACTCCAAAGACACCGACTCCAGTGCCTTCCGGCCTCTCTCGAATTCCCACCGATAGAGACCGTTGCTAAAACGAAGCCTATGCAAGAAATGATCTTTGAGGTCTTGAGGCTTTCGGGGAATACCGCGTGACTCGAAATACTGCGGCGATCCGACGAACGCCAGACGCAGTTTATAGCCTTCACTCGGTAACGCGAGAAAGGTCTAAAAGCGGGTCATGCGGTCGGTGAAGGAACGGTCGACCAGAAAAGGCGGGAGCCCGGGAGCAACGTTATGTTGCGCCCGGGCTGTGGAGGCGGGAATTTTAGAAGATCACGGTCGACCAGAGCAGAGTCGAGTTTTGTGAGGCGTGAACCATAAACCCGCAGCTTGGGCCACCGTAGGAATAGATTGCACCGACCCATCCGTCACCTTTGATATTGTTGTAGTAGGGGAACCCGTGGTCGACGACAGCGTTGCGGAAGGTCAGCTCGTTGCTGGACGGTAACTGGGAGCACGTACTCAGGCCATAAACCTCGAGCACGCCGGCGAACGCCCAGGTCCAATGCTCGTGGGAGATGTGGGTCTTGATCCAGGAATAGCGGCCGGTCGTCTCGTCCTTGGCCTCGGTCATGAAGTAAAAGGTGCTGCCACTCACTTCGTTCAAGCCGGTGTGTCCAAGGATCGTGTCGCCGGGATTGACTTCCACCAGCGGGCTGTAGAAAGCGTAGCCGTTGGCGCCAATCAGCCAGCTCGAGATTGTGTAGTAATTGCCGCCACCCACGCCGCTCTCACCGTACTGCAACACCGGTTGCAAAATCCAATCCCCACTCTCGGGAGCGATGGCGTTGTAGAGATAAATCAGAGCGCCGCCCGTGCTTGGATAGGCTGGCACGGTCCAGGTATTTCCCAGGTAATCGATGTTGTCGTTCGCGGCGAGTGGTAAATCCCACTGAGAATCTTCCACCGGGCCATTGCCAGTGCCAGAAGCGTTGGCGGAGGCCGCGCTGCGCTTACGGGTGCCGGTTATGACCGGTTTCTCAGAGCAGGGCTCGTAGTGGGCGATGACTTCGCCGTTCAGGGTCACATTGCCGGTAATCTCGTTGTCGTCGCTCATTTCGACCATCGCGCCCGTCGGAACCTCGTGAACGCAATCGGATCGGACCAACGCTCCCGGAATCCGTATCCAGCCAGAGTGGTCAGTGGCGGCTTCGTTCGTGATCGCTTGCGCCTGGGAGTAACCGGACACACCGGAAACTACAAGTCCGCAGAAGATCGTGGTCGCGATTAGGGTTAGCCTGATTCGGCTCAGTTTGGAGTTGGGTCGAATCGAATGATTGCTCTCAGTGTTTTCGTTCGTTTTAGGCATTGTCGTTATCCTTTCGCTCGATTTCGGCGTTCACCAGGTAACGCGACAAGGCTCCAAAAACGGGGTCATGGGCCCGGGTGTTCTCGATAGGACCGTGGCGAACCGTGTTGATGGTGAATTGCACCGGGCCTACTCCTGTCAACGCACTGTAGTAAAACTGTGGTGGTTCTATGGTTCCATGTTCAAAACCGAGCAAATGGAGCATGATGGATCCTCCAGCTTGTCTCCCGTGGAGGAGGTAGAGTACAGAATTTTTTGATTGGATCCCGCTGAAGTTCAGAGTCTTTCACGGCGCACTTTTTCGTCAACTCTGGCGAGAGCTCAGAGTCGCAAGGAACCGGATGAAACTATCGCCACCCGGGTTTCGGACCAGGCGTCCATTCGGCTCCCATATCGTCATCCGTGATCAGGCGCCTCGGCCCGAGGCGTTTGGCGAGAGAATTGCCAGATTCCATGCCCAACACACGGGGAGGTTCTTTGACGCTGTCCGCGAATGCATTGTAGGCAGCGAGCACGAGTTGCCCGCGCGGCGTGCTGGCATCAAACATCTTCTTGCCATCGACCTCATACTGGTTCAGCACTGAGAGCAAGCGTCCTTTGTCGAGAACAATAGGCGAGTCGCTGACCATCAGACAACTTATCACGCGTAGACCGTAGTTGTACTCGTGCAACCCGGTGACGAACACATCCGCAGACTCGGTCGTGTTGAAGTAATAGATGCCGCCCGGCAGCAGGTGCTGTTTAACAATCTGCAGGAACTCGGTCGAGAGCAACTGGGAACTGTGATCGCGCCAATGGAATGAGGTATTGGCCACTATGGCGTCGTATTTGATATCAGGGTGCGCCAACAACCACCTCCGCGCATCATCGATGTAGATGTGAACTTTGGGGTTGTGAAGCAGAGAGCGTACCTCGGAATATTGCGCGATCAATTGAAGATACCCCGGATTGATTTCCACTATATCCAGGCTCTCAACTTCGGGATTGTTGGCGACAACCTGCGCCCAAGAACCAGACGCAAGCCCCACCATAAAGGCACGCTTCGGGTGAGAATGGAACAAGCTCAGAACATACGCCCGGATGACAAAGTTCTTGTCGTTCTCCGGGTCAATGTTGAAATATCCGTCATAAACGCCGCCTCCGAACACGGCATCATCTTCGGTGACCGCGATGATGCCATTTCGGTTCTCGACCACATGCTTCATAAAGCCGACTTCCGCTGCTTTCGGCCCGAAGATCATCTTCCCATAAAGATTGCCGTATGCCTGGGTAGAGGCTGAAATCGCAACGATGGCCAAGATCGCGAGCACCCACACGGCTTTCGGCGGAGCCTCGAAATGTCCGCTCCGGT
>Ga0302324_100009530_pt1 | contig 20285 bp, 13 predicted proteins | sample Palsa_T0_1_FD_201949 | JGI IMG/M metagenome (GOLD analysis project Ga0302324, IMG submission 201949) | Peat permafrost microbial communities from Stordalen Mire near Abisko, Sweden - Palsa_T0_1 | ecosystem: Environmental > Terrestrial > Soil > Palsa > Peat permafrost | place: Sweden: Abisko...
TGAAAGGTTGCTGTTGGCCGAGGAGGCGGCCGTGACGGATGCCGCGGCGGAGAATTTTGCGCAGGACGTAGCCTCGGCCTTCGTTCGCCGGATTCACCCCGTCGGAGATCAAGAATGTCGCGGCGCGAGCGTGGTCGGCGATGATGCGCAGGCTGGCGTTGCCGACGTCGGACTTTACGTTCGTTAGCGCGGCAGCTTTTTCGATGAGCGGCGTGAATAGATCCGTTTCGAAGTTCGATTGCACGCCTTGCAGGACGCAGGCGACGCGTTCGAGGCCCGCACCCGTGTCTATAGATGGTTTCGGCAGCGGCTTGAGGATGTAGCGCGTGCGCTTGGTTTTGCCGTCCTCGGCCATTTCGTCGACGGCGGAGCGGTCGAACTGCATGAAGACGAGGTTCCAGATCTCGACGTAGCGAGCGTCGTCCTGACCGAAGGGGAGGTCTTTGCCGTGCTCGCTGGCGGCGAGGCCCATGTCGTAGAAAATTTCGCTGCAGGGGCCGCAGGGGCCGGTCTCGCCCATCTGCCAGAAATTATCTTTGCGGCCGAAGGTGAAGATGCGCTCTTTCGGCACGCCGGCGGCGATCCATATCTGCTCGGCTTCGTCATCGCGCGGGACTTCGGCGTCGCCTTCGAAGATGGTGACGTAGAGCTTGTCTTTCGGGATGCCGAACCACTCGGGCGAAGTGACGAGCTCCCAGGCGAAGGCGATGGCGTCTTTTTTGAAGTAGTCGCCGAAGCTGAAGTTGCCGAGCATTTCAAAAAACGTGTGGTGGCGGCGGGTGAAGCCGACGTTTTCGAGATCGTTGTGCTTGCCGCCGGCGCGGACACACTTTTGCGAGCTGGTGGCGCGCTTGTAGTCGCGCTGCTCGATGCCGAGGAAGACGTCCTTGAACTGGTTCATGCCGGCGTTGGTGAAGAGCAGCGTCGGATCGTTGGCGGGGACGAGGGAGGAGGAGTGGACGCGGCGGTGGCCTTTCGTCTCAAAACAGCGCAAAAAAGTTTCGCGAATATCGTTGCCGGAGCGGGCTTGCATACACTTCCAGTGTAGCGAACCTATCGGCGCCCTAGTAGCATTTGCCCGTGCGGTTCACCCCACAGCTCCGATGGCTAGCGCTTGTAGCTTTCCTGGGTGGGAAGCTAGCAATATGTTCCGCTTGCAATAACGTTCGAATGGCTGATGGCCAGCAACCAGTCATCGCATATCCACCGATCGCAAGAGCCGCCCATCTCAGCGGCGACGTTCTCATCAGCTTCCAGATAACTCCGCAGGGCGAGCCAATCGGTCTCACAGTCATATCTGGGCCGCCGATCCTTAGCAAAGTGAGTTTGGCTTTTGTAGCGGAATGGCGATTTGAAAACCGCGATCCCGCCCGCGAGCCGTGTGAAACCAACGCGAACTTTCACTTTGCCCTGACGTTTCCAGATCGTGGAACTGACGTCTCGGTTAATTCGGTCGAGTTCCACACCTTTACGCCACCTTTTCGAATAGACATCACGTTGTCGTCGCCAGCACCCGTGATTTCCGATCCGGCGGAGACCATTAACGGCCGACGTATGCCGGGTCCGCCGCTGGACTCGCCGCCGTTTCCAAGCGGCGATTGGAGCTATGGCGGGTCGCCGACGATCGGCGTGCCGGATGGCAACAGTTATCCGTTGATGAAGGCGCTGGGGCACACGACGGGGGGCATGAAATTTTATGGCTGGATCAATGCCGGGGTGAATGGCAGCACGTCGACGACGACGAATTTGCCGGAGGCGTATGACATTTATCCCAACCGCATCGAGCTGGACCAGCTGGTGGCGATTGCGGAGCGGCTGCCGGACGCGGTGCAGACGCAGCATTTTGATTGGGGATTTCGGCTGACGGCGTTTTACGGGATTGATTATCGCTTTACGTTCGCGAAGGGATATTTCACAAACCAGTTGCTGGTCTACAACCGGCAATACGGCTTCGACACGCCGGCGGAGTATCTGGATTTGTATTTTCCGCATGTCGCGCAGGGGATGAATTTGCGTATCGGGCGTTTCTTGTCGATTCCCGGCATCGAGAGCGAGACGTCGCCGCCCAATTATATGTACTCGCATTCCATCCTGAGCCTGGTGGATCCGTTCACGCAGACCGGCGCGCTGGCGACGATTCGCATTAACCCGCGCTGGCTGGTGCAGGGTGGCGTGACCGCGGGCAATGATGTGGCGCCATGGGTGAGTGATCACAAATTGTCCGCGACTGTCTGCGGGAATTACACGACGACGTCGAACAACGACAATTTTTATGTCTGCGCGAATGGGATCAACGACGGCGTCTATGCCTATGACAACGTGCAACAGTATGACGCGACCTGGTATCACCGGCTGACGAAGAAGACGCACCTGGCGACCGAGGCCTGGTATATGTATCAGCGCCAGGTGCCGAACGTTGCGGGGAATGTGGCGAATCCGATCACGCCGGAGTCGGGGACGGACGGGGCTTTCTGCGGAGCGGGGCAGTTACGTTGCACGGCGCCGGAATATGCGATGGAAAATTATGTCAATCACGAATTCTCTGCGAAGACGTCTATGTCAGTACGAACTGAATTTCTGAATGACAAGAAGGGGCAGCGAACGGGCTATGCGACCAGCTATCTGGAGGACACGGTTTCGCTGACGCGATGGTTTGGGAACTCGCTAACATTGCGGCCGGAGCTCAGGTTTGAGCATGCGTGGAGCTTGCCGGCTTATGACGCCGGGCGACATTCCAGTCAGTTCACGGCTGCGGCCGATTTGATTTATCACTTTTAGAACAGGGAACAAGAATTTCCGGCTTTGCGTAAAGTGAGTGTGGTCCTCAAGGAGGCTTTTTTGCGTTTTCTACCCGCTCGTCTGTCCGCTTGTTTTGCCGCCCTTACTCTTACCCCGATGTTGCTGGCACAAACGGCTGTGACTCCGCCGGTTGCGGCGAAGCAACCTGTCGTCGACACCTATTACGAAGTGAAGGTGACGGATAACTATCGCTGGCTGGAGAATGGCGATTCCGCCGAGACGAAGCAATGGGTGGCAGGACAGAATGCGGCCAGTGCGGCGTATCTAGATAAGTTGCCGCAACGCGACGCGATTCTGGCATACATGAAGGAGCGGATGAAGAAGGAGCACACCGGTTACGGCGCGTTTCATGTTGCGCAGGGCCGGCTTTTTGCGCTGCGGTTTGATCCGGGCCAGGCGCAGGACAAGTTGGTGGTGTTTTCGTCGCCGCAGGATAAGGCGTCGGAACGCGAAATTCTGGACACGTCAAAACTGCAGGCCGGCAAAGTGTTCCAGGTGGATTGGTACAAGATCTCGCCGGACGGCAAGTTAGCTGGCGTCGCGCTTTCAACCGGTGGCAGCGAGGATGCTGCGCTGTATGTCATCGACACGGCGACTGGGAAGCAAGTGTTTGAGGTAGTGCCCCGCGTGCAGTTCGCTACCGGCGGTGGAGATATGGCTTGGCTGCCAGACGGGTCGGGATTCTATTACACGCGCTATCCGCAGGGACAGGAGCGGCATGAGGCTGATATGGATTTCTATCAGCAGGTCTATCTACATAAGTTAGCCACTCCAGCAGCGAAAGACACTTATGTGCTTGGCAAGGATTTTCCGCGCATTGCAGAGACGAGCTTCTCCTCGTCGCTCGACTTCAAGCATATGTTAGTCGAAGTGGCGAATGGCGATGGTGGCGACTATGAGCAGTTTCTGATCGGCGAAGATGGCGTGCCGCAGCAGATCACCCACTTTGAAGACAAGATTATTCTGGCGGTGTTTGGCACGGATGACAGTGTGTGGATGTTGAGCCATAAGAACTCAAATAAGGGCGAGATATGGCACTTACCCGCAGGAGATACGAAGATTGCGGATGCGAAGTTAGTTGTTCCCGCGACCGAGGCCAGCTTGGAGGGTTCTGGCGCGGAGAAGGGACGGATGTTTGTCGGGACAGACAAGTTATATGTCACCGTCATCAATGGCGGACCCGAAGAGATTCGCGTCTACACGCTGGATGGCAAGCGGCAGCAGGATGTGCCGGTACCGGCTGTGGCGTCGGTAAGCTCGATGGTGCGAAGCGGCGACAAAAGCTTTCTCTATTCCGCGACTACTTATACGATGCCGCGACAGTGGTACAGCTACGACGGCGCGGGCAAACCAGTGGCACTGCCGTTCAAGTACGACACCGAAGTTAACCTGGCGGATATCGAAGTACAGCGCGTGTTTGCAACCTCCAAGGACGGTACGAAGGTGCCGATGACAGTTCTGATGAAGCGGGGCGCGAAGCTGGACGGCAAGAATCCTACTTTAATTACAGGCTATGGCGGTTATGGCATCAGCATGACGCCTGGCTTTATCGGCGACCGGCTATGGTTTGATCATGGCGGTGTGTATGCGATTGCTAACTTACGTGGCGGCGCAGAGTATGGCGACAGCTGGCACACAGCAGGAAATCTGACTAACAAACAAAACGTATTCGATGACTTCGCGGCGTGTGCCGAGTACCTGGTGAAGAAGAAATACACATCTCCGGAGTATCTGGCGGCGGAGGGAGGCAGCAATGGTGGCCTGTTGATGGGTGCGATGATTACGCAGCATCCGCAATTGTTTAAGGTCATCCTCTCTTACGTAGGTATCTATGACATGCTGCGAGTGGAGCTGGATCCGAATGGCAGCTTTAATGTTACTGAGTTCGGATCGGTGAAAGATCCGGCGCAGTTCAAGGCGCTTTATTCGTTTTCGCCATATCACCATGTTGTAAGTGGAACTAAGTATCCAGCAGTCTTATTTATTACTGGTGACAACGACCATCGTGTGAATCCAGCGCATTCGCGCAAAATGACCGCCGAGTTACAAGCGGCGACGGGGTCCGGTGAACCGGTGCTTCTGCTGACAAATGCGAATGCTGGCCACGGCGTTAGCACCAATGTGGATGAGGCGTTGCTCGAGGAAGCGGATGCCAATGCTTTCATCTTCGCGCAGCTCGGCATGAAGATGTAGCTGGCTGGGGCTTACCTGGTTTCAATGACCAGCGGTGGAGCGAAGATGCTGCCTTCGAGCAGTGTGACTTCGTCCGCCGCTGCGGCCATCGTTTCGATTGTCTCTTTTCGGCGCCACATTTCGATCCCCGATATCAGGGCGTCGAAGGCCTGTTCGTTTAACTCGGCACAAGTCAGCTGCTGGACGGAAAGCCGCGTGTAGAGCGGATGCTCCTCGCGCAAATCCAGCAGGCGCTGGCGACGGGCGAGGCTGCGACTCTTGATAACGGCACCGGTGAAATAGCGCGGATAAATCTCGACAACCGTGTAAGGACCGGGTGCGTGAAATGGCCAGATGCGGAAGCCCTGGTCGCGCAGCAGAGGCAGGAATGAAATGCCACGAAGGCTGCCGGTGCCGACGTGACCTCCACCGGAAAGCTGGAAGGGCGATTTAGGTTGCGTGCCACCGGCGGCGTGGGTGTCAGTCAGCCGAAACGCCGAGCTGGTGCGGTCCTTGATGGAATGGGTGCTTGTGGTGCCGCTGCGGCCAAAGAAGGGCGGCGGACATTCGCGCAGCCAGCGTTCGCCTTCACCTTCCAACACTTTTTGCCAGAATGCTTCCGCCGAGCCACCGTTCTCGCGGACGAATTGTTGCGGGTAAGAGAACGCGAAATCCAGGCCGACGAGCATGCTGCCGGATTTCAGCTTCCAGGACAGCAGCAGCCCGAAGACTTCATCGCGCGTCAGTCCGTACTCGAGTTCGATATCGCCGAAGGCGGAGACGCGGCAGTACCAGATATTTTCGCGCGCCAATTCTTCGTCGGCTTGCCCGGACCAATCCACCGCGATGACTTGTTCGATCATGCGAGGCGATTTTATTCCATTCAGCGAGGAAGATATGAATTTCGACGCAGCAAAGTAAAAGGGCATCCGCAAGGACGCCCTTTTGGGAACATGCAGCTCGGTTAGAAGTGCCAGATCAGGTCTGCAGCTGCAGTGAGCTGGCTAGACTTGGTGGGCGGTCCGTCGGCGCCGTTGATGAAGGGCGAATCGTACGCGGGCACGTTGAAGGAGTGCTCGTAGCGAAGCTCGGGCCGGAAGGTGACAGTGCTGCCCAGCCAGAAGTTGAAGCCAACGAGGCCTTCGTAGTAGGAAGTCTTGCTCCCGGTACGTTGGCCGGAAAAGTCCTCCACAAATTCATTGCGAATATTCAATGACGCGTGGTGATTGTCGAACTCATGTTCAAGATAGTTAACGATAGCGGTACTGGGCGCAAAGCAATGAGTCTGCGACGGATCGCACTGGGCGCCGTTGGCGCCGGTGATTAATCCCGGAGAAGTAATCGAGCCGGAATTTGCACCTATATTCGCATTCGAGCCATAACTTATACACGGACTTACGAGATAGCACAGGTTAGGAACATTTTTTTCATACTGGTAGTATGCCTCGACATCCGTATGCCAAGTGGCGTTGATCTTGTGGTACCACGTCAGGTAGTAACCATTCAGATTGTTATAGGCGTACTTCGCCGAATTGACGGCGTTCGCGCAGGCATAAAGGTTGTTGCCGCCATTCGTCCAGGTGTAGGAGAGGCAGGCATTTCCGGTGAGCTTGGCATTTGAGATCCACGGGGAGGTCTCGCAGCCGCCGGAGACGCCAGCTTGTGCTGTCCAATGAGAAGAGAACTTCGTAGTGGCGTTGATGCCGTTCTGTGTATAGCAGTCGTAGGTATAGAGGATGGAGTGGCTGTAGGTATAGTTATTCGGCGCGAGCTGCGCTTCAATATCCGGCAATGAGATATAGCGGCCGGCGCGGACGACCGTGCCTTGGCCAATCTTGGGCAGATATAAGTCAAAGTAATACATGACCGGGTCATAGCCGTAAGTCTGGCCGCTGGGTCCGGAAAGTAACTGCTGGCTGAAAATACCCTTCGCGGTGGTGTATCGATAATCCAAACCGTAAAGATTTGTGAAGCGAAATCCCCAGTCAACGTGGTCGGTCTGCACCGTGTTCTCCAGGCGCTCGATGTAGAGCGCTACCTGATCCAACTGGATCGAGTTAGGGATGACGTCGTATGACTCTTCGTTGTTGGCATATTTTCCTTTGTTCGAAGTGCTGCCATTGGCGCCAATGTCGACCCATCCATAAACTTTCACACGGCTCTTGTTTTCGTTGATCGCCTGCATGAGCGGATAGGTCTGATAGTCCGGCGCGCCAATGACCGGGGTGCCCCCGATCGGCCAATCCGCGGACGGAAACGGTGGCGAGCTCAGCGGGGCGGGTGTGCCGCGGCGTTCGGGGGCAGGGGACGCGGGTGCTCCGCTGGAGTCAACGGTCCAGTCGTCGAGGTAGGCGTGGCCCCAGCGTGTCATGAAGCCACGCTTCGCCGAGGCCGGCGTCGCCGGTGTCGCGGCGGGGGCGGCAGCGGTTTGCACGGGAAGATCTTCACGGACCGTGGTGTTGGGCAGGATGTCGATGAGGTGTCCGGAAAGAACGCTGTCGCCTTGCGGCTGGTCCGGGAGCGATGCAGTGAGGGTGTACTGACCGGGAGCGAGATTGGCGACGTCGTAGAGGCCTTTGCTATCGCTCACGATCGTTTGGCTAGTCCCGCTTTCGTTCTGGCGGATGATGACGGTTACGCCGCCGACGGGCGAGCCGTCGGATCCGAGCGTTGATCCTGTGACCTCGCCGTATGGGGAGCGCGGGGATGAGACTTCCTTGGCGGATCGGCTGGACGCGAACGCTGCGGGCGCAGCCAGTGCGGCCAGGGTGAGCAGGGAGATGGTGAAGCGGGCCTGTGATGCGCGGGTGAAATGCATGATCCATCCTTCGGTGCGCTGCGGGTACAAGAATTCCTCCGCGAAGCGCAACCTACTCAGTGGACTGCATTTTCCCTAAAGAGTGCGTAAAGACAAGGTGGTGCGATCCTTACGGATTCCTTATGGAGTCGGCATTTTTTGTAGCAGATACGGTTACAAATAGAGCAACACCGGTCAGTGGATGGTGGGCGAGTCTTCTTCGTCTGCGAAAGTTTCCATTGCGGCGACGATTGCCTCGTTCGCCTTGAGGCGGCGCAGGGCTTTGAAAATGGCAGAGCTGCTAAAGCCGGCGCGGGCGAGGCGTCCGGCGAGGCGGGCGGTCTCTTTTTCGTCCTTTGGCGGCTTGGCGCGCTTGCGCTGTAGGTGAGCGAAGGCCAGGTCTTCTTCCTTGATATTGGCGTAGGAAGTCTCGAGCGTGGTTGCGATGAGCTCGCTGTGAACGCCGCGGCGGGCCAACTCTTGCTGAACGCGGCGCTTGCCGAATTTTTCGTTGGACTGGCGAAGGCGGGTGAATTCGGTGGCGTAGCGCGCGTCATCGAGGAAGTTGTATTCCCTGAGTCGGATGACGATGCGGTCCATTTTCGCTTCGCCGGCGGCACCTTCTTCGACGCGACGGCGCATCATGCGCTTCAGCTCGGCAACGGTCTTCATGCGGCGGCCGAGAGCGGCCAGCGCATAACTATAAAGGGCCGCGTCGTCGAGAGGCTCTGCCGTCTTTTTCGGTTTGCGCGAGCCAAAGGGCACGGTCGAAGTCTACTGGAAGGGAAGCGCGGCGTCTGCGAGATCACTCCTGGGGCGCCCAGCTGAAATTCAGGACGGGAATCGGGGCGGCTATCCGGCGAAGTGACGCGTCTAAACTATTAGCTAAGGTAATTCGCGTTTCCGCCGATGAATAGGAAGTACATGCACATCCAGTCCCCACGTCGCGCCCGTCCGCTGCTTGTCGCCATATCTGCAATTTCTCTGTTGCTGCCCTGCGCCGTTTTGGCCCAGAGCATTGGAGACACCGCGGGAAGCGGCAACGGCTTTGGCAAGATTGACCCGGCGCCGCCGACCGGAATCACGCCCGATCAGATTATTGCCAAGATGTCCGCCAAGGAGACGGAGTACAAAAAGGCGCTGGCGAACTACACGTGGACACAAGATATCAAGGAGCAGACGCTACTGGAAGGCAAGGTCGACGGCGAGTACCACGTGATTTACAACATCACCTTCGATTCGGAGAAGCACCGTGCGGAGCGGGTCGTGTTTGCGCCGCAGAACACGCTAGAGCGGATTATCATGACGGAAAATGACGTCGACGAGTTGGAGCATAAGGACGCCTATCCGCTGACTGAAGACGACATTGCACGTTATGACTTGAGTTACGTCGGGCGTCAAAAGGTGGATGAGCTCGACACCTATGTGTTTGAAGTGAAGCCGAAGATAATGGATATGAAGCGCCGGCGCTTTCAGGGAAGAATCTGGGTAGACCAGGAGGACTCGCAGATCGTTGTGTCCAGTGGGAAATTCGTTCCCCAGAACGAAAAACCGGGACATGAGGACCTGGCGCCGCCATTCACCACTTATCGCGAGCAGGTCGACGGAAAATACTGGTTTCCCGTCTATACCCATGGCGACGGTGACCTGCATTTTCGCCCGACAAAAAACTCAATGACGGAAGACATCCATGTCCGGGAAATCATTAAGTACACGGATTACAAGCAATTCGGCTCGAGTTTCCGCATCGTAGATACAGAGGAAATTAAACCCGACGCGAAGCCCTCGAAGTAAGCGGAACCATTCCAGTCAAGGGGGCGATGGTTCCGTAGTTCGGCGTCAAAGGAGAAAATGAAATCATGAAATCGTTGAAGTTGTCACTGATCGCAATGTTCCTGATGGTGTGCTTCGTTGCAGCGCCCATGGCAAATGCAGAAGGCTACCATCATCACCACCACCATCATCACCATCATCGCCGCTAGAATTTCGCGGTAGATCGAGGCAAATCGAGGGCAGCTGTCGGCGGGATCGCGACAGCTGCCCTTGGCTTTTCAGGGTGAGCGGCCCAAAAATGAAAAGCACAAAAAATTGTGCAGCAAGGGATTGGCTTCCCGCATCCGTCGGGATATACTCCGCTTTGAGATCGCAAGAGTGAGGTGAGCCTTCAGCAGTCCGGCCCCGACTAGCACGGTTTCTCCGCCACTGTCCCCGGTGGCTACCTGGCGCGCGGTTGCGCGTGTCCTGCGAAGTAGCGCGGACTGCGTCATTTCCGCCACTCTTCCTGGTGATTGCCGACTCTGCGAATTGTCCCTGGATGGCGCCTCCCGGCTGCCTGTTTGTCGAACTTGCCTCGAACAACTTATAGCCACATCCGCCGCACAATCCTCTTCCAACGCTCAATTTTGCTCCTGCTGCGCTACGCGGCTCGATGCCGGCTCGTTCTCGGCCCGGCAGGACGGCCTGTGCGAGGAGTGTCGTGCAACGCCACCGCCGTTCGCGGGCGTCGTCGCTTCGGGCCAATATGACGGCACGTTGCGGCAGCTGATTCACCTGCTGAAATTTGAACGGGTCACGAGCGTGGCGGCACTGCTCGCGGAACGGATGGCAGAGGCATTGGACGGCGCGCTCTTGCAAACACAAGCGCCGCTGCTGATCACGGCGGTGCCGCTGTTTTCGCGCAAGCAATCCGAGAGGGGCTTCAACCAGTCGCGGCTATTGGCGCAGGAGTTGGTGACGGCGCTGCGGCGACGCGGGTGGGACGTTCGCGGAGATTACGCCTTGCTCCTCCGGAAGCGGGAGACGCGCAGCCAGTCCGAGTTGAACCTATCGCAGCGGCGGGCGAATTTGCGCGGCGTTTTCGGCGCTGGGAAAAATGCGGCAATGATTCGTGACGCCAATATTCTGCTGATCGACGACATTGTGACGACGACCGCAACGGCGCGGCAATGCTCTGCGGTGCTGGTGAAAGCCGGCGCAGCACAGGTTTGGGTGGCAACGGCTGCCCGATCGCAAAAGGTGGAAGTGGCAGGTTGGGGAACTCCGCAATGAACCAGCAAGGGGGAGCCATGCAGGTGCACGCACGCAAGCAGAAGTCTCTGGTGAAATGCCACACGTTGCAGCCGGTGCACGAGGTGCCGGATCGCGTGTCCGTCGGGCCAACGTTGCAGGCTCCGGTGCTAGTGCTGAATGCGTCGTATGAGCCGATCAACATTTGCGGAGCGCGGCGGGCGCTGGTTCTGGTGCTGAAGGGCGTGGCGCGGACGGAAGAAGAACACGGCGCAATGTTGCATGCGGCGCGGATGCGGGTCGCGATGCCGTCGGTGATTCGGCTGCTGGAGTATCGGCGCATTCCGCACCAGACGCGGGCACTGTCGCGCAAGAATATTCTGCTGCGCGATCGCAACACTTGCCAGTATTGCGCGGTGATCTTGTCGGCCGGCGAGTTGACGCTGGACCATGTCATTCCACGCTCACGCGGTGGATTGAGCACCTGGGAGAATCTCGTTGCGTGCTGTCATTCCTGCAATCGCCGCAAAGGCAATCAGCTGCTGCACGAGTTGACGCACATGAAGCTGCTGCGTGAGCCGCGGCCGTTTTCGCTGCACACCAGCCGGCACATCATGCGGATGATTGGCCACTCGGACCAGAAGTGGCGCAAGTATCTGTATTACTCGAACTGACCCAAACGCATTTCCATCTGACGCAAGACAGCTCTGCGCTGATACACTCATCGCTTCCCGGCGGTCGTAGTTTTTCAGATGAGTGAGGATCATGCAGACAACCCACCAACCTTTCGTTCCCGCGCATGAAAAGCCCGCGGAGCTTAGCTTTCGCGCCCTCGGCCTCGGCGTAATTTTTGGCATTCTTTTCGGCGCCGTAACTGTATATGTGGGGCTGCGTGCCGGACTCACTGTCTCTGCATCGATTCCGATCGCGGTACTTTCGATCAGCCTGCTTCGGGCGCTGGGCAAGTCGACGATTCTTGAGAACAATATCGTGCAGACGACCGGCAATGCCGGTCAGTCGATTGCCGCGGGAGTCATCTTCACGCTGCCCGCGCTGATCTTCCTCGGATTTGATCTCGAATATCAACGGATTTTTTTGCTGGCGCTGATCGGCGGCTGGTTGGGAGTGCTGTTCATGATTCCGCTGCGGCGACAGCTGATCGTGGATGAACACGAGACCCTGAAATATCCGGAGGGCACCGCCTGCGCGGATGTTTTGCTGGCGGGCGAACGCGGTGGGTCGTTTGCGGGCCGGGTTTTTCTCGGGCTTGGACTGGGTAGCCTGTACACGCTTTTTCAGAACGAGAATTTATTCAGCGCGTGGCCGGGAACTCCGAACTATCAACCGAAGTGGCTACCCGGGGCGGCGATTCGCGCGGATGCGACGTCGGAGTACCTCGGCGTTGGCTACATCATTGGCCCCAAAGTCGCGGGAACAATTTTTGCGGGCGGCGTTTTTTCCTGGCTGGTGATCATGCCGGCGATTCACTTCTTCGGCTCGAGTTTCGCGGGTCCAATTTATCCCGGCACCAAGCCGATTGGGGTGATGTCGCCGAGCGAATTGTGGGCTTCCTATATTCGTCCGATGGGCGCGGGAGCGGTGGCAGCTGCGGGTGTGATTACGCTGGCGAGGACGATGCCGACGATCTTCGGCGCGCTACGAGCGGGTATTCGCGACATCATGAAGAAGGGGGCGAAGCAGGAAGCGGCGGCTTTGCGCACGGATGACGATCTGCCGATGAGCGTGGTCGTCATCGGATCCATCATTCTCGTCGCACTGATGTTTATCTTTCTCGAGTTCAAGCCGGTGCCGGGCGCACAGGTCGGATGGCTTGCTAATTTGGCAGCTTCGTTGCTCGTTGTTGTTTTCGGATTTTTATTTGTAACTGTGTCGTCAAGGATTGTCGGGTTGATCGGCAGCTCTGCAAATCCAATATCCGGCATGACGATTGCGACGCTGATGGCGACGTCGGCCATCTTCTTGGTAAAGGGCTGGACCGCGCCGGCGTTTGGCGCCCTGGCGATCACGATTGGTGGCGTGGTTTGCATCGCGGCGGCGAATGCGGGCGACACATCTCAAGATCTGAAGACCGGCTTCCTGATTGGCGCGACGCCGCGCAAGCAACAGATTGCTCTGATGGTGGGTGTGTGCGCGGCAGTATTCTCCGTCGGCGTGACGTTGAACATGATGAACAAGGGTCTCGAGGAATTTCGGCCGCTGACTCCCGCGCTGAGCATGCCGGCGGATTTACAAGGCGTCGTTGTGCAACAGCCGCAATTCAGCCGCAGCCATTTCCGATTGCACGCCGCGCAGGGCAGCGGCGCGGAACTGCAGGGTTCGCAGTATGAACTAATCAACGCGCTGGGTAGCCCGGCATTGCCGGATGGAAAGTATCTGCTGAACCGCGCAACCGGCAAGCTCGAGGTCCAGTGGGTGCAAGGGATCGGCAGCGAAAAGGCTGCGGCACCACAGGCCCGCCTGATGGCGACGGTGATCAACGGCATCCTGTCTCGCAAACTGCCTTGGGGACTGGTTCTGCTTGGCGTCTTTTTGGTGATTGCGGTCGAGCTGCTCGGCGTTCGCTCACTGTCATTCGCGGTGGGAGCGTATCTTTCGATCGGCACGACACTGGCGATTTTCTGCGGCGGCGTTGTGCGCTGGATGATTGATCGCGCGACGACGAAACTGAATCCTGTGCACGACAACCAGACCGATGCGGAGGCTGTGCTGGAAACTGAAGTCAGCCCGGGTGCGCTGTATGCGTCGGGCTTGATTGCCGCAGGCGGAATCGTCGGGCTGATGGGGGTGGCGCTAAAACTTTATGAGAGTGCGACGGAAAAGAGCGACATCATCACGTTCTCGCCGACCAATCCGCTGCACCATGACTGGGTGTCTGTGATCATGTTCGGACTGCTCGGCTACTCGCTGTATTATTTCGCGCGCAAGCCCATGGCTCCGGGCAAGGACACGCGAAGCCGTAACGGCGTCGGTTAACGCTGAGCTTTATACTGTTTGCGGAGGACGTAAATTGCTCCGCGAAGCGCCTGCCATGCGCCGCGGCAACGGTTGCTAAAACCTGAACCGTGGACTGCGCGAACATAGCCGTGGAACATCTGGTGGTGGTCGTCGCCTGACAACCGCAGATGGGTGCGATCGTCGCCGCGGCGAATCATTACCGACTGAGGCGACGTCATTTCAAGTAAACCGTCGCGGCCACGCGTCATGCCGTAGCCGCTACTTTTGTGTCCGCCAAAGCAAACGCGCGGATCGCCTGTAGGCGCAATCAAATCGTTGATGAGGATGCAGCCGGCGTCGACCTGTGTCGCGAGTTTGCGCGCGGCTTTTTCAGCGCCGAAGATCGAAACTGAGAGTGCGTAGGAACAAAGCCGATTGGCCTCGACCGCTTCCTGCTCATAACGAAACGGCATCATGCTCAAGACAGGCGCGAAGATGTCCGCGTCAGCGATGCGCATGTCTGGACGTACATCACTGAGCAGGACCGGCCCGGTCAGCCGATCGCCGCGTCCGTCGTAAATGAGCCGTGCACCGAGTAGCTGGGCGTCGTGCACAAGATCATCGAGTTGTCGCCGGTTGGCGTCCGGGAGCTCGATGGACGGCTGCAGAGAGAGGAGATGGCGCAGACGATCTTCGAGATCGACTGCTTTTTGAGCTGGGACGAAGACGCGCCGCGCCGCCATGCATGTCGACGATCCGTTGAAGCGACAGCTGAAGGCGAGAGCTTCGACGACGCGGTCGAGATTTGCGTCCATCAAGACGAAGACAGAATCGCAGCCGGAGAGTTCCATGACGGACGGCGTGAGAGTGGCGGCGAGGCGCTCCATGACGCGTCCGCCGGTGCGTGCTGAGCCGGTGAGAAACACCTTGTCGACGCCAGAGTCCATAGCCTGGGTCGCGGCTTCATTGGAGTCGTCCGTGATGAGCAACAGGGACGAGTCGGCGCCGGAAGCGGCAAATGCCTCGGCAAAAACTTGTGCGCAAGCCACGCCGCCTTTCGCAGGCTTCCATATGACGGCATTGCCAGCGGCCAAGGCCTGTAGGCATTGCACGCCGGCCAGCAGCAGAGGAAAATTCGATGGAGCGATGATAAGAACGACGCCCCAAGGCACCCGGCGTGTTTCTACAGAATTGCCGAGCAGCCACAGCGGGCGGCGATCATTCGGCTCGCGTCGTGTGCGCAGAATTTCCTCGGCTTCGAATTCGAGATACTTGCAGGCGTCGAGTACGGGGAGCAATTCGGTCGCGATAGTATCGGCTTCACTGCGACCCGGGCGGCGGATCGAGCCGGCGAACTGCTCGGCGCGCTCCGCGAGGCAATGGCGGACCCGGCGCAGCGCGTAGAGACGGAGAAAAATTGGCAGCTCCGCCCACTTGCGCTGTGCTTCCCGCAAGCTGGCCAGCTGGGATGAAAAATTGTCCTGCGCGGAATCGACGACCGGGCCCGGATGGGTGAGAACTTTGGACATGAATTTCGACTCCGATACGAACAATTACATATATCGTATTCTCGCGGGTTTTGGCAGAAATCAGAGAATCCTCGATGGATTCGCGTTACGGGCGGCGGAGGCTCGCGCCTGTTCGCGAGCACGGCGCACCATATCCGGAAGACCCACACCCCGGTAAGCGTTGCCAAGCAGATGGAGCCCGGGCAGCGCTGCTACGTGCGATTCGATCTCGCGAACGCGGTTTTCGTGGCCGATTTCGTATTGCGGCAGAGAATTCGGCCAGCGTTGAACGATGACCAGATCGGCAGCTGGAATTTCAGGAAAGAGATGGCGCAATTGCTGTTGCGCGAGTTGAGCTATCGCGTCGTCATCCAACTCCTCGACTTGAGAAATGTGTGGGCCGCCGAAGAAGACGCGAAACTGCATTGCGGGCGCTGGAGTGGTGTGCGGATATTTGTTTTGCGAGAAGGTGCCGGCCAGAAGCGCGGGATGAAATTTCTGCCCCGCCTCGTGGACGAGAAACCCGAACGCTGCAGGCAGGTCGATCTTCCCGTCATAGACGAGCGCGACCAGAACGGCCGACGACGTTGGGATGTCGTGAAGATCGCTCAGTTCGCGGTCTACCTCGAATAGCAAGGTGCGCGTGACGTGAGCGGGCGTCGCCAGCAAGACAGCACGGTAGCGTTCTGTCCCGGCCGCGGATGTGATGATCCAGTCAGCGGAATCTCTTGCCAAGGAGAGCACTGGGTGTCGCATGCGGAAGCTGCTCGCCGGCAACTGCTCGACCATGGCGTCGATAAGCGATGACAAGCCAGCACGCAGCGAAGTGAAAATAGCCGGAGGAGCGGCGGTCGAATCCCGAGCATCGCGTTGCGCGCGCAATCCGGCGATCAGGCTGCCGTGTTCGCGCTCGATTGTGATGAAGAACGGCATGACGGAGCGGGCACTCAACTTCTCGATGTCGCCACCAAAGATGCCGGCGAGCAGTGGGCCCGCGAATGTACGAGTGGCCTCTTCGCCAAAGTGACGGCGCACAAAATCTGCAACCGAAATATCACCCGTCGTTTCCGCGGCGACCCGGCGCAGTTCCGCGGCGCGCCCGGGTTCCTGCAGATATTCTTTGCGAGCGTTCGCGCTGAGAATAGAACTATTTCGAATTGCGTCATCGTCAAGCGGGACCATCATGCGCATGCCGTCGGGGATAGCTTCGAGCTTGCCGTCGCATAACAGGAGGGTGCGGCGCTCCGCATCGTTCGACGGAACGAGATCCGACTCGAGGCCAAGCTCAACAGCCAGGTCGCGCGCCCATGTTTTGCCGCTCACCCAACCATCGGGTCCAAGTTCGACGACGCAGTGGCCGACGCCGGACAAGATGGCGTGGCGGGTTCTTACGATCCCGCCAAGGCGATCGTCGCTTTCATATAGCGTGAACTCGAGTGATTCGCCGTCACGTTGCAGGCGGGAGAGCTCAAACGCAGCAGTCACGCCGCTGATGCCGCCGCCGATGATGGCAATGCGTTTCATGAACCCAACCGGGCAAAACCGCGGCGCGCCAAATCGGCCAGCGCCGCGATTAGAGGCGGTGATGTGTTCAGCGAGTCGGTGCGGGAGACGGAGATGCCATGCTGGTCGCCGAATTGGCGAAAGGCGATGTCGATGTCGTAGAGAATTTCCACGTGGTCACAAAGAAAGCCGATCGGCTGCAGCAGGACATGTCTGTGCCCGGCTTGCGCTAATGCAGCGAGGGTATCTTCGACTCCCGGGCCGATCCACGGACCGCCAGACGCGCCCTGGCTTTGAAATGCGAAATAGCAATCGTGCGCCGTGAGCCCAGCGTTTTCGAGGGCAGCGGCTACTAACCGCGCGGTCTTCTTCGCTTCCAGAGGATATGGATCAGGTTCCTGCGGCGCAGGCGGACGTACCGGAGGGCCGGCGGGAGTTGTCTCATTTTCTCCCAGCGGGATCGAGGTCTGGCTCCAGATGGTGCGGCAAGGTACGCTATGCGCGGTGAACACCACTGGCACGGAGCGGCCTGCGACGCGAGATAATTCCGTCCAGCGGGGGCGCAGCTTTTCTGCGAAGGCTTCAATTAACAGTGGATGGTCGGCCCAGGCGTCGACGAAGTCCAGCTGCAACTGGTCGCCTGCTTCGGCATAGGCGGCGCGCTTGTAAAGACCGACGCTCGTGCGGGAATTCTGCGGCGCGAGACAGATAGCGACAGCGCGCCGGACGCCAGCATCGCGCATCTGGCGGACGGTTTCGGCGACGTAGGGCTTCCAGTTACGCATGCCAACGTAGACTGGGATAGCGAGCGTGCCTTGCAGCGCAGCACCTTGTGCCATTGTGATATCTGTCAGCGGACTCTTGCCGATAAGCCCGTAACGATGGCGAATTTCATCGATCACATGCTGCGGCAGTGGCCGGCCGCTGGTGACATTGCGCAGGTACTCGGGAATTTCGTCCAACGTTTCCGGTGTACCGTGAGCAAGTAGTAAGACTGCTGTTTCGTGCGCGCTACTCACGTAATACTCCTGCCGCCGCAGAGGTATGCTGCTGGTAGCCGCGGACAATTTGTACTACGCGCTGCACATTTTCAACCGGCGTGCCGGGAACGATGCCATGGCCGAGGTTGAAGATGTGGCCCGCGCGATCGGCGGCGGCATCCATCACTTGATGGACGCGTCGTTCCAATAATTCGGGCTCGGCGAATAACGCGATCGGATCCAGGTTGCCTTGGACAGCGCAGGCGTAATCGAGCGATTTCCAGGCGTGGTCGAGCGGTACACGCCAGTCGAGCCCGAGAACGTCCGCGCCGGTTGACTGCATCGAGGGAAGCAGGGAAGCCGTATCGACGCCAAAATAGATTACCGGGACACCGAAAGCCTGCACCGCATGGACGAGCTCACGCGTGGCCGGGAGAACGAAGTCGCGATAATCGGCGACGCTGAGGGAGCCGACCCAGCTATCGAAAATCTGAATCACGTCGGCGCCAGCTTCCACCTGCTGCCTGGCAAATTGAGTCAGGACTGTAACGAGTTTCTCCAGTAGCAGCTGCCAGGCCGCGGGCTCGCGATAGAGGAAGCGCTTGGTCTCGATGAAATTTCGCGAGCTGCCTCCCTCGATCATGTAACTAGCCAGCGTAAAAGGCGCACCGCAGAATCCGATGATGCCGAGGCGATCTTGAAAATGTGCGACGACGCGTTCGATGGAGCGGGCGACATAGTTAAGTTCGTCGGCGCGATCCGTGAGGAGATCGGCGACATCCTGCGGCGTCCGGACTGGATGACGAACAACTGGACCTTCTCCAGCTTGAAATTCGAAGTCGAGACCCATCGGAGTGAATGGCAACAGGAGATCGGCGAAGATGATGGCGGCGTCGACGTCGAGCTTTTCGGCGGCTGTAATGGTGACTTCGGCTGCGAGCTCAGGCGTGCGGCAAATTTCGAGCAGCGAGTGATGCTGGCGCACGGCCTGATATTCCGCCATGTAGCGACCCGCCTGGCGAAGAAACCAGACCGGAGTGCGATCGACGGGGCGCCGCAGACACGCGCGGACGAGGCGTTCTCCCCGGGTAAGTATGGGCGCGGTTTTTGGGATCATTTCCTGCATAAGACCAACCTTCCAGCGTAGCATTCGCCGCGTCGACGCCGCATCTGCAAGTGGCAACCATGATTCATGGAATGGTGAGCGCGCCGCAGGATTGCGAGGAAATCAAATCGCTAAAGTTTGGCTTGGCCGGGCGCGACGATCGTTCCGCGGCATTCACCGAAGCCGATTCTTACAGCACCGGGACGATCGCAGTAACCGCGGAAGATAACCTCGTCGCCTTCGAGCAGGAAGCGTCGCTGCTCTCCGTTGCTGAGGCTGATGGGCTCGCTGCCGCGCCAGGCAAGTTCCAGCAGGCAGCCGCGCGAGCTTTTTTGCGGGCCAGAAACCGTCCCGCTCGCCAACATGTCGCCTGATTGGAGATTGCAGCCGTTCGAGGTGTGATGCGTGACCATCTGAGCGAGAGTCCAGTACATGTCGCGGAAGCTGCCGCGGCTGAGAAGTTCGGCAGGCTGGTTGGCAGCACGCATCCTTTCCGTGCAGAGCCAGACTTCCAGTGTGATGTCGAAGCCGCCTGTGGCTTCATTCGCTGCGTCGGCGAGGTAAGGAAGCGGCTGCGGATCGTTCGGAGGTCGTGCGAACGCTGGTGTACGAAAGGGCGCGAGCGCATCCATGGTGACGACCCAAGGCGAGATTGTCGTGAGAAAATTCTTCGCGAGAAATGGACCGAGCGGTTGATACTCCCACGCTTGGATGTCGCGCGCAGACCAGTCATTGACGAGGCAGAGGCCGAAGGTGTGTTGCTCTGCTTGTGCCAGCGGAACAGAGGTTCCAAGTGCATTACCTTGCCCGATCAGGATGCCAACTTCCAATTCGTAATCGAGTCGCTGCGTTGGTCCGAAGGTTGGCGCGGCTGCATCGTCGGCTTTCGTCTGGCCTGCGGGACGCGGGACTGCAGTACCGCTGGCGACGATAGACGAAGCGCGACCGTGATAGCCGATGGGAACCCATTTGTAATTCGACAGCAAAGGATTATCAGGGCGGAACATGCTGCCGACGTTCGTTGCGTGAAAAATTGAGGCATAGAAATCGGTGTAGTTGCCAATGGTTGCGGGCAAAAGCATCCGCACACTTGATTGCGGGATGAGAAGCGGAGTGCATTGTGCGCGTTCTGGCGACGAGGCCTCGAGTAAGGCAAACATTGTGTGGCGCAGCTCGGAGCTTGCACCGCGGCCGAGTTGCATCAGTCGATTCAGCGCCGGATGAGTCAGCGACTCGCGAACTTCTGCAGGTAGTTTTTCCAGCAGACCTGACCGAAGCGAAGCCGACAGATCGAAAACCTGATCGCCTATAGCGATGCCTATGCGAGCGCCAGATCCGTCGTCGAAAACTCCGAGGGGAAGATTTTGTAGCGGGAAATCGCAGTCCGGCGAGTTGGCCGATTCGACCCACGAGCGTGCTTGAGGAGAGTGCGTGTGGTTCAGTTGACGATGCATAGCAGG
>Ga0302324_100009531_pt1 | contig 20284 bp, 13 predicted proteins | sample Palsa_T0_1_FD_201949 | JGI IMG/M metagenome (GOLD analysis project Ga0302324, IMG submission 201949) | Peat permafrost microbial communities from Stordalen Mire near Abisko, Sweden - Palsa_T0_1 | ecosystem: Environmental > Terrestrial > Soil > Palsa > Peat permafrost | place: Sweden: Abisko...
GCGGCGCCGGAGTGATCGGCGCCGGCCCTACTGCGATTCCAGCTTGGTTACGGTGGCCGGGTCAGGGGCGCCGGTGACCGGGAGGCCCTGGTCGCGCTGGTAGGCGGAAAGCGCCATCCGGAGGGCCGGCGACCCGGCGCCGTCGCTGGGGCCCTGGTAGTAACCGAGGCCGGCGAGCGCCTTCTGGGCGCGGGCGACGGCGCTGGGCGCGGTGGTGGGCGGGATGGCGGCAAGCGCGGCCGCCGGCTGGGCCGGGCGGAAGGCGGCGGCGGAGCGCTCGGCCGCAGCCCTGGCCTCCGGCGTGAGCTCAGCTTTCACCCGGTCGGCGTTGGCGCGCGAATCGGTATCGCCCGAGCGGGCGGCGATCAGGTACCACTTGTAGGCTTCGGCGAGATTCTGCGGGACGCCGCGACCCTCCTCGTAGAGGAGCCCGAGGTTGTATTGGCTGTCGGAGAGCCCGAGCGCCGCGGCCCTGGCGAACCACTGGCCGGCCTCGCTGATGCTCCTCGTTCCGCCGGTTCCCTCGTAGTAGTCTAGGGCCAGATTGTGCATGGCGCGGGCGTCGCCCGCTTGCGCGGCCCTCGCCGTCCAGGTCCGAGCCAGGACCGGATCCTTGGTCACCCCATAGCCGCCGGTCTCATAGAGCTTGGCGAGGTAGAACTGCGCCGGCGCGTAGCCGAGGCCGGCGATCCGGCGCAAGTCGTCAAGGCCATGGGCGTCGTTGGCCGCCAGCCGGCTTACGGCGCCGGCGTAGACACCGGGAAGGTCCTCGGTCGGCGTCGCAAAGGAATGGGCGCCGGGGCCAGCACCGCCGGGCGCGAGCGCCAACGCCATCTGCGGCCGTCCGGCGACAGCGCCGGGCGGGGCAGGCGCGGTGGCGTCGCGCGGCGGCGCCGCGAGCGGCAGGAGGGCGGCCAGCTCGTTGGGGAGCGATCCGGCGGGCTCGCTCTGGATGAACCAAAAGCCGCCCAGGGCGAGGCCGATCGCCGCCGCCAGGCCGAGGCCCAGGGCCGCGGCGCCGCCGTTGGACCGGTGCGCCGCGTCCGCGAAACTGCGCCTGGGGAACATTCCGCCCCTGGCGGCCGCGCCGGCGCCGAAGAGGGATCCCCGAGACGTGGGCTTGGACGTGGTCCTGGCCGGGCCGGCGGCAGCCTGGGCCGAGATCCGCGCCTTTTCGACGGCCTCGCGGGTGCTCAGCGGGGCTGCGGGCGGGGGGAAGATCTGTCTCGGCTCGTCGGCGGCCAGGACCGACTCACCGGCGGCGGCGGCCGGCGGCGCCGCCGGGGTATCGAATCCCGCGCTCATCAGCGTCTCGAATTCACCAGGCTCCATCGGGGCCGGGGGCTTCGCCGCTTCAGCTTCCTGGGTCGCCTCCGGCGCCTGGGCGGCGGCCGGCTCGTCGACGTCCGGGAAGCTATCGGCGAGATCGAGGTCTTCCTGACTGAAGACGGGGGCGGCGAGGACCTGGGGCGGCGAAGCCGGCGAGAAACCGGCGAAGGGATCGTCGCCGAAGAGCGGCTCCTGCTCCGCCTCGAGGCTTCCGGAGCCGGCGAGGTCGGCGGCGCGGCGTCGCGCCTGGCTCATCCTCTCGATTTCGTCACGGGTTTCCTTGAGCACCCGCGTCGTGCGCTCCTCGCCGAGGCGGATGCGTTCGGCCAGGTCCTCGCTGGTCCGCTCCTGGCGCTGGCTGAGCCGCTCGGTCACGCGCGCCATCTGGTCGCCGACCTCCTCGATCGCCTGGGCCGAATTGCGATCGGCGGTGGCGATGCGCTCGGCCAGACGCTCGCTGATCCGCGCGATTTCGTCGCCGAGCTTCTCGAGCGCGTGGGCCTGGAGGGAGTCAATGTGCCCGAACCTGTCTTCGACGCTGTTCGCCAGCCTGGCCACCTCGCCGCCCATCTGCTCGATGGCTTCGGAGGTCCGGTGTTCGGCGCCCTGGACGCGGGCCACCAGCGAGGCGCTGAGATCGATGACGTCCCGGCCGATCTTTCCCACGGCTTCCTGGGAACGATGCTCCGCGCCCTGGACCTGCTCGTCGAGTTCGGCGAGGCGCTCGCCGGTCTCGGCCCGAGAGGTGTCGATGCGGTCCAGGAGATCGCGCGTCACTTCGGCGAGGCTTTCCCTGGTCGCCGCCTCGGAGAGGCCCTTCTCCGCCCGTCCCAGTCTCTCGTCGACCGCGCCAAGGGACTGGCCGAGGGCGCGAAACGCGATCGCGGCGCGCGACTCCACCTGTTCGAGCCGTTCGGTCGAGGCCGACGCCGAGGCCTGGGCCTCGATGTCGCCTATCCGCGAGTCGAGCGCCGCCAGGGCCTCCTCGGCGCGGGCCTGGATTTCGTCCAGCTGCTCCGTCGTAACCGCCGCGCTGACAGTGGCCTGGACGCCCTCCAGGCGCGCGTCCAGGGACCCCAGGGCCTGGGCGACGTGGGCCTCGACCTCGTCCAGCCTTGCGGCCGGCGCCATCGTCCGTGCCGCGTCCTGGACGCCATCGAGGCGCGCATCCAGGGCCGCCAGGGATTCGCCGATGCCGCGCAGCGTCGCGGAAGTCCGCGCCTCGGCCTCCTCCAACCGCTCGGCCGAAGCCGCCCCGAGGCCCGCCACCTCGACACTCTCCAGGCGGGCGTCGATGGCGCCCAGGGTGTCGCGCAGCTCGCCCATTGCCTTTCCGGTGCGTGTCTCCGCTTCCCCGAGGCTCTGGGCGAGGCCGGCGATGCTGTCGGCGACCTGCGACGGCGCGGCGGACTGACCCGCCTCGACCCGTTTGAGCTTGGCGCTTATCTCCTCGATGGCTTCGCGCGTTCGGCCCTCGCCCTCGTAGAGGTGGCCGGCCATCTTCCCCAAGGTCCCCTCCAGCGCCCGAAGCGCCTCGGTGGAGCGGCTGCCGGCCTTCTCGGCCTCGAGGCGGCGCAACCGGTCGGCGATCCGCGCCTGCTCGCCGCCGATCTCAGCGACCGCGCCCTCGAATCTGGCGGCTACGGCGACCTGCTCGCGGCCGGCCTCCACCAGGCGCGAAATGGCGGCGCGGACGGTCTCGTCGACCGACGGGCCAGCGACGGACGGCCGGGTCTCGATCGCCTCGAGGCGGTCGGTGAGGCTCTTCACCGCCGAGATCAACTCGCCGGCGGCGTCGGCCGGGTGGGGCGGGGCTTCAAGCCGGCCAGGCGAGTGCCGGCCAAGCGAATCATCGCGTTCAAGAGGGCCTTCGGTGGCGCGTTCGACCTCGGACGAAAGGGAAGCCGCAGGGGCCGCTTCCCCGCCCATCAGGCTGGCGATCCAGTCGGCGAGGCTCATTCCGGACTGTCGCGCCAGCGTCTGGGCGATCTCCCGGGAGATGGGGTCGATTTCCTTGGCGCTCCGGCGTGCCGCGGCGGTCATCCGATTCGCTTCTCCAGCCCGGCTGCGAACGGTATCCGTCGATTCCTGGTGTGTAAACACGCCCTACACACTAAATGTAGCAGTCCCCGATCAGAACCGTGGATTAAAGGGCCTCCGCGCCGCCCGGCCTTCTCCTCTTCGGCGCGGCCGGTTAACCAGCGGTTAGCAAACCACCAGGACCAGGGCGCGGGCGACGATGAACGTGACCACGACCGCCGGCCTCGCGGCCGTGGCGCTGATCCTGGCGGTGATCTTCGGCTGGCTGGGCGCGCGGCCAGCCAAGCCGCTCGCCGCGCCCCGGCTGGCGCCCTGGCGGGCGATGATGCTGGTCGCCTTCACCGCCATGGTGGCGTTCCTCGTCCACCTCGTGGCGCTGCTCAGGGGCGGATGAGCCGATCGCCCCTTCTAGGCCGAAGCCAGGACGGCGGGCGCGGCGCCCGGAACGAGAATCGGCGTCCTCGTCGCTCTCCCCAGCCTCACGAAGGCGTAGGCGCAAAGGGGAAGGCAGACGGCCATGACGACGAGACCGGCGAGAACGGAATCGGCGGAGCCTCCCTCCCCGATTAGCCTGCGACGGGCGTCGTTCGGCCAGACCAGGGTGAAGAAAACGAGGTCGGCGAGGGCATGCACGACCATCGCCGGCAGGAGACTGCCGGTGCGCAGGGCGACCAGGCCGAAGACGAGCCCGGCCAGGAAATAGACAAGAAGCTTGGGAGCATAGAGTCCCTGGGTCAGGTGGGCGGCCGCGAACAAGGCGGAGGTGATGACGAGGGCGGCCGCCGGCGAGAATCGCCTTCGCAGCAGGCCCATCGCATAGCCGCGGAAGGCGACCTCCTCGGTCAGGGGCGCGGCGATGACGCTGACGACGAGGAAGGCGCCAAGCGTAAGGGCGGGGACGCCGCGCATATCCGGCAGGGCGTTCGGCGGCACTCTGACGATGGAGGCCATCACCGTCCAGAGAGCCGCCGCGGCGAAGACGCCGGCGGCGCCGGCGATGAGCGACCATGCCCATGCCCTCGCCGAGACCGGTCCGAGAGGCAGCAGGCCGCGCCGCGCGGCCGCGCCCCATCGCGGCCAGCCATGGCCCGCGAGAAAGGCGACCAGCGCCGCCAGCACCATCGGCATCAGGACGGCGGCCCAGGGAAGCGCGGGGGTCAGTTTCAGGTTGGCGACCACCATCAGGCCCCAAAGTCCCTGGCCGATGGCGGTGATGGCCAATGCGGCGGCGCCGGAGAGGACGACGAGGCCGAGCTTGGCGGCGAGCGTGGACATCTAGGATCTCCCTTGGGGGTGGGGGCGGGGGACGCGGTTCAGGCCCGGCCGATGGCCCGGTAGACGCGCCAGGAATAGATGGCGCCCGCGATTGGCGGGGCGGCGGCGCAAACGATCAGCAGGGCGATCATCAGCCGGTGGCCGGGCGCGAGGGCCGCGCCCGCGGCCAGGGCGGCGCCGGCCAGAAGCATCAGCCTGCCGGTAAAGCGATGGGTTTTGTCCCAGACCCGCTCGTTAGCCAGCGTCCACGGCGTGCGAACGCCCAACACGTAGTTGTGCCGGATCTTGCCCAGGATATTTCCGACCACCGCGAGCAGGATGCCGATGGCGATGAACACCGAGCGAAGGACGTCGAAGGCCGGGTCCATGGCCCGCGCGACGAGGGAGCCCTGCGTCACCAGGAAGATGGCCGCGACCCCGACCATCACCACGCCATAGGCGCCCGCCGACGCGGCGAGATTCCGCCGTTGTGGCGCGACCCTGAACAACAGGGCCAGCAGGAGAATCACGCCTGCGCCGATTGCCGGCGTCAGGATCAATCCTAGGCCTTTGGCGAGGTAGCCGTCGGGATCGCCATGGGCGTTGAAGTGGACCGCGATCAGGGCCTGCGGCGGCAGGCGGGAAAAGGCCCAGACGCCCACCGCCGCGCTCGCGCCGATCAGGATGGCAGACGCCAGGATGGCTCGCTGCAGTTTCATGGCCTGCCTTTCGAAGGTTCGCCCAGCCGGAAGCCGTCCATCAGGGCCAGCAGCGCCTCCTCCAGGACCGAGACGTTGAGACGGTAGATGATCGTCGTCCCGGACTTTTCGGGACTGACGAGGCCCGCCTGACGGAGCACGGCGAAGTGGCCGGAGAGAGTGGGCTTGGCGAGGTCGAAATGACCGGCGATCTCGCCGGCGCGCATCTCGCGGTCCCGCAGCAGCTGAAGGATCCGGCGCCGGGTCGGATCGGCCAGGGCCTTGTAGACTTCCGACATGAGTTTTGGTCCTTCGCTAATTAGCCAATTACCGAACTTAAGGCCAACTCGCAAGCGTTATTTCGGCGGTTGGCTAAATTTGCGGCCGGACCCGCCGGCCGGAGCGCCACCGACGAGCTCTGCTGGCCCGCCCCGGGGGGTCAGCAAAGGAACCTCGAGCTCAGTTTTGTCGTTGACCCGCAACATAGGTTCAGCTGGGAGATGGAAATGGGCCGGTCGATCCTTCTGCTTCTGCTTGGCGTTCCCCTGCCGATCGTCATCCTGCTCGCTCTGTTCTGGCATTAGGGGCAAGACGGTCATGGCGTCGGACGTCGAAGTCGCGGTCATCACCGCGAGCCCCGGCCTGGAATCGCTGGCCGAGCCGCAATCGGCGGCACACGCGGTTTCGTGGGCCGCCATCATCGCCGGCGCCTTCGTAGCGGCGGCCGTCAGCCTGCTTCTTTTCATCCTGGGTTCGGGATTGGGTTTCGCCGCGTTGCGGCCGTGGCCCGGCGAAGGCGCGTCGGCGGCGACCTTCGGAGTCATGGCCGGCGTCTGGCTGGTCATCGTCCAATGGGCCGCGTCGGGCGTCGGCGGCTATATTACCGGGCGTCTGCGGACCCGATGGAAAAGCGTCCACACCCACGAGGTCTTCTTCCGCGACACCGCCCATGGCTTCCTCACCTGGGCGGTGGCGACCGTGATGGTCGCGCTCCTAGCTCTCGGCGCGGTCTCCATGGCCGCCGGCGCCGGCGCATCGGGACGGGAGCAGGCCCCGCAAGCGGCGGGCGCGGCCGGGCCCTACGGCTACGAGGTCGACACCCTGTTGCGTTCGACGGGGCCTGCCGACAGCGCATCGGCCGGCGCGGCGCGGGGCGAGGCGACACGGCTTCTGGCGAGGGCGGCCGGTGGAGCGTCGGTGACCCCGGACGATCGCTCCTGGCTGACGGCGGTGGTCGCCGCGCGAACCGGGGTCTCGGCGGCGGATGCGGCGACCAGGGTCGATGCGACCATCGCCGCGGTGCGCGACAAGGCGGACAAGGCCCGCAAGGCCGCTTCGTCGGCCTCGATCTTCACCGCCCTGGCGATGCTTGTCGGCGCCTTCATCGCCTGCGTCACCGCGGCCCTGGGCGGCCTGCAGAGGGACGAACACCCCTGAGGGCGTGGTTTCTCAGGCGTTGAAACGGTAGCCGATCCCCGGCTCGGTGACGATGAGCCTGGGCAGGGCTGCGTCCTCCTCGATCTTGGCGCGGAGCTGGCCGACGAAGACCCTCAGGTACTGGACGTCGTGGACATGGGCCGGTCCCCAGATGGCGGTCAGGAGCTGGCGGTGAGTGAGGACCCGTCCGCCGCCCAGCGCCAGGCGGGCGAGCAGCTCGTATTCCTTGGGCGACAGACGCACGGTCTCGCCGCCACGGCTGATCCGGCGCTTGTCCAGATCGATCGTCAGGTCGCCGGCCTGGATGACCTCGCCGACGCCTTCGCGCCGAAGCCGGTTGCGCATCGCGGCCCGAAGCCGGGCCAGCAGCTCGCCGACCCCGAAGGGCTTCTCGACATAATCGTCGGCCCCGAGGTCGAGGGCGTCGATCTTCTCGTTTTCGCGATCCCGCGCCGAGAGGACGACGATCGGGCCGTCGTAGAAGGCGCGGACCTTGCCGAGCACCTCCTTGCCGTCGAGGTCGGGGAGCCCGAGGTCGAGAACCACTGCCTCGGGCGGCTTGCGGGCGATTTCGCGCAGCGCCGAGGCGCCGTCGTCGGCCCGCGCGGGCTCGTAGCCGGCGGCATCGAGGGCCGGCTGCAGGAAACGGTGGATCTGGGGCTCGTCGTCGACGACGAGAACTCGGGGCCGAAACTCGGTCATGGCCGGAGCATAGCAGACTCGATCGCGGCGACCGCGTCCTATTGGCGGGCGGCCCGGGCGTTGCCGCGGGCGACCTGGGCGGCAAAGGTCTCGACATCGATGTTCGCGCCGCAGACGATGACCCCCACCCGCTTTCCGGCCAGTTCTTCCTTCAGCGGCCCAAGGAGCGCCGCCGTCGCCGCCGCGCCGGCCGGTTCGACCGCCAGCTTCATCTCGCGGAACAGGACCGCAATGGCGTCGGTGATCTGGTCGTCGTCGACCAGGACCATCCGGTCGACGTTCTCCCGGCAGAGGCCGAAGCTATAGGGAAGCGAGTACGGCGGCGCCAGGCTGTCGGCTATGGTCGTCACCGGGGCGGCGGCGACCGGCTTGCCGGCGGCGAAGCTGCGGGACATCGAATCGGCGCCGACCGGCTCGACGCCGTAGACCCGGCAGTCCGGCTGGAGGCGCTTGAACGCCCAGGAGACCCCGGCGCAGAGGCCGCCGCCGCCCACCGGGACGATGACGGCGTCGAGGGGGCCGGCCTGCTCATGAAATTCCAGGCCCAGGGTCGCCGTCCCGGCGGCGACGCACGGCCCCTCGAACGGGTGGACAAGAGTGCGGCCCTCCCGTTCGGCGATCTCGCCGGCCAGGGCGAACGCCTGCGCGCCGTCGGGACTGGTGAGAACCTCGGCCCCGAACGCCTTGCAACGGGCGACGCGCGCGGGACTGGCGCTGGCGATCATCACGACCTTGGCCGAGACGCCCAGGCGATGGGCCGCATAGGCCGCGGCGATGGCGTGGTTGCCGGCGCTCACGGCGGTGATCCCCCGCGCCAGGGCCTCTGGCGAGAGCGATCTGAGCGTCGTAATCGCCCCGCGCGGCTTGAATGTGCCGGTATACTGGAAGAGCTCGAGCTTGAGCACGACCTGGGTGGCGCCGACCCTCTCGTCCAGCTCCCGCCCCCGCCAGCGATGGATCGGCGTCTCCAGCACGAAGGGCCGGTTGCGCTCGCGCGTTTCCCGCACATGGTCGAGATCGAGAACGTGGTCGGGCGCGGTCATGGCGGTCAATCTGCCACGAGGGACGGGGACCACGCCACCGGTCCCGCGCTCTGATCCGGCATTGCGCCTACCGCTGCGGGCGTTTGAGGTTTAATCATGCTCGCCAAGTGGGCCGATCGAGCGGTGTTCCGGCCGTTGCGGTTCTTGTCTGCGTCAAGAGGACTCTCGAGGGGCCGGGGTGAGGAAGTGGGCGATAGGCCTGATGCTGGCTCTTGCACCGATGGGCGTCCTCGCCCAGCCGGAGGGCCCGCCGCTGTCCTCGAACGATCCGACGGCGGTGATCGCCAAGCCGAAGACACCATCCGAGCCGATCTCGCCGCCGCCAGCCGCCAAGACCGCCGAGGGCGTCGACAGCGCCCCGCGTTTCGTCCTGACCACCGTCGCCTTCGAGGGCGCCAAAGCGGTCCCTGAGCGACGGCTGGCCCCGGCCTGGCGCGAGTATCGCGGCAAGAACGTCTCCCTGGCCGATCTGCGCGCCATCGCCAGGCGGGCCGAGGCGATCTACGCCAGGAGCGGCTATCCGTTCGTGGCCGTGGTGCTGAACCCGCAGCGGGTCGTGGGCGGGGCGGTGCGCTACAAGGTGGTCGAGGGCCACATCTCGGATCTGACGATCCTGGGCGCCAACCTAGTGGCAAGACGCCAGGCGGCGGCGGCCTTCCAGCCCCTGGTCGACAAGTCTCCCCTGACCGGAGCGGATGTCGAGGCGGCCTACGAACGCGCCTCGGCGATCCCCGGTCTCGCCGTCGCCGGGGCTCTCAACCGCGGCTCGGTCCCCGGCGGCATGGACCTGCTGATCCAGGCCAAGCGGGAGGAGTGGCAATTCTACGCCAATGCGAACAATCTCTATCCGGACGCGCTGGGGCCATGGGGGGCGCTGCTCGGCGTCAACCACTACGGCGGGTCCCGCTATGGCGACGAGGAATCGGCTCAAGTCTACGAATCCCTCGACGGCGGGCGCCAGACGGTGGCGAGGGCCAGCTACGAGCGCGGGCTCGACGCCTCGGGGACGACTCTTTCGCTGACGGCGCTGGGCGCCTGGGCCGATCCGGGACGCGAGGTGGCGCCACTCGATCTGGCTACCAACGTCGCGACCGGGCGCATCGCCGTCACCCAGCCGATCATCAGCCGCCTCTCGCAGTCGCTGAGCGCGACCGTGGCCTTCGAGGCCAACGATCAGAAGACCGACGTGTTCGGCAAGGTGGGCCTCACCGACGACAAGCTGCGGATCTTCAGCATCGGCCTGGACGGCGAATGGCGGTTCGACGACGGCGGACGGATCGCCATGTCGGCCGAACTCCGCCAGGGGATGCCGATCCTGGGGGCCAGCGAGAAGGGCGACCCGCTGCTTTCCAGGGAAGGCGCCGATCCGGACGCCACCGTCAGCAGGATCAGTCTTGAGGGCGTGACGCCGCGCGCCGACTATGTGCGCTTCGTGGTCCGGGTCGACGGCCAGCTCGCCAGCGCGCCGCTGACGGCGCCCGAGCAGTACGAGGTGGGCAACCTGACGATCGGCCGCGGCTACCAGCCAGGCTCGATCTTCGGCGACGACGTCGTGGCCGCCAGCGCCGAGATGCGCTTTGGACCGATCTCGGCGTTCCGCAAGGTCCAGATCGAGCCATTCGGCTTCTATGACGCGGTCCGGGTCTGGACCAGAACTCCCGGCGACCAGATCGACAGGACCCTGACGTCCCTCGGAGGGGGGGTGCGCCTGGAGACCCCCCGCCACCTTCACATCGATCTGACCTACGCCAAGGCCCTGGATTCGCCATTGGGCTTCGGCGAGCCGGTCCCGCGTGGCATGGTGCTGGTCAACGTCACGGTCGGCCTGAACGATCTCTTCGACGATCTGCGCCGACATTTTACCTCTGGAGTTGCGAAGTGATGGTGCGCGAGGAACGCCGGAGCGGAGGACGGGCGCGGCGGAGAGCCTTGATCTGCGCCACATTTCTCGCGGCCGCGCCGCTGGCAAGCTCGGCCCTCGCGGCCGTACTGCCGCAGGGGCCAACCGTCGTGGGCTCGACCGGCGGCGCCGGCGCAAGCTTCAACTACGGCGTCCCCAACACCCTGACGATCAACCAGAGCGCGGCCCGGGTGGTGATCGACTGGAATTCCTTCAGCATCGGCGCCGGCGGCACGGTCAACTTCAACCAGGCTTCTCCGACCTGGATCGCCTTCAATCGGGTGAACGTGAATCCGGCGACCGGTCTTGCAGCCCTCTCCACCATTTCCGGGAACCTGAACGCCCGCGGCGGCGTCTGGCTGTTCTCCACCGGTGGAATCCTCTTTGGGCCGACAGCGGTGGTGAACGTCGGATCCTTCGCGGGGATCACCGGGCCGCTGAGCGCGGCCGGCGGCCTGTCGCAACTGCTCGACGCCGACGCCAGCGGCCTCACCACCGTCACACTCAGCGCGCCGGCCGGCGCTGGGATCGAGCAGATCACGATGGACGCGGGCGCGCAGATCAACGCCACCAGCGGGTTCGTGGTCCTGCAGAGTGAAACCATGGTGGAGAATGGCGCGATCACGGCCGCCGACGGCGTCGACTATCTGGTCGCCGAGACCGGCCAGATCAATTTCACGACCGCCGGGACCGGCCAGCAGCTGCAGAGCGCCGACGCCTCGGTCGTGGCCGGCCAGGATCGCCCGAGCCTCACCCTCGGCGGCGTCACCAAGGCGGCCTGGGTCGGGATCGACACCCCGGGAGGAGCGCTCGAGAGCGGCTATCACGCCCTAATCAACCTCGACGGCGAGATCGACGCCACCGGAGTCAAGCCGGGGTCCGGCGGCGACGGCGTCGTGCTTCTGGTGGGCGGGGACGAGGGTCCCGCCTATCCGGGCTACACCGGCTCGAGCATCGGGATCGACGCTTCCGGCGGCGTGATCGAGGCCACGGACGGCCTGTCGATCTCCACCGACAGCGCCGAACTCGGCCGCGTCGAGGTCGGTGGCGCGCTCGATGTCACGACCTACGGCGGCCTGACCATCACCGCTCCGGTGAGGGTGGGAGGGGCGGCGCTCTTCGACAGCACGGCCGGCCAGGTCGCCTTCAACGCCGACGTCACGGCGGACGGCTCGATTTCCGCCGCCGGAAACACGATCGCCATCTCCGCGGACACGGTCCTGCGCTCCGACGCCCTGGGCGAGGGCGCCGGCGGGATCAACCTCGCCAGCGCCGGTGATGTCACCGCCGCCCCGTCCTCGAGCCTCGTCGCCGGGTCGAGCGCCGCCGAGCCGGATGATCCGGTGACCGTCAGGGCGGGATCGGGCGAGGCGGGCGGCGACATCGTCCTTGGCGCGGTGGCGGCAAGCCGGGTCTTCGTCCAGAGCCAGTCGCAGGGCAGCGCCGAGGAAGGCGCGATCACGCTGGCCGACGCCGTCGACGGCGTCGAAGGCGTCACCGTCCTCGTCAACGACGTGAACAGCGCCGGCGAAGCCGCAGGCGCGCTTCAGGTCCTGGGGGCCGTGACCAGCCAGGGCGTCGTCGATATCGAGAACCTGGGACCCGGCGCCCTGGATGTCGGAACCGGCGCGAGCCTCGCCAGCTCAGCGAGCCAGGTCTTCCTCTACGCGGGCGGCGACACCACGGTGGCGTCCGGCGCCAGGATCACCGGCGTCTCGATCCTCGACCATACGGTGGGGACGCTCACTATCGCCGGCGGCGCGGCGCTCGCCACAACCGGTTCGAGCCCGGCCCCGATCGCGCCCGTCATACCGTCCGGATCGGATTTCCAGCGCGCCAGCGGCCTCAACCTCGCGGCGGGCTCGATGGTGATCCAGGGCTCGGTCACCGCGGGCACGGCATCAGCCCCCGACGACATCTATATCGAGGTCCTGGGCCCGGCCGGCGCCACGGCCGTGATTGGAGGGGCCGGCGGCGGATCCGGCTTCGACCTCTCCAACGCCAGCTTCGCCAATCTGAGCGCCCGCGACGTCATCATCATGGGCGGCCCAGGCGAGTCTATCGCCCCGGGGGCGAGCCTTCAGATCCAGGACCTGACCCTCGATTCCGCCAAGATCTCCTCGCTGTGGGTGGGGACGGCGAGTTCGCAGTCGATCACCGTCACAGGCGCGGTGACGAGTTCCGGTGGCGGAGCGGTGGACGTCCAGCTCGGCTTCGTGCGTCTGGGGCCCGGCGGCAGCTACGCCGGCGGCCAGGCGACCGATCCGGGCGAAGGCGGCCTCGACGGCTTCATACCGGGGGAGATCGACATCACCGGCGCCCTCGGCTCCCCGGCCGCGCCGCTGGGCGCCGTCACCCTGATCGCGCGGAACAACATCTTCATGGGAGACCCGGGTTTCGTCGCCGCGGCGCAGGCTAATCCGAATTTCGACGCCGCGACCTCCAGCGGCGACTTTCCAGGTTATGCGCCGGGCCAGGCGTTCGTGGCGGCCCAGACCCTGCAGCTTGCCGCCCAGGGAAGGATCGTCCAGCAGAACACCGCAGGCGGCGGCGTTCTCTTCGGCGGCCTCGACATCGGCGCGCCGACAACTGCCGACCCGCTGATCTTCGTCCCGGCGGCGGTCCAGGGCCAGCCGGTCGCCGACGGGGTGTGGACCGCCGACTACGCGGCCGGACCGAGCGTGGTCGCGGTCTCGGGCGCGCTGCTGACCGCCGGTGGCGCGGCGATCGACGGCACCCAGGCGGCGACCCAGCCCGGCCTCGTTTCCGGCGAGATCGGCGACCGGACCGTCTATGAGATCAACAGCTGCGAATTCGGGTCGTCGTGCGCCTCCACGACCAGCGCCCTTACGTTTGAAGCTCCGGAACTGGTCAGCGTCGCGGCGACCGACGAGGGGACGATCTCGACGGTCTTCGCCGCCATCGTCGCCAACGGCGCAAATCCGGACGTCTTCAGCGCCTTCACCGCGACCCCGCCCACGCTCCAGGAAGACACCGACCGTCTGGGCATCGCCAACCCGATCACCGAGATTGGCAACGGCGATCTCTGGACCGGCGAGAGCACCGATTGTCCCTCCGCCGCCGGCCTTGGTCGGGACTGCGCGCGCCCATGAGGGGGCTCGTCCTCGCGGCGCTGATCGCCGTAGCCACGGCGTTCGGGGCCGCCCCGGCGTCGGCGCGGGTCGATCCGGCCGGTGACTTCGCGCTCGGCGCCAACGCCGAAAAACAGCCCTGCCGCGCGGTGGAGCGATTCGACGCCCCCAAGGGCGGCGCGGGCGTCGATATCTATTGCGGACACTGGGAAAAGCCTTCCGGGTTCCTGCTGATGGCGCCGATCGGCCTGCGGCAGAGCCTGGTCGCGCGCCTGATCGAGGCCTGCAAAGGCGCGACGACTTCCCTTTCCTCCGGCGACTTCACCGACCTAGGGCAGATCGCCTGCCAGTCTGCGGCCGGCTCGGCCAGCGGCCTGAGGAGCTATGGCCTGTCGGCCACGCGGCGCGGCGACTTTCTGATCGGCGTCGCCTATCCGTCCGACTGGGGCCCGCTGATCGCCGCCGCGCGCGTCGTTTCGGGCGCCGAGGCCAGGACGGCGGTCGGTTCGGGCGACCAGACGGCGCCTGGCCTAAGGGAGATCGAGGCGGTCTATCCGCAAGGGGCCCCCGGCCAGGGCGCGGTCTTCAACTACGAACTGCTGCGCCGGCGAGCTTTCGAGCGCAATGCGATCTGGCGTTTCGGCGGCGCCGAGCAGGACTTCGAAGCTCTGCTGCGGGCCCATGACGCGGTGACCCCGGAGGACGGCGTCGGGCGGGCCGAGATCCTGGCCGAAATCGGCCTAAACCTCTCCGACTCCGCTCGCTTCGGAGAGGCTGGCGCCACCCTCGACCGCGCCGACGCCTTGGCGAGATCGAGCGGGGATGGGCTCCTGACGAGCAAGATCGCCAACTATCGCGCCCTCGACCTGCTCAACCAGCGCCGCTACGGCGCCGCCCGCGACCTGGCCTTGGCGGCCAACGCGATGCGCGCAGCCCCGCCCGGGACCCAGGCAGGGGCGGCGATCTCGGCCACCGACGCCAGGGTCGTCGACCGGGCGACGCCCGAGCCGCGGCGCGGCGTCCTCCTGCAGCTCGACGCATCGACGCCGGGCGACCGCGCCGCGATCCTCTCCGCCCAGGGCGCCTACATCGCCGCCGTCGCGTCGCGGGCGATGAGCGATACGCCGGCCGCCGGCCGATACCTGGCCGAGGCCTCGGGCGATCTGGTGAACGTCCAGTCGCCGCCGGCGTGGCTCTCGGGTGCGGTCGCCGAGGAGGACGCGCAGGTGCTGCTGGCGGCGGGCGATGGCGCCGGGGCGGCGGCGCGGGCGCAGGCCGGACTGACGCAGGTGCGCCTGGTCGCCCCGCAGACCCGCAGCGAGGCCCACCTGCTGCTGATCCTCGGCCGGGCCCAGGCCGCGCTCGGCCAGACCGCCGCGGCGATGGAGAGCGGCCGCTCGGCGGTGGGAATCTTCGCCCATCAGCTCGAGGAGCCCGGCCTGCCGGCGGACCTCGCGAGCGGCCAGCTTGGCCTGCTGCTGGCGCAATGGTCGGCCAATCCCAGCCCCGCCGTGGCCGACGAGTATTTCGAGACCCTGGCCCTTACCTGGGATGGCGCCGCGGCGCGGTCGGCCTCGCAGCTGGCGGCGCGGCTGGCGCTGCAAGGCGCCGGCGACCAGGCGCGGGCCTATCAGGACGCCGAGCGCGCCTACCGCGCCGCGGTCGCCGAGCGGCAGCGCCTGGCTCTCGACAGCGCCACGCCGGCCGACAGAATCGCCCAGGCAGACGCCGTCGTGACCGACACCGCCAAGCGGTTCGCGGCGTCCGAAGATGAACTGCGCGCCCGGGCGCCCGGATATCTGGAGCTCCTCAATCCCAGCGTTTCGACGCCGCAGCTTCAGGCCGCACTCCCCGACAAAGAAGGCTATCTGCGTATCGTGATCGCCTCGGAGAGGGGCTACGGCGCCCTGGTGACGCACGCGGGGGTGCGCCCGTTCGCCATCGCCCTCACCCGCCGCGAGGTGGGCGACCTGACCGACCGGATCAGGCGCACCACCGCCTTCCACGGCCGCCGCCTGCCCGCCTATGATATCGAGGCCGCCTCCAAGCTCTACGCCGGCCTGATCGGGCCCGTCGCCGGCGACATCGCCGACCTCGAGCGGCTACAGGTGGACGTATCGGGGTCGCTGGCCTCGGTTCCGTTCGCGGCGCTGGTGGAAGCGGCGCCGTCGGCCGAGACGGCGCGCAAGATCGCCGACGAGCAGGATTACAGCGGCGTCGACTGGTTCGCCCGCAGGGTCGCGATCACCAATTCGCTCGGTCCAGCCTCGTTCGTGCGCTTCCGGGCCAGCCGATCGACCCAGCAGGCGGGCGCAGCCGTGCTCGCGGCGTTCGGCGCTTTCCATCCCGACCCGGCGCTGGCCGCGACCCGCATCGCGCGCGCCTACGACCTTTCGGCGAGCTGCGAGCAGCAGGTGGCGCACACCCTGGCCACGCTCGGTCCCCTGCCCGACACCGCCGACGAGACCAAGGACGTCGCAAGGAACTTCGGTGGCAAGGTCCGGCTGCGTCTGGGGGCCGAGTTCACTGACACCGACTTCCTCCAGAGCCCGGACGTGGCGCGGGCCGACGTGATCCTCATCGCCACCCATGGCGTCCTGGGAGTGTCCTCTTGCTTCCCGGAGCCATCGCTTCTGACCTCGCTCGGTCCCGGCGGCGATGGCCTGATCGAAGCCTCGCGGGTGCTCGACCGGCGATTGGACGCGCGCCTGGTGATCCTTTCGGCCTGCGACACGGCCGGCGGCGGCCAGCAGGACGTGACCAGGTCCGGCCTGGCGGACGGCGGCGACGCGCTCGGCGGCCTGGTGCGCGGATTCCTCTACGCTGGTGTCTCAGACGTGCTGGCGACCGAGTGGAAGGTCGACTCGGCCACCTCGGCCAACGAGGTGACGACTTTCCTCTCGGCGGCCGGCAAGCCGGGAGCGAGGCTGGCGGAATCCCTGGCAAGCGCCCAGCGCACCCTCTACGGCTCGGCCGAGACCGGCCATCCGTTCTACTGGGCGGCGTTCATCCTGGTGGGCGACGGCGACGCGGCCCTCTCGCCACCGGCCGTCGTTCACGCCGGGCCGTAGCTCTCGATCAGCTCGTAGACGCTTTCCCGGTCCAGCCCGTTGGCCGGCGCCGCGGCGAGGATCTGCTCGGCTTCCAGCGACCAGTTGTCCGAGTGATCGCGCGCCAGATCGGCGGCGACCGCCGCAGCCTGCACCTCCCGATCGGTCATGCCGGCGTAGTCGGAAGAGGACGGTGGCTGGTCGGCGGCGACCGTCACCTGGGCTTCCACATTGGCGCCACTGCTGTCGCTGGCCTTGATCACATAAGCCCCGGGCGTCAGGTTCAATCCGGGGATGACGACATCGGTGGTGCTTCCGGCCGCCTGGCCGACGACCGCGCCGGAGGCGCTGGCGATCTGGACCTTGTAGGCGCCGACCCCGCCGTCGAGCCGCACGAGCAGGTTGCGCGTGCCGGGGGTCAGGGTCTGATGGTTCGAGGCCAGGGTGGTCAGGGCAAACCCGAGCTCGCGTCCCGGGCCCCTCAAGCGGACGTCCCAGGGCTGTCGCTTCATGTCGGGGAGGAGATGGTCGCTGACGTTGCGGTAGGCGTTGCCGGCCAGGGTCACCGCGCCATGACGTGCGCCGACGGTGTAGGCTTGAGCGCCCTGGACCTTGATCGTCGGGGAGCCATCGAGCGACAGTGTCACCGCGGCGCCGTTCTCGGCCCTGATGGTGTCGCCCTCGCACAGCACCTCCAGCACTCGGGGCCGGGCCACCGGCGCGCGCGGACCCCCGCCTTCCGAACGCATGATGACGACGTCCTGGGGCTTGCCCTCGATGCGGATGATCACCCCCACGCCGGGGCAGGCGTGGGCGGCGGAGGCAGTCATCAGAAGGGCCAAGGGGCCCAGGACGACATTGGCGAGATCACGTTTGTTCATCGGTGAAATCCTGAATGGTCTCGGCCAGCGCCGATCCGACGACGGGCCCCGACAGGAACCCCCAATATCCGAACTGAAGTGCGACGAGCATCATAGCCACGCCCAGCCAATGCGCGATGAAAGCCACGGCCAGATTTAGCACGACGGGGTTGAGAGGCAGAAGGATGATTTCCCGGATCCAGCCCGATCCGGCGCCGCGCCTGAGGCGGTAGCTCTGGCGCGCGCGCTTGGAGAGGGTGAAGCTGGTGGTGATGGCGATGCTGATCACCCCCAGGGTAAGCAGTTGCAGAGGCAGGGGAATTTCCCTGAGGCCACCGTTGGAAATCTGCAGGCCCCGGGCGCTGTTGGCGAGGACCAGGGCGCCAGGCATCTCATGCAGCGGCGACTCGAGGAAGTCGTTGGCGACCCAATTGGTGCCGCCGATGATAACCAGCCTCTGGCAGAGAATGTCGTGACTGGCGTCGGGCCCGGCCTGCTGGACGACGCCGGCCGAGAGGTGCCGGAACACGGACGGGTCGGTGTCGCGGCCGCAGACCCGATATCCCGGCCAGTCCTTCGGCAGCGACGGCCAGATCTGGCCGGCCTCGTTCCTTGGCAGCGACAGGTGGTAGTCGATGGCTTCGCCGTGGGCGATCAGCTTTTCCGGATGGGCGCGGCATTTGCCCGGCGCGGTCTTCATCCACTCGCGGACCGGCGCCGACGGGCTGATCCCGCCGTTCTCGAGCGCGCCATAGGCGAGCAGCGCCGAGGCGAATAGAGGCTCGACGTGGCCCTCGGACTGGACGCACTCGTAGGGCAGCATCTCCTCGGCGACGCCGTTCAGGTCCGTCAGCGCCTTGACCTCGCCCCAATAGATGTTGGGGGCCGTCGAGATGACATCGTCGTAGTCCGAGGTCGGAAGCATCGGGACCGAACCGGCTCCGCCAACAAGCTCGGGGGGAAACGCCTCGCGGGAGATGATCAGGGTAGGCGCGTGCGGATCGGCGGCCCAGGCGGCAAAAACCTTGTGAAGTTTCGCCTTTCCCTCTTCGTCGCCATCGGTCGGCGCGGCGACGTCGACGTCCAGCATCACGACCTTGGCCTCGCGTCCGGGCGGCGCGGCGAGAATGTACGCCAGCAGATCCGCGATCAGCCCGCGGGGCGCCGATGCGCTCGGCTCGCGTCCGGGCGCCAGGGTGCGAGCGCCGATCTGGGCGATGGTGGCGTTGTCGATGTCGAGGAGCAGCACCGGATCTCCCTTGCCGACGAACACATCGGAACGCAGGCGAAAGGCGCTCGTCATCATGTCGCGGTCAGGCTCGCCCAGGATCGACTGTTCGAAGAGGGGATTGCGGATGAGGACGAGCACGACCGCGCCCGCGAGAAAGGTGATCAGGGCGCGCGGCCAATAGCGCGCCACGTCGCGCGCGATCTCGCGGAAGGCGGCCGCGACCTTGCGCCACACACTGGACATGAAAGCCGGTCGCCCCCACTGCTCGCCAAGCCCACCATACCCTCGCGGCGTCGCAAGTCATCCAGGGCGACAGTCGGGCGCGAGAGTCCCGCGGACCGTATTGTTTAACGACCCCCCATAATCGGCTATCGTCGGGCCCGAGGGCTCCCGGGGGCCAGACCGACATCGCCATCGGCGTCCGAGGCGTGGGGTTGACGTTTCAGTAGGTCGAGTGGCTGGCTATGGCGAACATTGATTGGGCCCATGATGTAAGCGGCTCGTTCCAGACCGGTCCCTCCTGGGTCGGACAAACCGTGCCCGGCGCGAGCGACAACGCGATCCTCGATGCGGCGGGAGGGGCCGACTACACCGCGACGAGCAGTATCGACCAGGCCGTGAACAGCATTCAGCTCGTCTCGACGGCGACGCTGTCCATCGTCGCAGGCAACTTCACGGCCACCGCCGGAACCGGCGCCGGCGCCAACGCCGGTACGATCCTCATCGGCGACAACACGAGCCTTTCGGTCGGAGGAGTCCTCGACAACAGCGGCTTGATTTCGCTCGTGAGCGGCGGCGACACGACCGAACTGTTTCTCACCGCCAACACCACCCTGGATGGCGGCGGGGCGGTGACCCTCGGCGACAACGCCAACAACGCCGTCCTGGGCGACGCCGCTGCCGTCACGCTTACCAACGTCAACGACACCATCTCGGGCGGCGGCAGTCTCGGCGACGGCCAGATGACCCTGGTCAACGACACCGGCGGCGTCATCGACGCCACCGGAACCAACAACGCCCTCATCCTCGACACCACCGGCGAGACGGCGACCAATACCGGCCTCCTGGAAGCAACAGGCGTGGCGGGCCTGACCATCGATGGCACCGAGGTCAAGAACGGGACCCTCGGGACGATCCTGGCCGCCGCCGGCTCGGTCGTGAACCTTGCCGGGTCCGACATCGTCGGAGGAACGCTGGAGACCGAAGGGACGGGGGTCACCGAGACCGCCGCCAACGATCGGGGCAGCGTCATCGACGGCCGGGCCTCGACCGTCGACAACACCGGCGCCCTCGACGTCACCAACAACGCCTACCTGACGATCGAGGGCGCGATCGACGACACCGGCGCCATCGGCGTCGACAGCGTCGGCAACGACACGCGGCTCGTCATCGGCGCTAACGCCAGCCTGACCGGAGATGGCGCGGTCACCCTTACCGACAACAGCAACAACAGCGTCATCGGGGCCGCGGCGGCGACGACCCTGACCAACGTCGATGACACCATCTCGGGCGGCGGCAATCTCGGCGACGGCCAGATGACCCTGGTCAACGACACCGGCGGCGTCATCGACGCCACCGGAACCAGCAACGCCCTCATCCTCGACACCGCCGGCGAGGCGGCGACCAATACCGGCCTCCTGGAAGCTAC
>Ga0302324_100009532_pt1 | contig 20284 bp, 17 predicted proteins | sample Palsa_T0_1_FD_201949 | JGI IMG/M metagenome (GOLD analysis project Ga0302324, IMG submission 201949) | Peat permafrost microbial communities from Stordalen Mire near Abisko, Sweden - Palsa_T0_1 | ecosystem: Environmental > Terrestrial > Soil > Palsa > Peat permafrost | place: Sweden: Abisko...
GGCTGTAGGTTGTTTACCCTTATTTGTTCAGTCTCTTTGTATTTTGTTCAGTCTCTTCGTATAAATATCTATATATTTAGAGACATAACTGATATCAATGTCTTCCTCAGTACATTCAAAAGAGATTAGTAGTATCAAATGAAAAGATAAGATGAAATTAGCGAGTGGTAAAAAGACATATTGTCAAGAGTATTATTAAAATATAACGGTATGAATTTTTAATCAGGTTATTTATATATTTTCGTCGTAGATATGCGTCCCGCGGTCAAATATCAAGCTGGTGAAGGTAATGTGTTTACTAAGGAGCCTGCGTTACTGATAGATTTCCAACCAAAACAAGTTACATTTGTTGCAACGTTTGGGATCTATGCAGTGACAATTAGTGAACATTTTGAAATGAAAAAAAAATGCCATACCTAGGAAGATTTGGGATAGAAGCACCACAGACGAAACAGAGGTCAGTGTGAAGGACGAGCAACACTGTGAGAGGAGTGGCGATACGTAAGGGCGTGTTGCTGTTGCGAGAAGCCAAGTATGTTTTTCTAAAAAAGTAAATAGTCAGCAGAGATTGTACAACGTGCACGATAGCTTACCTGTAGAAGACATTGTTGACGCTGGATTGATGCAGATACCGTTCCGAATCATTTGGAATTTATATTGAATGAGAGCGGGTATTTCCGAAATATGCAAAATTTGTGATTGAAAGTTGAAATTTTCAAGATTCAATTGAAAATTTTATCTGTTAGAGAGCATCGAGACTAGTGGGGAAGTATGTTGAAGCAGATATGAATCTGTCTATTGACATAATGGCATTGAATTAGCTATTTACGATCACTAAAGATCCTTGTGGAAGAGGATTAATTCCGGCCAGCTTATTGGATTACTCCATAAAATCATGGGTAGAAGGCTTTATCCTTTAAAGAAAACTGTTACAGCTAGATATTAATGTTTTGTTTTGGGAACAAACATGATGCAAATAAATTATTTTCGCCACATCTATGTTTATTCTTGTTTATAACAGTAATTGACCGGCTAATCGTGCGAATTTGAACGTCATGGCAGCAAATACAGATCACTACTGGAGACTTGTACTAGAACAGAGTAGAAAACGACAAGATGTAGTAAGGGATGGAGGGTGGGGCGTAAAAGTAGCCGTTATTAGAAGTGCATTGTAAAGATAAGGGGAAAAAAAGGAACCAGTAGTAGCCTTCGGTTCCAAATGCGATTCTGAAAAAAAGCGGGTTTGGGTAGGTAGGTAGGTAGGTAGGGATCGGACGTCCTAGAAAGACCGTGGTGGGTTCGTAGCTGGAAAATTTTTAGTGAATACAACGACGTAATCGGAGTCAATACAGAAAGACAACGCGGTCTGTTTGCGTTATATTCATTCAAACATATTTTGTCTTCTTTCGTTCAACGCCTCCTAGTGCTGAGATTTCTTTACAATTGTACAATTACTAGCATCTTGTTTGATTATCATACTTTTTTCCACTACAGAGCCAGGGACTGGCGTCAACACGTCGCTACAGAATTCTTAAATATATACATGATTTGAGGAAAAATTCGAGTTGATTCGATTACAGAAATTGCCTGTGACTTTGATAGACGGTGGTCAATTGTTTGATCGTTCCAATTTCCTGGGGCTGAATCACGAGTATCCATATAAAACCACATGACCATTTTAGTGGGTTTCTAGGAGCTGAATCATGTGGAATTACTTGTTCAGTTTACTGGGTTTGTTGTGTCAATATGAAGTTCACACGGTGTTGATGTTTTATTTTGGAAGGGAACGAAACGCAAAGAAGTACTATTCGACTAACCTACGTCAATAAAGATAATAAGATGACAACACAACGTTAATAGCTAATCTCAAGAATTTTAACACAGGTCAGATTAGCTATTCACGACTTTATTTAACGTTGCAATTTCCTACGCAAAAGATCGTTGTCTTGCTTCAGCGCCTCAATCTCTCGCTTCAATGCTTCGTTTTCTTCATGCAAAACTTTTTGTCTTTCCTTCATAAGTTGTAATTCTTTGTAATAAGAATACAATGCGACGTAATGATGAAAGTAATCGGAACAAGAACAGAATCAAACACGGAATGAAGAAGAATGAGTAAAAAAAAATAGACAAATATGGCCATAAATAATTTGCATGTACGATCAAAAAATTATAGAGAAATTTGCGTAAAAGATTATGCGTAAAAGATTATGAGTGTATGATGTTGAACTTTTAAAGAGAATACTTACCCTTTGAATGGGTATCCACCCAAGTCCCTCCCGTAACCAGGACGTTATTTGCGCAAATCGAAACGTCATAGAAAAACCCGTCGGATATCATGATGTCTTAATCTGAAATTAGCGAGAAACCAAAGAAAATAAGTTTTGTACTTACTATCGTGCGACGACGAAAGTACACCAGTGCGCTGTGTTGGGGTGGTCATTGTGGTTGAGACTAGAAAGGTCGAATTGTGGAACGAATGCCATCATTAAAAGCTTACCATCGTTTCCAGCCTTGATACCCTCGATCGCTCAAAGTTAGCTCCGTACTTGAGTATGTTTCCAACTTACCCAGCTCAGTCGTCCCGTACTACAACAAAAACAAAAAAAAAATTACAGCTATCACAACGCGCAAGCAATGGCAAAGAAACAAGTCCTAACTCACCCGTTGATCTTCAGAGACAGACTAAGAGATAGAAATGGTCGACAATGCTCTAAGTGACAAGACGAAGAGGACGAGAACCTTATGAGTTTAAATATAAACCACCAAATATGAACCATACTATTAAGCACTCATTCTGGAGTAGAGGTACGGTCATACTGTTCGGTGCAGGTTCGAAAATTCCAAGTTCGCCACGCTGTAATCCGATTTATGTTTGTTCGACTCGAACAATGAGCCAAAACAAATTATAACGTTTTTAGAAATTTGAAATATCTACCGACTATAAGGAGTCATAATTCATCGAAGCATGTGTCTTCATCGTTACCCTTGTCATCTCTTTTATCATCACCTTCATTTCTATCGTCACCTTGTTATCGGTTTGCTCACTGTTTACATCATCACCTCTGTTACTATTGTCGTTGGTGTCAAGGGTATTGTCTTTATCTTTATCATAACTTTAACGTCTATAGTATCCAAGCCATTTGAACTGTTTCCCGGATGGATGTTCGTCGTCAATACTCATTCTTAAAAAGCACAAATATATACCTTTATCAGTCAATCTAGAATAAAAAATTTGTAGTTAAATGTTTGATTACTGATATGACATACTCATATATTACGCTCTTTTCAATCGCATTCAACTTCTTTAGTTTCTAATACCGCCATGTCATTGTGTTCTTTTCCAGGACTGAAGCATCAGCATCATCAAAATCCTACGTATTAAAACCATCTATAAGAATAGAAACATGAACTTTATCACCTTCATAATTTTTATTAGCTGATTACAACAGTTTAAGAAGTTAATGCATTTTGTAGCGGTATAAACAAATATAGACAATAAAAACCCAGTCATCATTTGTTGATGTCTGTTTATATATTTGGTAATTTTTGTTCTACTCGAAGGTTCTCAAAGGTTCGCAAATTGGATTGTGGCTTCACAAATTTCAGAGAGACACCTGTATTATCGAGTTTCAAGAGCATTTTTACCATGGTTCAATAACAACTCCTAGGTTCACTAGATTATCTTTAACTGAATGATTGCGACGTTATTAATTTATTACACCTATCCTTTATCTACCACTATTATACGGAAGGCGACATGGCAGATCGAATGTCAGCGGGAAGATGATCTTTATAGTGTTCAGAAGCCAATGTCAAAAACAAAAATTGAATAGGTTCATCTTTTATTGTCCAAGTCTTACTGTCCAACAGCAGCTTGGTATCATCTGGAAGTTGGTTTACAATGTCGGTAGAGAGGTTCAAAAAATCAATGTTGTAATCACAACCAGGACAGTTCCATATGAAACGACCGTCTGGGATTTCTGGAGGATAAAGGCAGAAAGTCGGTATTTTGGAAATCGGATAGAGCGGTTCTTCTTCAGACTCTGATGACGGAATCGTGGAATCTTCAGAAAAATCTGAGTCATAACGACATTGGCTACCGACGGTAGACATTGAAGTCTGAATTGACTCGACCTCGAGAGATTTTCTTCGACGCTAAGAACCAGAAGAGAGCAAAAAAATGATAATCCAATATAAGAATATAAAGAAAAAAAAAAAAAAAAAAGACTCACTTTCGAATCCGATGCTTCAATCCTTTCAGCTGATGGCTGATCATTACCATCTTCCAACGTTTCGTTTTGGGTTCCATGTTTTGGTGAACTTTTGGATGATAGTAAATCTTGAGACAATACGCCTATACCAATTTCGTCGGAAACGGCGTCAATATCCATAGCTGAGCGTTTGCTCATGCTGGTTTAGATGTCGGTTACAAATAACTGGTAATTTTAACATTTTGCCTCACCTTTTGCAATGCTCGTAAGAACTGTCACAATCCAATAAAAAAATTATCGAGATGCTCCAACGTTTGAATGTTTGGGGCTTAAGCGCCATATCTGTCTATAACACACTACTTAAGCGATCTGAAACGTATCACATGATTGAGTTCCATACAATTTCGAATTATAATATTATTATTATTAATACACTGTTTCAGTCTATTCTTCTTCCCATTTTCCCATCATGATGAAACTAGTCCAAATTTCAAATAAAAAAAATTAACGAAATTCCATCAACACCTTTCATCAGAAACCTAAATACCATACCTTTCTTGGTGAGAGCTTCATTGATCGTTGCTAACCCCAATTATCGTTTTTTTTTCTTTTTAAAATCTAAATTAAAAACAAAAAAAAAAAAATGAGAAGAACGTTTCTTTGATTAAAATTTCGAAAATGGTCTTTGAAAGTGACTCCTTTGCTATTTAGTTGATTAAAAACTCAGCAGCAATGAGTAATTTGATATAGATTGTATTTTCCTGAATTTCAAATATATCTCACCCTGAATTTATGATCTTAGATGCCGTCCGATCAAATGGTCTTATCGTATGGTTATTGGAGCAATATTAAAGGGCATATGTGAGGTATTTTGAGGCGTAACTTATTCAATTGTAGACTCAGAATTCAGTTAAATCAACTTACTTTGTCATATCTAGAAATGTTCTGGACCAATAGGAAATTTTTATAAGCATCATCTATCTTTGATTTTCTGTTATATTCTGATTTGAAATTGCAGTTTTCAGTACAGTCCGATAACATCTTCCTATATCTTCAACGTTAGATCATATCAGCAAATGTTGCGGATTATCATTAAAGTTAAATGTATATGTTTTCAATTGCAGCCTAAAAATACAGCTACCTTGTCTTACACTGCAATATGTAGTAAAGCTCTACAACAATCGGTGCATTTTATATAGATCACCGATATCTAATTACGTAACAACTTATATATTTTTATACTGGAGAAAAAGTGTTGTAAATCTGTTTGGAACAGATGAAAATAAATAGAAACCAAATAATTGAAGAAAAGGGAAGAGCTAACCAATTTCTATAGTTATCGCTATCTTGGGTCTCCACACTAGGCTAGTCTTCAAGAAGATCTTTCAATTATACGGTGACAGTAGAGGAGTTTACGAAACTTGGATGGCCGTTGTTATCGCATACATTCCACATGATTTCAATTCTCTCGAAAGCAATTCACAATATTGATAGTAATCGCCCTTGTATGACATCTTCTCTCATTTTGATATTGAATATTGTAATCAGTGATGTTTAGATGATACATAATATGACCCGTTGATGACGTCAAGCTATTTGTATAGACACGTTTCGATTTATTCTATGGTGCAGTTCACTTAGTCACCGCCTAACTTGTGTTAACATTCCACCACTTCAAAAAAGTCCCGATTTCTTAGTTCTATTGCTAAACGATGTATTTTTATGGTAAGAATAAATTTCCAAGAGGAATAGTTGTTCCGAAGAAATTTGAGGGAGAAATTATTTTTTTGGGAGTGAGATTGGCGGCTCTCTGAACCAAAGAACTGCATCATACGAACATCAGTCCAAAAGCATAGCTGCATTCTCCGGGATGCATCTATGTGATTTGTACTTCCTAGAGCTGGGTTTCGGTAGGAAGATTGCTGGGTTGTATCTGTTAGCTCTGGCACGAGCTGCTGCTGCTTTCTGGTGTTTCTTGGCCATGCAGAGAGAGGGGTCATAGCTTTTGAAATGTAATCATCAATAAAATTTTCTCCTAGTCACTAGTTACACTATTTTCGGAGGCAAAGACAGTCTCATCTTGGAGATGCCGATGTCTAGAGTTAGGGTTACAAGTTTGAAGTTTCCTCGCTTCAGTTTGGCGGCTGCACAAAATAGGCGGTGACTAAGTGAACTGCACCATAGAATAACACTGCAAATCAATATCGCAAAAAAATTCATTGCGTGTTGTCGCTATCCTCAAAATGCTAGGTCGTTTGTAATTATATTATTTGTGCGCCTGTGTTTGACATAAAGATAATGTTTTTGGTAATATGCAGTTCAGTTCTATCCTTATCTCGACATTCAGCTATTGTGACTCAATAAAGTCACGCAGCGTAATATTTACAAAGTGGATCAGATCTAACGTTTTGTAGGTAACCTTAATACAATACAATGATTACAGATGCTTTTGTTGAAGTGACACTTTCAGATTGATCAGACCTTTCGATCATTCAAATACTATTTACGTATAAGAAACGATAACATGTCATGAAAACAATAATGTAGGCTTCAATTTAACTCTGAAATCGGACACGAAGTCAATACAAGAGCCATATAATGGTTTTTAAATAACGAACGATGGATTTGATGTCAAGCTATAATTCAATTGAACGAATTTTTTTTTTTTTTGGCATTGAAAAGATAAAAATAAAAATAAAAATAGGTCAAATTATTTGAAATTCACGTCGATTTATTTTTTTTATTTTTTTTTTCAAGAAAGATCTTTGTCTCTCTCTACAACCATTGATAGGTTGAAATAGATCAAATTGGTTTTTTAAGAGGTATAAATAGAGACTCACGTGAGAATTTCTATACCTAGAGTAAAACAATGTTGTTTTGTCAATGGCTGGATAGCATTTGGAACATCAGGATTTATGAATAATTGATTCTCAATAAAATGTATTTATCACTTTAAGATTAATATTGAATTATATTTGCTTGACTTGAGTAGCGTATATAATACAGAATGATCATTGAACTTTGTAAATTCTTGTGTTCTTAACGATCAAAATATAAAATGTATTGAGTACCATCATCGAAAGAAATTATCATAGTTACCTCTAAATCTGTCGTCTGAATGAAAATAATAGGAGTACAAAGCTGGATGTAGAAAATCACCGGTTAACGTGTACTTTAACAAACAGTTGAAAACAAACCTTTCCTCTTTTTTTTTTTTGTTGTTGTGGTAGGTAGGTAGGTAGGTAGTATATTATACTGACGCGGTCCCCAATTGGAACAATCAGTTCTGTAGTCTACATACAAGAGGTAAATACAGGTGGCTATCTGTAGTACATTATAAGTAGGCGACAGTACACACATGTTTACGCAGGGGCGGAGGAAGGGTTACTAAGGAGTGTGCTCCCTGGCTGATCACACCCAAGTCTGGTACTTTAATTGGATATGCAGCAGGATTGACAGTTAAAACCCAGTGGGGGGTGGCCCCAGTTCTCTATCGTTTGGGAGCATGACGGGAACTTTACGGCAGGATTTTGATTTCCGATAATCTCACTTCAGTAATTGGTTTGCGGGATATGCCAAATAATTCATTCCAGATATCTGATAGTACTTAGACCTAGCCTTGAGAAAAAAAAAGAAAAAAATTGAAGTATGTACAGAACGTATTTCATTTGTATCTCATTGGTACTGGTTGACGTGATTGGATAAAAAAAGATTTGTCGATGTTATGGCATAAACTCATAGACCTCTCAAGTTTCACATGAAGGTTTCTATTGTAATGCACATGGCTTTGAATCAAACGGATCTATACATGCCCCAAACATCATGCCGAATAAAATAAAAAATTTCAAGTTGAAAAACATCCTACGTTTAGTAATTATCTAAACCATCGACGAAAAGATCCCCCAATACGATGAGAGATTATTACATTGGCCATGAGTATAAATATAGCCGTGTGTGCAAATCTGTGTTGGGGAGCGATGAAGAGAGAATCTTGGGTTCTGATTCTGGACATACGTACGATTCTGTTGTCTGTTGAGTTGTGAGGCAGAGAGAATGGTGAGGGTAGATGGTACAATTCTCTGTAACGCGAATCCATCAAGGCAGAAAAGGGTAGCGAGAAAAGATGGTTCGATACTGTTTCTTCGTTCTTGTCATCGACAAAAAATAATATATCGCGCTGAGAAGTATAACCCGGAAATGGTACACCACTGCTAGTCACACTGTCCAATCCCGCAGATTGTTGTCTCCATGTCCCACATGCATGATACCCACTATGCTGATCATCATGCTAACAGCTTTACAAACGACGGGAACCAACGGGACGGTAAGAGCACTGACTTGAATCGTAAGACTGTGCACTCCTTCTATGCAAACAAATTGGACGATCGTGTTTAAATAAGACGAAAGGGAGATAGATGTCTGGAATGAACATCGAGACCGAAAATGGATAATGGTCTGTCGATATGTTTGTTTGTGATAGAGATTGAAATGTCGAAAGAAGAAAGAGATTTCCCGATTGTGGGAAAAAAAAAATTGGGAGATGAGGTAGAGAATGTGAGGGGATGATGCTCAGAGGAAATGAAGTTATGTTGAAAGAGGATGGGTTAGGTAGAGGGAACCTAAAATCGGCTCTCGGATATATGGTATTGAACCGTTCCATCTGAGTGGTCAAATCGGGGAGAAGAGGTAGAAACATAGGGAGCGCAAGGAAGTGGAGATAAAACATATATTCCTGCCACGACGAACTTTCACTATTGTACTTTTCTGAAGACAAAGATGACCTAATGTACTTGAAATATATCCTGTCTCGGACAAAGCCCAATAAATGGATAGGACAAGTGCTAAAGTTAGGATACCTATGCCAGATGCATACGTGTATGGGCTGATGGGTGTTGTTGATGATGAATGTGGTTTGGACGCAGAAAGGGTGGTATTCATAATGCCGATTGTAACCAGAATCACTGACATGATTTGCACTAAGGTATATCTAGCAAACGAGATTAATATTATATTTCAATTCAAAACGACCATTCACGAGGAAAAGGTTGAAGATAATTGAAGCTCCAAAATTTATCCATCTCTCCAACGGATAAATCTTTGGAAAAAAAGTACACATACCTTTTCTTTGACACCAACCATCCAATGCTGCCCGTAAGGAACAAAGCTCTGCCAGGCGAATACGTAAACGCACGGCCGTCCTGTACCACTCGTGGGTTGAAGATGTTGGGCGCTGTTTGATAAATTGTATCCTCTTGTCACCATTCTTCAGAGTTCATGTGAAAGTAGGGGAGCGACATGTTATTTGACACGCCAATAAAAACTAATGTGAACTTAATATAAGTGTTCAGATGTTCAAAAAAAACAAAAGATGCATCGCACTTTACATCATCACGAGTGATTCCTTAGTACCCAAGCTTCATCTAGAGCGAATGAACGATTAGGCAATATTATTATATCATAACGACTCACCATCGCACTGATAGTAGGTTTTGGAAGGTAATTTGGCGATGATGAAGGAGTTTGCATAGATCTCGCCTGTTATATTGGTGTGAAGCTAACCCAAAGAACCGTGAGAGTTGTGCCAAAGGGCGATTCTGCGAATGAATAAATAACAGAATATTCAGAGAACCAAAGTTATGGAGAAAAATATGATATAGAAATGTTCGAAGCATAGGAGCATTACACGCAACAAAACGAAAGAAAGCCATGTCAATTTTTACCTATATCTTAATTTAATTTACGCTGTCACATGACACTTAGGCTAAGATCGGTGTTGATAGATGTTTTCATTAATATTCACACTGCGCGTGTTTGTTGATCTCTTTTTTCTTTCATCGTGTTTGGTTCAAACAGTTTTTATCATCAATAATACTCTTTACGTTCATCATTGAACTCATGTCCGACACATTACCTTCTGACCCTTTGATCCCTGGACACGACACTTCACACCCGACCGCCAACACCAGCCAACTGTCTATAATGGAAACTCAAGGTCAAGACGAACCTGAGAACCCTAACCCTCACGATACCGAAGACCCTATGAATTTGAATGATACAGACAATCATAATATCCCAGTTCTTGGATCTTCCCTGCGTAAACATTCACTTCTTCTAGCATCGTTTCCTTGGTTCAGTTCTGTAATTATGACGCCGAAAAAGTTCTCTGAAGAATTAAGAACTGAACATTATGGATATGTATTTTATTTTTCTCTTTTCTTTCCGTTCTCTTCAATGACAGCTGAAGTCTACTTCTAGGAATTTGCACGATCAATTGACGCATACGAAACGTTTTTACAAGAGCAGAGCCTCCATGTCTCACCTTTGAAGGCGCTAATGCGTGAAGTTGATACCGATGTCATGGCAGGAATGACACCTAACGCAATTTCGTTACGAGAATCATCACTACTCAAAAAGAGAGAAAGGGCCAGTGATTTTTGTAGCCTTCTCACCGCGTATAGGCTGTTGGATATCATCTCTTTGTTGGAAGCAACCGAAAGTTCAGTACGGCCTCCCGTTCAGTTAAGATCGAAAGTTGACATTCCCAAAAATACTGTACGTCTAATTGTAAACTTTGTTTATACTGTTCTCATCATGAACAGAAATTTGTCCACTATTTCAAAGATTGGACGTCTACCTTACAGAAATTTCGTCGCAATTACTCTGCACGACAAAAAACAACCCTTTCAGTCAATCCTATCTCAGATCCTCGAATTAAACAATTACATGCTCTATTTCAATTGCATACCGGTATGGTTGCGGACAAAGGATTATTCAATATGCAACTTGCCGCAGCGCATATCTCGTTTATGTTACAATGCACCTCTAAAGATAATGTATGATCCATCCCCTTTTCTTTTGCTTTTCCCATGGGCAATATTTTTCCGTAACTAACCAATTCGTTGTAGATCATTCCTGATCTTCCAGATTCTCTTCAAGCATTCAAAGATATAGCTTTATTGTAAGTTCCTTTTCTTTTCTTACCATCGATATCTTTTTTCCTTTTGCTTATGTTAACTCTACCAATTTGATAATAAAAGAAATCCATCAACATCGAATGCAGAAACGGATCTTCATTTTATCTCGTGTCTTGAGAAGATTTCTGGGGATCAAATGATCGATCAGCTACGTTTTCCTTTACAGATTGCTCTTTTGATTAGCCCTATTTTCCTCCTACAAGATGTTCAAATTCATCTATCGCAATTCCAACGCTACAGACTTGCCTTAGTATTTTCTTTTTATCTTTTAATTATTATTTTTATCTAAATTTTATCGACTAGTATTCAAAGGCGCTTGGTAACGATCGACCCGACATTATTGCGAATGTGGAACGAATCATCTGGCAGCAACTTTTTGAGGTGGCAAAGGGTTTGAAAACAATCGAAGAGGCTGCTCAGTTTATTATTGAGAATATTCCCAGTTTTGATACCATCGATGATACCATACGCAATTGGTTTCTGCTGGGTGTGATACGACTGTTTCGTTAAATTTTCAACATTCACTGATTTTTTTATAGATCCACCAAGCGATAAAAAAGAGACCATCGTCCATTTATCTTCCATTTTGATTGAAAACGGAACGATACCTGAGAGCTGGCCGCTTGCGTCTACACTTGGATACAATGATTCTGGAAAATCGGGTTCAATAATTGCTTCAGGATCATCTCAGAGATCTTTAGATGACATTACTGGAGCTGGCTCAAACAAACGTATGTATTTCAAATTTCTCAAGCTACATCTAGGGTGATTGTACTACCGACTTTCCAGCCAATCGTAATATCGACGATCAAGATATTTCTGGTAGACAACTCCGAGAACGATCAAGCAAGTTTTCTGGCCCCTCGTCCTCTTATCCAACAGTTCGAAATAATAAACGACGAAAAAATAAAGGAAAATCACATTCTACATCAATGCCTATAGGTTTAGGACATAAAACAATCTCAAAACCCCCTCAACCCCTCCCGTTTATCATTGGAAAGACGTATCTAAAGATTGAAGATATTAATCTCGAGGAGTTGATGGTAATGCTTTTATATAATTGTTAGCAAGTTCTAAATCTTTATTAGGCTCCGAAATCTAAGTTGATCGATTGTCCCCTTCCCTTATTGCAGGCAAGCACACATTTGAATGAATTGTTTCGTCAAGTTTATTTCATTTGTTATGTCTTCTTAGAGGCCCACATCTACCGCTACGACCAAGATCCTTACAACAAATGTACACGGTGACATTCTAGAACATACTATCACAGTACATGTATGGCTTTTTTTTTCTTTTTTTCACATCTTTTGGCAAAACTGATCACATCGCCTTTAATGACATACAGTCGGATAAGCTTACCTCTGCCGTTGTTAGCTTCTTCGATCGGATTGAGAATTTACTGGATATCAATGGAAGAATCCCTTACATTCAGAATTCCCAAACTTCGGACATAATGGTCGTGAACAGCGAAACGGCTCAAAACATGGGTTCTCGTTCCTTTCAAAAAGAACTACGCGGTCATCATATTATCGTCACAAATGTTCATCTTTTGCAAATTCCCTGTGATCGCCATGGATTACTCTCCCTTAATGGCTCGAAGGAGATTGTAGATATGGAAGGTATAATTGCTACATTTATTTATTCAATTATTTATTAAACGACAATTCAGATCAAACTACCGTTGATGATCCAATGCTGATAAAACGAACCGTTAAAGAATTTATAGAAAATCTAAGCAGTCAGAGCAAGAATATTCTTCGTACATTTCGCATGAAGTCCTACTCTGGCATAGAATCGTCATCTTTCTCGTCGGATCATGCAGCATGGCGTGAAACTTTATCAGAACCTTATTGCGATCAGGACGACGTTGCATCGCAGTCTTCATTACGATGGACTGAAGCGTCAACAGCAAACGCGATTCGGTTTTGGCGTCTCGCACCTGCTGGTTTTGGAATTTATTTGGATATTCGATCCGGTCAGCAATGGGTCATCATTGCAACATCCGATAGAAAAAAATGTGATAGGGATGTTGATCATTTTACTCGATGGGACCGATATCTGCAAGATTTCGATCCTATGAAACCAAAATTTAATGTCGACACTCCTCTGGAAGCTATTCGTTTAGAACCTGGAAATCGTCTGTTAGTGCAATTACATATATTATCTTAACAGAAGTCTACTAACTTTGCTTTTCTTTTATTCTTATTTTTAAAAAAGGATTTTACGGCCAAATACGCCTTATGTAACAATCACGCTGGAAGATTCGATCATAACCGGGGGTTTCTATTTGTCAACGCATACATTCTGGAATAGCCTCCACGGGCGCATTCACACTTTCATCCTACCTTCGCTTCTCACCGAAGGCGAAGAACCATCGTTTTCGATATTCACTCGTCGTATAGTGCATTATATCCATAACTCTTTCGTCCTCAACGATCCTGACGAGGGAAACCATCTGCCCGATCTCTGTACTATGGACGGAGTTAGAGATTTGTTTTCTTTGTTTGCAGCTACCATGCTTCTAAACGTTTTCGATCAACGTACTTACCAAATTCCATCGACCTCAGCTAACCAACCACATGACATTCTGGAAAAGATCCAGGACCTTTATGATCTCAACGCCATTCCAGTGGTCGAACGTCATCATTTCTGTTATACTCGGGGACTAGTTTTAGACCTCGTATTTTGGGTTTTCGACCATTATTCTTTCTCAGATTGCCATAATCTTGAGAAGGAAATCGATGGATATCGCACTATGTTGATACCTTTTTTGGTACACCTTTGTCGACAGATCATGCATTACAAGCGCGTCGCTGCTGACTGTGGGCATATCACCCTTTCGACTAAAGACAAGGTCAAAAGCCAGATACGCTCTGTATTGCTATTCCGTGAAGAGATGGAAGAGGAATTTAATAAACAAGTATCTGCTCAACACGAAGCAGGTTACTTTAGCGATGGTATCGATTCTATTGACAATCCAACAGATATATACGACATGGATTTCGACTTGACCAGCTTTACAGTTAGCAAGCGTCAATTTCCTGCGAGTAACAGCATTCGAAGTGCAAATTTCTTATTGGAAGGACAAACTCTAGCAGACAAACGTTTTTTTTCTGGCCTTTCCTGTCAATTTCATTTGCATAAAGATGGTACGAAATCTAATTTCATATTCTGCTTCTCAAGATGATCAGTAACAAAAAATTCAAAATTAAAGCATCCCAACACAGCGATGAAAGCCAATCAGAAGAATCATTTTCAGACCGTCCTCCTGCCAAGATACAAAAGAGACATCACAATTTTGACTGATTCACTTCTGTCATTTGGAACTCGAATATCTGCGACGAATTTGATATCATTTTTTTCAACGCTACGATTGTATTCCCTATCTTTGCCGTTATGTATCCAATGCACTTTTTCGCACAATGAATATGTTTTTTTGCATCATATAAAATTAACTGTAAATCTATGAATTGACAGTGCATATATAAATCGTAGTAATATTTATTCCCAAAAAAATTTTACCAATAAAGCCATGGTAAAACAACAACAGATCAAGACTGACTAATGGTGTACTGTTTTCTAAAAGCGCATGCAATGTGGCAAACTTTCCGTCTGTAGATTTGCAGATGAACGAGAAAGAGCAAATAGTCTTTTAATCACTGTCTTTTCTACAAAGACGAAAACAATAATAAAGATAAACAATATAAATTCGCCGAAATGTTATTGATCTATATTGTTTGCAATTATCTGCGTGTTTATAAATTCTGACTTCTGCATTTACGCCGATCTCTCTAAATTTATCTTTTTCTTTGTAGGTCTATAAAACAAAAGCTTGAGCTTTAGAAAATTCCAAAATGTATATATTTGACAATATGTTTGATATTGAACTTGTGCTGAGCTTTCAATTGGAAGGGTGATGATGTTAGTCTGTTGATTTAAATTATTATAAAATTCGTTTTTAAAACAAAATATCTTTCACTCGTTGTCATGTTCAATAGCGTCACTTTCACTCATGCTTTTTTTTTTTTTTTTTTTGATGGCTGGTTGCGAAAATCGTCCTCGTTTTTTATCCAGAATTAATCTCTTTTTCTTTCTATGCAAAGTAACAAGACTTCATTTTGGAGAACATTCGTATATTGGAAGTTCAGAAAGTTGATGATTGGCTGAGATAGGATGACTTGTGCGATGACTGGGTTGTTCACATAACACAGACTGGTTGAGATTGGAGAATATCACGTTGAGGTGGCTCTCAAGATGAATCTATAAATTTGGAATATATATTATAGACGACGTATTGGACGTAAACTTGCAGAAATGCAGAATTGCAAGTCTTCTACCAGACTGCAAAGCAAACACTCAAAAGCCAAGCCAAAATTTGAAATGATACACATTGCACGAAAAGAAAGGGCATTTTTTTAATACATGGTCATCAGAACTCGAAGTGCAAGACACAGGTTGATTTATTTATCTGAAAACGTTTCAATCAGATCAACGGTATACGTTGGTACCCTCTTTACGAGGCATTGGATTCTGTTGTCAGTGAAAAGCTTGTCAACATTGTTATCCCAATTCATTGATATGCCGTATCGAATGCCACGATATTTGAGGGGCAGCTGGATACTTAATAAAAATTCCTTCCCAACGTTAAAAACTAAAGACAATATTTATTTAAATAGAATAAAATATGCATCTTTAGCCCGTCCCAGCATCTCAAAGAAGGGATATAACTGATATAAAATATGAATAATTGGATAGAACGTAAAAGAAATACAACGAAATAAAAACAAGGACACAAACGACATCTAATTACTCCGTAATTATTTATAATGATTGGAAGTCGAATGTTATACTTATATCAAATATGAAAAAAACGTTTTCGCATTAAACTACGAAATAAAAACATAAACAGAGAACAGACGTCCGGTAGTCCTTTCAATCCCAGACAGCGAATTTACTAACTTTTTGTTTACTAAATTGGCCGAAAGTTCCAGCTTATACCTATATTCATATGAAAGAAATATCAACGTCAATTTAAAAGAATCACATTAAACAAATAGCGCTAGTGCCTGATGGGTTCCTCACTGCCTGAAAAGAAGTTTATTTATACCTGAAAGAAAATTTACTTACTTTTGATTCTTTATGATTGCGAGACATTGAATCTTATGCCTATATCAAATATAAATAAAAAAATGTCAGCATTAATATAATGAAATAGCAACAAGGGGATGGAAGTACCAATGGCCTCCTCTGTCCTGGTCAGTAAATTTATTTACTTTTTGAGTAAGACAACAGAAGTCGAATCTTATACCTATATTAAATATGAAAATAATATCAATGTTGATTTGATAAAATGATGATAATCACACGAAGCGGATGCATAATGGGCTCCTCACTACCATAAAAGAAATTTACTTACTCCCTCATGTTTACGATCGCTGGATAATGAATAATATACCTGTATCAAATATAAAAGAAATATCAGCATTAAGACAGTAAAACAACAGCAAAAACAGGGAACAGGTGCCTGGTGGGCTCCTCGCTCCTGGAAAGGAGATTTACTTACTTTTTGATTATGAAATTGACTGGAAGTCAACTCTTATACCTATTTTAAATATGAAAAGAAAAAAAAAAATCAACATCGATGTATTAGAATTACATGGAATAAACGGAGCGGGTTCCTGGTGGGCTCCTCACTGCCTGAAAAGAAATTTACCTACTTTTTGATTATTTATGATTGCGGGACATCGAGTCTTATGCCTATATCAAATATCAAAAGGAAAAAAGTCAGCATTGATATAATGTAATAACAACAAATGCAGGGAGCAGGTGCCTGGTGGGCTCCTTACTCCAAAAAAAAAGAAAGCTAGAATGCCCCGTATGAAAATTCTAGCTCACCACAGTCTCGCATGAACATGTGATGATTGCAAGTAAACGTGATATTGTAAAGAAAAATAAGTAAAAACCACGATATACCAGCAGCTAGAATCCCTCGCGTGAAGTTTCTAGCTCATCACACGTATCGCATGAACATGTGATGATTGCAAGTAAACGTGATATTGTAAAGAAAAATAAGTAAAAACCACGATATACCAGCAGCTAGAATCCCTCGCGTGAAGTTTCTAGCTCATCACACGTATCGCATGAACATGTGATGATTGCAAGTAAACATGATATTGAAAAGAAAAATAAGTAAAAACCGCCATATACCGGCGGTTAGAATCCCTCGCGTGAGGATTCTAGTTCATCACACGTATCGCATGAACATGTGATGATTGCAAGAAATTGTGATGTTATAAAGGGAAAAAAATAAAAATAAAAATAAAAATAAAAATAGCGGCTAGAATCTCCCGTATGAAGACGCTATCTCATCATATATCCCGAATGAAGATGTGATGAATGCAAGTAAACGTGATATTATAATAGAAAAGGAAATACTTATCTTTTTTTTTGTTTTTGCCCTGCAACGCAACCCAGCTTATAAATTATATAAACGAAGATAAACAACCTATTCCCAGAATTTTCTTGTTAGCTTCTGTTTTGATTCATTTACAATAGAGAAACAAAAAAAAAAAAAAAAAACATACCTAAAATACCACCACATACGAGCAATGTTACGCACAATCAGACCTCTCCGTGTCAAAAAATAGATAAAACCTAAATAAAATATAAATCGTTAGCTAGTGCGTAAAATAAATAAAAAAAAACAAAATAAACTACTTAGCACACAAACGACGTGTCAGAGATCATTTAGGCCCTCTCTAAAAAAAAAAAATACTTCGGCCCAAAACAATGGTAAACATTGTCTGAGCCCTCAATACCTATCACAGCTTGTCAACCTACAGGCCCACTGGATACAGGGTGTTGACATTGTCCTTCATCGTTGTAGGCTATTTATAAAATAGTCATCATCAATAGAAAAACGAAAACCCCCCCGAAAAAAAAAAAAAAACATACATTGGACCCAATTATTGTCCCATCCTAGCTTCCGTCGTCATCGATCCATTTGTTCGTCCCTTCACTCCTGCTTGTCCTCGTCGCACCATTTGTCGTTTGGTTGTGATGTGTCATGTCGTGGTTGTGGTGTGTTATGTCGTGGTTATGGTGTCATGTGTAAGGTGATGTGGATAGTCATGATTAGTCGGAGTCAGTCGGGCCTTAAAACAAGTAAACAAAAGCCAAATTTGGATAGGCTCGTGACCTTGACTTCGCTCTTCATGGGACCGGGTACTTGCCGTGATGAGATCAATAACAAACAAATAGTCAAAGTTCCGGAACAAAGCGAGAGAGCGTTTTTTTTTTTTTTGGCCGTTAAAGGTCGTAAGAGATTCAGTCAAATGGATGAGGTTCACCTGATTATGTTTTTCCTCATTTTCGTCATTCCTGTCATTCAATTCATGTCAAAATGTCTTCCGACGCAGTAAAAGAGTGTTTTTATCGGTATTTCCACGTTTGACTTTTTTTTTCACGTTCGCCATGCAACGATCAAAATGGAACCCTTGCTTCAGGTTCGAAAGAAGAGATGATAATCATTTTCAGATCCGTCACTTTAGTGAAAGCAATAGAAATTCAACACTGCGTGTTGAGAAATGAAGTAGCTGTGTCAAACAGCTACAAATAAGCATGTGCTAGAGCTTCATTGTTGTCCCTTGTTTATTCCAAGGAAATTCAGGCAAGCTAATATCTCACAGGTCGACCAGCTTGTACATATTAATCTTACTATTTTGCACTAACTGCCTCAGTGAGTTACAATAACGGGTCCTGTGATCCGACAAGTATTCACGCCACCGCTGTCACCAACCGTCCAGATGACATCCACAGGCATGACAATCACAGATCATGCTACGCTCCATTTCCTTCACTGACAACGTGTCATTACCCACATCCGGAAATGAAAACCAGCCGAAAATGATTTTAAATCTTGAACTTGCCCGAAATGCGCCCTTGTTGCATGTCCTGAGAGTCAAAAGGCAAGTAATTGTCAAAATAAATACAGAGATTGTAGAGAAACGAACTGCAGAGGGAGAATTTCAAAAAGGTTGCCCAAGCCGTTCGCGAACTCTGAAATGAAATCTATAATCGCGTTTATCTTTGTATATCTAATTATCTAGTTATCATGATGGCCTGATGATATGAATTTAATCTAAGCGAGTATCCGATCAATAAGATCATTCATACCAGTTCACAACTCACAATCCATTAAATGAGTTGGCTGGGAAGTCAACTAAGCGAGTATCTTGACAAACCCCGTTATTTCGAGCATTTTTCTGAGTGTTTTCGTGGGTGAGACAGTTCTTGGGAAGCTGTGGTGTTTCTAGTGAGAATACTGCGTTGATCTACTCAATGTAAATGAGTTTATAACGCTCTTCCTTTCCTCTTCCCCTCGCTCTTTCTTTTTGGGAATTCATTTTCTTTTTAATTTAATTTAATGCCACGGACACCAGTATCCGGCTGACATTTTAATTGTAACAAAGGTAACAACGTGGGAAATGAAATGAAAACAAAACAAGGACTATAAACAATTGTAATTAAGAACCTATTTAGGGCTCTATTTAGGCTTGTTGTACGACGATGAACAAAAGGGTCACATTTTTGAAGTTGTTGTTAATGATCACATCCTCAGGCTTCAATTCATCCAGCTGAAGAGGCCGACGGATTCCCGATAGTAAAGTTCTACGCACATGTACTACGCGTTAATAAATAATTGATTTGTGTCAACTTGCATCATCAGCCCGCCATATGTCGCATATCAAAATTGCTTTTGTACATACCAAACATTTAATAAGTAATTGATTGGCTGGTGTTACTTTATGTCACGTCCATAAAGTTATCGTGTCCTTCTGTAGTCACATGAACCAACCAAGCGCCTTGGACATCACCTTTTATGGGAGGACCATACGTCCAATCCCATTCAGAAGGACAATCATAGTCTTTACTATAATCGCAAACATTACATGCCATCGAAGCTTGATACTTATTTTTATTTGGAATGGGTTTCACTGTTTTGAGACGGTCACAGCTGGGACACTGATTCAAAATTCCAAAGCCCATTGGACGAGCACCAGGGTGGGTCCATCTGAAGGTTGATGTCTTCCGTGATTG
>Ga0302324_100009533_pt1 | contig 20280 bp, 19 predicted proteins | sample Palsa_T0_1_FD_201949 | JGI IMG/M metagenome (GOLD analysis project Ga0302324, IMG submission 201949) | Peat permafrost microbial communities from Stordalen Mire near Abisko, Sweden - Palsa_T0_1 | ecosystem: Environmental > Terrestrial > Soil > Palsa > Peat permafrost | place: Sweden: Abisko...
TTCTAGCGTTTCTGGTCCGGATCGGCGTGCAGGTAGTGCAGGAACCGATGCACTACCGGCGCGAACATGACCGCGGTAGTTGCCAGTACCGCGATGCCTGAGTACAGCGCATAGGTACCGGAGAAAAACTTGCCGCCCCAGGTCGCAGGCGTAGCCACCGGACCCATACCCGACAGGATCATCGCAGCATTCTCGTAGGCGTCGATCCATACCAGCCCGACGAACCAGTGGTAACCGGCCATGCCGACCACCAGCGAGACCGCGATCAGGCCGAGACCGAGCGATATGCTGGCCGCCAGCCGGCGCAGGAAGCGCCGCCGAGGCAGCATTGGCTGTGACATGCGCTCGTATTGGCCGATTCCCCGCATGCTTAAATGACCCGATGCCCGTGATACGCGTACCGCTGATCGCCATTATGCTATGTGGCGCCGCAGGTCCGCTCGCCGCACAGGTGATCACCCAGTCCGGCCCGGTCGACGACATGCGTAGCCAGCTCGAATCGGCGGCGGCGCAGGAGCAGAGCGGCGTAAGGATCCCGTCGGACCAGCAGCTCGAAGCCGCCGGGGCGCGCATCGGCGACATCGAGATCCGTACCATCCAGATCTTCGATCTCAGCGACCCGGCCGACAACAACTGGCTGTTCCGCACCGCCGACCGGCTGCACCCGAGCACCCGCGACTCGACCATCGCCGCGCAGCTGCTGTTTCGCAGGGGCGATCTGTATTCGCGGCGCCTGCTCGACGAGACCGCGCGCAACATCCGCCAGCGGATCGCATTCGTGCGCGAACCGGACATCCGCCCCATCCGCTACCACGACAACGTCGTGGACCTGGTGGTGGTCACGCAGGACGTCTGGACGCTGCAGCCGGGCATCAACTTCGGCCGTAGCGGCGGCACCAATACCTCCAGTGTCGACTTTTCCGATTCCAATTTCCTCGGTTACGGGAAATCGATCGAGGTCGGGCACGGTGAGAATGTCGATCGCAGCTCGACTTTCCTGCTGTGGCAGGACCCGGATATCTGGGGCAGCCATTGGATCGACGGAGCGCTGTATGAAAAGAATTCCGACGGCACCGTCTGGGCCCTTGGCGCCGGCAAGCCGTTCTACTCGCTGGAAACTCCGTCCGCCGCCGGCGGCGATGTCGGCTATTACCACAGTGTCGTCACACGCTACCGGCTGGGCCAGGCCTATGATGCCTACGACGATGAGCAGCGCACCGGGGATCTGTTCATCGGCGATGCGTTGTGGATCGGCGAGCGCTGGACCGAGCGCCTGGTGCTGGGTTGGCGCCTGGATCGCAATCACTTCACCGCAGCCCCGGACGCGCTGCCGCTGGCGCCGCTGCCGCTGGACCGCACGTTGTCCTACCCGTTCGCGCGCCTGCAGTGGATCGATAACAACTACGGCACCATGCGCAATCTCGACCTGATCGCCCGCACCGAGGACGTGCATTTCGGCCTGGATGCGAGCGTCGGCTTGGGACTTGCGACGCCGGTTTTCGGCGCCGACCGTCACTCGTTCATCGCCGACACCGAAATCAACTACGGCTGGCGCCTGGGCGAGTGGCAGGACCTGTTTCTGGCGAGCCGGCTTGCCACCCGCGTCGAAGACGGCGCGCTGCACGACGCCATCGTCACCTGGTCCTCGAGCTATTACCTGAGCACCAGTGATCGCACGCGTCTGCTGCTGCGTTTCAGCGGCGACTCGGGCCACAACCTGGACGGCGATCACACGCTGCAGCTGGGCGGCGACACCGGACTGCGCGGCTATCCGTTGCGCTACCAGAATGGCAATCAGCGCGCGCTGGTCACGATCGAGGAGCGGCTGTACACCAATTATTATCTGTTCCGGCTGGTCAATGTCGGTGCCGCCGCGTTCTACGACATGGGCCGCACCTGGGGCACGACGCTGGTGCCGACGCCGCAGCTGGGGCTGCTGAAGGATGCCGGCGTAGGCCTGCGGCTCGGCAATCAGCGCTCGTCATTTGGCCGGGTGATCCACGTCGATGTAGCAGCACCGCTGGATCGCACCGCCAGCATCAGTGCGCTGCAGTTCCTGGTCAGCACGCAGCTGACATTCTAGAACATGCCTGAAGGGTCGATCTCCCCGGGCGCCACACCCTGCGAGCGCGCGGCGATGTGGTCACCGGTGATCATCGCGTCGTAGCCAAGTCCCGGTCCGACCATCGGATAGACGCCGGCGTCCGGATCGATGATCACCTCCAGGAACGCGGGGCCGCTGAAGGCCAGGAACTGCGCGACCATGTCCGGCACGTCCTGCTTGCGCTCCAGGCGTCGCGCCCATTGGAAGCCGTCGGCGGTCGCCGCGCGAACGAAATCCTTCTTATGCAGCGACTTGTCACTGCCCGAGAGCCGTCCCTTGAAAAACAGCTTCTGCCACTGCTTGACCATGCCGTCGCCAAAATTATTCAGCACCACGACCTTGATCGGCAGGTCGTAGGTGGTCGCGGTCTCCAGCTCGCCGATGTTCATGCGGATGCTGGCATCGCCGTCCAGATCGATCACCAGTCGGCCGGGGTTGGCTACCTGGGCGCCGATCGCCGCCGGCAGGCCGAAGCCCATCGTGCCCATGCTGCCGGAGGTCAGCCACAGCCGCGGTTCGCGGAAATCGAAGAACTGCGCGGCCCACATCTGGTGCTGGCCGACGCCGGTGGCAATGATGGCTTCGCCGCGCGTATGGCGGTTGATCTCTTCGATCACGTAGTACGGCTGCACCAGCACGCTGTCGCGGTCGTAGTTCATCGCGTGGGCGCGACGCAGTTCGGCCAGTTCCGCCCGCCAGGCGGAGAAATCGGCGCTGAAACCCGTGCGCGTGCCGTACCCGATCAGCGCCCGCAGCGCATCGGGCAGCAACCCGACATGGCTCCAGTGCGCGCCCTTGACCTTGTTGATTTCGGCCTGATCGACATCCAGGTGGGCGATGCGGCGCGCATTGCGCGCGAACTTCGCCGGATCCCCGGCCACGCGATCGTCGAAGCGCGCGCCCACCGCGATCAGGAAATCGCAGTCATCCGCCGCATAGTTGGCAAACGCCGCCCCGTGCATGCCGAGCATGCGCATCGACAGCGCATCGGTGGTATCGATGGCGCCGATGCCCATCAGCGTGGTCACCACCGGTATGCCAAAGCCGCGCGCGAACTCGCTGAGCGCTGCGGCCGCAGCGCCGTTGATGACGCCGCCGCCTGCATAGATCAACGGCCGCCGCGACTCCGCCAGCAGCTGCAGGAATTTCGCCGCCGCCGGTTCCGTCAGCGTGCTCGCATAAAGCTCACGCAGTCGGGCGCGGTAGCCGGGAATCGCCAGCCGGCCCTCACCCTGGAACACACCGGCCGCGGTCTGCACGTCCTTGGGTATATCGACCACCACCGGACCCGGCCGGCCGGTGCGCGCGATCTCGAACGCGGTGCGCATGGTCGCCTCCAGGCGCGTGGGATCGGTGACCAGCAGCACGTGCTTGGCGATCGATCCCATCAGCGAGGCGACCGGCGCCTCCTGGAACGCGTCGGTGCCGATCGCCGCCCGCGACACCTGGCCACAGATCACCACGATCGGCACCGAATCGGCCATGCTGTCGCGCACCGGCGTGACGGTGTTGGTGGCGCCTGGTCCGGAAGTCACCATGCACACGCCGACCTTGCCGCTGGAGCGGGCGTAGCCGGCTGCCATGAACCCCGCCCCCTGCTCATTGGCAGGCACAATCAGCGGTAGCTGGCGAGCGCCGCGGCTCCTCTGCGCCTCATTGAAGGTGAAAATGGCGTCGTAGGTCGGCAGGATCGCCCCGCCGCTGTAGCCAAAGATCGCCCCCACGCCCTCGTCCGCCAGCACCTGGACGATCATTTCCGCCCCGGTCATGGCCTTGCCGGCCAGGGGATGTTTGCTTTCAAGCGCGATGGCTGCGACGTCTTTCATGGTGGATGTTGCGGCCAGAATAGCCGAGCCGGCCCGCAATTGGCTATTCTGGATGGCCTGCCAGTGCTACCCCCCCAACCCACGCGAGACCCATGCGACACATCATCGGCATCCTGCTGCAGAACGAGGCCGGCGCGCTGACGCGTGTCGCCGGCATGTTCTCCAGCCGCGGTTACAACATTGAATCGCTGTCGGTTGCCCCGACCGACGACCCCACGGTATCGCGCCTGACCCTGGTGACCAGCGGCTCGGAGGCGGTGATCCTGCAGATCGCCAACCAGCTGAAGAAGCTCATCGACGTCGTCAGCGTCGAAGACATGACGCGCGGGGAGCACATCGAGCGCGAGCTGGTGCTGCTGAAGCTGCGCATCGATCCGGCGCGACGCGACGCCGTGCGCGGCTATGTGGCGCGCACCGGCGGCCGGGTGCTCGATCCCTCGAGCGAGTGTTTCATCGTCGAGCTGCTGGGCAGCGAGGCGGAAATCAACGGCTTCATGCGTGAGCTGGCCACGCACGCGGAACTGTTCGAGGTGGTGCGCAGCGGCGCGCTCGGCATCAGCCGCTCGCAGCGCGTGCTCCGGGTGGTGGAGTGACAACGCTGACAGGCCCGTGACTGGCATCAGGGTATAGAGCGAATTTTTATTGATTAAAAATTCACTCTATACCCTGATGCCAGATTTCGACCGTTACGAGTTGTCGCTCCCAGAACCCGGGAGCAGGATGCACGCGCCGGTGGTGCGCCGCGCTTCCAGATCCCCGTGCGCCTGCGCCGCGTCGGCCAGCGGGTAGCGCTGCCCGATGTGCACCCGCAGTTTCTTCGCCCGCACCAGCGCAAACATCGCGCGCGCGGCGGCTTCGAGCGATTGGCGGGTGGCGATGTAATCGAACAGTGACGGCCGTGTCAGGTACAGCGATCCATGGCGCGCCAGTTCCAGCGGCGCGATCGGCGGCGGCGGACCCGAGGCGTTGCCAAAGCTCACCATCATGCCGCGCGGCCGCAGGCAGTCGAGGGATTCGCCGAAGCTGTCCTTGCCGACCGAGTCATACACCACGTCGGCCATGCGGCCGCGGGTGTAGCGGCGCACCGACTCGACGATGTCGTCGCGACCGGCCAGGAACACCTGATGGCAACCCTGGCGCTTCGCCTGCGCGATCTTGGCCTCGCTGCCGACGATTCCCATGACTTTCGCGCCCAGAAATCGCGCCCATTGCGTCAGCAGCGAACCGACGCCACCGGCCGCGGCGTGGATCAGCACCTGGTCGCCGCGGCGCACACGATAGGTACGACGCAGCAGGTATTCGGCCGTCAGGCCCTTGAGCATCAGCGCGGCGGCCGCCTCGTCGCTGATGTCGGACGGCAGCTTCACCACGTGGTTGGCATCGATGTTGCGCCGTTCGCTGTAGGCACCGGCGGCAGCCATCACATACGCCACACGCTGGCCAACCTTAAAGCCCCGCACGCCGCGTCCGAGCGCCACCACGACGCCGGCGGCCTCGCGGCCTGGGGTTTCCGGCAGCGGGCGCGGATACAGGCCGCTACGATCGTAGATATCGATGAAATTGACGCCGATCGCACTGTGGCGCAGCTGCAGTTCGCCGCGCCCCGGCGCCGGCACTTGCTGGCGTTCCCACTTGAGCACCTCGGCGCCGCCGTGCTGGTGGAACACGATCGCATGGGAGGACTCGGTGCGCACGCGCCGAATCTTACCGCAGCCCCGCCGGCGCCGCGCAGTCTAGAGAGCAGCCGAATCGGTCTCGCCGGTGCGAATGCGGATCACCCGGTTGATATCGGTGATAAAGATCTTGCCGTCGCCGACCTTGCCGGTCTTGGCGGCCTTGAGCACCGCTTCCACCACCTGGTCGACCAGCTCGGAGCGCACCGCAACTTCGACCCGGGTCTTCGGCACGAAATCCACCACGTATTCGGCGCCGCGATACAGCTCGGTATGGCCACGCTGGCGGCCAAACCCCTTGACCTCGGTCACGGTCATGCCCGACACGCCGATTTCCGATAACGCGGCCCGGACGTCATCCAGCTTGAAGGGCTTGATAATTGCGGTAATCAGTTTCATACGCGCGCTCCCGCCTCCATTCTTGTTAGTTTCGCCAATGTAGTTTCGCCACTGCGCCGAACCGAAGGTGCACCTTTCGTGCCACTGCCCGCAACGCCCATGTGGGCGCATAAGCACCCTGGGAGCCTCCCGGATGCGATGCGATGGCACCAATTCAGCGCCGGGCAGGCGAATATACGCCCGCCGCCGGTGCTTTTTGCAGTGGCCGACCCGCTGCGCGGCGTCGCATTGATGCGATGCCCATAAAAGGTTACAAGCAGCGCAACCTATCAACGGGCAGCCGCCCCAGCAGGAGGCTTCGTGCCCGGCGCTTTTCGATACCTGGGCAATGATACGGCCAGCCTATGAGCGAGCAGCGACCATCGGTAGGCCGACGGCGACTACTGCAGTTGGCCGCAGCGGCCCCGCTCCTAGCACGCCTCGTCTCGGCCTCCGAGTCTGTAGCGCAAGCCACCTTGCCCGCCGAGGTGGCTGGCGCTGGCCGCGGCAGCATTCTCCCGGCAGAATTGTCCGGACTTCCTGTTCAATCATTGCATGCGCAGCTTCACGTTTGGCGCGCTGCTGCTACAGCGTCAGGCAGGTAGCTTTAACGTTGACACCGCCTTCGTGGCCTCAGCCCTCCACGATCTCGGTCTGCTGCAACCCTTTGAGTCGGCTCGCGACTCATTCGAAATCGACGGCGCTGACGCGGCGGAGAAGTTCATGTTCGGGCACCACCGATCGGCTGCCGAAGCCGATCAGGTGTGGCACGCCGTCGAGCTGCACGACGGCAAATGGGCGCTGACGGCGCGGCAGGGGCCGGAGGCCATGCTGGTGTCCCTCGGCGCCGGGGCCGACGTCTACGGACCGGACCCAGGTCAGCTTGAAGCTCGGCAGATCGCCGAAGTGCTGGCGGCGTTTCCGCGCCGGCAATTCAGGCAGCGATTTACTTCACTGCTGATCGCGCATTGCGAGCGCAAACCGAATTCACAGCGCGGCACCTGGCTCGAGGGCGTGTGCCGCGCGCATGCACCCGGGGCGGAGGCAGATTCGGTTGAGCAACGCATTGCCGCCGCCAATTTTCCCGAATAGATTCAGGCGAGAGCTTGTCGCGGCGCAGTCGGACCTGGCGCAGTCAATCGGGACTTTGCCGGTCCGAGCAAGTACTCAGAATTTCGAGCGTGCGCGAATCCCGCTCGCCGGCGAAGTATTTCTGCAGCGCCGCGCGGAAAAGCGGCTGCTCTGGTGCGACTTCCGCAAACAGAGTCATGCAAGAGCGGAATTTCTGATCATCCGGGAAGCCAAAGATCTGCGCGGCGCTTCGGCCCTCGATGTCCAGCACCAGCTGCGTGCACTGTTTGAGGCGAGCTCCGAGCACGGGATGCTCATGGTATGCCCTCCCTTCTGCGCGGGATGAAATCGCGTAACGTCGCGCCATGCTGCTGGATCCCAGTCCCTGTATTTGGGGGAACACAAACCACATCCAGTGGCTTGCCTTCTGGCCGGTGCGCAACTCAGTCAGGACGTCTTCCATGACGGGGTCCTGGGCGGTGATGAAGCGAGCCAGATTGAAGTTATCAGGCATCAACGGTCACGTCAGAGAAGCAACCCACGTGACCAATGAATCGGCCATCTCGCTGCGCACTTCCTCATCGCTGCGTCCGCTTCGTACCAGAACATGAAATGAATGGTCGGCATCTGAAAGCACCTTTAACGTCGCGAGTATCCCCAATCGCTTTACCAGACGACGCATTAGAGTCAGATCGGCCAGCGCATCCCGTGTACCCTGCAGAAACAACATCGGAATCTCGACCTGTCTAAGATGCTCGCCACGTGCACTGGACGGCCGATTCGGCGCATGCAGCGGAAAGCCCAGGAATGCCAAGCCGCGAACGCCAGGTAGCGGCGCGTCCGCTTGTGCCAGCGAAGTCATTCGACCCCCAAAGGATTTGCCGCCCGCCACCAGCCCAAGCTTTGGCGCGAGCCTGCGCGCCGTGAGCACGGCTGCTCGGACCGTCGCGCGGCATAGCGGCGGCGCATCCGGGCGTTTTCCTCCGCGCTCCATATACGGGAATTGATACCGCAGCGTGGCGATGCCGCGCAGTGCTAGGTCATTGGCGATCCCGGACATGAACGGATGTGTCATACCCGCGCCCGCACCATGCGCCAGCACCAGGCAGACTCGCGCGCCCCGCGGTCGCAGCATCAATCCTGAAACGCGGGTGATCTCATTGACCTGAATGCTCACGGTCTCGGAAGCCGATTTGGTGTCCGCGCGAATATTCATTCTGCGCCCTCACCTTTCCACTAGCGCAGCGTCACCAGCAGGTCCTTGGCGTCGATCTGGGCGCCGGGCTGCACCAGCACCTGCGCCACCTCGCCGTCGACCTCGGCACGCACCGCCGCCTCCATCTTCATCGCCTCGATCGTCAGCACCACATCGCCGCGCTTGATGCGCAGCCCGACCGTCACGCTCACCGTGGCCACGGTGCCCGGCATCGGAGCGCCGATATGACGCGGATTGCCGGGATCGATCTTGAGCTGCGGCGGGCGCTTTGGCGTCTGGCTGCGATCGGTCACGCGTACCGAGCGCGGCTGGCCGTTGAGTTCGAAGAACACGGTGCGCGTGCCGTCCTCGTGCGGTTCGCTGCGGGTGACGTAATGCACGATCAGGGTCTTGCCGCGCTCCAGCTCGACGTCGATCTCCTGCCCCGGCTCCATGCCATAGAAGAACACCGGGGTCGGCACGATGGCGACGTCGCTGAAGCGCCGGCGATCCGCGGCATACTCGGTGAACACCTTGGGATACATCAGATAGGAGGCAAATTGCCGGTCGGTGACGGCACGCTCGGCCTTCTCGCTGGCCTCGGCCCGCAGCCGCTCGAGATCCGCCGGCGGCATGTCCAGGCCCGGCCGGCGCGTGCGCGGCGCCGCGCCCTGCAGCACCTTGCGCTGCAGTTCGGGCGGGAAGCCACCGTACGGCTGCCCCAGGTCGCCGCGAAACAGCTGTACCACCGACTCGGGGAACGCGATCTCGGTGTCCGGGTCCAGCACCGCGGCCCGCGTCAAACCGTTGGTTATCATCAGCAGCGTCATGTCGCCGACCACCTTCGAGGTCGGCGTCACCTTGATAATGTCACCGAACATGTCGTTGACCTCGGCGTAGGTGCGCGCCACCTCCGGCCAGCGGGTATCGTCGATGCCGAGCGCGCGCGCCTGCTCCTTCAGGTTGGTGTACTGGCCGCCCGGCATGCCGTGCACATAGACCTCGGAGGCGCCGGCGCGGTTGTCGCTCTCGAATGCGACGTAGCACTTGCGCACCTGTTCCCAGTAGTGCGACAGCGTGCGGATCTGATCGGTATCGATGCCCGGATCGCGCGCACTGTAGCGCAGCGCCTCGGCGATCGAGCCGAGGTTCGGCTGCGAGGTCAGGCCGCTCATCGAGTCCATCGCACCGTCCACGGCGTCGGCGCCGGCCGCGATCGCAGCAAACACGCTGGCGGCAGCGATGCCGCTGGTGTCGTGGGTGTGAAAATGCACCGGCAGCCCGGTCTCAGCGCGCAGCGCCTTGACCAGGTCATAGGCGGCGCGCGGCTGGCACAGGCCGCCCATGTCCTTGATGCCGATCACATGCGTGCCGGCGCGCTTGAGCTCGCGTGCCAGCCCAACATAGTAGTCGAGCGTGTACTTGCGCTCCTTGGGATTGCAGATGTTGCCGGTGTAGCAGATCGCCGCCTCGCACAGCCGTCCGGTCGCGAGCACCGCATCGATCGCGACGCGCATGTTCTCGACCCAGTTGAGCGAGTCAAAGACACGAAATACGTCGATGCCGGCCGCCGCGGCCTGGCGCACGAAATACTGCACCACGTTATCGGGATAGTTGCTGTAGCCGACGGCGTTGGCGGAGCGCAGCAGCATCTGCAGCAGCAGGTTCGGCATCGCCTCGCGCAACCGCTCGAGCCGCTCCCACGGATCCTCCTTGAGGAAGCGCATCGCCACGTCGAAGGTCGCTCCGCCCCAGCACTCGACCGAAAACAGCTGCGGCAGCAGCGCGGCGTAGGCCGGGGCGATCGCGACCATGTCGATGGTACGCATGCGCGTCGCCAGCAGCGACTGGTGCGCATCGCGCATCGTGGTGTCGGTCAGCAGCACGCGCTCCTGCGTGCGCATCCATTGCGCGAAGCGCTCAGGTCCCAGCTGGTCGAGCAGCTGCCGGGTGCCCGCGGGCGGCGCTGCGCCGCGCGGAATGGGCGGCAGTCGCGGCGGCCGCATCATGGTCAGGCGCGCTGGCAGCGTGCGGCCCTTGATCTCGCGGTTGCCGTTGACCACGGTGTCGGCCAGGAAGGTCAGGATGCGGGTGGCGCGGTCGCGCCGCTCGGGCGAGCTGAACAGTTCCGGGGTCTCGTCGATGAAGCGCGTGGTGTAGTCGCCGCGCTCGAAGCGCGCATGGGTGATGATCTGGTCGAGAAAGCGCAGGTTGGTGGTGACGCCGCGAATGCGAAACTCCCACAACGCCCGGTGCATGCGCGCGATGGCTTCCTGCGGCGTCGGCGCCCAGGTAGTAGCCTTCACCAGCAGCGAGTCATACCAGCGGGTGATGATGGCGCCGGCATAGGCGGTGCCGGCATCCAGCCGCACGCCGAAGCCGGCCGGCGAGCGGTAGGCGGTGATGCGGCCGTAGTCCGGAGTGAAGTTGTTCTCCGGATCCTCGGTGGTCACGCGGCATTGCAGCGCATGCGACTGGATGCGGATCTGATCCTGCGGCGGCACGCCGCTGGCGGGCGTGCCGATGCGCTCGCCGTCGGCGATGCGAATCTGCGCCTTCACCAGATCGATGCCGGTGGCGCATTCGGTCACCGTGTGTTCGACCTGGATGCGCGGGTTGACCTCGATGAAGTAGAACCGTCCGCTGTCCGCGTCCTGCAGGAATTCGACCGTGCCGGCATTGCCGTAGTTGGCCGCGCGCCCGATGGCCAGCGCCGCCGCACACAGCGCCGAGCGCTCGGCGTCGCTGAGGAACACTGCCGGCGCACGTTCCACCACTTTCTGGTTGCGCCGCTGCACGCTGCAGTCGCGCTCGAACAGATGCACCAGGTTGCCGTGGCTGTCGCCCAGGATCTGCACCTCCAGGTGGCGCGCGCGGCGCACCAGCCGCTCAAGGTAGAGCTCGTCATTGCCGAATGCGGCGCGCGCCTCGCGCCGCGCGACCGGCAGCAGCTCGCTGAGCTGGGCGTCGTTCTCCAGCACGCGCATGCCGCGCCCGCCGCCGCCCCAGCTGGCCTTGAGCATCACCGGGTAGCCAACCTCGCGCGCCAGGCGCCGGCACTCATCGATGTCCGGTGGCAGCGGCGGCGTCGCCGGCATCACCGCGACGCCCGCGGCCACCGCCAGGTGGCGCGCCGCCACCTTGTTGCCCAGCACCCGCATGGTTTCCGGGCTCGGGCCGACGAAGATGATGTCCGCCGCGGCACACTGCGCGGCGAACTCGGGGTTCTCGGACAGGAAACCATAGCCTGGATGGATGGCGTCGATATGCGCCTCGCACGCGACGCGCAGGATGTCGGCGATATCCAGGTAGGCGTCGATGGCGCCCTTGCCCTCGCCGACCAGGTAGGCTTCGTCGGCCTTGGTGCGATGCAGGCTGAAGCGGTCCTCCTGTGAGTAGATCGCCACCGTCGGAATATCGAGCTCGTTGGCGGCACGCATGACACGCACCGCGATTTCGCCGCGATTGGCGACCAGCAGCCGATGAATCCTCTGCAGCACCCGCATCTCTCCGGTGGCTTAATCTGCCAGGTAGGCGGCCAGGAATTGCTCGAAGCTGCCGCGCTGCGGGCGCTCGAGCGCGCGCTGCGCCTGCAGCGACTCTTCGCCTTCGACCTCGAACTGCTGCCAGCGCGCCTGGTTGCGCGGCCATTCGCCGAGCATCTGCTGCTTGTGCGCCTGCGACAGGCGCAGCACCAGCGCGGTGAAGCTCTCGCCCGATTCGCGCAGGTCACGCAGCAGCCGCGCCGACGGCGTCTGCGCGACGTCCTCAAGCTTCGCCTGCTGCTCCTTCAGCGTGGCGCTGTAGGGCTTGAGCGGGTGCGTCGCGTCGAGCAGTTCGCAGATCCCCTGCATCGATTCGAGCAGTTCGGCCGCCCAGCCGTGCATCGGTACCTGGCGCCGGTCGCGCTCCAGCGTCAGGCCGCGCGAGCGCCCATGGCGCGCCACGCGCAGGTGATTGCGGTCGATGGCCTCCTCCTCAGTGGCGTCGATCGGCGGGCTGGCCTTGAACAGCAGCAGCAGGCAAAACGCCTCGAGGAAATATAATTTCCGCAGGTTCACGCCAACCGGATCGTAGGCGCTGTTGTCGAGCGTGCGCACCTCGACGTACTCGACTCCGGCGCGCGCCAGCGCATGGATAGTGCGCTCGCCGGCGCGCAGCGTGCGCTTCGGGCGCACGTAGCTGTAGTACTCGTTTTCGATCTGCAGCACGTTGCCCGACAGCTGCCGGTACTCGCCGTCGACCTTGACACCCAGCGCTTCGAATGGGGGGTATGGCTGGCTCACCGCGCGCCGCAGGTCGGCGAGGTACTGCTCCAGCGTGTTGAACGACACCGCCTCGGCCGCCTGGTTGCGGTTGCGATAGCCGATGTCGCTCATGCGCAGCGAGGTCGCATCCGTCCCCACCAGGCTGTCCGGACCCAGCGGCGTCAATTCCGCGTCCTCCCGGCCCTGCAGGAACGATCGGCATAGCGCCGGCGAGGCGCCAAACAGGTACGAGACGATCCAGCCATAGCGGCGGTAATTGCGCAGCAGGTCGAAATAGCGCGCCGAGACGAAATCCTGGCCGCTCGCGTGTTGCTCGCAGATCTGGGCGTACAGCGGCCAGAACTGCTGCGGCGCCGAGTAGTTGAAATGCACCCCGGAGATGGCCTGCATCATCCCGCCATAGCGCACCAGCAGGCCGTGGCGGTAGATATACTTGATGCGTCCCTGGTACGAGTCGCCGAAGCGCGCGATCGGCACCGCCGCATCGCCGCCCAGGATGCACGGCATCGATGTCGCCCACAGCAGTTCCTCGCCCAGGTGCGCGTACACGAACTGGTGCAGGTCGCCCAGGTACTGCAGCAGCTCCTCGTTGTCGGTGAAGGTCGGCGTGACCAGCTCGATCAGCGCTTCCGAGTAATCGGTGGTGATGTGCGGGTGGGTCAGCGAGGCGCCGAGCGAGCGCGGGTGCGGCGTCTGCGCGACGTGGCCGTCGGGCGTCACCCGCAGCGACTCGCGCTCGAGCCCGCGGGGCCCGCGTGCGATCAGCCGCTGCTCGCGGCTGTTCACCAGCGCAGCGAGCCGGCGCTCGTACACGCGATCGACCCCGATGCCCGCCATGACCCCTCCATTACCGCCGCCGCCGCTGGCGCCGCCGCCAGCCCGGCATCTTGCCTGCCCGGGCTGCGGCGCCGCAATCTACGCCGATATGCCGGATTTCCATAAGTACCGATTGCACAAGTGACCGCGCCTATACCGGCGTGGCATCCTAGGCGCCAACACCTAAGCGCTGCAGCTGACCGCGGCCGCGTCGCGGAACCGCGCCAAGATACACGGAGACGCATTCCATGCAGATCGGAACCACGACCAGACGCGTAGCGATCATCGGCGGGGTGCGCACCCCGTTTGCGCGCTCGCATACCGCCTACGCCGGCACCGACAACCAGGAGCTGCTGACCGCCTCACTGCGCGCGCTGGTGGAGCGCTTTGATCTGCAGGGACAGCGGCTCGGCGACGTGATCGCTGGCGCGGTCATCAAGCACTCCAAGGACTACAACCTGACGCGCGAATCGGTGCTGTCGACCGGACTGGATCCGCAGACTCCGGGACTCGACCTGCAGCGCGCCTGCGGTACCAGCCTGGAGGCGGCGATCCTGGTCGCCAACAAGATCGCGCTCGGCCAGATCGATGCCGGCATCGCCGCCGGAGTCGACAATCTCAGCGACCCGCCGGTGGTATATCCCAGGTCGTTTCAGCAGCGGCTGCTGCGCAGTGCGCGCGGCCGCAGTATCGGCGAGCGCATGAAGCCGTGGCTCGGGCTGCGCATGCGCGACCTGAAGCCGGTGCTGCCGGCCGTGGTCGAACCGCGCACCGGCCTGTCGATGGGCCAGAGTTGCGAGCTGATGGTGAAGACCTGGAACATTACCCGCGAAGAGCAGGACCGGCTGGCGTACGAGAGCCATGTCAAGGCGGCCGCGGCCTGGCAGGAGGGCTTCTATGACGACCTGGTGGTGCCGTTTCGCGAGCTGCGGAGCGACAACAATGTTCGTGCCGACACCTCGGTGGAGAAACTGGCGAAGCTCAAGCCGGTATTCGACCTCAGCGGCAGCGGCACGCTCACCGCCGGCAACAGCACGCCGCTCACCGATGGCTCCGCCGCGCTGCTGCTGGCCTCGGAACAGTGGGCGGCCGAACACAAGCTGCCGGTGCTGGCGTATCTGCGCGCCGGCAAGACCTGGGCGGTGGATTTCGCCAGCGGCAAGGAAGGCCTGCTGATGGCGCCCGCGTATGCCGTGGCGTCGATACTGAAGGACACCGGTCTGACGCTGCAGGATTTCGACTACTACGAAATCCACGAGGCGTTCGCCGCCGTGCCGCTGTGCCTGCTCAAGGCCTGGCAGTCGGCCGATTACTGCCGCGAGCGCCTCGGACTGCCCGAGCCGCTGGGTGCGATCGACAATGCCAAACTCAACGTCAAGGGCGGCAGCGTCGCCATCGGACATCCGTTCGCCGCCACCGGCGCGCGCATTCTCGCCGTGCTCACCAAGCTGCTGGCGCTCGATCCGCAGGCCAAGCGCGGCATCGCATCGGCCTGCACCGCCGGCGGCATGGGCGTGACCGCGATCCTGGAGCGTGCGTGAGCCAGAGCGAAACACTGATGGCGCGCGACGGCCATGAGTTCAGCGTCTATATCGCCAAGCCCGACGGCAGAGCGCGCGGCGCGGTGGTGATCGTGCAGGAGATCTTCGGCCTGTCGCCCTGGATCGTGCGCACCGCCGACAGCTACGCGGCCGACGGCTACCTGTGCGTCGCACCGGCGCTGTTCGATCGCATCCGCCGCGACCTGGTGCTCGGGTATTCGCCGCCGGAGCTGGAGCAGGCCATGGGCTACCGCAAGCAGGTCGAGACCGCCAAGGCGGTGCTCGATATCGCTGCGGCGGCGGCGATGGTGCGGCACGCAGGCAGGGTCGCCGTCATCGGCTTCTGCTGGGGCGGCACGCTCACCTGGGCGGCCGCCAGCGAGCTGGCGCTGGGCGCTGCGGTCTGCTACTACGGCGGCCGCATTCCCGAGCTGCTGCCCAGGGTCCCGGCCTGCCCGACCATGCTGCATTTCGGCGAGCAGGACCAGGGCATACCGCGCAGCCAGGTCGATCTGCTGCGCAGCGCCTTTCCGCAGGCGATCTATCATCTGTACGCGGCCGGCCACGCGTTTGCCAACGACGATCGTCCGGATCATTACGATGCTGCCGCAAGCGCGCTGGCGCGCTCGCGCACCAACGCCTTTCTGGCGCAGCACATCGGCTAACCGCGGCGCCCGCTCCCAAGCTTACCTCGTCACCGGGTGAATGCTTCCATGCCCAGCGGTTCGGCCGTAGTGCTGGTCAATACCGGCACTCCGGTCGAGCCGCGCAGCGGCGCGGTGCGCAGTTTCCTGCGCCGCTTCCTGGCCGACCCGCGGGTGATCGAGCTGCCGCGCGCACTGTGGTTGCCGCTGCTGTATATGCTGGTGCTGCCGCTGCGCGCGCCGCGCAGCGCGCGCAAGTACCGCCGCATCTGGCAGCCCGAGGGCTCGCCGCTGCTGGTCAATACCGGAAAGCTGCGTGCCGCGCTGGAACGCGAACTGCTGGCCGTGCGGCCTGATATGCGGGTCGAGCAGGCGTTCCTGTATTCGCCGCCGTTTGTCGGCCAGACCCTGGAGGCGCTGCGCGCCGCCGGCGTGCGTCGCCTGGTGGTGCTGCCGCTGTTTCCACAGAGCAGCGGCAGTACCACCGGCGCGGTGCACGACCAGGTCGCAAAGGCGCTGCGCTCCTGGCGCGCACTGCCGGAGCTGCGATACATCGCCAGCTACCACGCGGAAGGCGGCTACATCGGCGCGCTCGCCGCCAGTATCGACGAACATTGGCGCGCGCACGGCAGCCGCAGCCACCTGCTGATGTCGTTTCACGGCATACCCGAATCGTACGTCGCCGGCGGCGATCGCTACGCCGAGGAGTGTCGCCAGACCGCGGCGCAGCTGGCCGCGGCGCTGGAGCTTCAGCCTGCGGACTGGAGCCTGAGTTTTCAATCACGCTTCGGCGCCAACCGCTGGCTCACGCCGGCCACCGATCGCAGCCTGCGGCAGCTGCCGGGCCGCGGCATCCGCGCGGTGACGCTGGTGTGTCCAGGCTTTGCGGCCGACTGCCTGGAGACGTTGGAGGAGATCGCGCTCGAAGGCCGCGCTACCTTCATTGAGGCCGGCGGCGAGCGCTTCGAGTATGTGGCGGCGCTCAACGGCCGCCCCGATCACGCCGCGGCGCTGGCGCAGCTGATCCTGCGCAGCAGCGCCGACTGGGCGGTGGATGGCGGCACAGCCTCGGGCCGCGCAGCCTCGCGCCCGCCCTGATGTTCGGCCGCTTCCTGGAGCTCGGCATCGCCGTGGGCGGCATCGCCACGGGTGGCATCGCCGAGTCGGTGCAGTTCTACGAGCGCCTGGGGTTCTCGCAGCTGATCACCGGCGATGCGTGGCCGCATCGCTATGGCGTGCTCAGCGACGGCCGCCTGCACCTGGGGCTGCATGAGCGGGCGATGGCCTCGCCGGCGCTGAGCTTCGTGCTGCCGCAACTGGCGCGCGCGCAGCAGCGGCTGCGCACGGCCGGATTCGAGCTGCAGCAGGCGCTGCTGGGGGAAGACAGCCTGCACCAGCTGCAGCTGCGTGACCCGGGCGGCAACGCGGTGACGCTGCTGGAGGCGCGCACCTATTCCCCGGCGGCGCCGGGATCCGTCCTGCCATCGCTGTGCGGCTATTTCTCGTATCTGAGCCTGCCGCAGTCCGACGCCGAGGCCGCGCGCGAATTCTGGGAGCGCGCCGGATTCGTGGCGCTCGGCCAGGAAGATGAACCGTTTGCGCACCTGCCGCTGACCAGCGATTACCTGGACCTGGGGTTTCATTCGCCGCAGCTGTTCGACGCGGCGCTGCTGGTGTTCGAATGTGCCGACCTCAGCGCACACATCGCGCGCCTGCGCGAGCGCGCTATCCCACTCGCGGCGCCGTTGCCGCGCGGCCTGGACCGGCAACGCAGCGCGCTGGTCATTGCGCCGGAAGGCACCGGGCTGCTGCTGGTGCAGGCGCCGAGCTGACAGCGGATGCGGCCGCGCTTACGGCGCCGTGTCGGCCTCGCGGCGTGCCAGCAGCCGATAGCGCACGTGGATGCGATCGGCCACCCGCAGCGCGCCGAGCGCGACGCTGTAGGGCGTGAGTCCGAGCTCGCTATGCGTGAGCTCGAACTCGCCGCTGGCGATCAACTCATCCGCGCTGCGCTGTAGCGCCACCGGCACATCAACCAGGGTCGCGTGATCGCGCACCACGATGCGCGTGGCGAGCCGCAGGCCGTCATCGCCGGCGTGGATCTGTTCCGACTGCAGGTGAATGAGCGGGAAATGCGTCGCATCCAGCAGTGCCGCGCCTAGCATGTGCTCGCGCGTGCCGGCGATCGCCACATCGTCCAGCCTGGTCTGGAAATCCTCGCCGGAAGCCGCTCGCAGCTGCGGCTCATCGACGCTCAGCGCAGCGACCGGAAACTGCAGCTGCCAGCGGCTGTGCGCCAGGTCGGCGGCCACGACCACGTCGCCCGACAGTTGGCGCACGGCGACGACGTGGTTGTGTCCCAGCAACGCCATGCGTCCGTCACGGTAGACCAGGACCAGTACCTCGGAACGCTGCGCATCGATGCGATAGTGCTCGCCGCCGGCTGCCGCTGCCGGCCCCGGCGGTGCGGCCGGCGCGACCACTGCGGGTGCGATCACTCCCGGCGGCGGTGCCGCCTGCGGGCGCGGTGCCGTCCCCGACTGGCACGCGCTTAAGGCCAGCGCCGCCGCGAGCCATAGGGCGGCGGCACACGCGGCTGGTCGCTGCGACCCTCTATATGCGACGATACGCTGACCAAATTTGCCGCGGAGGGGTAATTCAATGAGCGAATCCATGTCGCACACACGTCGCGATGCGCTGAAGCAACTGCTGCTGCTATGTGGCGCCGCCGGCGCGCTGCAGGTCAATCGACCGGCACAGGCGGCCGACATGCCGCATCTGTTGCCCAGCGATCCGACCGCGCAGGCGCTGGCGTATCACGACGATGCCAAGAGCGTCGACGCCAAGCAGTTTCCCACCTTTCAGCCCGGCCAGACGTGCAGCACCTGCCTGCAGCTGCAAGGCAACGCCGGCGACGCCTGGCGCCCGTGCAATATCTTCGCCGGCAAGCTGGTGAATGCCAACGGCTGGTGCAAAGTCTGGGTCAAGAAAGCCTGAGGCGGCCTGCACGGAGACGACTTCAGGCGGCGTGCTGCGATGCCGCCAGCCGAGCAGCCTGGCGGCGCAACAGCGTCCCAAAGCCGTGGCTATCGCAAAAGGCGGCGACGCGTGCCAGATCCGGAGCGCGCCGCTCCAGACCGGCGGCACCGATCGCCGGCGCCGGCGTGTCGATCGGTGCATCGCAGACGATACGGGTCAATGAGCGCGCCAGGTAGGCGGCCTCGCGATGCAGCCGCAGCCGCTGCGGCAATGCGGCCACGCCGCGCAGCGGCAGCCCGCGCACCGCATCGAGCCCATCGAACAGCTCATCGAGCGAGGCAAACAGGCCCATGAGCGCGGCCGCGGTCTTCGGACCGACGCCGGGCACGCCCGGCACGTTATCCACGGCGTCGCCGCGCAATGCCTGGTAGTCGGCCATGCGCTCTGGCCGCACGCCGAAGCGCTGCGCGATCTCATCGTAGCCATATTCGGCGCCATCGCTGTAATCCCAGTAGACATCCCCCGGGGCGATCAGCTGCGCCAGGTCCTTGTCGCGCGATACTACGGTGACGTGCAGGCCGTCGGCGCGGCAACGCTGCGCCAGCGTTCCTATCAGGTCATCGGCCTCGTATTCCTGGCTGGCAAATTCGGCCACGCCGATGTGGCGGCAGAACTCGCGGCACAGCGCAAACTGGCGTCGCAGGGCTTCGGGCGCGGGTTCGCGATTAGCCTTGTACGGCGGGTAGAGCCGGTGTCGAAAGCCGCGGCCATGACTCTCATCGAACGCCACCGCGACATGGCGCGGCCGTCGCCGCTCGATCAGGTCGCCCAGGAAACAGGCGAAGCCGTACAGCGCCTGCGTTGGATTGCCGTCGCGATCGGTGATGTCCGGTGGCAGCGAATGCCAGGCTCGAAACACATATACCGAAGCGTCGATCAGGTAGATCACGGGGGCTGAGCCGGCGCTGCCAGGGCTGGCGCGCTAGCCGAGCCAGCCCGCGATGCGAGCGTGCAGCGGGCTGTGGCGCGGGAAGTGCGCCAGCAGGTATTCCATCTGGTCAGCCAGCACGCGCCGGCCCTTCAGGAAAATGTATTCGGCGTAGGTCGGCGTGAACGGCACGGCGATCAGTTGCATCTTGGCCTGCTCGGGCGTGCGCCAGGCCTTCTCGTTGTTGCAGCGACGGCAGGCCGCCACCACGTTGGTCCACACGTCGAGACCGCCCTGGCTGAAAGGACGCACATGATCGCGCGACAGCTCACGGCTGGCGAAGCGACCCGCGCAGTACATGCACAGGAAGGCATCGCGCCGGAACAGCGTCTCGTTGTTGAGCGGCGGCACGTAGTCATGGCGCGTGTTGCCGGGATTGCCGGTGTGGCCGACGGTGGCAATGATCGAGCTGACCTCCAGCACCGTGCGCCGTCCGCTGAGCGCGTTGACGCCGCCATACAGCCGGTACAGCAGCGAGCCGCAGGTGTAGGCGATCTGCTCCTGGTGATACAGCCGCGCGGCCTCGCGGTAATCGATCCATTCCAGCGGCATGCCGGCCACGTCGGTGCGCAGCACCATTTGCGACAGACCGTGGGGCGACAGCCCGTGCGTCGCGGTCTGCGCCAGGAACGTCACATCCGAGTCTGCATGCACCATATCGGCACTCATGATCTGTAAGATACGGCAGGATTGTGCGAGAATTCAACGATTAAGCATTTTTATCGTGCGCGCTGTCCGGCGCGCGCAACAGCGCCCGTAGAGCGGCGGCCAGGGTAGGGAGAACAACATGCCAGTCA
>Ga0302324_100009537_pt1 | contig 20273 bp, 28 predicted proteins | sample Palsa_T0_1_FD_201949 | JGI IMG/M metagenome (GOLD analysis project Ga0302324, IMG submission 201949) | Peat permafrost microbial communities from Stordalen Mire near Abisko, Sweden - Palsa_T0_1 | ecosystem: Environmental > Terrestrial > Soil > Palsa > Peat permafrost | place: Sweden: Abisko...
CCCAGCATCACAGAGCCATTCGGCCATGAATGAGCGAGCACGACTGAAACAGCGAACAGCGTGCGCAGGGTTCCCATCGGCTTAGGTTACGCGTGCAACCGCGGCGCTTATGTCGGCCACGCGATCGAATCGAAATGCCGTGCGTGAAGGCGGCGCCGGTACTGTTAACCAGTTCTCAGGTTGCAGATCTAATCATCCTAAAGTGCGATTCCGGACAGACTCTCGATCCACCCGGCATTAAGCTAAGCGCCTCAGCCGACGGAGGAGATTCAAATGGACCAAACAAATGATGCTATCTGGTTGGCATTCGAGGCGCTGGCCAAAAAGCATCCCCACGACGTCGGTGTGCGGATGACGGCGGACCTTGCAAGATGGCTGCTGGAGGAACGCCAGCGAGCAAGCCTGCCTGCGCCGCCGATCATGCAGAGGGTCTTACGCAGCGTGAACCAGAACTGAAAAACCGTCAGGGTACCGGCGGTCTCATGCCATCGCCTGTTCGAGCCCTACTGCTTCCGCAACAATGCGGTTGCGCCCCAGTCGTTTCGCTCGATAGAGGCATTGATCGGCAGCCAGCAGCAATTGTTCGGCGCTGGAGTTCGCATTCGGACGCAGGATGGCAACCCCACCGCTGATGCTGACATAGGGCGCTGTGGGGGACTTCGCATGATCAATCCGCAGCTGCCCCACCGAGTTTCTGGCGGCTTCAGCGATCTGCAACGCATCGCTCAAGCCCGTCTCCGGGAGGATCATGGCGAACTCCTCGCCGCCGTATCGGGCCGCCATGTCCGCGGTCCGGCGGCAGCAGGATTGCAGTGCGGCTGCCACGCGTTTCAAACACTCATCGCCCGCCTGGTGTCCATAATGGTCGTTGTAGGCTTTGAACGAATCCACATCGTATAGGACCAGTGCCAGCGATCGTCCGTAACGGTGTGCGATAGCGATCTGATCGTCCAGATAGGTATCGAAGAAGCGCCGATTGGCCAGACCTGTCAGTCCGTCCCGTTGGGACAGCAACTCGAGTGCGCTGTTGACCAGTCTCAGTTGTGAGGAAACTTGAGCCAGTTCTTGGGTGCGCTCCTGCACCCGCAATTCCAGCCCGGCGTTGAGGCTTAGGATTTCGGCCTCAGCCAGCTTGCGAGTGAGATCCACCCGATGAAGAGTCACTGAGGTCCACGCAACTGCGATGATGCAGAAAGTGATACTCAGAAGCACCATCAATGCTGAACCGAACTGGTTGTCGTACAGCCCGAACGCCTGCCCCTGCACGCGTATCCAGCCAAGCAGAAATATCATGATGGGAATCGTGGGGAGCAGCCGTCGGGAAAGGAGTCCGCCGGCGGTGTCGCTGATAGCCACGCTCGCGAACCCGTGGGCCGAATCAGCCGCCAGCGCGCACAGGCAGAGAACAAAAAAGGAGCCCGCCGTGTGTGCAGCCATCGAGGTATAGGGCCTGACCGCGTACAGTGAGTCCGCGCCGTAGGCGTAGCCCAGCACGGCAAGGGCCGAGACCAACAGAGGCGGCACGACCAGCCAATGGGTACTGGCGGCAAGATATGATCGCCGCGCTTTGAGCGTGAGCAAAGCGAGACCGAGGAACGTCAGAATAAATGATGAGGCTGGTGAGACGCGCCCCAGATGCGCGGCGTGAGCCGGCGACTGCAGGCTGGGCGCTATATGCTGATCGATGCCAAGATCCCATCCGAAGAGATGTTCACACAGGGTAAGGCCGCCGAGCGCGGCCAGCAGAGCGGCCAGGCAGCGTGCCACACGAAACCACGGCGACCCCGGTTCGCGCGTGTGCAGAATCCACAGTGCGATGCTCGCGCCGAGCAGAGAGCAGGCCGTATTGATCTTCATGAACGCCAGGCCCGGCAGCAAGCGCGTGAGCTGCGGGACATCGAATATCCAGCCGCACAGCACCGCAACGCCCACGCCCGTGACCAGCACACACCCGATCCGGATAAGGCGGCCGAGCAGGAACTGAAAGGCTCTTCCGGATGTTACGAATCGTTGACGTGCGGTGTCTGCCGCAAGTACCGGCGGAATGACTGCACTTCCCCGCATTCTCGCAATCTCAACCGATTGACGCAGATCTTCTGTGCGCTGGGTCACTATTCCAGATCACGGCAACCGCCGCAGGCAACTGGGAAAAAAAGGCGACGCCGCTGCAGTGCAGACGCGTATAAGCGTGTATGGCCCGTCGCCGCCAGGCGCGACCACTCAAGTCTGCGCTGCAGGAGTAGGATCAGATGAAACGCGTGTTGTTCGTCGGCCAGATCCCTGAAACGGTAGATTTCTCGGACGCCGCCATACCGCCGGGCTTCAATGCCGAAAAAATCCACGCTGGAATTGCCATCGGTATGGAGAAAATCAAGGAGCGAGGCTGGAACGCGGATCTCTGCCTGATCCCGCCCGACAGGTCAGCGGCCCTCGTACTGCAGAAGCAGCTCACCTCTGCGAACTATGACTGCGTGGTGATTGGAGGCGGCATTCGTCTACCGCCCAAAAGCCTGTCACTGTTCGAAGTCGTCATCAACGCGGTGCGCAAGTTCGCGCCCAGCGCTTCGATTGCGCTGAACACACGTCCTGAGGACACGGCCGAGGCCGCCGCCCGCTGGTTACAACCAGATTGATCGCGCGAGCCACCGACGCGGGGACGTGGTAAGCCATTGATTTGATTGGTCGGAGCGAGAGGATTTGAACCTCCGACCCCTTGCACCCCATGGAATGGCCGGCTCCGAAATCTGCCGCACACTTCCGCACTTCGAAAGTGCCGCCGACGCTTAATTCCCTGCATTTTTCGACAAAATTCCGCGCTCTGCTCAAGCATAGTGCGGAAGAGCGCAGAAGCACGTAAACTGTACCTCACCTGTACCTCGTCGGTCTGAGCGCCGCACTTTCGGGCTCCGAGCAAGGGGGTCGCGGGTAAGAAGCCGTCAGGTACAGTTACGAGGTAGAGTCGATGAGCAAAGTGTGGACCGAGACCTGGCTGAAGAGCCTCGTCAAGAAGCCCCCCGACCGGCGCCGTGACTACACCGAGCAGGGCCGCAAGGGGCTCATGCTGCGCCATCACCCCGGGGGCGCCCTCACCTTCATGGTGCGTTACCACCGCGGCGCCGAGCAGGTTCCGGTGACGCTCGGCAACTACCCCTCGGTGAGCCTCGAGCAGGCGCACCACGAGCACGCCGAAATCCGGCGCCAGCTTGCCCAGGGGCTCGACCCCGCCGAGGAGCGCGTGCTGGCCGTGCGCGAGCGGCAACGCGCCCGAGAGCAGCGCATCGCAGGCGATGCCGTGACCGTGCGCAATATCGTCGCGGAATTCGGATGGCACTACTGCCGGCGCGAGCGCAAGCATCCGCGCGAGGCCGTGCGCCTCCTCAAGGTGTACGTCGCCGATCCGTGGAAGGGGCGCCCGGTCCGCGACCTCACCAAACGCGACGCGGTGCTACTCCTCGATCGCATCAAGGCGCGCGCGCCGGTGATGGCGAATCGTGCCTACAACCTTGCGCTGCAGGCCTTCACGTTCGCGATCCGCCGCGACCTCATCAGCAACAATCCGTTTCTCGGCGTCGGCCGGCCCGGGGGCGATGAGGAGCCTCGCGATCGCAAGCTCGACACCGAGGAGATCCGCGCATTCTGGCGCGGCCTGGAAAGCAAAGAAGCCGAGATATCCAAACCCGTGCGCCAGGCGCTGAAGCTGATTCTTGTCACCGCGCAACGGCCGGGTGAAGTCGCCGGTGCGGCGTGGTCGGAGATCGACACCGAGGGCGCGCTTTGGACCATTCCGGCGCATAAGAGCAAAAACGCGCGAGCGCATCGCGTGCCGCTTTCCCCGCTCGCCATTGAGCTGATAGAAGATCTGCGCGAGCTGGCCGACGGGCGCCCTCACCTGCTCCCGTCGGTGCATTCCAAGCTCAAGCCCGATGAACCCCTATCGCAGCGTGCCCTGTCCCGCGCGCTCCGAAACAACCATGACGATGACGGCAAGCTGTTCGGCCTGGAGCCGTTCACGCCGCACGACTTGCGCCGCACCGCGGCCAGCATGATGACGACACTGGGCATTCAGCGGTTGCACGTATCAAAGGTGCTGAACCACACCGACCAGGACGTCACCGGCAAGGTCTACGACCTGAACGAATACGCGGCGGAGAAGGCAAAGGCGCTAACCGTATGGGCCGATGAGCTGCGCACCATCATCGCCGGAAAGGAGCGCAAAGTGGTCCCGATCCGGCCAGGTGCAGCGGCGTGACCAGGCCGCTACTGCGATACGCAAGCGCTCCGGACTCGCAGGTCGATGGGGCATTGGGTCCAATTTGTCGAATATGGGGAACGCTGAAGTCTCGAGCCGATCAGCTTGAGCACTGGGCCGATATACTCCAAGGGATTCCCTTTGGCGCTGACGCTGCCGACGCTGAAGCCTTCGCCTCTCGACGTCCACGCATCGAGTTCTTGAGCGACAATGACCGGGATCAAATATCGAACTACCTGCGGAGGTGCGCATCTCAGCTTCGGGATGAACCTGCGAAGAGAGCCCGCGGACAACCTTCAAGCACACCGCGCGAGTACCAAATTGCCCTCGACTATCGTGTCACGCTCAAGAGGCTCGGCACTCGACGACGCAAGGCTGCTTTGGCCGAGGTCATGGAGGCATGGGGAATAAAGAGCAGCTCCACGGTTACCGATGCGAATCGACATTGCCGAAGCGATGCCAGTCGCGAGTTCGAGCGCATCGAACGCGAGCACCCCGAGATGAGCGCAGAGAGCCTCTGCATGGCGATTAGTCAACAGCTTCGTAGTCCGAGAATATCCGCGGAATAACTCGGACTACACTCCCGCGCAAGCACTCGTCGTCGGCATTATCTTCTGGGCTCCTCCGATTTTGTCTCGGGAGTAGCCATGGCAGAGATCCCCGGTGTAGATCCCTTCATTAAGGCGCGACCGATCTGCGCTGCACTCGGTAACTCTTCGCGCAGAACCTTGTACGAGTGGATCCGGGCCGGCAAATTTCCGCCGCCTGACCTTCCCGCGAAGAAACGCGGTGAGCCGGACTTGTGGCGCGTGTCAACGGTGCAGCGAGCGCTTGCGAACTTGGGAGGAGCACCGTCGGAGGACGCGGCGGCGTGATTTTCCTAACCACACAGACGGCGACGGCCCGCTCGGATCATCACTCCGCGCAGGCCGTCTGTTTTCACCAGCAACGTCGCTCACGTCGCAGTGGCAAGCATACGCGCGCCCCTTCCGCCACCGCAAGCTGATCGCTGTCAGGTGCTCGCGTGAGCCGCGGCACGTGTCCGCAGTGCGGGTTTGCCAAGCCTGAGCGCTACTCACTCTGCTGGCAGTGTCATGTGCGCGAACTACAAGCAGCCGCATACACAGAAGGCTTCGCGCAAGGCTTCGAGAAAGGCAAGGCCGAGGCGCCTCAATTGGCGCGTGAGGCGCTCGATCTCAAGCGCGTGAGACAGCTATTGCAGCTGAGTCACCCCGACCGCCACGACAACAGCCGAGCAGCAACCGAGGCCACTCGATGGTTGCTGCGCCAGCGCGACCTGCTCGAATCGAGCTCGACATGAGCCAGGCGCAACCCAATGGTGGAGGCGATGGATATGAGGCGGCGCCAGCCGAGGAGGCGGTGCTCGGTGCGTTACTGTTCGACCACAACGCGTGGCAAACCGTTTACGGGTGCATCGGGCAGGACGACTTCGGCCGCTCAGATCACTGCCTGATCTTCGGAACAATTGAGGCGCTCGCTGTCCAGGGACTGGCGCATGATCTTGTGACTGTCGGAGACTGCCTCGATCGCGCTGGCAAGCTCGAGGATGCCGGCGGCCTGGTCTACCTACATACGCTCGTAGACAATACGCCGGGCGCTGCAAATGTCGCCGACTACGCAAAGTTGGTGCGCGAGCGAGCGGCCCTGAGGCGACTTCAACGGATTGGAAATGATGTCTGCACCGGCGTGCGCAGCGGCCAGGCGGCCGGCGAGATCGCTCGCCTGGCGCGCCGATCGCTGGAGGAACTCGAGACTTCCATCAGCAATGATGCAGCCGCCGGCTGGCCCGACCCAGTCAATTTGCTGCAGCAGATGGCCGCGCCGCCGTTCACCGGCGAGGAATTGCCCGCGGCGCTGTCGAGATTTCCGCTCGCCTACGCACGCGCCACTGGATTCGATCCGAGCTTGACCCTGTCAGCTGCCGTGGCCACTGCAGCTGCCGCCCTCACCGACGAATTCCAAATCGTCGGCGACTCGCGCTCCAAGTGGTTCCAGCAAGCGCGTCTATGGTTCCTCGGCATCGGCCGACCCGGCGCGGGCAAAACGCCTGCCCAGCGAGCGATGCTGGCGCCGCTCTGGGATATCCAGCATCTGTTGCGCGAAGGTCATAAGCGAAACGCTGAGCTGTCGGACACTGAGAAGCCAGCACCTACCCCCCGGGTCATTGTCGCAGACGCGACGATCGAGGCACTCAGCGAGGCGCTACGAGACAACCCGCGCGGACTTCTGATCGCTACCGATGAGTTTGAATCCTGGCTCGGGGGACTGGACGCGTATCGGCGCAGCGGCGTCTCGCGTGATCGCGGCGAGTGGCTTCGCATCTTCGATGGCGGGCCGCACACCATCGAGCGCGTTCAGCGCGGCAGCGTGTACGTGGAGAACTGGGGCGCCAGCATCCTGACGGCGACCACACCCGCAGCTCTGGCAAAGCTCACACGCAATTTGCCGGAAGATGGACTGATCCAGCGCTTTCTGCCCATCATCGGCGCCGGACGCGTGGAAGCGGTAGAGGTCCCGGACATCGAGGCATGTCGCGGTCAGTTCGCGGAGCTGATCAACCGCCTATATGCGGCCACACCGCGCGCGCATGCCGGCTGCGTGGCGCTATCGACGGATGCGCAATCCTTCCTTCAGACCTGGATGCGGCAAGCCACCATCGCGCAAGAGGCTTTCGGGGCCGTCGAGCCGGCGCTCGAATCGCACCTGGCAAAGTACCCGACGCTGCTGCTGCGGCTCGCCCTGACCTTCCACGCTGCGAACGTCGTCAGCCACGAGCACGAGCACGGCCGGGACCTCGCGGCCTTTCCGGTGCCCAGCACCACGCTACAGCTCGCCGCGAGCTTTCTGAAACGCGCGAGGCTCCATGCGCTTGCGGTTTACGCCGGCCAGAAAGGCGCTGGCGAGGCGTTCGATGTGGCGCGTGACATCGCCCGGGCGGTACTCGCTCGAGGCTGGGAGCGGGTCGAGCGGCGAGAGCTCAGCCAAGGCGTGCGCACGTATCGCAACGCCGAGCGCGAATGCCAGGACACGGCGATCCATCTGCTGGTCGATCTCGGGTGGCTCAGGCCCTCGGAAAGCGGCTACAGAGCCAAGCAGGCGCGCCTGGACGTCAATCCGCGACTCGCCGGCAAGTTCGCCGACCTTGCACAGCGTGAGCGTGAGAGACGGGCCATCGTCCGTGAGGCGATCGCGGATTCCGTCGAGGCCCGGCGGGCCGAAAAATCGGAGCCTTGAAATGTTGCGAATGTTGCTTGCGCGCATGGGTGTACAGAGATTTAGAGAATAAAACCGGTCTTACATTTGGCCCATGCGCGTGAAGCAACAATTCCAACAATTGAGGACAGCGGGTCTGAATTGAAGTCGCAGCAATCAGCACATCGGAGGCGGTCTTGAGCCGGAACGATCCCGCTGCTACGGCTTTGGCTCGCTAGGCTCGACTGTCCCGGTCAATCCTTGCATTGCGTGCAAGGGGTGAGAGTTTAAAATATCTCTATTATTCTGCGCCTTACGTGCACGCTATGCGGTCTAATGTTGTGCAAGGTACAGTTTAGGTACAGTGAGCTGTGTCGGTAACTATTGCGAGGATGAGGCGCTGATGCGTGGCAAGTCCACCAAGATTATGGCGACCGTACCGGATCGATACGCGCCGGACTTCGCCGAGCGCCTCGACCGGCGCACCTCGATCGCGAAGGCGATCATCGAGCGCATCGAGACCATCGAGGCCGATATGGGCGGCGCGGAGGCGCTAAGTCACGCGCGCCGCAGTCTCATCCGTCGCACCGTTTGGCTCGAGGCCGTGATTGAGCACTCCGAGCAGAAACTAGCAGCGGGCGAAGGGATCGACCTGGGCGGTCACACTCAGGCGATCAATTCGCTGTTGGGGCTTTACCGGCTGATCGGCCTGGAGCGGCGCCCGCGGCCTGTGCGGCGGTTAGCCGAGGTGATGCGCGCTGACCCTGCGCCGGAGCGCCCGCAGTGAAGCTATTCGACTTCATGCATGACCCGGCGCTCTGTGGCGATGGTTTCGCCGACGCCTCGTGGGACACGTGGCGAGTAATCGCACGGCTATACGACGGCGATGCGCAGCTTCTGACCCACGAGCAGCAGCAGCTCGCCCGAAAGCTCCTCGGGCGCGAGGCGCTGCCGACGGAGGCGCCACGTGAACTATTCGTCGGTGCCGGCCGCAGGAGCGGCAAGACGCGTTTTGACTCGCTGCTCGCGGTGCATGCAGCCGCGCAGGATTACCGCTCCCGTCTTGCGGCCGGCGAGTGGGCAACCGTCTCCGTGCATGCCGTGGATCGTCGCCAGGCGCGGGTGGTATTCGGATATTGCCGCGGCCTGATTGAGAGCAGTGCCGTACTGACTGCGGAAGTGACGAACGCGACGAGCGAGGCCATCGAATTCGCGCACCGGACCCGCATTGAGATTCACACGGCATCGTTCCGATCGATCAGGGGATACTCACTGGCCCTGGCGGTCATTGATGAGGCCGCATTCTTGCCTGCAGAGACCTCAGCGCTGCCCGATGTCGAGCTGTATCACGCGCTGATGCCGGCGCTGATGACGCTACGGGGCCGGCTGGTGGTCACGAGCAGCCTGCACCGCAAGACCGGCCTCATGTGGAACAAATACCGCGAACATTTTGGAGCTGCTCCATGAGCCGCGTGTTATTCATTCAGGCCGACTCGCGCACGTTGAATCCGACGCTCGAGCAGGAGCAAATCGATGCCGCCTACCAATCTGACCCAGCGGTAGCTCGGGCCGAATGGGGCGGCGAATTCAGAGCCGACATCAGCGCATACCTGAGTGATGCGCTGATCGATGCGTCGTTGCCTGGGCGCTTGAAAGCCGGCACTCCCCTGGCATCGGTGGCATTTTGCGACATGTCTGGTGGCATTGTGGATGCCAGCGTCCTTGCGATCGCGCACGCCGAAACAGTGGAAGGCGCCTTGGTTGTCATACTCGACCGGCTCCAGATTGTAGACAGCCCGCACGAGCCAGCCGCGGCAGTGGCGCAGTTTTGCGAGACGTTGAAGCGCTACGGTCTCAATCGCGTGACGGGCGATCGTTATTCCGCTGGCTGGGTAATCGGAGCATTCAATGAGCGCGGTATCCATTACCAGCAATGCGAGTTGGACAAGAATTCGCTTTACAACGAATGCGCCGCGCTGTTCGCCGAGCGGCGCGTGCAGTTATTGGAAGACGCACGCCTGCTGACGGAACTGCGCCTGCTCGAGCGTCGGCCGCGCATTGGTGGTCGCCCCGACTCGATTGATCACGGACCCCGCGGTCACGATGACGCATCGAATGCGGCCTGCGGGGCGCTATGGCTGGCGCTGGAGCAGTCTAAGGGCGCGGATCGGCCCGATTCCCTCATCCGAACCTCGATGCTATTGGCAGCCGCCAACACCGACGACACATCACGCGCGCCGATCGAACTCCCGGCACAGGTCGCTGGGGTATTCGCGAGTGCTTGTGCGGGCGCAGGTGCGCACGTTGATACCGTGGGCACGATTTACTTTGCATTCCAGAATGAGCTAACAGGAGATCCGCCGCGCCTCTTGCTGATCGATTGGGATCTTCGCGAGGTGGGCGGCGGCGGCCTGGAAGCTTGGTTGCCATGGACGCTCGAGAGGCTCAAGCAGCTGCAGGAATCATTTCCCTTCTGCCGGAGCAGCTTTGGACTTCTCGTGGAGCCCTCTGGCAGCGGCGAGGTCATTTGCGCGCAGGCATGGAGGAACGGCCTCGAGCAGGTGCATCTGCCGGAAAATGAAAGATTGCTGGCCATGGATTTCGCGCAACGCGCCGCTGGCGCCGCCGCCCACGTGAACCTCGGCGATGTGCGGATCGCGCGGTACGCCTATGAGAAAACCGTAACGGTCAAAAATGTCGCCGTCAATCACCTGCTACGCCAGCTCGCCTTCGGTATCAACCAGCCGGCACGTGAGGCAGGTGCGCTGCTGATCGCTTTCAGCAACGGCACGCTTTATGGCTTCGGGGACTTCGAGCAATGAGCGTTCAGCCCCAGTGGCTTGAGCGACGTAACAACCAAAGGAGCGCGATGTGATTGTCCATGAAAGCGTACCCGAGAATGTACTTCGCCTCGCTGTGGCGCTCACCCTATACGAGGCAAACATCGAGGAAATTATGCGCGGTTCTGCGGAAAGCAATGCTCTTTTCGCGGCCGAGGCCGGGCTTACTGCTTCGGAGTATCTCGCGGCGGCAACCTGGCTCTGTCGATTTCACGAGAAATTTCGGCCTGCGATGCACGCAGATGGCATGACCGAGATTCCTCACTTCGGGACGAGTCACTGAGTCAAGAGGCGCGCCATGGGCTCGCGCTACGCCGATGCACATCAGGAGATCAGAGGGATCCTGCAGCGAGAGCCGCACCTTTCGGCAAAACAACTTTGGCACATGTTGACGTGCTGGCCGGTTCCCTCTCTGCGCACAATTACTCGCGTGGCGCAAGAGGCCAAACGCAATTTGGCGATCGGGCGGGATTTGGCGGCCACCGACGCTGGACGAACGTGCCGACATGATCCGGCCGCTCGTGAACAGCGCGCAGCTCGTGAAGCTCGCTCGCAGCGCGTACACGCGCCAGCTCACGCATCGCTCGGTCACGGTCAACCATCTCACATCCCAGATTCTGGGATTCCGGACGGGTGTGAAAGACATCGCCGCCGAGCTGACCAATGCGTTCGTGTTGGGATGTCTGCTCACGACTGAGGGGCAGCATTGAACCGCAAAGCGCAAGAGCTGGCGATGGCCTGGCGCAAGCGCATTTTGGAGATGCATACGGCGCGCACGCAGGCTGACCCTTGGCTGACTATCGAAGAGATCCGCCGGCAGTGCGACGGTCAGCTCTCGCCCATCACGGTGAAACGACATCTGGAGTGGCTTCGTCAGCACGGATACCTGAGACACGACAGCTCATTTTGCGCCGGCGCGGGGTCTGGTATGACACACCTAATGGCGGCAGGTGCCCAACTTACAGGAGACACGAAAATGGCAGAGAAAACCGGAATTGACGAGATGCTCGAGGCCGTCAAAGGCCTTTGCAAAGGCATCTCAGATCGCATGGACGCGATGGAAGAGGAGCGCAAGAAGGATCGCCAGGATGCCGCGGAACGGGCTGCGAGCGAGGCGACCGCTGCTGCCGTTGCTGCTGCCGCTAAGGCACGCGCCGATTCAGCGGAAGATAGACGAGCCTTCATCGATGCTCAGGTGCGCTGCGATGCCGCGTTCCAAGCCTGGGGGAAAATGGCGCCGCACTCAGTCCATGGAGAATCGCTCCGAGAATTCAAGACAAGGCTGCTCACCGAGTTGAAGCAGCATTCCAAAGCCTATAAGGACTCGAACCTTAGTCTCATTGGTGATGACGCAGCTCTAGGAATAATCGAGCAAGCAATCATCAACGATGCGATCGAAGCCTCATGCGCGCCAGGCGCTGTCGGCGCACCGCTGGTCGCGCGCACGAAAGTGGACCCGCATACCCGCCATCAGGTCACGACTTTTCATGGTGACCCAGGTGTCGCATGGTCAGAATTCGCAGGCGGCAGCATTATGTTTGGCAAAATCAATCAGGATTTGATCAATAAAGCCACGCGAGCCAACTAATCGAGGGGATGCGCCGCGGTTTCATGATTTCCCGCGGCGGCGCGGATAACTCGTGAGTGCCGCGCGAGTCTGCCAAGAAACCGCGAGCGCCGGCGGGCCTTGCGGGCAGGACTTGAAACTGCCGCCTCCTCGAGGCCGCGGCCGGCACCTCTTCCATTTTGAGACATGAGCGTGATCTTTGATGACCTGTGCTACGTCGTGACCATCACCGCTTGCCACGGTGGCGCCTTCGTTGCCGGCGAAGCAATACGTTTCGGCTCGCTGCAAAGCGCGGTCGATGAGTGTGAGTCGTTGCAATCAAACTTCGATGCCGATTGTGAACCAAGGCGGGCGTATGTCGTCGGGGCCGATGAAGTCCCGGTCTGGGCCGGCCGTGCGCGGGGAAAGCCGCCGCTCTGCGAGCGTGCAGAGAGAAACGCGAGCCGCGGGCGCCTGCTCTTTTCCAATTCAATAGCGTGACCCTGGCTGGCAGCCGATCCTGCCCGCCTCCGCAAACGCTGCTCGTCGAAGATGCGCCGGGCGGCGGCTGTCAATTCGCGCCGCGCTGCCATGTAAAGCTGCTGGCATGCGCGCAATTTGCCCTGTTCATTGAAGGCGCGAGCAACGTCGCGGGATTACCGTGCCGATGGCACCGACGCGGGCGAGGTTTAAGGCGCCGCTACGGGAAACTGACGTGGCGCGTTGCTGACCAGTGCGACGTCATTAACCGTTGCCCGCATAGGTGGCCGCCCTGCGCCACTGCGTGATTGCATCAGATGCAGTCCGGCCTTTGACTCTTATCGTCTTACCCATGTAGTCGCCAACGGCCCACCAAACCGCTTTGGACTTCTGGTAGATATTTACTTCACATGGCTTGTCCCAGACCATGACCGTGCGCTCAGTCATTTGCTGCCTCGGGGTGTCGTCGGTTTAAGCGGAACCCGCCATCGTCATAACCTCCGCGCAAATGGCTCCAGGCTCCACAGCCGCGCGTTCGACGCGAGCGCTCATACCAGCGACGCGATGGGCCTTCAAGTGCGATCTTTTCGACTTCTCTTCTTTGGCTCCTGCGTAATCCAGTAAACCGTCCGTTGGTGGCGGCTCCCGGAGCTGGACTGAACAGCAGGCTAATCGGCTGGAGCACTTGTCTGCTCATCGGGCCGTCTCGCTTATTTTTCTAAGCATTCGCCCGAAGAGGAGTTCTCGGTTCCTTTCATTCGAATCGAGAGATTGCAGGAACATTCCGAATTCCGTGCGCGTGTAGATATGCAGGTGCGTTATTCGGTAAGTGTCGTTCTGATCAGAGATCGGGTTCTCAATTGCGTAATCCCGATCAACAAAGAGTTCTACGCCTGCAACCGGTCGTGGAGCGCCTGACTGGCGCCCGTCTTCCCCATAATCCACCGCCCAGAGTGTGCTGTCGGAAACGACGAGAATCGGGGCGATGAATGTGTAGAACTCAGCGGCATTTCCGGCGCGGGCCGCCGCCTGAACCAGATCGTAAGCCGACGCGAGTGCCTGCGACCATTTTTCATAAGTATCTCGGTCGTCGTCTTTGAAGCCGATGCCATTGGCGTTTCTCCGCACCTGCGCAGTCCGTTTCCCAACGAGGTCACCGGGGCGGTAGTAGCCCCCATCGCCGTCGTATCTCAACGACCGCGCATAGGCACCGCGCTGGCTCTGGCGTGGCCACGAGTGCACGAACTCGAAATGAGCCTCTTCACGGCTGCGGGGAACGCACGACACCAGCAAGGGCGCCTCCTCGGAAAGGCTCTTGCATTCAACTGCGAGCTGCATTCCGAATTGCTTGAAGTGCCGGACTGCTCTATGCGCGCGCACGTCGAACTGCCGCGGAAGTTTCTTGAAGGGATCGATATACGTCCCGCCATGTGAAACTTCATACCCCATCTCGCGCAGCGTGCGACAGGCATAAAGCTCCAAGTCAAAGTCGCTGCGCGATTGGAGGTATTCCTCGATATCAATTGCGGTGATGGGCACTGGCTGAGTCTCTTGATGCGCGAGTCCAAGGATTGGGAGGGGTCGATTCGTCGCTGGCTAGAAAATTACCAGCATGCCCACTAACCAGATAACGACGACGATTAGATACCACCACCACTGGAACTTCAGCGCCCTCACAGTGATAAGGGAGGCCAGCAGTATTGCGAGCGCGACCATGGATCAGACGTGAGTTTTCATTGCTGGGTGGGCGGCAGGTTTCTAGTCCTGAACCTTCTCATAAGCCACGATCAACGATCTCTTTCCATTTTCATCGCGCTCTACATACTGTTTCGCAGTGTAGTGGCAATTCTTGCTACCAAGGGGCGCGGTTTGGAACTCGCAATCATGAGGCTCCTTCTCGATATAAATGCGGTCCGCAGGTACCTCGTTTTTGAGCGCATACCAGCATTTGACGGGGTCCAGCGAGAGATAGGGCCACGCAGTGATCAGAAGGCCAACGCCAATTACACCCCAGAAAACTACCCTGACGGTTAGGACGACCGGCCCGCGGATTCTCTCCCAGAGTGCTGCGACGCCGGACCTGTGAAGCAGATAACGAATGGCGGCGACGATCACCACGCCAACACAGTAGACAACGACGACCACGGCAAGCAGAAATGGTACCAAAAACAGTCCCGCGCTTACGTCGGTTTCGCCTTGTATGCGCTCGTACACCGCGAGAGCCAGAACCAATGCGATACCAGCTACAAAAACCTTCGTGATGAGCGGCTCTTCGCTCCACCACTGGCGCCATCTCTGAGGACGCAAATTGGTTAGCGTTCTCAGCTCGTTGGGCGTAAAGAAAGGTTGCGGATCGCCCACCATGTTTGTCGGTAGCCCCTGTCTTTGAAGGCAATAATAGTCGTTGTCGGTGCTATTGTAATTGTTTGCGCGAATAGCAGAATTTAACGAAATGCGCGTCGCCAGACGCCGCGCTGGTCAGTGGGTCAGCGTTAGTTGGTCGGCAAAGAGTCGCATCAGCACGTCATACTGATTTGCCAGCCAACTCTTGATTTCCGACTGTAGGCGAACATTCGTGACTCGGTCGGCACCGTCAACATCGAGTCTCTCGGCTTCGAGGGCCTGGAGATGCGCGATGCGCGAAAGCAACTCCTCATTCAGATAGGTTTCGATTTCCTGGCCGACGATAAATCGAGCGCTGCGCGTCTTTGATATGAACATAAAGCGCGATCTGTCCTGAACCCTCCCAGCCTTTAATGTCGAGTTTATTAGCTGAATGGCGGCGTCATAGATAACATACCGACGCTCGAATAGGTCAAGTTTCAGTTTGTTCCGGGCGGTGACCCACTGCTGTCGCGCAATGTATACGGCCATGACGGCGATCATGGGCGTTAGTAGGCCGCTTAGTACTGTTACCGCAGATGCTGCGATCAACTGACCGCTCACCATCTCCACTACGATCCACATGACGAAGGCGGATATCGCGACCACAGCTGACGCTGCGCAGAGATAAGTCACAGCATCCTTCAGAAAACAAATGCGCTCTGTGTCTGTTTGCATACTGGAGCCTTAGACCCGGCATCACTTGCAGCGAAAGGTGACCGTTGCGACGCCGTTGGCTGGGAAGGCCGTTCCCGCTTCGACGTTCGTCACATCGATCGACTTGCCCAGCGAATCGCATTTCTTGTTGGCATTTCTGAGGGCCATTTCCCTGGCGCCCGTGATGCCGCCGCGCGCCGGCGACGCGTTGGCAGACACTTGGTAGGTGTCGTCACCGACCTTGAGGGCCTCGGATTGCCAGGCGCAGGACGACAGCGACAGCGACAACGCGCAGAGCAGTATTGTTTTCGATGAGCGCATGCGGTCTTTGTGCCCGGCCGTGCCGGATTCCCTGCCGATTCGCATCATTATGCGCCGATCCGCACAGGCGTCCTGAGCTTTATACAGCTTACTGCACCGCCAACCACTGTATGGACCGGCCGCCGGGCTGGGCGCTAAGTTCAGGCCATGCGTCGATCCGTGTACGATCCGTTAGAGCCCACGTCAGAGCCCCGCTGGTACGTCGTGCGCAACATGCTCAGGGCCGTGATCGAGGCACGGCAGGTGGCGCCTGGCGCAGATCCAACAAAGCTTGACACAAAATCTCGGATCACCGTCTTATAGCGCCTGTAAACCGAGTGAGGGACGGCAATGCTTGCAACACAACGGGATGTTAGGGCTCGAGAGGCGGAATTGCTTTCGATATTGGAGAATCACCAGGAAGCCGCAAAGGATGCGGCCGCCCCAGGATGGCCGCAGCGATGTCAAGCTCGAGACGCAGCGCATGCGGACCTACTGCGATTCGCCGCTGAGTTCGGCCCGGTCCTGAGAAGCCTTCCAGATTAAGGGGCGATCCGGGACGCTCACGACGGTAGGACGACGCTGCCAAATAGGGGGAAAAGTGTTCGATAACGAGATCGAGCGCGTCGTCGTAGGGAGTGCCGCTGTCCTATGGTTCGCACATGGCTGGTACTTGAATATGCGGCTTAAAGAAGTTCACGACAAACTGGACGCAGTGCTTGAACGACTCTCCACACTGACGGAACTCCATGACCCACCTGATCCATTTTGACGCGTAGCATCCGGAGCCGATTGCATGCGTGGTTGGGTATACGTCATTACGAACAAGACAATGCCAGGCCTGGTAAAGGTTGGGCACACGCTTAAGGATCCGGACTTGCGTGCCGGCGAACTGTCACACACCGGCTCTGCTGGCCCCTACGACGTCGAATACGAAGTGATGGTTAGAGATCCGAGAAATATCGAGCAACGAGCGCACCTTGCCTTGAGGGGTGTGTTGGCAGACAAGGAATGGTTCCGCTGTACTGTCGGGCACGCGGTTGAGGTCATACGACAAATCGTTGGCAACAATATAATTTTGGAAGACTTTCGGGGTGAGTCAACTTCGACGGATTCAAGTGCAGAAGATATCGCATCGCCAATCACCGTCGGGGCGAATACTGCGGTCCCGCTCAGACAGACTGGAACTTACGCAGGCAATTGCACGCACTGCGGAACCTCTTTCAAAGTAACTCTTACCCGTGGCGAGAACGCGGCGCGGTGTCCTAAGTGCTATCGGATGAACGACGCGACTAGCCTCAAACACAAGAAGTTGTTCATATGACCGCCGGCATATCCCGGCTATGACAGGTTTGAGAAATGCGGGATCCGTAATAGCGACCCAGTTGGCACCCCGAGAATGTGGACAGTCTCTGTTTGCGCAACATCGCCAATAGCTCTCTTTGACGACCGCTCTGCCCTCGGGTCGCGCCATGAACTGGCGCCGATCTGAGGCGCGCCCTGGTGGCTCCGATGCTCGAGCTCATTGACGCGGGTTGGCGGCTTGGGGAAATTCAGTTCCCCAACGGGGTTCTTTTTCTGTGATAGGGCCAGCGAGCGACCCCCCAGTCACGCGTGTCTGTGAGAATCCAACAGAGGTGCACAGTAGCGTTCATGCGCCCGATCGGCTCGGCGCCGGTGTCATGCGAGGCACCTGATGCAGCCACTCAAAGCAGATGACCTGCCTTCCGTCCTCGACGACACCGAGCAGCTCACGGAATTGCATCGCGATGTTGAGATCGGCGCTGTCAGCGATTCTCTTGCGCTCGTAATAGATTGCCAGCCTGGGCGTGCGCACGGCGCGGCCGAGCGCGATCAGCGCGGACTCGATGACTTCGATATCCGCATGTAGCTGTTGCCACAGATGGTTGGCCGATCTGGTGTGCGCCGCCTGGTTGCGCCGCTCACGCACCTGGTGCAGCTCGACTCTGTACGGCTCGAGTGGGCCGACGCTGTTGGCCAGTAGATTGATGTCTTCCTCGAGCGTCCGGTGGTACTTGGCGGGGGTCGCTATTTGGCGTGCTAATACTTCCTCGTGCAGCACTTCCTGAAGTAGTGCGCAGGCCTTGATGAGTAGCAGCGGCGGAACGCGCAATTCGATCAGTGGATTGGGGGGCGCCAACGGCATGCTGACCACGCCGTATTGCTGCATCATCACGCACTCGCGGCGAAACTCTCGCCACTCCTCTGCGCTTTCCATGACTGCCTCCGTCTCAGTGAGCGCGCGCGAGCAAGTCGTGGACGGCAAGTGCCAGCAGTCCGGCCGTCAGGGCGGCGATAGTCCAGGTGAGCCGAATCAGCCACCTCGTTTGCCGGCTGCTTTCGCGCTGGTAGTCGTCGATCGTCGATCGCAGGGCATCGGTAGCGCTAAGGGATTGCTGCGTGAGCCGAGTTTGCAGGATTGCTTGCGCCGCGGTACGACGGGCGGCGTTGGGATCTCCACCGGTGACGCCACTGCCACTCCATCGCTGCATGGCGCCGGCTATGACTGCCGATGGCGCGCTTTCTACCTTGGTAACCCACCTACCGGGCGGGTTCGGAGGAAAATCCTCCAACTCCTTGATCGCTGCCTCGAGATCGGTGCTCATATTGTGAGCGTCCGCCGCCGCGCTGCTTAGGTCAAGGACGACGTTCGCGCGAGATTGTAGAATCCCACTGCAATGTCCGATGACGAAGACAACCCGGAAAATATCGCTCGCTTCGAGCGCATCGCGCGACAGATGGAGCAGCTGGATCAGCTGCGCAGCGCGATCGGCGGCTTCCTTGCCGACTTTGCGCTGTTCGAGTCGATGTCCCTGACGATGGCCATCACGGCGCTGTCATTAGACCAGACGTTGGTGGGCTACCTCCCGGAGCTGATGGACCTGTCGAAGCGCCTAAAGCTCCTGAGGCTGCTAGGCCGTGATCGTCAGTTGCCGCAAGAGCTGCAAGGAGACATCAAGCACGTGTGTGGCGTCGCGACAGCGCTGCTCGAGTGCCGGAATGAGATCGCGCACGGCATGGCAATACTCACAGGGCCATTTCTCACCGAGCCGGACGCGGAGCTGACACCGGGAGTTGTGCGCCCACGCAGTCAAATTGTCGCGTCGCTTGGGACCACGGCCCTGACCGTTGAGCAGCTGCGCGAGCTGGAGCAGCAGTGGGTGCACTCCCGTCCTACCATCCTGAAGTGGTCCGAGATCGCGGTGCGACTCCAGCGATCCACTCAGCAGCTTGCCGACAAGTTGGGGCGGCATCAGCGGGCCGAGGCGTGGCAAGGCGTCGTCGTGACGCGGGTCGAGAAACCCGTGCGCGTGCCGACCGGCGGCAGTCAGGACTCGGGATCGGCTGGCTAAGGCGCGGTCTCGTAGCACTGCAGCCACACGTCGCGCTCTCCGTGTCGGTAGTAGCGGGCGATTCTGCCGCCTTTGGCCCCGATGACAGCGACTAGATCGTAGCTCTTAGACGGTGCCGCCTGGGCGAGTTCCGCCAGACAGTCGAGTCCGTCTTCGGGGAGTGCCCCCGGCATCATTTGAATGCAGGAGTCGCCAGGTTTCCAATTGCCGGGATTCGCCGCCTTCGCCAGCGCCTCGGTCTCGAAGCACATCGCAATAACGTAGCGCTTTGGGGGGGAGGCGGCGGCTTGAGGTTGTACTGGCTGGCCAGATCCGTCCACGCACGCGTACCACGTCGTATCTGTTGCGTACAGGCGTCCGTCAGCAGAAACTGTTCGGCCATTGAGCATTGCAGGGAGCGCAGCAAGACACGCCTGCGATGAGTCAAAGGTAGGTCCCATCGGAGTGAGACCACTGACGCACTGGCCATGAAGGCCGGCAGCGCACAGGACGATGACGTAGATCATGGCTTAAGCTCGGGCCATTCGCCGTGTCTTCAGGTAGAGGCCGACAGACACCGCAACGTTTCGGAGTTGCTCCACAAGCTCGCGCGGCGGCGACGCCAAGTCCACATTGACGCGAGTCTGGAAAGCACCTTCAGGACCGCGCCCGCTCGGCGTGCTGCCTTCCTTGCTGATGCTGTCCGCAAGCGCTCTGGCTTGCTTTCCGAAGGCCTGCATTTCCTGCTCGAGATCTACCACCATCGCTCGGCCCTCCCCTACCGCATGTGACGACCCGTCGCTACCGCTGACTGTACCTGTCGCTGTACCTCAAGCCCGTATTCCTTGTTGGTGGATTCTCGTAAGTACCTGTTTTTATTGGTCGGAGCGAGAGGATTTGAACCTCCGACCCCTTGCACCCCATGCAAGTGCGCTACCAGACTGCGCCACGCTCCGGCCGATTTCTTCTTAATTCTTGCACCGCAATACCAGCGACGGTGCGGCGCCATGATACCCGCTTTTGCTGCCACCAAGGGCGCTACTGCTCCAGCACCTTGAACGAACTCTTGAGCAGATCGAGTTTGGGCGCCATGAAGTCCTGGGTCTGCTCGCCTTCGCGGTGCACATCCAACGAGTAGCGAATCTTCGCACTCGCGCCGTCGCCGCCGCCGGGGACATCGGCGGTCGTGGCGATTTGCGTCCCGCCGCCGACTTTGTTGACCAGGCCGTTGAACGGAAATTCGCGCTGCTGCA
>Ga0302324_100009538_pt1 | contig 20268 bp, 14 predicted proteins | sample Palsa_T0_1_FD_201949 | JGI IMG/M metagenome (GOLD analysis project Ga0302324, IMG submission 201949) | Peat permafrost microbial communities from Stordalen Mire near Abisko, Sweden - Palsa_T0_1 | ecosystem: Environmental > Terrestrial > Soil > Palsa > Peat permafrost | place: Sweden: Abisko...
GCCGCCTTTTCGCGGCCGCAACAACGCTAGCCCTGGCTTCGATCGCCACCCTGGCGGGCACCTGTAGCGCTTACGCGCAAGGCACCTCCTGGGTCCCAGGTAACCTGGTGGTCAGCGGTAGCGTATACGTGAACGCGCACACCATCGTAGCCGGCCAGACGGTTCTGCCGCCCGACTGTTCAGTTGCCAACTGCCCGACACCGGTAACCGCGGTAGTTGGCAGCACCTATCCGTACGTTTTTAACAACGATACGGTGGATGGCAGTTTCGGTATCACTTCCTTGATCTTTCTCGACCAGATCACTCCGAAGGGCGAGTTAGTGTCCACGCTCGAGGTGCCCAACAGCACCCAATCCGGAATCGGGCCTACGAGCGATCAATTGGTCACCAGCTTTTCCTCAAAATCGGAATTGGCACTGAACCTGTCGACCGCCGGCGACGTGTTGACCTTCGTGGGTTATGTCGCACCGATCGGCGCGATTGACGTATCGAATGCTAATACGCCTGGAGAATTCGACCTGACCAATCCCGTCGGAACCAGCTACTACCGCGCCGTCGCGCAAGTCGATACGCTCGGGAAATTTCACTTCACGGAAACCAACGCCTATAGCGGAGATAATGGTCGCGCGGCAATCCTCGATGACGGCGCGGACCTCTTCTATACTGCCGGCAACGCGGGCAACGGCGGCACTCCTCAACCCGTGGGCATCATTATCGGGGCAGGGGCGCAGATCATGACGCCCGCGGACGAGCCGGAAAGCGTGCAAACGCCCGGAGCCCCTACACCCGTGGGGAGCTTTAACGTCGCGCAGTTGGGCGACAAACTGGACAAGGCCGGAAAAGACACCAACTTCCGCGGCCTGACGATTTTCAATAATGTGCTCTATTATACGAAGGGAAGCGGCAGCAACGGCATCAACACCGTCTACTTCGTCGATACTACCGGCACGGTGTGCACGGACACAAATGGCGTGGGCCTCCCGGCCCTGGGCGCGGGCCTTCCGACGTCGCCATTGGCTTACAACCCCGACCCGACGATCATTCAGACGGATGGCCTGGAACCCTACAATATGTGTATCCTCCAAGGCTTCCCTACTCTCATCGCCAAATCGACCTCGGGCGTCAGCTATCCCTTCGGCATCTGGTTTGCGAGCCCCACTGTCCTGTACGTCACGGACGAAGGTACCGGCAACACCGGAACGACAGTTGCCGGTTTTTACACGCCCGCCACGCCGGCTCAAAACCCCACCGCCGGACTCCAGAAGTGGATCTTTAACTCAGGCGCTGGCGAGTGGCAACTGGCTTATATCCTTACAAACGGATTGGACCTCGGCGTACCATACACTGTACCTGGCTATCCGACCGGGCTCAATTCCGGAACCGGCGGATCGAATTTCCCTTGGGCGCCGGCTACTGACGGCCTGCGTAACATCACGGGTATTGTGAACACAGACGGGAACGTAGTTATTTACGCCATCACTTCCACTATCAGCGGAAGCGGCGACCAGGGCGCCGATCCGAACAAGTTGGTCGCGATCACAGACCAGTTGAGCGCCACGACTCTTCCAGCCTCGGAGGCATTCGTCACAGTACGCACTGCAAGCAACGGCGAGGCACTGCGGGGCGTCGCGTGGACGCCGGGGACGCCCAGGCACTGACATCCAAGGTACAGTTGAGGCGGGGCGGCCTACGAGGCCGCCCGCAGGCTTCGAGCCTGCCCCACAAAAGGAGAGGGCGGCTCAGACGGCCGGCCGCAAGCTACTGTACACCCTGCGCTCAAAATCACCCAGCAGCCCGACCGCTTCTTTATCTACAAACGGCAGGAACTGCATCATCAACACCGCGCATATGGAGCGCTTTGGATCGATCCAATAGAACGTATTAAAGAGACCTGCCCACGCCAGGCTTCCTTCCGCGCGGCCGCCGTCGTATGCAGTTGTATTGATCAAGAATCCGAGCCCCCACTTCTCGGTGGCTCCAGGCTGCATATCCACGTCGCTCGACAGATTCGGGCGGTAGCTCTTCATCTTGCCCGCGGTTGCGGTACCAATCTGGTTGATCTCCATGCTCTCTACCGTCTTTGCCTGAAGAATCCGGTGGTTGTTGGGTCCGCGCCCCTTGCGCAAAATCATCTGAATGAACCGGACATAATCGCCGGTGGTGGAATACAATCCGCCGCCTCCGCTGAATTCTTTAAGGACCGGCGGAGGAACCCGTGGATTCTGCCGGAGCGATCCATCGGCCTGCCTCGAATAGGCCGATACCAACCGGTCGAATTTCGACGCCGGGATCAGGTAGCTGGTATCCTGCATTGCGAGTGGTCCCAGAATCCTGGCCTGAAAGTACTCTTCCAGGTTCATGCCGCTGACCACTTCCACTAACCGGCCGGCCCAATCGACTCCCATGCCGTACTGCCAGCGCATGCCGGGTTCGAACATTAACGGCGGGACAGCCGGAACCACACCCTTCGTCTTCAACGTGTACTGGAACATGTCCCGGTCCCAGATGTCGTAACAGATTCCCGATGTATGCGTAAGCAGATGCTTCAGTGTCACTGGAGTTCTGGTGGGACGCAGGCTGGCTTTGCCGGTTTCCGCATCGAACCCTTCGAGAACTTCCAATGTTGCGAGTTGCGGCAGGTGCTGCGAAACCGGCGCATCCAGCTTCACCTTGCCCTGTTCCACCAGTTGTAGGGCGGCGACGGTAGTGATGGCCTTGGTCATGGATGCGATGGCGAAGATCGAATCGGTGTTGACCGGCACGCCCGATGAATCCCGTGTGCCGAACGCGCCCGAATAAAGGATGCGGCGTTCGCCAGCCACCATACCCACGGCAGCGGGAAGTTTTCTTTGCGCGATTCCAGCGCGCAGGGTGTCATCGAGTTTGCCGGCGCGATCGGTGGCGCCAAGTAGTCGTCCAGCCTGCGCCCCAAGAACGGCTGCCAGGCCACCGAACTCTCTACGGCTGATGATATGCGGCATATTTTTTCCTGTGGAGACCAGCAATTCCGTTTTGGGCTTCAGCAGCCGGTGGCAAGGTCTGAAACCAGAGGCACGTCGAAGAGCGCAAACTCCTCGGGCGTGGGTGCTTCGAACATCTCGAACCATCGGGACAAAGGATCTCGTTCTATAGGTGGATTCTCCCTCGCCCGGCGTTGAAGCCTCTCGAAGAGGATATCCACAGGCGCAGAGAGATAATGCAACTCAACGGCAGCGCCAAGGGCTCGGGCTTCGAGCCGCAAAGTATCCCGCTCGGACCTTCCCCAAGTGCCCCATTCGACAATTACCGTGAGACCGAGCGCGAGGAGCTCCCGGCCAAACTTCCATTGCAGCGCTTCGATTTTCCCGCGCCTTTCTTCATCGTAGAGGTTTAGTGAAAGAGCCTCCATCCACTCGTCGGGAGAAAAACGTATCGCGCGGAGCCTGCGTTCAAGCACCCTGGCAAGTGCGGTCTTACCCGAGCCCGGCAACCCGCACACTATGATTAATCTCGATTGCAGGGTCTACCCCTCCCCCCAACGCAGCAGGCGCGCGGCATTGTCGTGGTACACCTTCTTCAAGATGGAGTCGGGCAGGCCGATCCCATAAATTCTCCAACGCCCCTGCGGCGGCCTGCTGCTAGGCGCGTAGTCGAAGTATTCGTCCAGCGTCTCCAGCCATCGGAAGTAGATCTGGTACATGGCCGGCTTCAGGTCTTGTTGCGGAGTGCCCGCCTCGCTGGGCGCGGCATCGGTTCCAAACATGATACGGTCCTGATATTTCTCAAAGAAGGAGCGCGCGCGCCGCGGCTGGCGGCCCAGTTCCCCGAGGCGGGCCGCAGTCTCCACGTGCAGGTTGGCAAAGTCGTCGAGCCAACTGGAAACCTCATCGAGATTCTCGGGATGATTGGCGACGTGCAATCCGACGAACGTGGTCTTCGGATGGCGCGCGATCACGCGATTGCGGGCCGCCAGCAGCTCCGCCTTCGGTGGGTAGTCCTTTCCGTGGAAGGACCAGTCCGGATGATGGCCGAGTTCCTCCCAGCGTTCGTTAAAGCGATCGATGGGCGTGAAGAAGGCGTCGGGATCGGAGGTGTGGATGAACACCGGGAGGTTCAGTTGCCCCGCCGCGTCCCACATTGGGTCGAAGCGCCGATCGTCGACTTTGACCAGCGGCCCGGTCTTGACGTTCTCACGAAGGTACAGTCCGAGCGTCTTCAATACCTTGACACCCACGGCGCCGGCCTGTTTGCCGCGCGCGATTTCATCCGCCTGCCATTGCGGAAAGTTGGGTTCGCGAATGCGGTCGTAAGCAGGCTCGACGCAGTTGACGAATCGGCCCTGGTGGCGGTCTTGCAAGTCTCTGACGTTCAGTTTGAGGAGGTCGCCGTAGCCGCCCGTGAGGTTAATCATAGTGCGAATGTTGAGCGTATCCATCCAGCCCGTGATGGCATCGACTTGCCCGAAGGCCTTCGCCATCTCGGGCGAGCCCGAAACGCGCGGCCTGCCGAATAGGGATGACACGTGCGTGTGGACGTCGATTACCGGGTACTTCGCGCGCGGCACCGGATGCTGTGGGGCCACGAGCATGCTCTTGGGCTCGAAATCTTCGAGAGCCATGCTGGGCTTGGCCGTCCCCGATGCCGGCTCTTGCGGCCAGGCTGGCTGGGTCGCGATGGCAGCCGCACCGGCTGTGCCGCCTAGAAAGGTACGACGCGAGGTTTTTGGGATCCGCATGATGGCCGACATATACCACGCATTTCGGGGCGCCGTCCATAGCCTCGCTCGGACGAATTTACGCACTCGGCGGCCATGACCGGGTCGTCGGGTTTGGCGCAATGGCAAGCGATACTGTCACAGGCGACCGAAAAACGGGAGACACCAGGGTTAGCCCAAACTGCGCCCAGCCCAAACATTCCGGAACTTCCGCGGCCTCAGGGCGTATTGGTCTACAGAGGCTCCATGAAACCCATTCTTCGCCGTCTGGCCCGCTCGCCGATGTTTACCGTCGTCACGGTGATTACCCTGGCCATTGGCATCGGCGCCAATACCGCGATTTTCAGCGTCTTGAACGGCGTCCTGCTGAAGCCGCTCCCGTATCGCGATTCCGATCGCCTGGCGGCAGTCTGGGAAACCTCCCGCCTGCAGGGCATGCCCACTTTGAATGCCTCTCCCTCCACTTACTTCACTTTCCGTGAAGAGAGCCGCACGTTCCAGGATATTGGTATCTGGCGCAACGATTCCGTGAACATCACGGGCACCAGCGAACCTGAACAGGTCAGCGCTCTGGACTTCACCGACGGGGTGCTTCCTATCCTCGGCGAACAGCCCATCCGCGGCCGGTGGTTTACGCGCAAGGACGATTCGCCCGGCAGTCCCAAGACCGTGATTCTCACCTACGGCTACTGGCAGCGCAAATTCGGCGGCGATCCATCCGTCATCGGGCGGCGCGTCATGGTTGACGGCGATGCAAGCGAGATCATCGGCGTCATGCCGGCCAGGTTCCGCTTCATGAATTCCGCAGCCGCGGTGATCACGCCGCTGCAACTCGACCGCGCCAAGACATTCGTCGGGAATTTCAGCTACCAGGCCGTGGCGCGCCTCAAAGCAGGAGTCACGCTGGCACAAGCCAATGCGGATGTCGCGCGCATGCTGCCTTTGATGATCGACAAATTCCCGATGGCCCCCGGCATCAGCCTCAAAATGATCCAGGAGGCACACTTCGGACCGAGTGTGCGGCCGTTGAAAGCCGACGTGATCGGGAATATCGGCAAAGTGTTGTGGGTGCTGATGGCCACCATCGGCGTGGTGCTGTTCATCGCGTGCGCCAACGTCGCCAACCTGATGCTGGTGCGCGCGGAGGGACGCCAGCAGGAATTTGCCATCCGGGCGGCTTTGGGCGCGGGCTGGCAGCGCATCGCCCGTGAATTGCTGGTGGAGAGCGTAACGTTGGGCATCGCCGGCGGCGTGCTCGGCGTCGGTTTTGCATACGCCGCGCTTAAGGTGCTTGTGGCAACCGGGCCCGCCAACCTGCCGCGGCTGGAAGAGGTCAGCCTGGATCCGAGCGTGCTGCTCTTTACGCTGGCCATCTCGCTCCTGGCAGGCCTGTTATTCGGCCTGATACCTGTGTTCAAATATGCCGGCCCGCGCCTGAACGCCGCCCTTCGGCAGGGGGGACGCAACTCCAGCGACGGCCGCGAGCGCCACCGCGCGCGCAGTGTGCTGGTGGTGGTGCAGGTGGCCCTGGCGCTGGTTCTGCTGATCGGGTCCGGCCTCATGATTCGCACCGCCCGCGCGTTGAAGCAAGTGCAGCCCGGATTCACGCAACCCGGGCAGATCCTGACTCTGCGGGTCTCCATTCCCGACGCGGAGGTTCCCAAACCCGAGCAGGCAGTCCGCACGTACAACAACATTCTGGAGAAAATCGCGGCTATTCCCGGCGTTACCGCGGCCGGCCTGACGAACTCCATCACCATGGACGGCAATAGCGACAACGATCCGATCTTCGCGGCCGATAGAGCTTACGCCGATGGACAAATTCCGCCCCTGCGGCGCTACAAGTTCATTTCGCCCGGCCTTTTCAAAGCCATGGGAAGCCCGCTGCTGGCCGGCCGGGACCTGACCTGGACCGACACATACGAGACCCGTCCCGTGGTGCTGGTCTCCGAGGCGCTGGCGCGGGAACTTTGGCGCGACCCGGCCGCGGCGCTGGGCAAGCAAATTCGCGAAAGTCCCAAAGGGCTATGGCGCGAAGTGGTAGGCGTAGTCGGGAATGAGCGCGACGACGGTGTCGACCAGAAAGCCACAGCCACCGTCTACTGGCCCATGCTGTTGCGCGACTTCTGGGCCCAGCCTCTTTTCGCCCAACGCGGCCAGGCGTTCGCCATACGCAGCAGCCGCGCCCGGTCCGCGAGCGTGCTGAATGAAGTCCGCCGCGCGGTGTGGTCCGTGAATCCGGACCTGCCGATCGCCAACGTACGCACGGTGCAGGAAGTCTACGACAGTTCCATGGCCCGCACCGCTTTCACGCTGGTAATGCTGACGATCGCCGCGAGTATGGCGCTGCTGCTCGGCATTGTGGGGATCTATGGAGTCATTTCATACGCGGTGTCGCAGCGCACGCGCGAAATCGGCATCCGCATCGCGCTGGGCGCGCCACAACAGTCGGTGCGGCAAATGTTCCTGCGCGAGGGTTTGCTGCTGACGGCCATAGGCCTGGCCTGCGGCCTGACTGCCGCGGCGGGGCTGACGCACCTGATGAAGGCGCTATTATTCGAGGTGAGTCCGGTTGACCCGGTTACATACTGCGCCGTGTCTCTGGTGTTGGCCGCGGCTGCGCTGGCGGCCAGCTACATTCCCGCCCGCAGGGCCACGATGGTGGAGCCGGTAGAAGCGCTGCGCGTAGAGTAGTGCGCTACACGGTGTACACTGCAATACAAGGAGATTCTCCATGCGCACGTACTCCGTGGTCCTGTTTGCGGCCGTTTGCCCGGCGCTTTTTGCCCAATCCCCAGCGGCAATTCCCGGCTGTGAAGCCCGGCCCGAAGTCCGCCAGGCGATCGACGACCGGCTCGCCGACAAGGCTCTCGAAAACATGAAGTTTAGCGAGCAGTTGGCGCTTAAGCGCGAAGTGCTCGGAGATCTTATCGCAAAGTATCCGCGGGAGCTGGAACCTTACCGCCAGTTGATCCAGGCCACCCGCTATGGCGACCCGGCGGGCTATGCGGCTCTGGCCGAGAGCTACATCAAGCAGGCGGAGCAACACCCGGACGATCCACTGGCGCTGTATGTCGCGGCCTTGGTGTCGATCGGCAGGGACACGCCGCGCAGCATTCAGTACCTGGAACGGGCCGAGGCGGAGGCGCCGGATTTTGGCTGGCCCGCCATCTCTCTGGCCCGCGTCCACGCCACCGGTAAGCTGGCCGATAAGAAGAAAGCAGCCGCGGAAGCAGCCGCGTTTTTCACCGCCTGCCCGTCTTCGACCGATCCAGGCGCGCAGCGAATCCTGAACCGGGCCGGAGGCACCGAACTGCAAGCGCGCGTGGCGGCGGCTTTGCGCGCGCGGCTGGCCAAAGAGACCGCCCCCAAGCAGCTGGAGGACTATGCCACGTTGTGGGGTCTTGAATTCCGCTCCCACCCGACGCCGGAACACGATGCCTTGCGCCGGCAGGTTGCGGAGGATCTGCAGCGTCTCGAATCCATGAACCCGAAGCCGGATGCCGAGTGGCTGGCGTTTTTGAAAGACGGCTACAAGCAAAGCGGCGCTTCCACAGAGACCGTGACGGCCAAGGAAGACCAGGTTATCCGGGCGTTTCCACATTCCGAACAGGCCTACGACATCGTCTACGAGCGATGGAAGAAGGCACACAAGGAACCTGAAGACCAGAAGGACGTAGCGGCCTGGCGGAAGTACGACGTGGAACAGTATGCGGCGGTCAGGAGTTGGATTGCCCAGTTCACCGAAGACCGGGAAGTGCAACATCTCACCTGGTTCTACACGATCTTCGACGATCCGGATATATCCGAGAAGGAAGGCTTGCGTGCATTGAACGACTTCCTCGCGGAGACCAGCGATTACCAATCGCCCCAGTCGTGGAATTATCGCAATGCGGCGAGCTTCCTGATTTATCACAAATGGCAACCCGAGCGCGCCATCGAACTGGCGCGCACCGCCGAAAAGTGGGAGGCCATCACCAATGAGGTCAATCGCAGCGACAACCTCTCTTCAGAGGACGCCAAAGATCGCAAGGAGCAGGAGATTCAGATGGGGCAAGACCTGGCCGGACTGATCCTGCGGGCGGCCAGGCTGGCTGGTAACAAGGAAGAAGCGGAGCGGATGAAAGGGTCCATCGAGACTTCGCCGCCGGACGATGTCAAAGTCGTATCCGGCTACTGGGCGAATCGCGCCCGGCTGGCGGCAGTCGAAGGCCGCAAAGCCGATGCGCTGACCTTCTACCAGCAGGCCATCTACACGCGCGAGCGAACGCCGGAATTGTACCATGGCAGGCTCATCGACAACCTTATGGACGAAGCCAGCGCCGTGTGGAAAGACACCGGCGGCACCGAGGCGGCCTGGAATGTCTGGAAGACGCCGCCTGCCGGCAAGGCGCCGGAACTGGCCGAGGGTCGCTGGGAGAAGGCGGCCAAGGCCATGCCCGCCTTTGAACTGGCGGACCTGGCCGGCAAGACGTGGCGGCTGAAAAGCCTTGAAGGGAAGTCGGTACTGATCAACGTCTGGGCAACCTGGTGCGGCCCCTGCCAGGGGGAACTGCCCAAGCTGGAAAAGCTGTACGAGAAAGTGAAGGACAGGCCCGACATCCAGATTGTGACGCTCAACATCGACCAGGATCTGGGCTTGGTGGCGCCGTTCGTGAAAGACAAGGGCTTCACCTTCCCGGTGCTGCCGGCTTACAGCTTTGTTTTGTCGCTGCTCGATTCGGTAGGCATTCCGCAGAACTGGATTCTGGATCCGAAGGGCGCATGGCGCTTGACGCAGTTGGGCTATGACGCCTCCGACGCGCAATGGGCCGACACAATGATCGGCAAGCTGCAATCGGTGAAGACGGAATAGTGCGGCTATGCGCGCCGCCATCGCCATCCTGCCGATAGCCGGCTGGCAGGCTCTATTTGCGCAATCGCCCGCGGCACTCCCCGGCTGCGAGCCGCGGCCCGAGGTGCGCCAGATCCTGGAAGAGAAGCTCTCCGACAAAACCCTACAGGAGATGAAATTCGCCGAGCGCGTGGCGTTCCGCCGGCAAACGCTCGACGACCTGATCGCGATGTATCCGCGCGAAGTAGAGCCTTACCGCCGGCTTATCCGCGCCACTAAAGAGGAAGACACCGACCGCTACCCGGCGCTGGTGGAGGGCTACCGGAAGCAGGCCGAGCAGCATCCGGACGATCCCCTGGCGCTCTACGTCGCCGGATTGGCGCTCTCAGGCATTGACACTCCGCAGAGCATCCGGTGCCTTGAAATGGCGCGCGCGGAAGCCCCGGATTTCGTTTGGCCGGCGCTGGAACTGGCGCATATCTATTCGCCGGGCGCCAAGCGGGTGGACAAGCATAAGGCAGGCGAGGAGATTGCGGCGTTCTTCGCGGCTTGCCCGTCGTCGACCGATCCGGACGCACAACGGCGCCTGGATAGAGCGGGTTCGAGCGAACTGCAAGCGCGCGTGGCGGCAGCACTCCGTGAACGGCTGGCCACGGAAACCGATCCGCGGCGGTTGAAGGATTACAAGATTCTGTGGGGGCTCGAATTCCGAACGCACCCGCCGCAGGAACACGCCGCGCTGCGCAAACAGGTGGCCGCCGACCTCCAGCGGCTTGAAACGCTGAATCCCCGCCCCGACGCCGGCTGGCTGGTTTTTCTGAAGGACGGTTACAAGCAAAGCGGCGCTTCGGCCGAAACCGTGACGGCGATGGAAAACCGCGCGATCCAGGCGTTCCCGCGTTCCGACGAGGCTTACCAGATAGTCAGCGATCTATGGGATAAGTCCCACATGGAACCGCAGGACCCCAAGGACGCCGCCGCCTGGGCCAAATACAATAGCGAGTACAGGACCGCGCTGAAAGGTTGGATCGCCCGGTTTCGAGACTCCCGCGAGTTGCAGCACGAAGCCTGGTTCGACGCCGTTTGCAACGATCCCGATGTGTCCGCGGAAGAAGGACTCCGCGCGCTCGACGACTATCTTACATATGTCGCCGATTACCAACCTCCCTCGTTCGGGTACTTCCTGCAGGCCGCCGGTTTTCTGGTCGATCACAGATGGCAGCCGGAACGGGTATTCGAACTGTTACGGGGTTTCGACAAGCTGATGGACCAGTGGCACGCGCGCGTATTGGGCGACAACCTCCCGGTTGAGGAAGAGGAGCTGTGGGCGTTCAACGAAGCGATCCGGCGGCAGGCCGCGGATGGCTATGTGCTGGTGGCTGCCAGGCTGGCGGAACAGCCGCAAGCAGCCGAGCGGCTGAAGGCGTTCGTCGAGCGCAATCTGCCGGCTAAGAGCTGGGAAAGAGTCGAGACGCAATACTGGCAGAATCGCGCGCGCCTGGCGGCGCTCGAAGGGAGCAAGGCCGATGCGCTGACCTATTATCAGAAGGCGCTGCGCGCGCGCAAGAAACCTCCGGAACCGTTTCAAGGGCGCGTGCAGGACACTCTGACGGACGAAGCGTGGGCGCTGTGGAGACAATTGGGCGGCACCGCGACTGCATGGAACATCTGGAGCAAGCCGCCGGCCGCGAAGATCCAGGAGGTGGCCGAAAGCGGGTGGAACAAGCCCACAAAGGGGATGCCCGCGTTCGAGCTGGCGGATCTGGCCGGCAAGACCTGGCGCCTGAAGGACCTCGCGGGCCGCGCCGTCCTGATCAACGTCTGGGCCACCTGGTGCGGTCCGTGTCAGAGGGAATTGCCGCGCCTTGAAAGGCTATATGAGAAGGCGAAGGGCCGGTCCGATCTGCAGATCCTGACGCTGACCATCGACGAAGACTTGGGCGCAGTGGCTCCGTTCATGAAGGAGAAGGGTTACACTTTCCCGGTGCTGCCGGCGAACAGCTTCGTCACCGGGCTGCTCGACTTGGTGGCTATACCGCAGAACTGGATCGTGGATATAAAAGGCGAATGGCTGTGGACCGGCGGTCCCAACGTATCGGATGCCGAGTGGGAACCAGCGATGTTGAAGCAGCTCGAATCCGCCCGGTAGCGGAAGGTGGAGCGCCTAAAAGGCGGTTGCGGCAACTTTACGGGGCGCCACCCAAGCTACCGGCCACCAGGGGTGTGTACGAGATCGCGGCTCCGGAGGGATCGCTGAATGCCAGCTTAACGATCACCGAAGTGCCGGGTGCGAGCGAAGATGCGGCGGGAAGAGCTTCGACGTACCGGCTGCCAATCGGCGCGAAGCATGCCGTGGCCGCCGACTTGTTCGCGAGGCTGACCGCGGCGGGTAAGTCTTCCAAAATAAAGAACAGCGGACCGGCCACTGCCGTTGTGCCCGTGTTACTCAGAGTGACTTCCTGAACATATAGCTTCAAGGCCGGATCGTAGACGATCTGGCTGCCGGAAATCCCGATTGTTTCTGTAACATAGGCATGGCACGTACTGACGGTCAGCGCGGAAAAGACGGCGCGGCTGTTGCCCTGACCCTCGTTTCCGGCATCGGTAATCGTTACGCTGGTCAGCACCTGGGTGGCGAATTCCGCCGGCAAAACGTATTCCTGGCGGTCCAGCCGCTGGCCCAGACCATTCGTCCAAACCTGGGTAGTGCTGGTGTTATTGATCGTGTTCGTATTGCCGTCGTTGTTATAATCGCGTACATTCACATTCCCCACCAGCGGTTGTGTAACGCTCGCACCGTCACTGCCGGTGAAGGTGATAAACAGATAGGCCGGCGGACCGGCATGGCCCCACATGGAATTGAGCAAGGTGAATGCCGACGTGACGCCGGATACGCCGACCGGAACGGTGAGCGTGACTACACTCGGTCCAAAATTGGCCGCGGCCGCGCCCTCCCAGTAATTGTTGGGACCGGCCGGAATCGCAAACGGCACGCCGCCGAAATTCTGGCTGCCGGTTGGATACGTGCTTCCGTTGATAATACCGGCGCCGTCGGGCCCGGAAAATGTCCAGGGCTCGTTCACCAGGGCACTGATATCGATGGGGATCTCCCCGGCGCGCGCCGAACTAGCGGCGAGCGCTATGGCAATAAGCGGGACTGCGAGACGGGCATTGACTTTCATTGGACAATCCTCCCTGTATGATAAATGGACAATCAAAATTACGGGGCGCCACCGAGGCTGCCGGCCACCAGGGGCGTGTATGAAATCGCCGCTCCGGACGGATCGCTGAATGCCAGCTTAACGATCACCGAAGTGTCGGGCGCCAACGAAGATCCGGCGGGAAGGGCCTCGACGTACCGGCTGCCAATCGGTTCGAAGCATGCTGTAGCCGTCGACTTGTTCGCCAGGCTTACCGCGGCGGGCAGGTCTTCCAAAATGAAGAACAGGGGTCCAGACACGGCCGTTGTGCCTGTGTTACTGAGAGTGACTTCCTGGACGTATAGCTCCAGGGCCGGATCGTAGACGATCTGGCTGCTGGAGATTCCGATTGTTTCTGTGACGTAAGCATGGCACGTGCTGACGGTGAGCGCCGAAAAGACTGCGCGGCTGAATAACTCGCGGCCCGTATCGGTGATGGTCACGCTGGTTAGCACTTCATCTGAGAAGCCTGCCGACACGATATATTCCTGGCGGTCCAGCCGCTGACCGAGGCCATTTTGCCAGACCTGTGTCGTGCTGGTATTATTGATGCTGTCTGTACAACCGTCGTTGTTGTAATCGCGAACATTCACGTCCCCCAGCAGTCTTTGGGTAGCTGTTGCGCCATTACTCCAGTTGAAGGTAATGAAGAGATATGCGTCCGGACCCGGCTGGCCGCATGTAGTGTTGAGCAAAGTGAAGGCGGACGTGACTCCAACCAGACCTACCGGAATGGTAAGGGTTGCGGTGTCCGGCCCGCCATTAGCGGCTTGGTTACCCGACCAGTAGTTGTTGGGGCCGGTTGGAATCGAAAAGGGGACCCCGCCGAGATTGAGGTTCCCGGTTGGAAACGTGCCCGGGTTAGAGAGCTGATACGACCACGGTGCGTTCACCAAGGCGCTGATATCGACGGGGATCTCGCCCGCGCGCGCCGAGGCGGCAAACGCTATGGCTGCGAGCGAAACTGCGAGACGGGCATTGACTTTCATTAGACAATCCTCCACGCATGATAGTGCATGATAATGGATAATCAATCCTACGGAGCGCCGCCGAGGCTCCCGGCCACCAGAGGCGTGTATGAAATCGCAGCTCCGGAGGGATCGCTGAACGCCAGCTTAACGATCACCGAGGTGTCGGGCGCCAACGAAGATCCGGCGGGAAGGGCTTCAACGTACCGGCTGCCAATCGGCGCGAAGCATACCGTGGCCGCCGACTTGTTCGCCAGGCTGACCGCGGCGGGCAGGTCTTCCAAAATGGGCTCTGCGCAAGAATTCGGGAAAGTGGGCAATTGGCGGGGACTTGAGCGTTTTACCTTCCTGGGATTGTTTGCGTCATGGCCGATCCTCAGGAACGACGCTCTGCGGTGAGGTCTGCTGAAGTTCTGGGGCCTCTGAGAGTGTCGGGCCGTTGGTCCTTGGGCGTTCGTATGCGAGTCGAAAATGAGCGTAACTGTTGATTTCACTGGGTATTGTGCGACCGCCCTTGTGGCGCGGTACCGCCCGGATGGCCATAGCATCCGGCCGCGAAGTGTTGGGACAGACCGTATATCGGACGGAGGTATACGCCGGCTCGTATTAGGCGCAGCCTGAAAACGGAGAAATTGAGCGCCGCTCGTTAGGCGCCAGCGGTGGACTCCAAGACTCACCGAAACGCCCATGAATAGTGGCGACGATACACATCCGAAGCCGACGAACCTTGACCAAGCCAGCAGGCCCAAATCACCGAACCCAATGAAAATGGGGTCCACCACGAATTCCTGCGGAGAGCCCCAAAATGAAGAACAGGGGACCAGTCACTGCCGTTGTACCTGTGTTACTCAAAGTGACTTCCTGGACGTATAGCTTCAGGCTCGGATCGTAAACGATCTGGCTGCTGGAAATCCCGATTCCTACCCGGGCGTGGCGATGGATTCCGCCGGGAACCTTTATGGCGCCACGGTAAGCGGGGGCGCTTCCGGCGCAGGCATGGTATACAAGCTGGCGCCGGGCGACGGCGGTTGGGAGCAGAGCGTGCTTTACAGCTTCCAGGGACGGCCGGACGGATCGGCGCCTTATGCGACTCCAATCCTGGATGCCGCCGGCAATCTATACGGCACCACCAACGCCGGCCCGCACAACCTCGGAACCGTCTACATGCTGGCGCCCCAAGCGGACGGGTCATCCGGGCTATGGAACAAGCATGTGCTGCACGCCTTCGCGGGTGGTGAAGACGGCGCATATCCGCTGGCGGGGGGTGATTTTCGACCGGTACGGCGATTTGTACGGGACCACCAGCAACGGCGGTACGTCGGACTGCGGGATTGCCTTCGCGCTCGGACCTGATGCGGCGGGTGGCTGGACGGAGCACCTGCTGCATACATTCTTGGGCGTAGAGGCCGCCGATGGCGAGGACCCCAACGGGCTCACGTTCGATGCGCACGGCAACCTGTACGGCACCACCACTGGGGGAGGCATCGACAACCCGGGAACCATTTTCGAAATCACGCACGATGCCGGCGGCGGGTGGCAGGAAACCGTGTGGTACAGCTTCACGGGCGGAGACGACGGCGCCTATCCTTCGTCAGGTGTGGTGCTTGACGCGGCCGGCCATATCTACGGGACAACCCTGTGGGGCGGGCCGTCCGGCGATACCACCGGCGGCGTCGCATTCCAGTTCACCCGGTAGCGCGCGCTCTTGGCTTGGCGACACTCGCCTCGACACGCAGCTTCATGGCGTACCCTGGTAAATGGACCCATGAAGCAGCTAGCACTGGAAGCTCTGGACGCCGTAACGCACTCCGCGGCAACCTACGCGGATACGCGCGTGATGGAGATCCGGGACCGCCAGGTTTCCACCAAGAACGGCAAAGCCAGCCACGTGTCGAGCGGCGTCTCCATGGGCCTGGCGATTCGCGTCCTGGCGCACGGCTGCTGGGGCTTCGCCGCCACGGACGATCTGACTCGCGACGGCGTGCAGGCCGCCGCGGCGCTGGCCCTCGAAATCGCGCGCGCCGGTACGCTGGCCAAGAAGCAGGACGTCACACTGGCGCCCGAAGAGAAATACGAAGCGGAATGGGTCTCGCCGATCCGCATCGATCCCTTCACCATCCCCGTCGACCGCAACGTAGCCCTGCTGCTCGATATCGACCGCGAACTGCGCCGCAATCCGGGCGTCACCCTGGCCGAGGGCGGCATGAGCTTCGAGCGCCGGCGGCAGGTCTTCGCCTCCTCGCTCGGCAGCCTCATCGATCAGACCCGCTACACCAGCGGCGTCGGTTATGCGGCGACGGCTTATAAAGATGGCGAGATCCAGAAGCGGTCGTATCCGAATTCCTTCGGCGGGCAGCATCAGTTGAAGGGCTACGAGTTGATCGACGAATGGGAACTGATGGGCAACGCCGCGCGCATCGCGGAAGAAGCGGTGGCGCTGCACGGCGCCGATCAGTGCCCCGAAGGCGAATTCGACTTGATCCTGGACAGCTCGCAACTGGGATTGCAGATCCACGAGTCGGTGGGCCATCCGATCGAGCTCGACCGCGTCCTGGGCAGCGAGGCCAACTACGCGGGCATGAGCTTCCTCACGCTCGATCGCTTGCGCCGGCTGCGCTACGGCTCGGAAATCGTGAACGTGGTTTGCGATGCGCGGCCGGAGCACGGTCCCGGCCTGGGCACGTTTGCGTTCGACGACGAAGGCGTGCCCGCGCAATCCACCGACATCATCCGCGACGGGCTGTTCACCGGCTACATGACGTCGCGCGAGACCGCGGCGGCCATTGGCGAATCGCGCTCCAACGGCACCATGCGCGCGGACGGCTGGGCGCGCATGCCGCTCATCCGCATGACGAACGTGAGCCTGCGCCCCGGCCAGGCGTCGCTCGACGAGGTCTTCGGCGGCGTCGACCACGCCATATATATGGAGACCAACCGGAGTTGGTCGATCGACGACAAGCGCTACAACTTCCAGTTCGGCTGCGAAATCGGCTGGGAGATCCGCCACGGCAAGCGCGTCCGCATGCTGAAGAATCCGAGTTACAGCGGCATCAGCACGGAGTTCTGGAACGCCTGCGCGGCCATCGCGGGGCCCCCGCACTGGATGCTGTGGGGCACGCCCAACTGCGGCAAGGGACAGCCGGAACAGATCATGGGCACGGGGCACGGCGCGAGTCCGGCGCGCTTCCGGCGCATCAAGGTCGGAGGCGCCTATGCCGATTGAGCCGGCGCGCTGCCAGGCCATCTTCGACCAGGTGCTGCGCGCCGGGCGGGCCTTCGGCGCAGGCGACGCCGAAGCGATCATATCGGCCGGATCGAGCGCCCTTACGCGCTTCGCCAACAACGCCATTCATCAGAACGTGGCCGAGCGTAGCTGGCAGCTCTCGGTGCGGGTGCAGATGGATGGACGCACGGCGCGCGCCACCACCAACCGGCTGGACGACGCTGCCATCCGGCAGGTGGTCGAAGAGGCCGTGGCGCTGACGAAATTGCAGGAGCCCGACCCCGCCCTGCTGCCGCTGTGGGAGGACCGGCCTGCAGGCGTGTCCTACTTACGCTGGCACGAAGCCACCGCGCGCGTGACTCCCACGGAGCGCGCCCAGGCGGTTGCCGAGGCCATCCGCATCGTCGAAGGCGCCGGCCAGACCGCGGCGGGCATCTACTCCACAGCCGAAGCGGTGTTCGCGCTGCTGAACTCACGCGGCGTGTTCGCCTACTATCCGGAGACGATGGCCAACTTCTCCATCACCGCCATGGCGGCCGACAGCTCCGGCTGGGCGAAGGGCAGCGCTTGCTCGCATCGCGACCTGGACCCTGCCGCCATGGCCCGCGCCGCCACCGGCAAGGCGCAGGCTTCGCGAGACCCAGTGGAACTGCCGCCGGGCGCTTACACCGTAATCCTGGAGCCAGCCGCCGTCCTGGACCTGGTAGGCCAGATGTTCGCCGACTTCAGCGCCACCGCCATCAGCGACGGCCGCAGCTTCCTACGCGACCGCATCGGCGCGAAGCTGTTCGGCGGCAACATCACTATCCACGACGATGCGTATCATCCGCTGCAGGCCGGCGCACCATTCGATGGCGAAGGCGTCCCGCGGCGAAAGCTGGCGCTGGTGGACCGAGGCGTGGTGCGCGAGGTGGCGTATTGCCGCCAAGCCGCGCAAGCCGCGGGCGTGGAGGCCACCGGGCACGGCTTCCCGCTGCCGAACGAGTACGGTGAAGCGCCCATGAACATTGCGGTCGCGGGCGGCGAGACGCCGCTCGAAGCCATGATCGCCTCCACCGCGCGCGGCATCCTGGTCACGCGCCTCTGGTACATCCGGGAAGTCGATCCGTACGAGAAAATCATGACCGGCATGACCCGCGACGGCACGTTTCTGATCGAAGACGGCCGCATCGCGCGCGGGGTGCGCAATTTCCGCTTCAATCAAGCTCTGCCGGAGATGCTGTCGAATGTGGAGGCGATGTCGCCGGCGGTGCGCGCCTCCGGCGAAGAAGCTTTCGACATGGTCGCGCCGGCGATGAAGGTGCGCGACTTCCACTTCACCGAAGTCACAAAGTTCTGACCGGACCACTTTGTGGCAAACTGGGACGAGGCCATGGCGATCGACCGCGCGACCACATGTAAGACACCGGCAACCGGCGACCCGGAGCTTGCCGAGATGGCTGCACCGCTTGGTGGCGGCCTACCAGCCCGAGTCCATTTATCTTTTTGGTTCCGTGGCGCGGGGTGACGCTGGCCCCGACAGCGACTACGACGTCTTGGTAGTAGTGCCGGATGACGCGCCCGCGCAGCGGCGGCGAAGCCGGCTAGCCTATGAAGCGCTTCGCGGCACGGGCACCGCTGCCGATGTGCTGGTCTGCACCAGTTCGTACTTCAATGACCGCCGGTCATTGAAAGCCTCGCTTCCGGGCACCGTGCTGCGGGAAGGGCGGCTGCTGCATGGAGCCTGAAGAGGCGCGCCTGCAGGACGTTCGGGCTTGGCTCGCCAAGGCAAGGCTCGACCTGAAGGCCGCGGCCCATGAAGCCTCAGCTCCCTCAGAGGGCCTGTGGGGCGATGTCATGTTCCATGCGCAGCAGGCAGCCGAGAAGTCCCCGAAGGCTTTCCTCGCATGGCACGACGTGCCGTTTCGGAAGACGCACAACCTCGAAGAACTTGGCCAGCGATGCGTCGCGCTGGACGCAACGCTGCAACCTCTCGCCAATCGGGCCGCGCCGCTCTCGGAATACGCTTGGAAGTTCCGTTATCCTGGCGAAGCCGATGAACCGGAACGCGAGGAAGCCGAACCAGCCTTGGCCGTGGCACTCGGTATCTACGAAGCTATTCTGACGCGTCTACCGGCAAAGGCGCGACCGTAGGCAGTAGCAAATTTGTGCAAATGGAAGGTGCGCAACTTCGCCCCCTGGCAGAGGAAACTCCTGCTGGATCGCCTCGGGCGAGTTGCCGCGCTCCTCGATATGCGCGCTGCTCATCGATCCTCCTTAACTAACCAGCATCGCTTCGGCTCATTCCCCAAAAATCTCCCGTGTCAAATCCTCCTGTTTCTTGGGCCGCTGCTCATCCCACGCGCCTACCACCAGCGAGGCCGCCGCCAGGGTGAACGCCACGATCGCCACGCCGTCCAATCCGCGGTGCCACAAAATCGCGCCGGCCGTGATGGCCGTCCGGATCACCCAGCCGTACAGGCCGCGCGGGTTCTGGCCGCGCCGCACGCGCACAATCGAGCGCCCCAGGAAGTGCGCGAAGAACAGGCAAAACAAACCCAACACCATGCGCAGGAAGTCCATTGGTATCGGCATGCTATCAATTTGGCGCAACCCGTCCCCGTTTGCAAGCGCCTCCGCGCCCCCGTCAAGCCCCGTCACAAAATGTCACAATGAGCCTGATGAACCTGATGCAGCAGATCCGCGACTTCCCCGTGTCGCGCCACACCGTGGCCATCTGGTGGCTGGGCCAGAACGGATTCATTTTCAAGACCGCCGAAGGCACGCTGCTTTCGACCGATCTTTATCTCACCAATTCCTGCCATGGGGCCTACGCCGATTCCGGCATCAACCTGGACCGCCAGGTGCCCATCCTGATTCCGCCGGAAGAGCTGAACGTGGACCTGTTCACCTGCACGCACAACCACCAGGACCATACCGACCCGTTCACCATCGCAGGCCTCCGCCACAAAGACACCACTCAGTTCATCGGCCCGCACCCCAGTTGCGCAGTGTTTCAAGCGCAGGGCGTCGAGAGCGGACGCATCGTGCCGGCGTGGCCTGCCTGCGAGCTGGAGTTCCGCGACGTCGTCATTCACGGCACATTCGCGCTGCCCACCGATGACACGGACCTGAATCACATGGGCTTCGTTTTCCAGTTCGGCAAGGGCCCTCGCGTCTACGTCACCGGCGATACGGACTACAGCGATTTGCTCGCCTCGGCGGCCAGACACCGGCCGGACCTGATGATCACCTGCATCAACGGCGGCTTCAACAATCTGTCGCACTACGAGGCCGCGCAGCTGGCGGCGCAGATCCAGCCTAAAGGCGCCATCCCCTGCCACTACGATATGTTTCCGGACAACTCGGTC